>Ga0307378_10004445_pt1 | contig 20000 bp, 22 predicted proteins | sample UN1MG_FD_202238 | JGI IMG/M metagenome (GOLD analysis project Ga0307378, IMG submission 202238) | Soil microbial communities from Risofladan, Vaasa, Finland - UN-1 | ecosystem: Environmental > Terrestrial > Soil > Coastal area > Acid sulfate soil | place: Finland: Risofladan, Vaasa | collected... | reverse complement strand
CCATTTTACCTTGATCTTGCAGCATACCGGAAGAGTGCCGGGGCAGCGGTCATGCAGACCCCATATACCCCCGCCGTACCCCTCTTTCTGGCTTTACGGGAGGCCTGCAGGATTATTGCCGAAGAGGGGCTGCAACGCCGTATCGAGCGGCACAGGAACCTCTCCAGCGCGGTAAGAGCCGCAGTTTCTGCCTGGGGGCTTTCAATGTTCCCTACTCTTGATCCGGATCACAGTTATTCGAATACTGCAACTGCCGTCAGGCTCCCGGAAGGAATGGAGGATAGTAGTTTCAGGGGGTTGATAAAAAAGATGGGTATCGAGATCGCCGGCGGGCAGGATCACCTGAAGGGGAAGATATTCCGCATCGGGACCATGGGGGCAGTTGGTGCGCCTGAGGTCCTGGCGACCATCTCTGCCGTGCAGTATTCCCTGGCCAGGAACGGATTTTCCCCCCGCGAGAACGGAGTGATGGCTGCTGCCGAGGTGCTGGGATGAAAGTTGGTGTTGTGGACACCACATTTGCAAGAGTAAATATGGGAAACATCGCCATAGACGAATTGAAAAAGTATGCCAGCGTGAGTATTGAGAGGGTGACTGTCCCAGGAATCAAAGATCTTCCCGTGGCCTGCAAGAAACTGATTGAAGAGAGAAATTGCGGTATTGTTATTGCCCTGGGTATGCCGGGCGGCCAGGAGAAGGACCGGCTTTGTGCACACGAAGCGTCCCAGGGGCTGATTCAGTGCCAGCTGATGACCAATACGCACATCGTTGAGGTATTCGTCCATGAGGACGAAGCCCGCAATAACAGCGAGCTGGCATGGCTGGCGGAACAGCGTACGAGGGAGCATGCCGTCAATGCAGTAAGGCTGGTTCTCTATCCACGGGAACTGGAAAAACAGGCGGGTACCGGCCAGCGTCAGGGCTTCCCGGATGCCGGACCTGCCCGAAGATAAGATGTGGCATTGTTTATGAATAATCAGGTAGGAGATCTTTACAGAGGGGAAAAATGACAATAAAACTTGGATTTGTGGTTGCAGAATTCAACCGTGACATTACATATATGATGGAAATTGAAGGCCGGGAACATGCGGCGTTCCTGGGGGCGGAAGTAACAGATTGTGTCTATGTGCCGGGAGCGTATGATATGCCGCTGGCCATAAAAAAGATGCTCGGGGAAGGCCGGGTCGATGCAGTGGTTACTATCGGATGCGTAATTGAAGGGGCGACCCAGCATGATGAGATCGTGGTACAGCACGCAGCACGAAAGATCATCGACCTCAGCCTTGAGTACGGGAAACCTGTATCCCTGGGGATATCCGGCCCGGGCATGAGTCGCCTGGAGGCCAGTGAACGGATCGATTATGCAAAGCGCGCCGTGGAATCAGCAATCAAGATGGTCCAGAGATTGAAATGAGAAGCCTGTCGGATAAGGTCTCCGGCATTGCCGCGTCGGCAACAATAGAAATATCAAACCGGGCCCGCCAGATGCAAAGAGAGGGCCTGGATGTGATCAGTCTCTCAATAGGAGAACCCGATTTTGATACCCCCCAGCATATCAAAGAAGCCTGTATTGCTGCGCTTCAGAGAGGTGAGACGCATTATGCTCCCAGCAATGGAATTCCTGAACTTATCAGTGCTGTGGCAGAAAAAATCCAGAGTGAGAATAAGTTTCCCTGCCGGCCCGAACAGGTCATAATCACCTGTGGAGCAAAGAGTGCCATCTACGAGGCGGTAGAGGCAATAATTAATACAGGTGAGGAAGTCATCATCCTTGACCCTTCATGGGTGTCTTATGAGCCTATTGTCCGTATTGCAGAGGGGAGACCGGTACATCATCAGCTTGACAATAAGACCTTCCAAGTGGATGAAATGCTGCAGGACAGGATCAGCCAGCGGACAAAGATGATTGTGATAAACTCTCCATCAAACCCCTCCGGGGCGGTATTGGAGAAGAAGTCACTGAATCTTGTTGCCGATCTTTGCGAAGATTATGATCTTTTCGCCATTTCAGATGAAATCTATGAGAAGCTTACGTACGGGAAGGAGCATGTCTCGCTTGCATCGCTTGGCGATATGGCAGAGAGAACAGTGACTGTCAATGGGTTTTCCAAGGCTTATGCAATGACCGGATGGCGGCTTGGATATGCAATAGGACCAGAGGAGATCATCAGGGAGATGTCAAAGGTGCAGCAACATTCCGTCAGCCACCCGACTACTTTTGCAATGTTCGGGGGTGTTGCCGCGCTCTCCGGCGACCAGTCCTGCGTGGATGTGATGAGGAAGGAGTTCCAGAGGCGGCGTGATTACCTGGTGCAGGAAATGATGCTGATGGGTTTTGAAGTTGCACCCGCAGACGGCGCATTCTATGCTTTTGTGAAGGTAGAGGGCGATGATATTGATACCGCCCGGACATGGCTGGAGGAAGGGCTGGTGGCAGTGACACCCGGTTCCGCATTCAATACTCCCGGATGGGAAAGGATCTCGTATGCCGCATCATTGGACAAACTGAATGAAGCTGTTGCAAGGATTCGCAAATGCCAGCGAATCACATAATGATTTCACGTTTTTTTTTTTAAAATGGACAAGGGGTAAAATCATGTCGGTTCCGGACCAGGGAAGACTAAAAAAAGCGCTCCACAATGATGATCCTGAGGTCAGGTGGATCGGTGTTACGGAACTCGATGCAATTCCCACAAGGGACGCGGTTTCCCTTCTTATTGAAGCACTCAACGATGAGGAGTTCATAAGCATCCGATGGAGGTCGGCCATAGCCCTTGGAACACGTGCATATCCTGAGGTTGTCAAGGCGCTTATTGCAGCATTATCCGATGAGAATGATCACGTCAGGGAAGAAGCAGCAGAGTCCCTGGGAAAGATTGGGGATCCAGACGCAATATCTGCATTGATAAAAGCGCTTGATGATAATCAGCGTGGAGTCCGGCTGCGAGCAGTGAAAGCCCTGGAAATGATGGGAGATATTTCCATCACGGCACTTCAGGAAGTAAAGGGAAAAGGAAGTAGTGTCTTTTCCAAGGCTGTATTTGATGCTCTTGAAGGAATACAAGAGAAAAAGAAGAGATAGAGCAGGAATTCATCACATCGGGGAGATGAAACGAACACTGCCAGCAGTACTCTTTCTCTGCCACCGAAATGCCGGTAGATCGCAGATGACCGAAGGATTCATGAGAGCATTCCATGGCCGGAAATGCGTGGTATACAGTGCCCGGCGCAAAGCCCTCGACACTGAGCAGGCTCGTGGTGCAGGTCATGCAGGAATGTAAAATCGACATCACCTCCCAATACAGCAAAGCGGTATCGGATCTTCCATGTAATGAATTCGATGTAATTGTATTACTAGACGCGGATCATACTGTCCCGGATTCGCTTTCAGCCGGAAGAGTTCTACAGATGGACATTCCCGATCCGGCCAATCTGATGGGGACGGAAGAGGGGAGAATCGCCCAATTCCGCATGAATAGAGATGCAATCCAGGAGGAAATACGGAAAAATTTTCAGAATTTCAGATTTGAATAATTAGAAAAAGTGTTTCTTTACCACTCGATATCCTGTCCGATACCCTCTTTTTCTGCTGCCAGAAAACACCATCGGGCTGCGGCGGCGTCCTGTACTCCTATGCCTACGGATTTAAAGAGCGTAGTGGTATCGGGAGTGATTCGTCCCGTGATCTCTCCGAGGACGAGAGATCCAAGTTCTCCAATGATGTGATCCTTTCCGATTTTCCCTTCCCTTAATGGTATAATGAGATCGCCTGCTTCCGAAAAGACCGATTCAAGACTATCGACAAATACACGGGACCGGATTACTGTCTCGGAGGGGATCTCCTGCATGTCAGGGCGGTATGCCCCGATTGCGTTTATATGAACACCCGGTGATAGATCCCTATCAGAAAAGACAGGTGTGGATGAAGTCGTAGCGGTACATATAATGTCTGCGTCGTGGACGGCATCCTTGGGGCTTGATACCGCTTGAATATCTTTTGGAATCTGTGGATTTTCTGCACATTCCCGAATAAGGGTTTTCGCATGCGAAGAATGAACAGAATAGACATTGACCTTCTCAATATTACGCACACAGCAGACCGCTTCGAGCTGGGTCCTGGCCTGGGTGCCTGCCCCTAGGAGTGCCAGTGTGGGACTATCCGGATTGGAAAGGAGCATTGTGGCAAGCCCTGATGTTGCGCCAGTCCTGGTGGCAGTCAGAGCACCCCCTTCCAGGAGTGCAATAACTCGTCCTGTTTCTCCATCTGCAAGGAGCACTGCAGAATGAATTGTGGGAAGATTACGTGAAATATTACCGGTATTAATTGCCACTGCTTTTACCGCAAGAGAGAATTCCGATGCAGATTGATATGCTGCAGGCATAACCAGAAATTCGGTACCTTTTTCCGGAATAAAAATCCGCGATCTCAAAGGGGAATCTGAATTTCCTGTAGAATATGAAACAAATGCCTCTTTCATGCAGTTTATAGCCTTATCCATCGGCAGGGCTGCACGGATTTCCTCTGAATTAAGGAGACGCATATCTCACCACTTCATCACCCTACACCTGATATCATCGGGAAAAGTTAAGGCTCCTCTTTTTTATATCGTTGTTTTTTTTATCATGTCTCCTAATCAGGTAGAGATTACCAGTGATTATACGAAATCTCCAGCAGATTCCCCGACAATATGTTGGGGACGGATCTTTGCTCTGCAAATTCATGCACCCTGACCGGGAATCGAGCTTAAAAGGACTGGGATACAGCCTGGCTCATGGATGCGTTCCCCCCGTAAAAAAGATACCCCCACACCGGCTTAAATCATCCAGTGAGGTGTATGTCATTCTCCAGGGAAGGGGAAGAATTCATGTGGGGAAGGAAGAGGCGGAGGTGGGTCCCGGCTGGATCGTGTGCCCTTTCGGAAAAATCTGGGATAAGGAAAAACACAATATCGGACAGGCGAAATAGAGTAGTATGCGGGAATGGTACCTCTTCTTGCCGGAATCGGACTTATAATACGGGGAGTTCCCCTGGGATGGACAGCCCATGCCACTGCCGGAGAACCAGCATCTTCATCATTAGTTCTTCGTCAAAGTTGGGACGACAACATTTTCCTTCCTTATTGGTATATAATTCTCCATATCCAAAGGTTATGTGAAGAATTGGTGTTTCGTTTTTTTTAAGTAGGATTCTTACACTATCTAATGATATTTTAATGAATAGTTGGGGGAATAAAAACTTATGAGCAAAGATTTTTCAGAAAAAAGTTACAAAAAGCATGAAAAACACTTTAAACAATATGCTAGGGGGGGAGATAAGGAAAATCATGCAAATACATGGTTTGATTCTACCACAGTTGATGCATGGCGTCATCAAAGAATGAGGCGTTCTATCGACCCTTTGTTATCTGACCTCGATGCTTCGTGGCTTACAGTAGGAGATGGAAGATATGGCACAGATGCGCATTACATTTTTGACAAGGGTGTTAAGAACGTTATTGCAACTGACATATCAGATTATTTATTGAGAGAAGGGAAGGAAAAAGGATTCATTCCAAAATTTCAAAAAGAAAATGCAGAAAACCTATCTTTTTCAGACGGGGAGTTTGACTATGTATTGTGTAAAGAGGCATATCATCATTTTCCAAGACCTGTGATAGCTTTATATGAAATGTTAAGAGTCTGTAAAAAGGCTGTTGTATTAATTGAGCCAAATGACCCGAATATTTTAAAAACGAATCGCCAAATTTTCTTTTTTGGAATAAAAAATATTATAAAAAAAAGACTAAATAAAAAAATCGAAGCACATAGTTTTGAGGAATCAGGTAATTATGTTTACAGTATTTCGGCAAGAGAGATGGAAAAGATTGCTTTAGGCATTAACTTGAGTATAATCGCTTATAAAGGAATAAATGACTGGTATATTGAAGGTGTAGAGTATGAAAAATCTAATACTGATTCTTTGTTATTTTTAAAAGTAAAAAAAATCATACATATACAAAATATATTCTCAACGATAGGATTGATTAATTGGGGGCTGTTAGTTATTATCATATTTAAGGAAATACCAACTGAGTCTATGAGGGAAAAATTAAAAATTGAGGGTTACAAAATTATTGATTTACCTAAAAATCCGTATATTCAGTGAAAATCAGATCGAAACAAGAAGGCTATAATTTGGTATTGAGTTACCGTCCAGCGGTCATTGGTTAAGAAGTTAAGGAAAAATCTTTGTTCCATTCAGCGTATTTCACTTTTGTGGAGCCGTGTTAACGTCGGTCTAATTTCCCCAATTGCGTCGGATTATCATTCCCCACCTCGCTTAAATCGATAGTCAACTTTTTGTCATACATTTGGAAACCTCTTTCCTCTCGATTCGGCCATAATTTATAGTTTTTTCGATCTTTCATACGATAACTCTCACTCCGGATGTTCACACTGTTACAGTGATGGAGGATCCGATCGAGCAGTGTTGCAGCGATGCCATGATCCTGGAAGATCTCTCCCCAATCGGCGAATGTCTTATTCGAGGTGAATACGGTTGATCCCCTCTCATATCTCCGTGAGATCAACTGGAGAAACAGTACGCGGTATGTTCATCGAACGGTAAATACGCGATCTCATCGATGATCAGGACTCTTGGCCGGGTCAGCTTCTTCAGGTACCTGTCCAGCTGATCGGTATGATAGGCATCCTTTAGTTGTTCGATTAGAACAGAGGCATTGATGAACAGAACAGGGATTTTCTGCTCAATTGCAGTGACTCCAAGACCGATGGCCAGGTGCATTCCCATGACATGCCCGGATCGGGAAATAAAAAAGGGACGGCCAGGAAAGAGCATCAGGTTTCCATATGAGGATTCCGGCTGGATTGTGCGCACTTTCGGAAAAATCAGATAGATAAGCAAAAACACAATACCGGACAGGCGAGATATAGTATTATGCGGGAGTGGTTGCTGATTCTTGCCGGAATCGGACTTGTAATGCTGGGAGTTGCGCTGGGATGGACTGCGGCATATTCCGGAGAGGCGGACGACAGGGATACACTCTTCCAGGTCTCCACCATCGAGGCGCTTCTTGTGGGTGGATATGATGGCGTCTATATATTTGATGAATTATCAGGACATGGCGATTTCGGGATAGGAACATTTGACGGCCTCGACGGCGAAATGATTGCCGTTGATGGAATATATTACCAGGTAAAAGCAGACGGAAAGGTGTATCCGGTCAATGGCAGCATGGCCACTCCTTTCGCTACTGTCACATATTTCGATCTCGATCTCGAATTTCGTATCGAAAACGCAGGGAATTTTTCTGAATTCAATACAATCGCAACCTCCATGATCCCATCGCGCACGATGCTCTACGCGGTCAGGATAGATGGCCGGATACCCTATGTCAAAGCACGAGCCATCCCCCGGCAACAACACCCCTATCCTCTGCTTGTTGATGCAGCGAAGGAGCAGTCGATCTTTCTCATCAATAATACCAATGGCACGATAGTTGGCTTTTATACGCCCTCCTCGTTTCAGGGTCTCAATGTTCCCGGGTTCCATCTTCATTATATTGATTCCTTGAGATCGGTCGGTGGACATATCCTGGACTTTTCCCTGGAAAATGCCACAATGGTCCTGGATGCCACACCTGAATTTGCATTATTGCTGCCACATCAGGAGAATACACAGGAAATTGTCACGACAAGAAACCTCACAAAAGACCTTGAATCTGTAGAGAAAGGTGGATAGGACCAATCCGGGTGAATGCCCTGCATTCACTGCAATATTTGCGAAGAGAGATAAAGATCAAAAACTATTTTTTACTACAAAGATTACGACCAGATCTGGACAGCTTAATACTGATATTTTCGATGCAGGGAAATACAAACGCCTGGAGGCCCGATATGACCGCTGCTGTCGCGTTGAGAAGTCCGGAGCGATAGGAAAAGGGGGGTGAAATACAATGATTTCGATATACAGAACCAGTGATGATGGATTGCAGAGGCAGGACAGCTATGAGAGCGGATGCTGGATACATGTGACAAATCCCGGAAAGCAGGAGATCGAGGAACTGGTCTCCTGGTTTAATATTCCCTCAGATTTCCTCACCGATCCGCTTGATGTGGATGAAAGGGCACGTGTGGAGAGAGAAGAGGGGAGCACACTCATTCTGCTCCGAACACCCCGGCGGGAAGTAATAGATGCCGATATTCCCTTCACTACACTCCCACTTGGCATAATCCTTACCCAGAATGTCCTGATCACGGTTTCTGTTCTGGATGTCGATGTGATTGCAGAGTTCTTTGCCGGGAGAATAAAGAATTTTACTACGGTAAATCGTACACGATTTGTCCTCCTTCTTTTTCTCCGAAACGCGCTCTTATTCCTGAGCTACTTAAAAGATATCAACAGAATGAGTGGAAATGTGGAGAAAGAACTTCACAAAGCCTTAAAAAACGAACAGCTCATAAAATTGCTCAATCTTGAAAAGAGCCTTGTGTATTTTATCACCTCCCTACGGTCCAATACCCTCATGGTTGAGAAATTCAACAGCATGGGTTGTATTGAGATGGACGATGACGACAGGGATATCTTTGAGGAAGTGGTCATCGAAAACAAGCAGGCCATTGAGATGGCCAACATCTACTCCAGCATTTTATCGGGGATGATGGATGCGTTCGCATCGGTTATATCCAACAATTTGAACGTAGTGATGAAACTTCTCACGACAGTTACCATCATCCTCATGATACCGACGCTGGTGGCAAGCATCTATGGAATGAATGTGGATCTGCCCTTCCAGGATTCACCATTTGCGTTCGTGATCACTATGGCTATAACGACGATACTCTCAGCTATTGGTATCGGTATCTTCTGGACAAAGAAATTCTTCTGAAGAGAGTGCAGTGGGTTTGATTCTATGTATGGAGAAATGAATAAATATTATATAGTATCCTAATTTCATAACTTACTGAACAAAGTGAACATTACAATGCAGGATACATCTCCTGAAGATATCTTTATCGAAAAATTTGCAACCACCTTCGGTAAATACATGCTTTTACCCCATATTGCAGGGAGAATATTCGGGTACCTTCTCATCTGTGATCCACCTCACCAGAGTGCCGCCCAGCTTGTGGAGAGGTTAAAAATTGCCAAAAGTTCGGTGAGTAATGTTATGCGGCTGCTTTCGAAATTCGGAATTGTCGAAGAGATCCGTCTGCCGGGCGAACGTTCCCGTTATTACTGTATTCAAAATGAATCCTGGGAAGACGTGGTACTGAATAAGCTAAAATCATTGTCTGCGGTGAGAGTGCTTTTTGGCGAGGCAAGGTTAATAATGAAGGGAAAGGATCCGGAAATCAGACAGCGCGTTGAAGAGATAGATGCCTTCTATGCATTCCTAGAAGAAGAAATCCCTGGTCTTATTGATCGATGGATTACCTATAAGGGGAGCTTTAATGAGGACCGGAAAAAAATATACGCGGAAGAATATCAAAATGTGTGAAGAACAAAACAGTGGTGATTTGGTATGATACAAAAAATAATGGATCTTTTGATCCGTCCTGACTCATTCTTCTCCGAAAAAGCGAATGAGCCGGAGAACCTTAAAATTCCAGGCCTGATAGTGCTGATAGGCGCAATTCTGGCAGCGCTTGCTGCCTATCAGGTTTCAGGGTTGACCGCCCGGATATTTTCTCAGGCCGCAACGGCAGGCATGTCCTCAATAATTGGAATAATCGGTGCAATTTCTGGACTCCTGGGATTCATCATTCTATGGTGGCTCATTGTTACGGGAATTTTCTTTCTCGTCTCGATGGTCTTTTCAGGAAAAGGGAGCTTTAAGCGCACACTGGAGAATGTAGGATATGGGCTTGTCCCGATGATTTTCGGGTCGTTCGTGACCCTTTTATTATCATTTTACTATCTTCCCATGGTGCGTGTTCCTGTCGTACACTCCATCCAGGACCCTGCAGCCATGCAGCAGGCAGTCATGCAGTTGACCCAGGACCCTTCATTCAGGGAATTCACCCAGGTTTCCACCATAATAGCACTTATTTTTCTCATTTGGTCCGCAAATGTCTGGATATTCGGAATAAAATATGCCCGGGAACTTTCTCTTCGAAATGCGATCATTGCTGTGGGGATTCCGGTTCTCCTCTATATTATCTATATGCTGTATACAATCTTTGCAGGATTCCCGATTGCCGGTGGTGCCTGAATGAAGGCAGCACTACATGCAACACTCTCGGTTTGTATTGCACTGGCACTCCTTTTCACTCCTGCATTTGCCGCATCTGCGGAATCAGAGGCGGCAGCAGCACAGGTCACGGTCACGAATGTGACTCTCGATCCCCAGGTCTTTATAGAGGGTGATACCGGCATCATTACCGTGGAAATTGCCAACAACGGATTGCAGGGCGTGGGCATTCGCCGGGCTACACTCTATGACGAGGATATCCGGCTCCTATCAAATCCCTATGATACTGCGACCAGCATTGGTGGTGGAAACCGGCAGAAATTCATCTTCACGGTCCTGGCAGATGTTCCCGAGGGGATTTATTATCCTACTTTCTCGGTGGATTTCAGGGATGCCGGCTATCTCCGTTACCCTGTAAAACTCCAGGTCCAGAATGATCCTCTGGAAATATCCCTCCTTGATAAACCCGACGCATTTTCGGCCGGTGTAAAGGACGAGGTTGAAATTTTAGTAGGAAATCCCAGGGATAACCCGGTAAACGGGGTTATCATATATCTGCGTGGACAGGGTATCGATGTGATTCCCTCCAGTTCTTTTATCGGTAATTTAAATCCCGACAGCTCCCGAAAAGTCACATTTTCTGTAACTCCTGAAGAGTCCACGACGTTGTCAATAATAGTGGACTATAAAAACGGCATCAATTCACATACAGAAACCAAAGAAGTCCCCTTAACTCTGGGGGAAAGCAAGAAAAAGGCGAATCCGATTCTCTCCAATATCGTGGTCAGCTATGAGGGAGGCGTGTATTCAGTGACCGGCGATGTGACCAATGCAGGGCTCGAAGTAGCAAATTCAGTAGTTATTACGGCAGGAGAAGGTGCAGATCCGCAAGATCCCTACAAACAGTATGTGGTGGGCGCTCTTCAGCCGGATGACTTCTCCAGTTTTGAGATCACATTTTCAGCAGAGGATGTAACCAGCATCCCCGTCCTTGCCAGCTATAAGGATTCTGATGGGAATCAATTCACCTCCAGCACATCTGTGGACGTCCCGGAAGCAAACACATCCAACCAGAAAGAGCCGGGAATCCCTATCCCTGTCATTGCAATGATCATAATCCTGGTAGTCGCCATCGGGGGAATCATCTGGTATTCGTGGAGAAAGAGAAATGAGTGAATCCCCTGACGGGGACTACGTCATTCAGTTTCGGGGCGTCACCAAGATTTATCCCCTCCCCGCGGGTGATGTTGTTGCCCTGGACGATGTGACCCTGGACATTGAGCCGGGAGAATTCATCGCCATCATGGGCCCTTCCGGATCAGGGAAGTCCACGTTGCTCAATCTGATGGGCTGCCTGGATACGCCTACATCAGGAATTCTTTTTATCAAGGGAAGAAATGTGGGGACTATGAGCGATGAGGAACAGACTGCCCTCCGCCGGGATCATATCGGATTCATTTTCCAGCAATTCAACCTGCTTCCTCTCCTCACCGCACTTGAAAATGTCCAGTATCCGCTCATCCTGAAGAAAGGGACCAGGGATTGCGAGGATAGGTGCATTGAAGTTCTCCAGGCAATGGACCTTGAGGAATCGCTGTATCTGCACAAACCAACCGAACTTTCGGGCGGACAACAACAGAGGGTGGCCATTGCCAGGGCACTTGTGAACGACCCCGAAATACTACTGGCAGACGAACCCACGGGTAACCTTGACTCCAAAACAGGCATGGCCATCATGGAACTCCTGCAGAGTCTCAACCAATCCCGGAACAAGACCATCATAATGGTTACACATGACCCTGCCGTAGCAAAATATGCCCACCGGATTATCCGGATAGTTGATGGAAAGATCACATGATCTTTATACAATTGCCCTATCTCCTGAATGTGAGCGAAGTGGCATATCCCCGGGAGACAGAAGTGGGTCCCTGGTGTAATATTTGGTATTTTAACCAGTACCCTTCCCTGAATTTACCCTGCCTGGAGGGCATCGCGTGTCAACCCGATTGAGGCATTTGCACTATGAATGATATAGGAAGGAAAAAAAATATGGTACAGGAAAGCACAAGGCAGTCAGGACGCCATAACTGGGGTTATATATGGTAAAAGGGATGTTTTTCGAGTTTGCGAAAAGAAATATCAGGGTTCACTGGCTTCGTTCGTTACTGGCCATTCTTGGAATTGTTATCGGCGTTGTCGCTATTGCCTCAATGGGGATACTGGGCAACAGCCTGGTTCTCGCCATATCAGATAGTCTTTCCACTGTGGGCGACAGCCTCATAGTCACTCCCCATACCGGGGGGGGAGTACGGATGGGTGCCACGGCCAACGAATTGATCTCCGAACGGAATGTAGAACAGATCCGCCGTGCTGTCGCGCCTGATATTACCATCCCGGTATACTCGGGAGGCTCACGGATGAAGGTAGGCACTGAAGACACCGCGGGGAGTATCTATGGAATGAGTCCTGAAGATATTCCCATTTTGCTTGAAGTCACTGAAGGAACATATATCCGGGGTTCTTCCGGGGCAATGGCCGGAGCCAGATTTGCGGAAGAGAATAATATAAAAACCGGATCCCGGGTATCCGTGGGGGATAAAGGGTCTCTGCGTATTGTCGGGATCCTTGAAGAGCGGGGAATGGGATTTGATATCAATCCTGATTACGGGATTGTGGTGGATAGCAAGTGGTACGAGGAGGCATATGATCAGGAGGGCTATGATCTGGTTATTGTCAAGGTAAAAGACCTCAACACAATTGAGGAAGTGAAGGATGCCATCGACAAACAGCTCAACCACCGGGAGACAGTTGTGGACGTCATCGACACCAAGGCGATCCTGGAGACCATTCTTACTGCATTCGGCCAGATATCCACATTTACCACGGCTATCGGGGGAATTTCCCTTATTGTGGCCGGTGTCAGCATCCTGAATATCATGATGATGTCAGTGACCGAAAGGATCAAGGAGATTGGTGTCCTGCGGAGTATTGGAACCCAGAGGAGTGAAGTCAGGAGCATCTTCCTTTTCGAAGCCCTGATACTGGGGGTGATAGGAGGATCGATAGGGGGTGTATTGAGCCTTCTCGGGGGGTATGTGGTCAGCATTGTGATGCTTGAGACAACTGAGTACCTCTTTTACCCCTCCAGCCTGGTCTTTATAGTTTACGGCGTTGCGTTCGGAATAATCACAAGCCTGTTATCAGGGTTGTACCCTGCCTGGAAGGCCTCAAATCTCAACCCTATCGAGGCCTTGCGACACGAATAATTTTTTACTATTTTCCATAAGAATTGTCTCCATATCCCGGAAATCAAATAAACCCCTTCCACCTCTGCACAATTTATGAGGCTTCCATCCTGCCGGGGAGTTCCGGAAGAGGCAGGAAGATGAGATGCCGGGAATATATTCATGATAAGGAGATTTTTCGCAAATTAATGTATTAATGGTATCGGGACAATTTTTGGATACAATCCGGGGACAATCAAAAAAGGGCTGAAGAGATTCCTGAAAACAATGAACGGTTATCTCATTTTTGACATGTGTCTGGCTGTTTTGCAAAGATTTCTGACAGGATGGACATGAGAGTATCCGGGTCGATATCTTCTCCCAGGGGTGCCACGAATGCCTTTTCCCCCTCAACAATAACGAGGGCTAATGGAATGGCAGACACAACGCAGGCGCCAGCTTCCCAAAATAATGTCTTACGGATTACCGGTACGATCAGCCGGTTCCCGGCGGATACTACCTTGCCTGCAAAAACCTTGCTGCAGGCAATCATCGGAGGTATCCCCCTCGTCGCAGATCACGGAGTAATCTTCTTGTATTTTTCCCGATCATTACCCTGATTATTGCGGCGAGAATTCGGATTGGGTAGTTAACCCGGAGAGACAGATTTCCCCGCCCTTCCAGCACTTCCCGACCAAATTCAGGAGTCATGGCAAGCGACACTCTCCTCTCGGGAGAGAGGATTGCCCTCAAAGCAGAAAAATATCCAAATACCTGCCCCGTAATTGCAGGACTGGAAAGGCCCAGCCTGAAGTCCAGGTCCAGGGAGCGAAAGGAGACTGCACGAATTCCCACGATGAATACTGTCCATGCATCGGTAATAAGGCCGGGAAGATGACGTACAATAACCCCAAAAACGCCCGGATCAAATTTTTCTTCCTTCTCTTCTCTTCCTTCTCCCTCCTTTGGTGGAATATGAGGATAGATTTCTTCAGGAAGAAATTCATGGATTGCATATCTGCCGAGAAAAAGCGTATGGGACCATGTCCCACATTCAAGACAATTCTTAAACCCTGCCGGACCAAAGGAAACGACCAGAGCAAGCAGCGTGTCCTGTGTGTTGCGTTCCAGAAGGACTGAAAAGTCCAGGGGAGTTGTGAGAATCCAGAATTCTGCGAGGCATGCCAGAGCAAGGACCAGGAAAAGAAAAATTATGAAAGGGTCCATGAAGATGGGAGAATCATTCTGTTTTTTCTGATGACTTCTCTTCCTTTTTACCAGACATTTCCTTAATTGCACTGATCACCTGGGGAGCAAGTGATTCCGCGACGGTCGATATCACCTGGGCTATAGGACTTCCCTTGCGAAGAGATATGACCTGGATACCTTCGGCACCCTTCAGGTCCTTGTGCACAATGACCAGGGCTACCGGAGTGATTCCACCACCACCACCACTTCCTGCACCCTCTCCTCCTTCACCGCTCTTTCCCTCTCCTTTTCCCTGGGCGGCACCGAAACCGAAACCATATTCCACGACCGGGATTACTGCTTTGTCGGCCAGATCTATTGCATTCCCCATTACATGGGCCGGCGAAAGAAGCTTGTCCAGTTCGTCGGTCACGGATTTGAGCATATCATCTCCATTCATATCAAATCACCCGATCAACATAGTATCATATATCTTATAATACCATTCTCTCAAACGTGGAGATAATGGCAATCCCGGCTTTTATCAGACAGTCAGGGCAATTATAAAGGAGAAAGGGGATTATGGCCAAAACAGGCACACACGGGACAGGAGGAGACCCCCTGCTATACGGGGTGGACTGGAACGAAGTATGGAAAGAAAGGATGCGATTGCATCAGTCGTCAGAGCATTTTGCAGACAGCTGCCATGTCTGGAAAAAAGAAGAGAATGCAAAGAGGTATGATACAATATCCCGGAGGGATTATGGAAGAAGGGTAAGCCAGACACTCGCCGGACTTGAGATTACCCCTGATTCCAGGGTTCTTGATATTGGTTCGGGTCCTGGCACTCTTGCTATCCCTCTTTCAGGACGTGTCACCGGGGTTACTGCAGCGGAACCTGCTCCCGGCATGGTAAAGGTTCTTGCATCCAATATCCGGAACGAAGGAATTGACAATATAAAGATTGTTCAGAAGGCCTGGGAGGATATAGATACTAAGAGCGATCTTGCGGATACCTATGATATTATCATCGCCTCTCTGTCCCTGGGTATGCCTGACTTACGGGACGCGGTGCGGAAGATGGAAGAAGTATGCTCAGGCACTGTAAATCTTTACTGGTTTGTGGACATGCCCTTTTGGGAAAAACTTTATTCACTCACCTGGCCCGAGCTGCACGGATCTTCCTATCATCCCGGTCCGAAAGTGGACTGCCTCTTTATGGTCCTCTACCAGATGGGGATCTATCCAAACGTGGAGATGATGACTCTTGATAAAGAATACAGGTTTTCAGGCCCGGATGAGATGTACAATCATTTCCGTTCCAGGTTCGGTGTAACTGAAGATCGCGGGGAGAAGATAATGAGAAGATATCTGTCAACACTTGTCAAAAAAGAAGATGGAGATCTTGTGCTTTCCGGGAACTCTGTGTATGCAAAGGTTTGGTGGAGATGCATGCACTGATACTCTCTCACCATCCAAGAAACAGGCTTTTTGTTCTTGTATAGGAATGTATGGCCTGCGAGCCGTTTTCCCTCCCCATTCCACTCTCCTTTACACCACCGAAGGGAAGTTCGGGAGGAACCGTAAGGTGGCGGTTTACCCAGACAATACCTGCCTGTACTCCTGAAAATACCACTTTAACAACACCAAGATCCCTGGTCCACACAGAAGCTCCCAAACCGTAGGGAGTATCATTCGCGTGACTGATGGCCGTATCCAGGTCGTCAATACACATGACAGGAAGGACGGGGCCAAAGACTTCCTGGTGAAGAAGAATACATTCCGGGGTCGGTTCGGTCACGAGGGTGGGGGTATAGAAATATCCTTTCTCATATTCAGGTCCGGAAGGTGAAGATCCACCGCTGATAATATTTCCCTGGCATCCCGATCTTACATTTTCTACGTATTGTTCAATCTTTTCCCGCTGTTCCGGACCTGTGAGCGGACCCATTTCCACACCGGGAGTAAGGCCGTTCCCGAGTTTTAAGGACTCGACAGCCTTCTGGAGCCGGGAGATGAATTCATCTCCAATGGCCCGGTGCACGTAAAGCCTCTTTACTGCAGTGCAGGTCTGTCCTGCATTATAAAATCGGCCTCTCACTGCCCCTGTGACTGCTTTCCCGATATCAGCATCTTTCCATACGATCATGGGATCCGAACCGCCAAGTTCGAGAGTCAGTTCTTTTGGTCGTGCAGCTACCAGTTCGCGGATACGCTTCCCGGTTTCCATATCCCCTGTAAATGAGACTTTCCTGACCGCCGGATGCCTCACAATGGCCTCGCCAACCGAATCGCCGCGGCCGGTCACAATATTCAACACACCGGGTGGAAGTCCCGCCGATTCTAAAAAGTCTGCCAGTTTCAGGTTGGTCAGCGGAGTCAAAGATGCGGGTTTGAACACAAGCGTATTTCCCGCAAGCAATGCAGGCCCAATCTTCCAGCCCATAATTATAGCAGGCATATTCCAGGGGATGACCGCCCCGCAAACTCCCAGGGGCTCCCTGGTGACCATTACATCTCCTGACCCGCCGAGCCTGAGTAGTTCACCCTGAAGGGCTGCGGATATTCCGGCATAAAATTCCAGGATGTTTGCAAAACCACGAATCTCATCTGTGGCATCTTTCAGGGGTTTTCCCTGTTCAGAGGTGAGCAGGCGGGATAGTTCATCAACATGCTGCCGAATCAGCCCTGCTCCACGGGAAAAAATCATTCCCCGTTCACGAAATGTTTTTCCGGCCCAGGAATCAAATGCTCCTTCTGCTGCGTTGACCGCATCATCAACATCATATATTGTCCCTTGCGGAACACGATCTATCTCTTCTCCGGTGGCAGGGTTGAACACCGGAATCCATCTTTCATCGGTTGCCAACACCTCCCTCCCTCCTATCCGCATCTGCATGCAGGAAGGATACGAGGGTATTTCATTTAACGGCTACGGGAGGATTTCCCGAATGAGATATAATTCAGAATATCTGAAAAAAGTGATTTTCAGGAAGTTCTTCGCCAGAGGAGAAGAGCTGCAGCTCCTATCGCAGCAAGGGCCAGGAATGGTACACTACCTGCTTTGGTCGGGCCAGTCGTGGGAGTGGGAGTAAAAATGGCATTCACCGGAGTGTCCTGCCCCGCGCTCACCTGAACTGTACTCTGCCAGTCCTGGTATCCGCCAAGTTTCATCAGCACCACGTGGGATCCGGATGCCACATCCTGAATGGTCTGGGGAGAATATCCCCGAAACACATTATCCAGGTACACTTCGGCTCCGGATGGAGAGGAACTCACAGAGATCGTTCCACTGGACGGAGGCTGGGGATTCCTGTTCAATGTGACCGACACAGGGGTAGTCTGGCCGGCATTGACGCTGATAGTGGAGGTATAATCCTGATACCCCTGAAGTGAGATCTCAAGCACATGTGAACCTGGCTGGACACTGATGATGTAGAACGGATTGGAAACAAGTGTTTTTCCCTGATATGTTCCGTCAAGATAGATCATCGCGCCCGAGGGGTTTGAAGTCACGGATATAGAACCGCTGGTTGGTGCGGCCGTGAGGGTGGGGGAAATACTCGTGGTCTGTCCTGCATTGATGGTCACTGTGCCGGCCCATTCCTGGTAGCCGGACAGCCTCAGGCTTACAGAGTGGCTGCCGGGGGCCAGGTTGCCAACGGTAGTCGGAGTATGGCCATAATAGTTGCCATCCACATAGACCGCAGCACCGCTGGGTGAGGAGCTTACCTGGAGATTCCCTGTTGAGCTTACAGGGGTAAGCACGGCACTTATTGTAGTGGTCTGTTTTGCCCTCACGTTAGGGGAGGCATAATAGGGCTGATACCCGGAAAGATACACGGTGAGCGAATGAGTCCCTACCGAGACTACCGGAAATGAACAGGGAGTGCTATAACTGTCTTTCCCATCCAGGGTAGCGGTTGCTCCTGATGGCTGTGAAGTCACATATATCGATCCGGTCTGGGCGGTAGGAACCAGATCAGCCTGTACAGTGATGGTCTCTCCTTTCCCGGGGTTTTCATTATAGGTCCTGGTCCAGGACTCATACCCTGGAAGGTAGATCGTAACGGTGTGACTCGGTGAGCTTGTGGTATAGACCGGAACGGTGACCGGGGTCTCTCCCACGTGCTTTCCATCAAATGTTACGTCAGCGCCGCTCGGCGTTGATCTGATGGAGAAATAGCCCTGATCTCCCCCTACAGTCGTGGGAGGGATGGTAATTATGGGCTGAAGCTGCGCGAAGATCGGGACTGTCTGTCCGGCTGGGGGGTTTCCTGGTATGGATTGTTCATACGGCTCATACCCGTCCTTCGTGATCCTGAGGGTATGCCCCGGCGTTCCGCTCGAGGATATTTCAACGTTTACCGGAGTTGATCCCCGCCCCTCACCGTCGAATGTGACTTGGGCTCCCGATGGGTCAGATGAGATCTGATAGGATCCAGGCTCGCCGACCATTTGTGCGGACGTGATGCCACAGGAAAAGATAGCGACGAGTATTACTAGTGATATAATAAAAGAACGGCTTTTCATTTTTCCACCTCGTTGTAGATAAAAGGATGTAAAATCCATACTTAAAAATATCGGAAAATTTCCAATTTACCGGGAAAAAAGGTGGTTGTTATTATCTCCTCGATACGGCAAAAAGAGCAAGTACAGACAGGGCTGCAAGAACCGCATAAGGGAGAGATCCGGTCTGGGTAGGCGTGGGGGTGGGCCCGGGGGCCATAGTCGCACTGATCTGGTTTACCTGGCCTGCTGCAACCTGCACTGTCGATTGCCAATCGGAATGGCCGCCTAGTTTCAGGAGCACGACATGTGAACCTGCATCGAGATTATCCACCATAAGGGGAGTAATTCCCCTGTAGATATTATCAACAAATGCCTCCGCTCCCGATGGTGATGAAGTGATAGAGATGCTGCCTTTTGTGGGCTGGGGGTTGGGAGTCAGTGTGATAGACAGCCTTGTATTCTGAGCGGCTGAAACCTGGACTTCTCCTGTGTAATCCTGATACCCTGTCCTGCTCAACAGGATTACGTGGCTTCCTGTCGTTACAGTATAAATATTCAAATAAGCTCCAGGCGGTGTTTTTCCCTGATATGCCCCGTCAAGATAGACGAGAGCTCCGGAAGGAGTTGAAGTAACACTGACACTCCCTGTGCTGGAGACAGGCGGATTCTTTACAAGAGTCGGATTGATGGTGGTGGTCAGACCGGCCTGGACGCTGGCATATCCGGTCCAGTCCTGGTACCCGGGAAGCCTGATCTGCACATTATGGCTGCCCGGGACCAGGTTTCCAACGGTTGTCGGTGTGGCACCATAATAAATCCCGTCAACATAGGCTGAAGCACCGCCTGGACTGGAATATATGGCCAGGTTTCCGGTGGTTTGTAA
>Ga0307378_10004444_pt1 | contig 20002 bp, 17 predicted proteins | sample UN1MG_FD_202238 | JGI IMG/M metagenome (GOLD analysis project Ga0307378, IMG submission 202238) | Soil microbial communities from Risofladan, Vaasa, Finland - UN-1 | ecosystem: Environmental > Terrestrial > Soil > Coastal area > Acid sulfate soil | place: Finland: Risofladan, Vaasa | collected... | reverse complement strand
GGAAAGGGGCGCGGTGCATCACGGTGCCCCCGGTGTATTCACCGGGGGCTAAATAAATTATGGGCGTTTCGGCGGCGAAGCGGGGCGCGCGGGGGTAAGCACGGGCGGGCGAGAACCGGGTATTATTCTTCCGGGGAGCAGTCTTCGGAGATGTCGTTCAGAAACTCCGGTTTCAGGTGTTGTGCCACGGCCTTATATTGCCGCGCGGCCCCCTCCAGTTGCGAATAGGGAAGGAAGCGGCAAAGGGTGTGCAGCGGTTTCCGTTGAAGGGAAAACGTCGGCCGGGCGATCTCTTTCAGCACTTTCTCGCGACGGTCGTCCGGGGCTACGAGGTAAAACCGAATGTCCAAGTTTGGCTGCATGGCCAAAAGGTCGCTCATCCTCAAGAGGCCCGAGTAAATGCTTGTGGTGTGCTCGATCTCGAAGGCTGCCAGGATGGAGTTGCCTTTGAGCCAAAGGACGTCGATCATCTCGATGGTCTTGGTGGTGACTTCATCGAACTGAGTGGGCAATCGGTCCAGGAGTCTGTTTGCGAGCGTTCCCAAGGATTGGCTTGCCCGTCCCCGGTCATTTCTGGCTGCCCAAATCGAAAGTCCCATCTTTTCGCCCAGGTTAAGCAAGAGCCCCTGAATGTGGGCGTGGTCCGGCAACCCGGCTTCCTCTTGCTCGGTCTCGTCGCGTTCGGGCACGGTGACGAGGATTTCCTTGGTTTTCTGTCCCTTCCGGGACTTCACGGGATAGGCCTTGATACCCATCAACTTGCGGGGGTCAAAGGGCCGTTCCACGGGGTTTGCCTGGGCTTCCTTGAGGGCGGCAAAGATGACGTTGCCGTCCTGTTTGGCGATCCTGGTGGGAGATCCGCGAACGTGGCCGGTCCAGGTGGCCTTTTCCCAAGTGAGATCTCCCAAGATATCGAGGATGGGGACGGCGTTTAAGATGTCGAGAAGTACCATGGGTTCGACGCGGCAGCGGATGGGGAAAACTTCGTCCGAGAAGATAGGGGTGTTGTCCTCGAACGGGCCGCTCTTGACTTCGAGGGCGCCAACCCAGCGCGAGACGCCCTTGACGTAGCAGAGGAAAATATCGCCGGGTTGGATCTTCCTGGCGCGGGCGCGCTGGTTGTCGCGGAAGCCGCTGACGGTGGCCCCGGCCTTTCGGAACTCTTCCCAGGACTTTCCGCTGAAAAGGTCAAGCCAATAGGTCATGTCGTCCCCCTTCAATGGGCGGGTGTTGATTTTGGCATGGGGATGGGGGGAGGGCAAGGAAAAACAACGAGTGACGGAGTAACGGGGTAACCCCTCGACTGCGCTCGGGGCAGGCTCCGGGACGCAGTAACGGACAACGGCAAAGGAGCGCGGGGATATTATTGTCGGCGTGCCGCCGACGGCTAAACGTGACGGCGCGCGGGTCGCGAACGGCCGCGCTGAGGGGCGGGAAAAGGCATCCCGGGGCCCGCCGGAGGCGGGTAAAATTCGCTGCGTTCATCCCCGGGCTTTAATGGCAGGCGGGGATATTATCGTCGGCGTGCCGCCGACGGCTAAACGTGACGACGCGCGACGGGGGCGAACAACGCACTGGCGGGCAAGCCGCCAGTGGCACCCGGCGACGGCTAAGCCGCAAGCGGCTCGAAAGGCATCCCGGGGATTCGGCCCCTTCGGGGCTTCATCCCCGGGCGTTAAAAGTGCGCGCTCCCCCCGCCACGGCGGGTAAACTTCGGGTCGCGGCTAAACATGGCGCGGGTGAAAGGGGGCAGGGGGGGGAAACGATTGCGGATTACGGATTTCGGATTGCCCTTCGAGAGCCTCAGAGCCCTGAGTCCCGGCGCGCCGGGATCGCAGGGCGGAATGAACGACGAAACGGCACAGCCTTCAACCCCGCGGTCAAGCCACGGCAGGCTTGCCCTGCCAGGGGCGCGGCGGGTGTGTTGCGCGGTCAGCGAGCGTCTGAGGCTCCCAAAGGGCCTGAACAGGTTGCCGAAAAACGTTTGACGGCGCGGGGGGGTTAGAGTACAGGAACTGTACGCCTTGGTAGGTGTCATGTGAAGCCGGGGACGCTAAACACGTACGCCACGCCCTATGGGCGTGGTCGATTCCTCGGGCCAGGCCACCCAAGAGCCCGTAAGGAAAGGACATGACATGAAGATAGGAATCGACAGTTATTGTTTCCACCGGTATTTCGGAGAGGTTTACGACAACCAGCAGGACCCGGGGGAGCGGATTTCCTACGAAGACTTTCTGAAGCGGGCGGTCGAATTCGGCGTGGCCGGGGTCTCGCTGGAAACCTGCTTTTTCGAGAGCGACGCGGAGGATTACCTCAAGCGTCTCCGGGAGATCATGGATCGCGGCGGGCTGGAGTGCATTGTGGCGTGGGGGCATCCGGTTGGACTGGAAGGCGGGGAAAACGTCGCCGCCCTGGCCGACATGGAGAAGCATCACAAGACCTGCCGGATCATGGGCACCGACGTGCTGCGCATCGTAGGTTCTCACTACGGTCTGAGGAACACGCCGCACAAGCCCCAGATGGAAAGGCTGATGGCCATTCTCAAGGACCCGGTCAAGCGGGCCGAGGACCTCGGGATCCGGCTGGCCATGGAGAACCACTTCGATTTCACTTGCGACGAGATGTTGGAGATGTTCGAGACTATGGACTCTCCCTGTTTTGGCATGACGTTCGACACGGGCAACGCGTTGCGGTACGGGGACGACCCGGTGGAGGCGGCGGGCAAGCTGGCCAGGCACATCTTCGCGATACATTTTAAGGACGTCGCTCCGCTGGAAGGCGGCAATGAGGAAGATTGGTTCTACTACGCCTGTACGCCGGTGGGCAGCGGAGTGATCGACGTTCCCGCCCTGGTTGGAGCGCTGGACGGGTCCGGCTATGCCGGGCTCTATGCCATCGAGTTCGACTATCTCGATCCGAAGTATCATGATGAGCAGAGCGCCCTGGTCGGGAGCATCGAGTACCTTCGGTCCCTCGAGGTGTAAGGAGGCAGGTCCGATGAGAGAAATCAACGTTGCGTTGATCGGATGCAGGTTCATGGGCAAGGCGCACAGCAACGCATGGAAGAACGCGCCGCACTTTTTTGACATGAACGTCCAGCCCGTGCTGAAAGTGGCGTGCGACACGAACGAGGAGGTGTTGGGCGCGTTCGCCCGGCGATGGGGCTGGCAGGAGACCGAAACCGATTGGCGCAAGATCGTGGCGAGGGCGGACATAGAGGTTGTGGATATTGCGACCCCTCCCCAGGTGCATTGCGAGATAGCCGTCGCCGCCGCCGAGGCGGGCAAGCACGTGTTCTGCGAGAAGCCCATTGCCCTCAGCGCCGCCGAGGCCGGTCGGATGTGCCAGGCGGCCGAGCGAAACGGCATCGTGAACTACCTGAACCACGAATACCGCCGGTGCCCGGCGATCGCGCTGGCCCGGCAACTGATCGACGAGGGCAGCATAGGGCGGATTTTTCACTGGCGGGGCGCTTATCTGCAATCGTGGCTTGTGGACCCGGATTTTCCGCTGACGTGGCACTTGCGGAAAGAAACAGCCGGCTCGGGAGCCCAAAGCGGTATCAACTCCCACAGCGTGGACCTGGCCAGGTACCTGGTCGGCGAGATCAAGAGCGTGGTCGCCATGAAGACGACGTTCGTCAAGGAGCGTCCCCTGGCCGGCGAAGCCGCCGGCACGTTCCATGCCGCCGGCGCCGCGGGAGGTCCGAAGGGAAAGGTCACCGTGGAAGACGCCATTTCCATGATAGTGGAGTTCGAGAACGGGGCATTGGGCTCGTTCGAGGCCAGCACTTTCGCGCCCGGGAGGAAAAACTTCAACTACTTCGAAATCTACGGGGAGAGGGGCAGTCTGATATTCAACCTGGAAAGGATGAATGAACTCCAGTTCTTCTCGACCGCCGACCCGGAGTACGCCCAGGGATTCAGGACGATTCTGGCGACCGGATCTTGCCACAAGTACATGGCTAACTGGTGGCCGCCCGGACATAACATCGGATTCGAACACGAGTTCCATCATGCGGTCGTCGATTTTCTCGATGCTATCGACAAAGGCACTGCCATTACGCCCAATTTCCGTGACGGCCTGAAGGGCATGGAAGTACTGGAAGCCGGGCTTGAAGCGGCACGGAGCGGCACCCGGGTGGTGCTCGGCGCCTAGGCATGCGGGGCGTGTGGCGTTGGAACCACGCGGAGGAATGGTGAGCAACAACCATGTCTGGTCTTGAAAGAATAATGGCCGCCCTCCGGGGCGAGCAGCCGGATGCGGTTCCGATCATGTTGCACAACTTCATGATGGCGGCGCGCGAGGCGGGGCTGACCCAGGCGCAATACCGAAACGATCCGGAGAATATCGCCCGTGCGTTTATCGAATCGATCCGGCGATACCCGTGCGACGGAATCCTGGTAGATATCGACACCGCTACGCTGGCCGGAGCGGTCGGCGTGCCGGTTGAGTATCCGGATGACGAGCCGGCTAGATCTATCCGGGGATGCCTCGACGATCTTTCCGCCGTTGCGGATCTGCCCGAGCCGAATGTCGGCAGGGATGAGCACGTGCAGGTCTGGCTCGAAGCCGTGCGTCTCCTCAAGCAACATTTCGGCGACGCGATCTGCATCCGTGGAAACTGCGACCAGGCGCCATTTTCGCTGGCGAGCATGATGCGCACGCCGCAAAACTGGATGATGGACCTGTTGGATTGCGACAATCAGCCTAATGTCGTAGCGCTGCTCGAATACTGTACGGAGGCGACCGCCCAGTTCATCCGCCTGATGGCCGGAACCGGTGCGCACGTTCTTTCCAATGGCGACAGCCCGGCCGGGCCGGCGATGATCTCGCCGGCGATGTACCGCCAATTCGCCCTGCCTTACGAAAAGAAGGTGGTTGCCGAATCGCATGCCGCAGGCCTTCCGTACATTCTTCACATCTGCGGCGATACGACGGCGATCCTCGATGACATTATCGACAGTGGCGCAGACGCAATGGAGTTGGATTACAAGACCGACGTAAACGGCGCCCGCGACAAGATGAAGGACCGCATGTGCTTTGTGGGCAACATAGACCCCAGCGGGGTACTTGCTTTGGGAACGGTTGAAGACGTGGAACGTGAAACCGCCCGCCTGATCGAGGTCTTCGCCGGAACGCCTCGGTTTATCCTGAACGCCGGGTGCGCGATTCCACCCGATACGCCGCCCGAGAACATCCGGGCCATGATCAGAATCGCCAGGGATTTCCGTGGACACCCATAAGGATACCTATTTTCGGGATTTTCTTATAGGTCCCCCGGCTCGCCAAGTCGAGTCGCCGTGGCGACTTGCAAAATCTGACACGTCGCCCGAGGGGTCGTGGCGTCTGATCACGGCCCCGTCTCCGGACCGGGGCTTCCGTCTTCGTCCCTTCCGTCTTCGCCTGTTGGGCTACGCCGTGGCAGGCTCGGAAACCGGGAAAAGGGGGGCGAGCGCCGCGCCCCCAAGGGGGTCCAACAGGGACAGGGACAAGCGCGGCGGGGGAGCGAAAGGCGTCCCGGGGCCCGCCGGAGGCGGGTAAAATTCGCTTTCATCCCCGGGCTTTAATGGCGCGCCGGGTGGCGTTCAAACGCGGAGTGGGGACCCGCCGTCGCCAAAGGCTATGGCGGGCGGGTTGCGGAATGAACGGCAAACGCGCTCGCGTTCCGCTCGCGGCTAAACGTGACGGGGCGCGGCGGGGCGAAAGGCGAGCGGGCGGCTCGTGTTACCGGCGTTTGCGGTTGAGGAGAAGGCCGAGGCCGCCGAGGCCCAGGAGGGCCAGGGTGGCGGGCTCGGGCGCGTGCGAGCCATAGTGGTTCGAGATCGCCACGTAGTCCAGCGCGTTGACCACGCCGTCGCCGTTGACGTCGCCCTCGGCCCACTGCGAGCCGACGTTGTAGTTGTTCGACACGACCACGTAGTCCAGGCTGTCGGTGTACCGGTTCATGTTGGCGTCGCCCAGCACGAGGCCGGCCAGCACCTGGATGGAGATCGCGTTCGCCCCGTAAACCACGCCGCTTGAGTAGGCGCCCAGGCTGGTGACGCTGGAGAACGTGCCGGCGAGCGTGTCGTAGGAGGCAAGGGTGTACGAGCCGGCCTGGAAGGGGTTGGCCGCGTTGAATACGAACTCCAGGGCGGTGGTGTCGCCCAGGGTGAGGGTGCCGGTGACGTCGACGCGGTCGGCGTCCGCTTCGAAGAGTTCGGCGCCCCAGTTGTTGCCGCCGTCCGCGAACTCCAGGTCACCGCCGACGGTCAGGGTGCCGACGCTCGCGCCGGGTGCCAGTGTGCCGCCGGTGAGGACGTTGACCGTCCCGCCGATGGTGCCGTCGCCGCCGAGGGTTCCCGTGCTATTGACGGTCACGGTGCCCGAGCCGGTGCCGCTGCCGCTGGTGTTGTTGACCAACAGCGTGCCGGCGTTGACGTTGGTGGCGCCGGTGTAGGTGTTGGCGCCGGTGAGGAGGAGCGTGCCCTGGCCGCGCTTCTCGAGGCCGAAGCCGCTCCCGCTGATGCGTCCGGACACGGCCAGTCGGCCGGAGCCCGCGATGTCCCAGATGGCGCTCGTGCCGAGGGCGACCGGCCGGGCAATGGTCTGGACGCCCGAGGAGTCGGCGGAGCGCGTCAGGTTGCCCTTGACGATCGTCAGCGTGCCGCTGGCGCCGCCGATCGTGAAGCCGGCGGTGCTGTCAATGCTCAGCAGGTTGACGGATTGGTTGCCGCCGATGTCCAGGACGTCGCCGTCGGCCAGTCCTGAGCCGTCCAGCAGGACGTCCCAGGTGGCGTCGGGTGTTCCGTCGGGGCTCCAGTTGGCGGCGTTGGTCCAACTGAGGGAGCTGCCGCCTTTGGTCCACGTCTTGGTGTTGAGGACAGACCATCCCATGTCCTCCATGATCTCCCACTCCAGGCGCAGGGGCTGGCGGACCGCTTCTCCGACCGTCACGTACGGGCTCATCAGCGCGCCGGGGATCCTCGACTCGTCGAGGTGCGACAGGCTGGACCCCGCCTCGTAGGTGCTCGGGGCGTACACCGGCACGTTGCCGCCGTAGTAGTCCACGGCGTTGGCCCCGGTGAACCACACGGGGTTGGCCTCCTCGTTGAAGTCGCCGGGCGTACCCGTTGCCTGGTTGGCGGGACGGTTGCCGGCGTTGTCAAGCAGGTCCTTGTCCCACTCGGACAGCCCCTTGTAGCCGGCGGATGCAAAGGGGTCTCTTGACGTGCCCCAGCACAGGCCCCAGAGGTCGGTTCCCGGGTAATAGGAGGGACAGACGCCGACCGCGTGGCCGACCTCGTGGGTTACGACGCTGCGGAAGTCGATCTTGTTGGAGGCGGGCAGGCTGGAGCCGAGGTTCCAGCCGTAGCCGGCGGCATCGATGTCGAAGCGGATGCGGCAGTCGAAACTGGTCCAGGGCCCTGTGTAGTCGACCCCGTCTCGCCACACGTGTTCCACGTAGGTCCAACTGGTGGTGCCGTCGCCGTTCGAGGGCCCGCTGTAATCGGCCAGCGTGTTGCTGCTGAAGGAGTTCCAAAACAGGTGGACCTGAACCTGCCGCCCCGGGGTGTTCGTGAGGCGGCCGGTCCATACGGTGATGCTGGCGGCCACGTCGTCCATCTCCTGGGTGGTCCAGTTCTTGCGTCCCCTGGACTCCCCGTCGGAGTCGCGATTGTTGTAGAACGTCAGGTCGAACGCGCCGACGGTCATATTGACGGGCGTGGCCTGGGCGTGCCCGACGATGCCGCACACCAGGAGGACGGCGGCCAGTCTGCACAGGAGCCTCGTCCGGCCACTCACGGTGCTTCTCCTGTCATAGGCGCAGAGTCACGCGGCGAGGTTCCGCGGGCGGGCTACGGCGCACCCAAGAGGAGCGCACGCACCCCGCCCCCACGCCTGCCCTCGGCAGTAGCCCCCTGGGAATGGCCCCCCTGCCGGCGTGACCTGTGCGGCACCGGCGTTGCCGCATGCGGCCGCACCACAAGGTCCCCGGTTCTGCATATGCAGTATACACTACGAACAGGGTAAAGGCAAACGGCCCAACGGCTCGGACAGCCAGCCGACAGGGCGGGGGGTTGGCGAAGGCGAAGGCCGGTTGGCCATCGTCGTGGGGCGGCGGGGGGCGAAAGGCGTCCCGGGGATTCGCTGCGCTCATCCCCGGGCTTTAATGGCACCCCGCTTGACAAAGGTGGCTGGGTGCGGTCTATTTAGCGCAACTTGTCGGGACGGGGGGTTCAAACCATCGAAAGGACCCTACGATGCCCCGTAGTGCGAAGATGACGCGAAGGCAGTTCGGCCGGACGGCTGCCGCGACGGCGGCTGCCGTCACCATTTTGCCGCGATACGTGCTCGGCGGTGCGGGGTTCGTGGCCCCAAGCGAGACGGTCAACGTGGTGATCGTGGGTTGCGGCGGGCAGGGACGGACCAACGCCCAGAACCTCTTCCAGCAGGGCGACGCGCGGGTCATCGCCGTCGCCGACCCGCGCGAGCGGGCCGACTACGGGCGGTTCTACTACAAGGGCGAGGCTGGCCGGCTGCCGGTGAAACGCATGGCAGAGGAGCGGTATCTCCGCGACAACAAGTCATTTCGATGCAGCGATTATGTCGATTTCCGCAAGATGCTCGACAAGGAAAAGGCGATAGACGCCATCCTCTGCGCCACGCCGGATCACGGGCACGCCTTCGTGTCGATGACGGCGATGCGTCGCGGCAAGCACGTTTACTGCGAGAAGCCGCTCACGCACAATATCTACGAGGCGCGGCGGATCGCCAAGGCGGCCGCGGAGACCGGCGTGGCCACCCAGATGGGCAACCAGGGCCGGAGCAGCGTGTCGCACGCGGTGGCGTGCGAGTGGATATGGAACGGCGCCATCGGCGACGTGAGGGAAGTCCACGCCTGGAGCGGCGCGGGCGGGTGGGTGAATGGCCGGGGCCGGCCCAAGGACACGCCGCCCGTCCCCGCGGGGTTCGACTGGAACCTTTGGCTCGGCCCGAAACCGGACCGGCCGTACCATCCCGACTATGCCCCGTACAACTGGCGTGGCTGGTGGGCGTTCGGGACGGGGGGCATCGGCGACATGATGGTGCACAACGTGGACCCGGCCTTCGCGGCCCTGGACCTGGACAAGCGGCACCCGGCGACGGTCGAGTGCGTCGAGACGGCGTTCGTCGACGCGGAGGTCATCGGGCCGGACAACCACGTGGTGTGGACGTTCGCCGCCGAGGGCGGCCGGCCGCCGCTCGCGGTCCACTGGTACGACGGCAGGCTGCGGCCGCCGAGGCCGCCGGAACTGGAAGATGGCCGCAGGATGGGCGGGGGCGGTAACGGCATCTTCATCGTCGGCACCAAGGGAATCCTTATGGGCGGGGGGTGGAGCGAGTCGCCGCGCCTCATCCCCGAGTCCAGGATGCGGGCGTACCAGGAGGCCACCAAGGGCAAGACGCCGCCGCGGACCCTTCCGCCGACCAAGGGCCCGCACCGCGATTGGCTGGACGCATGCAAGGGCGGTCGGCCGGCCCGCAGCCGCTTCGAGTACGGCGCCCGGCTGACCGAACTCATTCTCCTGGGCGACGTGGCGGTCCGAGCCGGAGAGAAAATCCAGTGGGACGGGCCGGCCATGAAGGTGACGAACGTTCCGGCCGCCCAGGCATTCGTCGAGGAACCCTACCGCTCGGGCTGGGACCTGGAGAAAGTGTGAGAGACGGGCCCACCGGCCGCCACTGGTCGCGGCCCCAATCCCGGCGCGCCGGGGGAGCGAAAGGCGTCCCGGGGCCCGCCGGAGGCGGGTAAAATTCGCTTTCATCCCCGGGCTTTAACGGCGCGCGGGGCGGCGGGGCCGATGCGATCGATCTTGCGGCGCTTGACAGGAACCAAGAGGCGGCTAACCATGCGGAACGGAATCGTCGGTGCAGCCCTCGGGTGCTGCGTCCTCGTCGTGGCGGTCGCCTTGGAAGCAGGCGTGCCGGAAGGCCGCCCGCCGCGAAAAGGTCCGCCGAGGGGCCTCCCGGGCGTCAAGGTCCTGCGCGACTTGGAATACGCCAAGCCTGACGGCAAGCCCCAACTCCTGGACCTCTTCGTGCCTGAGAAGGCCGACGGCCCCCTGTCCCTCATCGTGTGGATTCACGGCGGGGCGTGGAGCGCGGGCAGCAAGAACGGCACGCCCGCGATGGGGCAACTGCGTCGCGGCTACGCCGTGGCCAGCATCAACTACCGGCTGAGCCAGGAGGCGATCTTCCCCGCGCAGATTCACGACTGCAAGGCCGCCATCCGCTGGCTGCGGGCCCACGCGAAGGAATATAACCTCGACCCGAAACGCATCGGCGTGTGGGGCTCCTCGGCGGGCGGCCACCTGGTGGCCCTCATGGGCACCAGCGGCGATGTGAAGGAACTGGAGGGCGACGAGGGCAACCTCGACCAGTCAAGCCGCGTGCAGGCCGTGTGCGACTGGTTCGGCCCGACCGACCTCTGCCAGATGGCCGCCCACGCACGGCCGGACTCCAAATTCGACCACGATGCCGCCGGTTCGCCCGAATCGAAGTTGATCGGCGGGCCCGTCCAGGAAAACAAGGACAAGGCGGCGAAAGCCAGCCCCATCACCTACGTGTCGAAGGACGACCCGCCGTTTCTCATCATGCACGGCGACAAGGACAACCTCGTGCCGCATCACCAGAGCGAGATTCTCGCCGAGGCGCTGAAGAAGGCGGGCGTGCCGGTGACCTTCGAAACCGTCCAGGGCGCCGGCCACGGTTTCGGCGGCCCGGAAGTCATGAAGACGGTCGAGGAGTTCTTCGACAAGCACCTGGGAAATCTGGGGAGAGGGGGGGCGTTTCGATTGCGGCCCGAAGGGCTCCTGTAAAGGAACAGGGACCCCAAGGGGGTCCAACGGCGAACAGGGAGATTGCGGATTTCGGCCCGCCTTCGGCGGGTAAACTTTCGCAAGCGAAAACGTGGCACCCCGGCATCCCCCCGCGGTGCGGGGGGATGCGTTGCCGTGATTGACGCGGGGGGCGAAAATCGCTATATTCGAGGGGAAAACTCGGGTTCCAGGGGCAAGAAACATGGCGAAAAAGAAGGCGAAAACGGCCAAGAAAAAGAGGCCGGGGAGCGGGCGCAAAAAGGCCGCGAAGCCGCGGGCAGGGAAGAAAGCGGCGGGCGGCGCAGTGCGGAGTGCGGAGCGCGGAACGCGGAGTGAAAGGCACGCGGCGGGCAAGCCCGCCGGCGAACCAGGCGCGCGGGCGGCGGGGGAGGGAACACTGGCGGACCCCGGCGCGGCGGAGCAAGCGGTGAAGGGCGGCCCGGCTTCGTCCCGGCGCGCCGGGACGCCGCCGGGGCAAGGGGCGTATCGGGCGGATGCGATCAAGGTGATGAAGGGCCTGGAGGCGGTCCGCAAAAGGCCGGATATGTACATTGGGGACCGGCACCAGCGCGGCCTGCATCACCTGGTGAACGAGGTGGTGGACAACGCGATCGACGAGGCGATGGCGGGGCACTGCGACCGCATCGTCGTAACGGTGCACGCGGACGGGTCGGTGAGCGTGACGGACAACGGGCGTGGGATTCCGGTGGACCTGCACAAGGAGGAGAAGAAGCCGGGGATCGAGGTGGCATTGACGATGCTCCACGCGGGGGGGAAGTTCGACCACGCGAGTTACAAGGTGTCGGGAGGGCTGCACGGGGTGGGGGTGTCGGTGGTGAATGCGCTGTCGGAGTGGCTGCGGGCGGAGGTGCGGCGGGACGGGCACGTGTGGCGGATGGGGTTCGCGCGCGGGAAGACGGCGGAGACGCTGAAGAAGGTGGGGAAGGCGGCGAAGACGGGGACGACGATCACGTTCAAGCCGGACCGCGAGATTTTCGAGGATCCGACGTTCAGGTTCGAGATTCTGGAGGGTCGCCTCAGGGAACTGGCGTACCTGAACGAGGGGATCGCCATCCGCCTGGTGGACGAGCGGGACGCGCGCGAGGCGGAGTTCCGATACAAGGAAGGGATCCGGGCGTTCGTCAAGCAACTGAACGAGGACAAGGGGACGGTGCACCGGGACGTCATCTACTTCCGCCGGGCCGACCAACCCTCCGGCGGGGAGGTGGAGGTGGCGATCCAGTACAACGACGGGTACACGGAAAACATCCTCTCGTTTGCGAACAACATCAACACGATCGAGGGCGGGACGCACCTGTCGGCGTTCAAGGCGGCGGTGACGCGGACGCTGAACTTTTACGCGAAGAAGCAGGGCCTCTTGAAGGGCGAGTCGCCCCCCTCGGGCGACGACCTGCGCGAAGGGATGACGGCGGTGGTGTCGGTCCGCGTGCGGGACCCGCAATTCGAGGGCCAGACGAAGACCAAGTTGTCCAACAGCGAAGTAGGTACATTCGTCGAGACCGCGACGAACGAGATGCTGGGCCAGTACCTGGAGGAGCACCCGCCCAACGCGAGGCGCATCATCCAGAAGGCGGTGCAGGCGATGACGGCCCGGGAGGCGGCCCGCAAGGCGCGCGACCTGGTGCGCCGCAAGGGCGCGCTCGCGTCGGGGAACCTGCCCGGGAAACTGGCGGACTGCGCGGAGCGCGACCCGGCGCTGTCGGAGGTGTTCCTGGTGGAGGGGGACTCGGCGGGGGGGAGCGCGAAGCAGGGGCGCGACCGGCGGACGCAGGCCATCCTGCCGCTGAGGGGAAAGATTCTGAACGTCGAGAAGGCGCGGATAGACAAGATGCTGGCGCACGAGGAGATTGCGACGATCATATCGGCCCTGGGGACGGGCATCGGCACCGACGACTTCAACATCGAGCGGGCGCGATACCACAAGGTCGTGATCATGACGGACGCGGACGTGGACGGGAGCCACATACGGACGCTGCTATTGACATTCTTTTATCGGCACATGAAGCCTTTGATCGACCAGGGATACCTGTACGTGGCGCAGCCTCCGCTGTACCGCGTCCGGCGCAAGGGGCGGGAGCAGTACGTCAAGAGCGACCGGGAGATGAAGATGACGCTGCTGCGGATCGGGGTGGAGGGGACGACGCTGCGCGTGAACCCGCCGCCGAAGAGCCGGAAGCAGCCCGATGAAATCTCGGGGGCGAAACTGGAGGAACTGGCGCTGCTGCTGGGGGACATGGAGGAGTTGGTGCGGTCGCTCCATCGGCGGGGCATCCTGTGGGAAGAGTTCCTGGCGCGGCGCGCCAAGGGCGGGGAGTTTCCCACGTGGGCGGCCCGGATCGGCGACGGGATCCAACTCTTCCACTCCGAGGGGGAGGCGGCCAAGGCCATCGCCGCCGCGTTCCCGAAACCGAAGCGCGGGCGCGCCGCCGACAGGAAGACCGGGAAACCCGGGAAGGGCGGAAAAGCCAAGGAGGCCGAGGAGCCTGCGGCCGAGGAGCCCGAAATCCCCGAGCCGGAAGAACTCTTCGGCGCCAGGGAACTCAATAAACTGGCGAAGAAACTCCGGTCTCGCGGCCTGGACGCGGCCGACTGGCACCTGGAGGCCGAGGAACCGGTGAGCGGCGAAAAACCGTACACGAAGTTCACCGTTGCCACCGACGGCGACGCGGTGGGCGTGGCGGGCGTGTCGGAGATTCTGCCGACGATCCGCCGCCTGGGCCAGAAAGGCATGGACATCCAGCGGTTCAAGGGCCTGGGGGAGATGAACGCGGAGCAGTTGTGGGAAACGACGATGGACCCTGCGCGGCGAACGTTGAAGCAGGTGCTGGTGGAGGACGCCACCGAGGCCGAACACATCTTTTCGGTCCTGATGGGCGAAAAGGTCGAACCCCGCCGCGCCTTTATCGAGCAGCACGCGCTGGAGGTGCGGAACCTCGACGTGTAGGTGATTGGCGATCCTTCGGCCATGCTTAGGACAAGTTTTCGATTTGACGGCATGCAGCGGCAGCGCGGGGCCGGTTGACCCTCCGGCGGGCGCAAGATTGACCCGGTGTCCGACGTGCGGTAGGATGGGAGCGGCGCGGGAAGGCGGAGGAGGACGATGGAAGCGATGGAATCGCTGCTCGGGAAGCGCGAGGAGGTGCTGAGGATTGCTCGTCGGCACGGGGCGCGGCGGGTGCGGGTGTTCGGGTCGGCAGCGCGGGGCGAGGCCGGGGAGACGAGCGACCTGGACCTGTTGGTGGAGATGGAGGCGGGACGAAGCCTGCTGGACCACACGGCGCTGATTCAGGATCTGGAGGAGTGCCTGGGCCGGCCGGTGGACGTGGTGAGCGAGAAGGCGCTGCACTGGTACGTGCGGGACCGGGTGCTGCGGGAGGCGGTGCCGCTGTGAAAACGCCCGTCCTGTATTTGATACATATCGAAGAGTGTCTTCGGAAGATTTTGGATTATACCGGAGCCGGACGCGAGGCGTTCGTGAAGGATCGGAAGACGCAGGACGCGGTGGTGCGGAACTTCGAGGTCATCGGGGAGGCGGCGAAGCGCCTTCCCGTGTCGGTCACGGGGGCGCATCCGGACGTGCCGTGGAAACGCATTGCCGGTTTCCGGGACGTCCTGATTCACGCGTACGACCGCGTGGATGCCGACGAGGTCTGGAACATTGTCGAACGTGATGTTGCGGGCCTGCTCGATCGGATCGGTGCGATCCGCAAGGAGATCGAGGAGCGCGGCGGGCGGTGAACGAGGCGCTGGTGGAGGACGCCACCGAGGCCGAACACATCTTTTCGGTCCTGATGGGCGAAAAGGTCGAACCCCGCCGCGCCTTTATCGAGCAGCACGCGCTGGAAGTGCGAAACCTCGATGTCTAAGACATCGAGGTTTCGCATCCTGAGCGAGTCCCGACGGGTCGGGACGAGTCGAAGGATCTGGAACCTGGACGTGTGATCAACGCGGAGTGCGGAGCCCGTCTGGACCCCTCCGCGCGGCGATTGACCTTGGCCGCGCGTTTCGTTGACCCCGCCCGGGGGTTGCAGTAGGATGGTCGGCGGTCTGGGGAGGATGCGCTTGTGACCGACCTGTTGCTCGTGATCCTCATTTTGCTGGTGCTGGGCGTCGTGGTTTTTCTCATCGTGCTGGCGAAGCGTCGGCCGGTGGGCGACGCCGGGGCCGAGGCCGAGTTGCGCGGACGCCTCGAAACCGAGCAACGGGCGCGCGTCCAGGCCGAGACGCGCCTCGAGGCCGAACGCAAGAACCTCGAGGAGCAGCGGCGGATCCTCGACGAGGCCCAGGTGAAACTGAAGGACGCGTTCGCGGCCCTCTCGGCGGAGGCGCTGAAGGAATCGCGCCAGGAATTCCTCGGCCAGGCGGGGGAGCGCCTGAAACCCATTCAGGACCTCCTGGCAGAGTACCAGAAGCGCCTGGCCGAGGTCGAGAAGTCGGGCATGGGTGCCTACAGCGGTCTGCGCGAGTACCTGGACGGGCTGATGAGGGCGCAGGATTCGCTGCGGACGCAGACGACGCAGTTGGAGACTGCTCTGCGCGGGTCGCCCACCGCACGGGGGCGCTGGGGCGAGATGACGCTGCGGCGTGTCGTCGAGGTGGCCGGCATGAGCCCCCACTGCGACTTTACCGAGCAGGCGGATGTCGAGACGGAGGAAGGCCGGCAGCGGCCGGACATGGTCATCCATCTGCCGGGACGGCGGTCCATCGTCGTGGACTCGAAAGTTCCACTGACGGCCTACATGGACGCGGCGGAGTCGTCGGAGGCGTCGGCGCGGGAAGCGGCCCTGGCGCGCCACGCGCAGGACGTTCGGAAGCACGTGCGGGCGCTCGCACAGAAGGCCTACTGGGACCAGTTGCCCGAGGCGCCGGATTTCGTGGTGCTCTTTCTGCCGGGGGAAGCGTTTTTCAGCGCGGCGCTGGAGGCGGACCGGACGCTGATGGAAGACGCAATGCGCAGCCGCGTGTTCCTGGCGACGCCGACGACGCTGATGGCGCTGCTGAACGTGGTGGCGCACGGGTGGCGTCAGCAGGAGATGGCGGAAAACGCCGAGGCGATCGGCGAGACGGGACGCGAACTGTTCGAGCGCGTGACGAAGTTCATCGAGCATTTCGCGAAGATCGGCGAGGGGCTGGGGCGTGCGGCGAAGGCGTATGACGCGGCGGTGGGATCGTATGAGTCGCGCGTGCGTCCCTCGGCGGAGCGGTTGGCGCAGCAGTCGGCGGCGCTGGGGAAGGAGTTGCCGGCCCCCGAGCCCGCGTCGGGACCGACGCGGGCTCTGCCCGAGGGGGAGGATTAAACGGTGAGGTTTTTAGCCTGCGCTATTGTTGGGACAGTGGTGTTCTGTGGCTGCTCGTCTTCGGGGACCGGCGTAAGCGCAATCGTCGAGAAGTACGCGCGCCCGCCCGCGGAAGGGCCGTGGAGCCTTGTGAGTGACACGGCGGAGTTCTGGGCGGATGTGGATGTGCTTTACGAGGCCAGCCTGGAAGGCGACCGCGACGCCCTCCGCACGCTGCTTGTGGTAGACACGTTCACCGATGGCGCCGTCGCGGAGGGCATGCCTGAGTTGTATGTGGTCGTGCAGCGACACCGGGCGGTCGCAAAGGGAATCATCCTGGCGGACAGCAGGCTGAAGGCGAAATTTGGACACTGGATCGGCGAAGGCGGCTAGAGGAGGGACCGATGCGAGACGAATTCCTGGCGCAGGACCCGTGGCGTGTGTTTCGGATCATGTCGGAGTTCGTGGACGGGTTCGAGATGATGGCCCAGGTGCCGCCGGGCGTGAGCGTGTTCGGGTCGAGCCGCGCGGGGCCCGACCATCCGTATTATGCGAAGGCGGAGGAGGTCGGCCGGCGGACCGTGGAGGCGGGATTCTCGGTCGTCACGGGCGGCGGGCCGGGCATCATGGAGGCGGCGAACAAGGGGGCGAAGGAGGCGGGGGGCGAAAGCGTCGGCCTGAACATCATCCTGCCGTTCGAGCAGATCGCGAACCCGTATCTGACGAAGGTCATCAACTTCCGCTACTTTTTCGTCCGCAAGGTCATGTTCTCGAAATATGCCGTCGGCTTCATCTTCTTCCCCGGCGGGTACGGGACGATGGACGAGTTCTACGATACCGTGACGCTGATCCAGACGGAGAAGATCCACCGGCTGCCGGTGGTTCTCTTTGGGACGGATTTCTGGTCGGGACAACTCTCCTGGCTGCGCGAGACGGCGCTGGGGCGGTTCGAGCACATCTCGGCGCAGGACCTGGACCTGTTCCTGGTGACGGACGATCCGGGGGCGGCGGTCCGGCACATTGCGGAGAACCTTGCGGTCCGCGACCGCGAGCCGGTCCCCGAGCCCGGCAAGTGGGACACGCCGGAAGGGAAGGTCATGCCGTGAAAGACGAGTAACGCAGTAACGGAGTAACGGAGTGACAGACTCGGGGCAGCCCCCCGTGCCTTTTCAATCCCTTGGAGTCGGCATTTCGGATTGACCCGTCCCGCGGCGTCCTGTACCATCTAAAGGCTTGCGGTGCCGGGGTTTGGGTCGGCCCGCCCCTCGAGGGAGAGTCCGCCGGTGGCGTCGGAACCTCTGGAAGTCGGGATTAGCCGGGAAGGCGCTGCCGCGCCGGCGTCGGCGGAGCGCTCAGAAGTTGCATCGGCGTTTCGGGCGAGCCCGGCCGAGTGTGCCGTCCAGGCGTTCCTGGCGGTGGTGTGTGCGGCGGCGCTGGCGGCGGGGGTTCTTCTGGTCCCCTCGCCGACGGGGATGGGGACGCACCGGATTCTCGGCCTGCCGGAGTGCGGGATGCTGAGGGCGACCGGCAAGCCGTGCCCGACGTGTGGCGTGACGACCTCCTTCGTGCTGGCGGCGCACGGTCGGTTCGCGGAATCGGCTGTGAACCAGCCGTTCGGTTTCGCACTGTTTCTTCTCGTGGCGGGGTGCTTCGCGGGCCTGGTGTTCGCGCTGGCCACGGGGCGGAGTTGGTATCCGGTGTTTGTGCGCGTCAATCCCGCCGTCATCCTCCTGGCATTATTGGGATTGTTATTGGCCTCGTGGGCGTACAAGTGGTCGGTGATGTGAGGCGTCGGAGGAGAAGCGGTGGCGAGAGGAGCGTGGAGGCGTTCGATCGGGTGGGCGGCGGCGTTGGTGGCGCTCGGCCTCGCGTCGGCGGGGTGCTACGTTCCGCACTTTTTTGTGTGGCTTTTCAAGCCCGATAAGATAATGACGCCGGTCAAAGAGGAATACCACCTGGAGGCGGAGCGGCTGGTGATTCTGCCGTACGCGGGGACGGACATTCTGTTCACCTACCCGGCCGTGCCCTTGGAGATCAGCCAGGAACTCGTGTATGCCATCGCGCGCGACCTGGGGGGGCGCGCCAAGTCGATCGTGCACCCGGTGGAGGTGGTGCGTTGGCAGGAGTCGACGCTCGAGTGGCCGAACATGTCGCTCGAGCGGATTGCCAAGGAGTTCCAGGCCGACACGCTCCTGTACGTGGAACTGGAGCGGTACACGATGGTCGAAGAGAGGTCGGCCAACCTGTTTCGCGGCCGGGTCAAGGCCCGCCTCGAGGTCGTCAAGATCGGCGCGGAGCACAATCCCGTCTATGACGCCACGGTCGAGACGACCTACCCCGAGGACGTTCCGGTGGGCGTCCTGGGGACCACCGAACGGGTCATCCGCCAGTATACGAATTTTCACTTCGCCCGCGATGTCATCCGCAAGTTCTACGACCACAAGGTCGAGGTGAAAGGGGGCCGGCCATGACCCCGCGCGCCCGCTCCCTCGCTGCGCTCGTGCTCCTGGCGAGTGTTCTCGGCGCCGGGTGCGACCAGACGGCCTGGATTCTCGTGAAGACGGTCGGCCCGTGGGTTCCGGAGGACAAGGTCGAGGCGGAATGCCGCCTGGGGGGGCAGAGCGTCCTGGTGCTGGTGGACATGGCGGATCCGGCGGTGGCGTCGGCGTATCCCCGGCTGGAACTGATGGTGTCGGACGGGATTTGCAAGGCGCTGGAACGGAAGGGAGCGGCGGGGCCGATCGTGCCGGTCCACAGCCTGACTGCCGCACGCAGGACTGAGCCGGACTTCGCCCGCTGGTCGGTCGCCCAGGCCGGCCGATACTTCAACGTCGACCTGGTGGTGCACGTCGAGTTGTACGAGTTCCGTCTGAAGGATTCGCCGGGCGGGAACGTGTTCCACGGTTACACGGAGTCGACCGTCCGCGTCGTCTCGCCGGAGACGGGGGAGCAGGTGTGGCCTGTGCTGGCGAGCGCGCGGCTGGTGACGGCGGAAACGATGCCCGACGTTCAACCCGAGGAATCGGCGGAGGTCGCCACCATTCTCGCCGAGGGCCTCGCGGACAAGATCGCGCGACATTTTTATACGTACAAGAAGGACGATTTGCCGATGCGGCCCAAGGTCAAGTGAGCGGGAGAGCCACCGTGGACGGCACAGGCGCAGGGCGCGGCTGTGTTCGCCGCCACGCTTCCGCCTTCGCCCGCTGGGCTATGGCGGACAGGTGCGGGGCGCGGCTGTCGGCCTTGGCACTGGCGCTCGCCCTGGCGTCTGCGACCGGGTGTGCCCCGCGCCGCGAACCGATCGTCCTAAGGCCCATCGCGGGCGCGCCGGGCCTGGCGAACCGGCCCACGTTCCGCGTGCGGGTCGTCCGCCTCGTGCACCGCATCCGCCCGGACGCGCCGGTCGAGGACGTCTGGCGCCTGCTCGGCACGACCGACGTGCCGTATGAGAAGCGGGGCCTGTGGGCCGCCAACGACCTGCGGTTGGGCGACGGGGCCCGCCTCGCGGCCGAACGCATGAACGAACTGGTGGTGCAGACCTCGGATCGCACGGTCCAAATCGTGGAACTGCTGGTGCGCGAGAACATGGATTTCCGCATCACCCTGGGCCCGGAGCGAGAGAATCTCGAGGTGCTCTGGACCGACGCCGCAGGACACATCTCGGGGCGGCGATTTTCCGGCGCCCAGCCGGGCCTGCGCCTCGTCTGCCGGCGCGACGCGTCGGACCCGGCGACGGTCTGCATCGCCTTTGTGCCGGCGGTGACTTACGGTGCGGAGGCGCTGCACTGGGTGCAGACGGCGTCGGGTCCTGTGCAGCGTGCGGGGCGTCAGGAGTTCACGGCGACGGACCTGGCGGCGGAG
>Ga0307378_10004443_pt1 | contig 20002 bp, 14 predicted proteins | sample UN1MG_FD_202238 | JGI IMG/M metagenome (GOLD analysis project Ga0307378, IMG submission 202238) | Soil microbial communities from Risofladan, Vaasa, Finland - UN-1 | ecosystem: Environmental > Terrestrial > Soil > Coastal area > Acid sulfate soil | place: Finland: Risofladan, Vaasa | collected... | reverse complement strand
AAGGCGCCGGGTAACTCGGGCGCCGTCCCCGTTCCTTTCACAAAGGGGGGTTCGACGGCGGGGTGCGTGGTTGCGGCGGGAAAAGTATAGACCGCGCCGGCGGGGCGGTCAAGTCGGGCGGCCGCGATTAACTCACACCCTCACTGCGATGACGTAGGGGCCGACCTTTAGGTCGGCCCGTTTTACCCCTCTCCCCAACCCTCCCCCCAGAGGGGGGAGGGAGAAGAAGGCAGCCCTCACCCCCATCCCCACTCCCACGGGGAGAGGGGGGCCGTTTTGCCCCTCACCCCCGTCTGCGATGACGTAGGGGCCGACCTAAAGGTCGGCCCGCGGGCGACCGTGGACGGTCGCCCCTACGGGTAAAATTTGCTATGGATGACGTAGGGGCGGGTGTCCACACCCGCTCGCTACACCCCTCTCCCTAGCCCTCCCCCCAGAGGGGGGAGGGGACATGCCCCCTCACCCCGGCGCCGCTGCAAATGAAAAGGCCCCGGTCGGGACTTTTATTTTCATCAGAGGTTCAGTACTCTTCTTTGGGCGGCCGCCCGTCCGGAGGGCCGCAGCGCTTGGCCATTCAGGTGTGAATCCCCAGCCGCGGCAGCACCCACCGCGCGAGGACGAACCACCCGGCGACGAACCCCAGGACGATGAGCGCATCCACCACGGCCTAGAGCACCTCGTCCACGGTCTTGACCAGCCGCTTCTTGGGCTGGGCCCCGACCACCTGGCGGACCACCTCGCCCTTCTTGAAGAAGAGGAGGGTCGGGATGGCGCGGATACCGAACTTGGCGGCCACGTTGGGATTCTCGTCCACGTTGAGCCTGACGACCTTGAGCCTGCCCTGGTACTCCTCGGCGATTTCATCAACGGCCTGGGAGATGGCCAGGCAAGGCCCGCACCAGGGGGCCCAGAAATCCACCAGAGCTGCGCCGTCTTGGGCCTCCACCTCGGCGGTGAAATTGTCGTCGGTGCCGGTCACGACTAACTCGGAAGCCATTCGTCCTCCTCGCGGTCGAAAATTTATCTGCATCCGGCGGTGAGCCTAGCACAGCGGTGACGGGCGGTCAAGGGCGGCGTCCCCCGGTTTATTGTTGTATGCTGATTCGATGATTCAGCCCGGCTCAGCCCGTGCTTTCGACGAAGCGCTCGCGGACACTTCCGGCGGCGATCACCTCGCAGACGGCAACGAGCTCGCGGTACTCGGCGTCGGTCATGCCGAGGCGGCGGGCCTTGGCCTCGTGGGCGCGGACGCAGGGGACGCAGCCGTCGCCGTAGGCGAAGGCCACGGCGAGCATCTCTTTGGTCTTCTTGTCCAGGGCGCCGTCGGTGAACACCCGTTTGTAGAACCCGACGAAGCCGTCGTTGAGCTCGGGGGAGTCGGAGAGTCGCACCGTTGCTCCTTAAAGTTGGGTCACAGTATCCGTGTTTGCCAACCGTTGGCAGGGGTAAGTGGCCGGTCGTCGGTCCGACCGATCCTTCGCATTACGGCGCGGGGACGGGGCCCGCCGGGCCGGGGTAGGCCGCCGCCACCGCCCGGTTCACCAGCTCCCGGGCCAGCCCCACCGCCGCCGGCAGCTCCTCACCCAGGGCCAGGTACGCCGCCACCGCCGTGGAGAGCGTGCAGCCGGTCCCCCGGGGCGGGACCTTCGCCCGCCGCCCGGAGAACTCGTACAGGCGGCCGCCTGCGGCCAGTACGTCAATGGGCGCGCCCCCCAGGTGGCCGCCCTTCAACAGCACCGCGGTGCCGAGCCTTTCCGCCAGGCGGGGCGCCAGCCCCCGCGCCGCGGCGAGGTCGGAGAAATCCTCCTCCGTGAGCCTCGCGCACTCGTCGGTGTTGAGCGTCACCAGCGTCGCCCGGGGGAAGGCCCTGGCCACCAGGGCTTCTTCCAACCCCGGCACGGCCAGCGACCCCCCCGCCGTGGCCCCGAGCACCGGGTCCACCACCAGGGGAATCCCCGCCGGCAGCGCGTCGAGGAGGAGGTCCAGCAGTTCGGGGAGATAGATCATCCCCAGCTTGCAGGCGCCGGTTTTTTTCCAGGGCACGGACCGGAGCTGGGCGGCGAAGGCCCCCTCCGGCGTCGGGAACACGGCGTGGACGCCCTCGGCGTTCTGGACGGCCACGGCGGCGAGGACCGCGGCGCATGGTACGCGGAGCGCGGCGGCGGTGCGCAGGTCGGCGGCCAGCCCCGCCCCGCCCGAGGTGTCCAGACCCGCGACGACGGCGACGGCTCGGTTCATTTTTTCTCCTAAAAGATGGACAGCCGGGCCCGGCGCTCCACCCCCGCCGCCAGGCCCACCGCCAGCCACGAGACCAGGGCGAAGCTGCCCCCGTAGCTCACGAACGGCAACGGCAGCCCGGCCACCGGGAAGAGGCCCAGGCACATTCCGATATTGAAGGCGGCGTGGAAGGCGAGCATCAACGCCGCCCCGTAAACCACCAGGGAGCCGAAGCGGTCGGCGGCCCGCCCCGCCGCCCGGAGCATCCGCCCCAGGAGGAGCGCGAACAGGAGAATCACCACCAGGCTTCCGATCAGCCCCCACTCCTCGGCCCAGACGCTGAAGGCGAAGTCGGTGTGGCGTTCGGGCAGGAAGGCGAGCTGCCCCTGGGTCCCCTGGCTGAAGCCCTTGCCCCAGACGCCGCCGGAGCCCACGGCGATCCGGCTCTGGATGAGGTTGTAGCCCGCCCCCTTGGGGTCGGCGGTGGGGTCGAGGAACATCAGCACCCGCCGCTGCTGGTAGGCCTTCAGGAGGTTCCAGCCCAGGGGGAGGACGACGCTCGCCGCCCCGGCCGCCAGGAGCAGGAAGCCGAAGAAGGGCTCCTTCCTGCGCCGGCCGATGAGCCAGCCCGCGACCAGCGCCCCCATCCCCAGCCACCACCACGGCCGGAAGACCGCCCCCAGGGGCGAGTTCAGGAGGCTCGAGTCCACCGCGCGGGCGATCCAGTCCGGCGTGTCGGTGAAGGCCGCCAGGGCCGCCGCCAGGGGCGCCAGGAGGAGCAGCAGCTTCCAGCACGGCACCCCGCCCCAGTAGAGGAGCGCCAGGGTCAGCGGAACGAAGACGAAGGCCGTGCCGAGGTCGGGCTGGACTGCGACGAGCGCCGTGGGCACGAGCGCCAGAAAAGTCAACGCGAGCACCCGCCCGGCCCCCGGCCTCTCATCCCGCCGGGCCAGGTAGGCCGCCCCGGCGAGGACGAAGGCCAGCTTGGCCGGCTCCGCGGGCTGGAGGTTCACCGGTCCCAGGGTGAGCCAGCGCCTCGCCTCCCCCCCGGCGCCGGGGAGGACCAGCACGACCGTCAGAAGGACGAGGACTGCGGCGTAGAGGAATGGCGCGGCCCCGGCCAGCTTGCGGTGGTCGAAGAACACGGCCGCCGCCGCTACACCGGCCCCCAGCACGGTCCACACGAGCTGCAACGCCCAGCGGGGTATCCCGAGGGCCGCCTCGCCCCCCGCCGAGGCGTTGACCAGCACCCCGGCCGCCGACAGGGCCAGCGCCGCCCCCAGCATCAACCAGTCCGGCTGGACCCTTCTGGTGGGCGGGCCCCTCAACTTCCGCCCCCGTTCAGGCGGCGGGCCAGCTTGAGCGCCTCGAAGTCCAGGCAGGAGACCGCGCCGCGCTCGTCCAGGTCCTCGTCGAGCACGTAGCCCACCAGCTCCTTCGCGTACCGGATGTAGCTCTCGCCGAAGCCGCCGTTCTCTATCATTATTATCACGGCCACCCGGGGGTCGTCGGAGGGCGCGAAACCGCAGAACCAGGCGTGGGGCTCGCCGTGAGGGTTCTCCGAGGTGCCGGTCTTCCCGCACAGGTCACGGGGGTTGGCGCCGAAGCGCTTCAGGACGTTGCGGAAGCCCTGGATGAGCGTTTCCCGGACCCACTCCGGCAGCTCCAGGTCGCGGTGGACGCGGGGCGGCACGTCCCGCAGGCGGGTGCCGTCGGGGGAGACGATGCGCCGGACGATGCGCGGCTCCAGGAGCCGGCCGCCGTTGGCGACGGCGGCGTACGCCGTCAACAGCTCCAGCGGGCTCACCAGCACGTCGCCCTGGCCGATGGCGTTGTTGCAAATCTGGCCCCGGGGCCAGTTCTTCCCCCAGCGCTCCTCGAGCCGCTCGATGGAGGGGAGCTGCCCGGCGCGCTCGTGGGGCAGGTCCACCCCGGTGGGTTCGTCCAGGCCGTAGAGGTGCCCGTACTCGGCTATTCCCTCGATCCCGATGCGCAGGCCGAGCTGGTAGAAGTAGACGTTGCAGCTCCAGCCGATGGCCTCGGAGAGCGCCAGGCGGCCGTGGCCGATGTGGCCCCAGCAGTGGAAAAGGGTGTCGCCCAGGCGGAATACGCCGCCGCAGGGCTGGTCCATGTAGCTCGAGGGCCGCTCCTCCTTCTTCCGCGTGTCGGCGGGGTTCTCCGCCACGTCGGAGGAGACCTTCCCCATCAGCAGGCCCGCCGTGGCGTCCACCAGCTTGAAGGTGGAGCCGGGGGGGTAGGTGGACTGGTAGGCCCGGGCCAGGAGGGGCTTCTCGGGGTCAACCAGGAGTTTTCCCCAGTAGTCGGGATCGGCCCGGACGCCCACCCGGTTCGGGTCGTAGCCCGGCCGCGCGGCCAGGGCGTAAACCTCGCCCGTGTTCACGTCCATCAGGATTATCGAGCCGCGCAGCCCCGGCTCCGGCTCGACCCACGGCCGGTCGCCCGACCAGTCGTACGGTCGCCGGTAGGTGAGGGTGTCGAGGAGCTCCTCGGCCCGGCGCTGGAGCCCCAGGTCTATGGACAGCACGAGGCTGTTCCCCGGCTCGGGGGAGGTGGTGTGCGAGGAGGCACCGATGCGGCGCTCAAGGGCGTTGACCTCGATGTAGCGGACTCCGGGCCGCCCGGCAAGCTCCGGCTCGTAGGAGGCCTCCAGACCCTTGCGCCCGATGAGGTCCCCCATGCGGTAGCGGGTCGAGAGCTCCTCGGGCCGGACCTCGTCGGTGTAGCCCAGGACGTGGCAGAGCGTCTCGCCCTGGGGATACACCCGCCGGGGTCGGTCCACGATGACCAGCTCGTCCAGGTCGGCCTCGGCCACCCGGGTGATCAGGGCGTCGTCGGCGTCGGGGACGAGGACCGCCGGCTCGTAGGGGTAGCTCCGCCCGTTCTCGAAGCGGTCCAGGAGCGTCGCTGAATCCAGGCCCAGCAACTCGCACAGCCGCCGGAGCCCGGCCCCCTCGGGCGGACGGTCGGGCGGTGAGAGTATCCCCACGGCGTAGGCCGCCTCGTTGGTCGCCAGGACCTCCCCGCGGCGGTCGTAGATTTCCCCCCGCGGCGGCGGGATGCGCACCCGTCGCAGGCGGTTCTCCTCGCTGGCCGCGACCAGTTCGTGGGCCTGCGTCACCTGGAGGTCCACCACCTTGACCGCCAGGAGCGCCAGCATCAGCCCGACGACTATCTGGCTGCCGATGGGGTTCCGGGGCGGGGCTGGGTGGGTGTCGTTCATGGCAAGGCGGGGTGTTTAAGGCTGACCCATTGTATCATCAACGCGGCGAAAAAAAAGGCGTCGCGGCGGCGGGGCGCGGGCCGGGAGACCAGCCCCTACGTCAATATCCAGCAAACCCGACCCGTAGGGGCGACCGGTAGGACGAGTCCTCCACGGTCGCCCGCGGGCGGACCTGAAGGTCCGCCCCTACGTCATCGCAAATGCGGGGCGCGGGCCGGGGTGAGGTAAAAATGACGGGCGGGTGTGGACACCCGCCCCTACGTCCACACGGCGAATTTCACCCGTAGGGGCGAGCGGTAGGACGAGTCCTCCACGGTCGCCCGCGGGCGGACCTGAAGGTCCGCCCCTACGTCGTCGCGGAGATATGCGGACTCCCAAGCCCCTAAAGCTCCAGCTCGAACTCCGAGAACGGGCCCAGGCCGAAAAGATCGCTCAGATACCCCCCGATGCGCTTGAAAATCACCGAGCCGAAGGAGTAGTAGGTGGCCAGGTCCGGGTCGGGGTGCTCGATGCCCCCTTCGCGCCTCGCCAGCTCCACCGCCTCGCGCAGACCGCCCAGCCCGTCCACCAGGCCGTTTTCCAGGGCCTCGGAGCCGGTCCACACCCGCCCGCCGGCCACGGCCCGCACCGCCTCCGGGTCCATCCCGCGGCTCTCGGCGACCAGGTTGATGAAAATGTCGTAGAAGTAGGCCAGTTCTGATTCGTAGGCCGCCCGCTCCTCGTCCGTCAGCCGGTGGCCGATGTCGCCCAGGTTCGCCGACTTCCCCTTCTGGTACACCTCGCGCACCACGCCCTTCTCCTCGAAAAGCCGCTCCAGGGACGGCAGCACACCGACCACGCCGATGGAGCCGGTGTAGGTGGAGCCCGAGGCGTAGATGAAGTCGGCGGGGCAGGCGATCCAGTAGCCCCCCGAGGCGGCGACGTCGCCCATGGAGGCGATGACCGGCTTGCCGTTGGCGGTGCAGCGCTCCACGGCGCGGGCTATCTCGTCGGAGGCTATCCCCGACCCGCCGCCCGAATCTATCCGCAGCACGACCGCCCTGACCAGCGGGTCCCTCCGGGCGTCGTCGAGCTCGGCCGCTATAGTCTGCGAGCCCATCACCTTCGAGCCGTCCACGATGCTGTAGGAGCTCCGCCCCACCGCGATGGAGCCGTAGGCCCCGATGACGGCGATGCGGGGCCGGTTGCCCCACTCGTTCTCCCAGTACTGCCGGGAGGCCACTTCGATCAGGGGGACGTCGTCCGCGTTTTCGGGATTTGCTCCGGCCGCGCGCGCAAGGGCCACCAGCGCCTCTTCCGCCCCCCCGATGCCGTCCACCAGCCCCAGCTCGAGCGCGTCGGCGGGGTGGATGACGAAGGCGTCGGTGAGCTCGTCGAGCCGCGTCGGGCTCAGGCCCCGCCGTTCAGCGATGAGCGCCAGGAGCTGTCCGTGGACCCCCTCCAGCATATCCTGGAGCGCCTCGGCCTGGACCTCGGACGCCCCCTTGGTGGTGGGGAAGAAGCTGGACTTGTAATCGCCGGCGGTGAGCGTCTCCAGGTCTATCCCGTACCCCTCGGCGAGCCCGCCGAAGCGCATCACGTGCATGGCGAGGCCGAGGCCCTCCAGCTCGCTCACCCGGGGGATGAAAATCTTGTCCGCGTGGCAGGCCAGGTAGTAGGCGGCCGGGTTCGCCCCCTCGCCGGTGAACACGGCGTAAACCGGGACCCCCGCGGCCCGGGTGCGGTCAATCTCCGCCCCGAGCTCCTGCACCGCCGCCGACAATCCGGCGAACGAGCCGCTGACGGGCTGTATCTCCAGGAGCACGGCGTCCACGTCGGAGTCGTCCCGGGCCCGCTTCAGGTCGCGCAGGAGGTCGGTGAGGTCGCTCCCGCCCCCCGAGCCCAGGAGGGAGAAGAAGGGCGGCTCGTCGTCAATCGCCCCGGTGACCTCCAGCACCAGCACCTGCACCGGCGCCAGGTTCAAGAGCGGTTCCCTTCGCTCCAGGCTGAAGGCGATGGAGGCGCCCTGGTTCGAGAGGTCCCCGTCGGCGAGCGCCCCGCCCCAGCCCAGGGTCAAATAATCGAAGTCCAGACTCGCCCCGACGCTCATCTCCCCGTCGTCGGAGTAGGAGAAATTGAGCGCCAGGCCGTCCAGCGGGCGGGCCTCGGCCCCCAGCCTCCAGAAGAGCCCCTCCTGTTCGCCGGGTCCGACGGCGCCCGTGCTCTCATCTTCCCGCCAGCCGACGTCGAAGCTCACGGTAAGAAGGTCCTGATTTCCGGGGAGGAAAACCGCCAGTGGCCGCAGTCCGACGCCCCCGGTCCAGGTGCGGGTGAGGGGGACGCCGGCCAGCGAGTCGCCCAGGGCGTTGTCCACCGTGGCCCCGATGGATAGGAACTGGGCGGGTCGGCTCAGGACGCCGAAGCGCATGTCGAAGGCCCGCGGGTCCTCGGGAGTGTTCGTGCGGTTGTACCAATCCAACGAAAGGCCGAGACTAAAGGCCTCGGCGCCGAACCCCAGCGCCAGGCTGTAGCCGTTTTCGCGGGATTCGGGGTCCGCGGCCGCCGGCGCGCCCCGGTAGCCGAACCCCAGGCTCCCCAGTTGGAGCCCCGTGGACCACTCCTCCCACACCTCCCCGCTCGAGCCCCAGGAGAGGTAGGCGTTGGCGGATAATCTGTGGGCCAGACCGGCGGGGTTGATCCACAGCGCCCGGGCGTCGTCGGTCACGGCCACCGAGCCCTGCGCCCCCGTCGCGTACGCGTCGAAGGCGGCCGGAGCGGTCGTCGTGACGATCAAGAGGGCCATGATGAATCGTTTCACGGCGTTTCCTCCCTGGGGAACGGATTGGGTAATCGTACCACCCCGCGGGCGGGGGCGAAAGGGGGAGCGGCAGGTGCCGTATCCGCCCTTTCATAAAGAAACGGCGGGGCGCGACCGGCGGTTCCCGCGTTGACAGCCGCGGCCTTATGTGCTAATTTACCGGGTCCGTTACCCGTTCACGAAAGGTTTCAGCCTTGATTCGGATCGGCATCCTCGGCGGAGGTCCCGCCGGATACGTGGGCGCCCTGCGCGCCGCCCAGCTCGGCGCGAGCGTGACCCTCCTCGAGCGGCGCTGGCTCGGCGGCACCTGCCTCAACGTCGGCTGCATCCCGACGAAAACCCTGGTCCACGCCGCCGGGCTGTACGCCGAGCTCTCCGGCAAGGGCTTCCGGCGCTCGGGCCTTTTGCTGGACAACCTCCGCTACGACCTCGACGCGCTGCGCAAGCGGAAGGACGACACGGTCCACCGGCTGGTGACCGGCGTCCGCGGCCTGTTGAAGGAAGCGGGGGTGGAGCTGGTGGAGGCCGAGGGACGCCTGGAGGCGCCCGGCGTGATGTCCTACCAGGGTCCCGACGGTGAGGTCGTCGTCAAAAGCGATTACACCCTCATCGCCACCGGCTCCGAGCCCGCCCTGCCGCCGGTCCCGGGCGTCGAGCTGGCCTGGACCTCCGAGGACGCCCTGCGCTTCGAGGAGATACCCGCCAGACTCCTGGTCATCGGGGCCGGGGTCGTCGGCCTCGAGTTTGCCTCCATCTACGCCGCTTTCGGCAGCCGGGTGACGGTGGTGGAGATGCTGGAGCGGGCTCTGCCCATGGAGGACGCGGAGCTGGGCGCCGAGCTCGAACGCCAGCTCAAGCGCGCCGGCATCACCGTCCACACGGGCACCCGCGTCCTGGGCCTCGACGAGTGCGACGGTGGTTTCGAGGCCGTCTTCCACAAAGAGGGGAACGGCAAGGACCTCCACCTGGCGTGCGACCGGGTGCTGGTGGCCACGGGCCGCCGGCCCATTTTCCCCGGCGTGGACGTCGAGGGGCTCGGCTTGAGCGTGCGGCAGGGGGCCGTCGTGGTGGACAGCCGCCTGCGCACCACCCTCCCCCGGACCTACGCCGCCGGGGACTGCATCGGCGGGCACATGCTGGCCCACGTGGCGAGCTACGAGGCCGAGACGGCGGTGGAGCACATGGTCACCGAGCGGGGCGAGGTGGAGTACGCCGCCGTGCCGCGCTGCGTCTTCACCATCCCCGAGGTCGCCGCCGTGGGCGCCACCGAGGACGACGCCCACGAGACGGGCCAGAATGTCACCGTGGGCCGTTTCCCCTACCGCGCTTCGGGCAAGGCGCTGGCCTCCATGCACTCCGAGGGCTTCGTCAAGGTCATCGCCGACGAGCGGGGCAAGATCATCGGCGGCGGGATAATCGGGCCCCACGCCAGCGATTTGATCGGCGAGCTCTGCCTGGCGGTGCACAACGGCCTGTCCCTTTCCGACGTCGCGGGCACCATCCATGCGCACCCCACGCTGCCGGAGATGGTTCGCGAGGCCTGCCTGGACGCCCTGGGCCGCCCCCTGCACATCCCGAAGGAGAGATAGGTTCGTTCAAAGCTCCCCGGAAGGCGGCCCCGTCGGGCCGTCTTCTTTTTTTTACCGGCGGATTGGAAATTTGACTCCGAAGGATATATTCTATTAGGTGAGGGAATACTTTGCCCGTTCACTTTTTTTCACAGGAAAAACCGGGACGGCCCTCGGCCCCGGAACCGAATCTGGAAAGGGAACGAGATGAGAACCGTCAGCGCAATCCTCTTGCTGGTCACGGCTCTGGGCGCGTGGGCCGTGGAACACGAGTTTTACTGGGACAACGGCGTCCCCGGCGGCTCCTACGCCTTCAACTTCGCCGCGCGGTACTACGTCGTCTTCGACGAGGAACTGACCGGCGGTCGGACCGACGGCGTCGTGACCCGTCTCGGAGTGTACACCCGCCCCAATTGGCCCGATTCCACCTATCAGGGTTGCTACCTCTTCGTTATCAACAACACCCCTGACGGCTACCCCGGCGATGAGCTCGTCGAGGTTTACGCCCCCGGCATTCCGGGCCAGTACTCATGGGTGGACGTGAACGTCCAGCTCTCCGACAGCACCTTCTGGGTGGGCTGGAAGCAGATAGGTTTGTACCCCGCCTGCGACGCCATCAGCTACGACTCCAACGGCGGCACCGGTCACAGTTGGCACCCCGGGCCGGACGGTTGGCTGCCGTACGACTTGATGCTCCGCTGCTACTGGGAAGACGGCGAGGTGACCATACGAGAGAGCACCTGGGGTCGGATTAAAAACCTGTGGTAAAAGAAGGGGAAATGTCGAGATGAGAACCGAAGTTATATTGGTTCTGACCCTGCTTGCCATCGGTGCGGGCGCCGATGTGTACGAGTTCTACTGGGACGACGGCACGTGCATTTCGTCCCAAATTCCCTGGGATGAAGATATTGAAGCGCCGTTCTGGCACGTTCAGTTCGACGAGGAGAAGACCGGTGGCGCGGTCGGCACCGTGCTGAGCGTGGGGGCGTACATCTTGCCCAACTGGCCCGACTCAACCTACCAGGGGGTCTACCTCTACGTCATGAGCGACTCGGACGGCCGGCCCGGCATGAGTTTGGAAGAGACCTGCGTCAGCGGCCCGGGCTGGCAGTGGGCCGACGTAAACGTCGAGCTGACCGACGGCGTCTTCTGGGTCGCCCTGGAGTATATCGGACACTACCCCCTGTGCGACGCGCTGGGTCTCGATGGAAACGGCACCGGCCACACTTACCATTTCGTATATGGCTGGGTGGATTGGTGCGACGCCATGCTGCGCTGCTACTGGGAGGGCGAGCCGCCCCAGGTCGTGGAGAGCACCTGGGGGCTGATCAAAACCTTGTGGTGATCCCGGTCACCCTTAAGGAGAGGAAGACGTGATGCGTACTTTCATTGCAGCCGTCCTCGGGGCGCTTGTCGCCTGCACCGCTGCGGCGGCCTTCGAGGGCATCCGGATCGAGCCCGTGCCGCCCGAGGAACAGACCTACTGCTGGCACGACGACATCGCCGTGGGCATGGTGGGCTTCTACCGGCAGGTGGAATACTTCGCCTGCGGCTTCCCCACCGACATGATGGGGGGGCCGCCGGTGCGCGTGGTGGGCATGTACGCCTGCTGCGAGCCGGTGAGCTACAGCTACGATTGCTCCTATATCCACCTCTTCTCCGGGTCCGGGGGCGACCTGCCCGGCGAGGACCTGGGCCGGTGGATGGTGGACTTCGATTGCGAGTACAGCGTGGACCTGGACGTCATCGTGGACGGGGACTGGCTCCTGGTGGCCGTGGAGCAAAACGGGCCTCAGGACAACGCCTACATCGTCGTGGACGGCCTGTACGGATTCCACAACCTGTTCTGCAGGGACGGGAGCTGGGAATCCACGAGCGACTTCGGCAACTTCTTCATCGGCGTGACCATAGAGACCGAGCTCGGCGTCCGGGAGGTCACATGGGGCGGTCTGAAGGCCCTGTGGTAGTGCCCTGATCGAGACCTCCCCCGCTGAAGGCGGCCCCCTCTCGCCGTGGGGGCGGCGCGCCGACGGGGTTAGGGGTGAGGGCTGCCTTAGAAATAAACGGGCGGGTGTGGACACCCGCCCCTACGTCATCGTAACAAGCGTGGCTCGGTCTAGGGTGAGGGTCAGGGTTGGGAATACAGAAAACGCGGCGGGGATGGGAATCCCCGCCCTACGTAACTCGCCCGCCTACCACTCCCGCGCCTTGACCTCCCCCCAGGTCGCCTCTTCCACCCCATCGGGAATATACGTATAGAAAACCCACACGAAGTCCTCTCCCATCTCGTTGCCCTGGCGGTCGGCCAACATGCGGTCCACGGTGCAGGTGATGTCATCGCCGTCACTTAGCGGGTCGTCCGGGTAGAAGGTGCAGACGACGTCCTGCGGGTCGGAGTCGTCGAGGTTCAGGTCCCCGGCGATGGTGCGGGTAGGTTCTGGCGAAACGCCCTCAACCGCCCCGGTACATTCGGTAATCGCCTTATCCAGGGTCGTATCCCTGGCGGCGAAGTCGATAGTGTCGGTGTCCACCGGCGAGAGGTCGTCCTTGCAGTGGAAGATGATGTCGGTGTCGATGGGAACCGGGTTCTCACCATCGCCGGGGTCCATCCCGTCCACGTAGGGCGGGTCGGTGTCCTGGGCGGACGCGACCGCGCAGAGGATTAAAACCGACAACCAAACCGCTTTCATTCCCCCCACCTCCTCACGTATTTCCACCTTTGCCTGAATAACGGGGGTCTACCACTCCCGCGCCTTGACCTCCCCCCAGCTCGCCTCTTTGACATCTACCCAAAACTCCCACACGAAATCATCTACCATCTCGTTCCCGTATATATCGGCCAGGCCCCCGGCCACGGTGCAGGTGATGTGATCGAATTCAGGTAAATCTCCTTCCGGTACGAAGGTGCAGACGACGTCCTGTGGGTCTGTGTCGTCTATGTCCAGGTCCCCGGGGACGGTGCTGATGACTTTCGGTGTACGCTCCAAAACCTCCACGGCATCCACGGTTATCGACCTGTCCAACCAGGGCCAGTCTTCCCAGACTGTAAAATCTATGGTGTCGAGGTCCACAGGGCTTTCAGTGTCCTTGCAGTGGAAGATGATAATCCTTTCATCCGGTGCCGGATCGCCGTCCTCGGGGTAAATCTCGTCCACGTAGGGCGGGTCGGTGTCCTGGGCGGATGCGACCGCGCATAGGACTAAAACCGACAGCCAAACCGCTTTCATTCCCCCCACCTCCTGAATACCTTTTATCTCTTGGCACAAAATAAGGATGACCGGGAGGACGAGTCCTCCACGCTCGACCGCCTACCACTCCCGTGCCTTGACCTCCCCCCAGCTCGTTTCCTCCACGCTCATGCCACCAAACCTCCACACGAAGTCCTCTCCCATCTCATTGCCCCAGATATCGGCCAGGCAGCCATCCACGGTGGCGGTGTAAGTTCTGTCAAAGGCCAACGGATATTTGGGGTCAAAGGTGCAGATGACGTCTAAGGGGTCGGTGTCGTCTATATAAAGGTCGCCGGGGAGGAGAACGGTCGGTGAAATCGGTACACCGGCGGCTTTCCTGACGGTTCGTCCCCCGCCCAGCGTGTCGTCTTCCAGGGTGAAGACGATGGTATCGCTTTCGATGGCGCTTTGCTCGTCAATGCAGTGGAATACGATATCGTCGTAACTATCGTATTCGCCGTCCCACGGGTACACCTGGTCCACGTAGGGCGGGTCGGTGTCCTGGGCCATTGCCGCCGCGCACAGGACTAAAACCGACAGCCAAACCGCTTTCATTCCCCCCACCTCCTGAAGGCCTTTTACCTCTACATAATAATAGCGCAAGTCAGGCCCTCAGGCAAGGCCAGATGACGCCGCCGGCCACCACCTCCTCCCCCAGGTAAAAAACCGCCGCCTGCCCCGGCGTGAGCGCCCTTTGCGGCGCGAGGAAGCGGACCCCCAGCGTGTCCCCCTCGCGCCACGTGACCTCCACCGGCGCGCCGGGATGGTTGCGCCGCGGCTGGCAATCGAGCCCCGTGGGGAGCGGGTCGGCGACGGGGCCCTCGAGCTCCACCGTCATCTCCCGGCTCCAGAGCTTATCTTCGGGGCCGACGAGGAGCGCCCGGTTCGCGAAATCTTTTCCGATCACGTACAGCGGTTCGCCGGTCCCCCCGCCCAGGCCGAGCCCGTGCCGTTGTCCGATGGTGTAGCGGAAGAGGCCGTCGTGCGTCCCGCGCTCGCGGCCGTGATGGTCCAGGATGGGGCCGGGCCGGGTCATCTCCGGGGCGGTCCTGCTCAGCGCCGATTCCAGCCCCCGCGCCAGCGCCGGGCACAGGTCCTGGCTGGCCGGTTTGTCGTGGACGTCCAGGCCCCGGCGGAGCGCCTCGGCGCGCACCGTAGTCTTGTCCTCCTCCCCCAGGGGCAGGATGAGAATATCGCGCAGCTCGAGGGGGACGGCATGGAGGAAATAGCTCTGGTCCTGCTCGCGGACCGCGCCGCGCAGCAACCTCGTCCGCCCGAGCCTGGGCTCCAGGCGGGCGTAGTGGCCGGTGGCGACGTGCTCGAAGCCCAGGATGAGCGCCTTCTCGGCCAGGACCCGCAGCTTGTGGCGGGCGTTGCACAGCGGGCAGACGCTGGGTGTGCCGCCCCGGGAGGCCACCCGCACCGACTCGGCGAAAATTTCCTCCCGGAAGCGGTCCCGCTCGTCGTAGCGGTAGTGGCGGATGCCCAGGCGCTCCGCGACGGCGAGGGCGGCGTCGGCCTCGGCCCGTGTGCAGCAGCCGGTCTGGCCCCCGTCCACGCAATCGGATTCGTCTGCGGTCAGGAGGGTCACGGCGGCCACGCGGGCGCCGGCCTCCACCAGGCGCGCCGCCGCCACCGCGGAGTCCACCCCGCCGGAAAGCCCCACCACCACGCCTTTCCCCCGTAAAAGCATCCCGGTATCCCGCTTGTGCTATACTTTAAAATCTGTTTCCGACCCCTAGCTTACCACGCGGCCCCCCCTCCGGCCACCCCGGACCGGGTCCCGCGTCTTGCAACCCTACGCTCATGCGAAACGTATTAATATAATTCCCCTTGCGAGGAGGACCGATGGGACGACGGTTTTTCCTGGTGGCGCTATTCATCCTGCTTTTTGCGGGCGGCGCCTGGGCCGGTGAACGCTCCATCTTCGAGGAGGCCGAGCAGCACTTTGAGGACAAGAGCTACCACCTGGCCCTGGAATCCTACGAGAAGCTCATCTCCGAGTACCCGGGGAGTGAGTACCTGCCGCTGGCGCTCTACAAGGCGGCGCTGTCGGCGGAGTACCTCTACGACTACGAGCACACCTCGGAGTACTTCCTGCGCCTGACCAAGGACTTCCCCGACACGTACTGGGGCGCCCTGGGCATGCTCAAAATCTCCGAGAACCTCTACTGGTGGGGCAACACCGAGCTGGCCTACTACCAGTCCGCCTACATGATCCAGAAGCTCAAGCTGGACGCGGCGGCGGTCATGGAAAAGGTCAAGGGTAAGCTAGACGAGCCCTACGACCAGGAGTGCGTGGACCGCCTGGCGCGGCTCTACATGGAAATAGCCACCATGTACCTCATGAATGAGGACGGCTCCTACGTGGAGGACTTCGACCCCGAGGCCTGGTGGTGGGAGAAGTACGAGCGGGTCGTGGACCTGGACTGCTCGCCGGAAATCGCCCAGGAGGCGTACTTCGCCATGGGCAACCGGGAGCTGGGGGCGGTTTACATCCTGGAGTACCCGGAGACCCCGCCGAAGCTGCCGGAGTGGCGCGAGCTGATGTCCGAGCGGCACGCCGAGAACGCCGCGATTCTGGCGAAGGCCGACCGGCGGTGGGCGCGGATGCTCGAGCGCTGGCCCGACTGCCAGTCCGCCTACAACGTCGCCATCGCCCGGGCCGGCTACTTCGAGGTCTTCATGGACTCAGCCCTCGAGGCGCTGGAGATCTACCGCGACGCGGCGGCCCGCTTCGCCGACACCTGGGACTCCTACGGCTCGGCGCGCGATAACGCCACACGACTCACCACCCCGCACCTCCAGCTCCCCCAGGTGGACGGCGTGCAGCCCACCGGCGAGGTCATCGCCCTGTCGTACACCAGCCGGCTGGCCGACTCGGCCGAGCTGCGCCTCTACCCCGTCTCCTCCGAAGAGCTCATGGCCTTCTACGACGGGTACTACGCCGAGGTGGATCCCGACGAGGACTCCCGGCCCGACCTCACCGGTTGGGAGCCGGCGGCGGTGTACCCCCAGCAGCTCCCGGGCCTCGACGACTACAACCCCTTCTACAGGGAGATAACCCTGCCGAACCCGGGGCCGGGGCTGTACCTGTTGGCCGCCTTCGTGGACGATAAAATCTCCTCGGCCGCCACCTTCAACGTCACCGACCTGGGGTGCGTCATCCTGGGCGGCGAAGGGGCGGGGTACGTCTGGAGCGCCTGGCTGGACGACGGCACGCCGGCCGCCAACGCCAAGGTCGAGCTCTGGGCCGAGGAGAACGCCTCCCCCTGGTACCAGGAGCTCGCCCGCGAGGGGACGACCGACTCCGACGGCTGGATCGAGTTCTCCACCCCGGAGGAGTACCTGGAGTACCCGATCGCCGTGACGGAGAAGGACGGGCACTACGCCGTCGCCGACATCTACGAGTTCAACGCCCTCTCCGGCCAGCAGCCGGTGGGGTATCTGTGCACCGACCGCACCCTCTACAAGCCCGGCGACACGCTCAACTGGGAGCTCATGCTGCGCCGTGAGATAGAGCCCTCGGGCAGAATCTACGGCTACGAGCAGGTGAAGAACTTCAAGCTCGAAATCCAGGTCACGGCGGGCGACACCATCTACGAGGGCGAGGTCGTCACCGACTCCCGGGGTCGGGCCGGCGGCTCCTTCGACATCCCCGAGGACGCCCAGCTCGGCTACATCTACTTCTACGCCTACTACACCGACGCCGACGATTACCAGTACTCCGTCATCTACTCCTACATCCGTCTGGAGGAGTACAAGAAGCCGGAGTTCGACGTGGCCGTCAGCCTGGAGCAGGGTCCCCTGCGCCTGGGCGGCGAGGCGCAGGCCTCGGTGGCCGCGAAGTACCTCTACGGCGAGCCGGTGGCCGCGGGCGAGGTCCGCTACACCGTCACCCGCACCCCGCGCTGGTGGATGCCGGAGATTCCCGGCGAGGACAAAGAGACGATACCGTCCTGGTTCGAGGAAGCCGGCTACGACGACTACTACTCCTGGTGGTGGTGGTACTCGCCGACCCAGGTCTACTCGGGGCGGGTGGATCTCGGCGCCGACGGCACGGCCAGCTTCCCGGTGATGCTGGTCGGGCCCGAGGGCGACGAGAACCAGCAGTTCTGGGATTACGGCTGGTACACCTACTTCTACGACTTCGATCTGTCGCTGACGGTGTCGGACTCCTCGGGCCGGGCGGTTGACGGCTCCGCGGGGACAAACGCGGCGCGCCACCTCTACATGCCCACCCTGACCCTGGACGCCGACACGGTGGAATCCGGCGACGACCTCACCGGCACCTTCAGCCTCATAGACCTCTTCCAGGAGCCCGCGGCCGGGGTTCCGGTGACCATCACCCTCAACTACGTCCCCACCAATTACTACAACTGGGACACTCAGGACCTACAGGGCTATCTGAAGATATACACCGGCGTGACCGGCGACGAGGGCGCCTTCGATTTCGCCCTGGGCACCGCGGGGCTCGAGATAGGCTCCTACATCCTGGTGGCCGACTTCGAGGACCCGTGGAGCGGCCGGCGCCAGCACTTCTCCTGGGCCTACGTCTCCGAGGAGCCGGTGGAGCCGGAGGAGATACTGCCCAGCCTGACCCTCACCGTGGAGAAGGACTTCTACGCCGTGGGCGACACCGCCCGGGCGACCATATCCTGGAACAAGTCCACCGTGCGCGGCATCCTTTTGGTCGAGAGCGGCGGACTGGTCCGCGAGACGATTCCGGTCACCATCCGCGAGGGGGAGACCTCGCAGGTGATCAAACTCGAGGGCGCCAACGCGCCCCTGACCACCCTCAGGCTTCTGTCCTTCTTCGAGCGCGACCAGTACACCGCCAGCATCGCGGTGCCCGTGGTGCCCGAGGAGAAGGTGCTCGCCGTAGGGGTGGAGCCCTCCCGTGCGAGCTACGCGCCGGGCGAGAAGGCCACGCTGAACCTCACCGTCACCGACGCCGACGGGCGGGCGGTGTCCGACGCCCGGCTCACCGTGACCGTCTTCGACACGGCCCTCTTCGTCCTGGGCGCTCCCCGGCACACCGACGTCCGCAACTTCTTCTTCAAGAACTTCAACTACGGCTACCTCTACCAGGCCAGCTCCGCGGACTACTGGACGTACTACGACTTCTACGACTACTGGGGCAGCCCGGCGGGCGCGCTGCCGCACGGCTGGATGATCTCCCAGCTCGGGCTCGCCTCCACGGAGTTGGACAGGCTCTCCGACATCACGACCGCCAGTTACGACATGATGATGGACGGCGGCGGCATGGGCGGGGCCGGCTACGCCACGGATGCGGCGGAGGCCGAGGCTACCGCCATGCCCATGTCGGCCCGGACCCTCGAGGAGGCCGCCCCCAAGTCCGGCGAGGTGAGCGGCCGCGGAGCCGCAGGGCTCATCGAGGAGCTGTCCGGCGTCATCCGCGAGGAGTTCAAGGACACCGCCTACTGGCAGACCCAGATAAAGACCGACTCCCGGGGCCGCGCCTCCGTCAGCTTCGACCTCCCCGACGACCTCACCGGCTGGCAGGTGGTGGTCTGGGCCTTCGAGAAGGACCGGGTGGGCCAGGACGAGACGGTCTTCCGCACCGTCCTGCCCGTCGTCGCGCGGCTCCAGTACCCGCGTTACCTCACCGAGCGCGACGAGACCACTCTCACCCTGAACGTGGGCAACTACACCGCCAAGGCGGCCAAGGGCCAGGCCGGGCTGGTGGCCGAGGCCGAGGGCGCCGTCGAGCTGCTCACCCCGGACCTCTACGACCTTTCCATCCCCGCGGGCGGCGAGCAGGTCTTCAATTTCCGCCTGGCGGCTAAAGAGGCCGGGCTGGTCACCCTCACCGGGGCGGCCAAGACCGACCGGGGCTCGGACGCGCTCATCCGCCGCCTGGAGGTCGTCCCCCACGGGGCGCCCGCGTACCTCTTCGAGTCCGGCCGCGCCGAGGACGACCCCTACCGCTTCACCTTCCGGCTGCCCGAGGAGATAGACCCGGCCCAGACCCACCTGCGCGTCTGGCTCCACCCGAGCCTGGCCGGAAGCCTCAAGGACGCCATCAGTTTCCTGCAGTACTACCCCTACAACTGCGTCGAGCAGACGGCGTCGCGTTTCTGGCCCGCGGCCATCTTCGCCAAGGCCATGCACGAGCTCGGGGTGCCGCCCGGAGCGGTGGAGGGCTCGGCGTCCGATTCCGTCAACCGCGGCATCACCCGCCTCTACGGCCAGCAGAACGCCGACGGCGGCTGGCCCTGGTGGGCCGGCGGGTACTCCAGCGAGCACATCACCAGCTACGTCATGGTGGCCCTGGCCGAGGTGGGCGACGTGAGCTGGGTGGACCCCGACCTGGAAAGCAAGCGTCAGGAGATGGGCGAGTCCGGCGTCCGCTACCTGGAGAGCCTCTACGGAGACCTGCCCGCAGATTCGACCCTCAACATCTACACCCTCTACGCCCTGGCGCTGTGGGATGCCGGGGTGCCGGAGAAGCAGTGGCGGCTCGTCTACGACCGCCGGGAGACGCTCGACTCTTACTCGCGGGCGCTGTTGGCCCTCTTCCTCCACGAGAACGGCGACGACCGGGAGGCCCGCCTGGTGATCGAGAACATGGGGGGCTACGCCGACGTGACCCGCGAAGACGCCTACTGGGGCCACGAATACGAGTGGTGCTGGTACTGGTGGCAGGACCACGTGGAGACCACGGCGCTATCACTGAAGGCCATGCTGGAAATCGAGCCGGACAACGCGCTGATGGAGAAGGCGGCCCACTGGCTTCTGGTCAACCGCCGCTCCAACCGCTGGAAGTCCACCATAGACACGGCGCTGTCCGTTTGGGCTCTGATTGACTACATGACCTACACCGGCGAGCTTTCGACCGACTACCTGGCCTCGGCGATGCTGGGGGACGAGGTGCTGATCCAGACCCCCTTCACGCCCCCCGACGTCTGGGGCGACGGGGTATCCA
>Ga0307378_10004442_pt1 | contig 20003 bp, 18 predicted proteins | sample UN1MG_FD_202238 | JGI IMG/M metagenome (GOLD analysis project Ga0307378, IMG submission 202238) | Soil microbial communities from Risofladan, Vaasa, Finland - UN-1 | ecosystem: Environmental > Terrestrial > Soil > Coastal area > Acid sulfate soil | place: Finland: Risofladan, Vaasa | collected... | reverse complement strand
ACCTTTTCTGAATTTGTGGATGATAAGAAAGCTAATGGCGATGACGCTGAAATCTCTAACGATGATGCTGCTGAAGAACCTGCTGAAGAACCTGCTGCTGAAGAACCTGCTGCTGAAGAACCTGCTGCTGAAGAACCTGCTGCTGAAGAACCTGCTGAAGAACCTGCTGCTGAAGAACCTGCTGCTGAAGATAAGGATGACGATGATGATGACGATGATGAGGAAGACGACACAATGAAAGTTGAAGTTGAATCCGTTAAAATAGAAGAAGGTACTGAAGTACAAACTCCACCTGAAAAAGTAGCTGCACAGGCTTCTGAAACAGGTGATGATGAAGCACATCAAACTAAAGTTGATTTAGAAACAGGAGACGGTTCTAAAACTGCTGCTGCAATAGAAGATGCAACTGTTAAATTAGGAGAACCAGAAAAGAAATCTGATTCTGAAGGTGAATCTTTAGTTGGCGAAAACGCTGACGGTGTTGCAACTCCTCCTGAGCCAATTAAGGCTGTTAAAGGAGAAGGTGATGATGATACACAAAGTGCTGATGTTGCAGACGAAACTGGCGACGGTTCTAAAACTGCTAAGAAAATTGAAGATACAATAGTTAAATTAGGAGAGCCTAAAGAACTATCAGATAAAGATGGTGCTAAATTAGTAGGCGAATCTGAAGAAGGACTAGAGGACGAAAAAAAAAGTCTGAGTTAACAACTGAAGACGATTTAACTCCTGAAGTTAATTATATAGATGATTCTGAAAGAGAATTGTCTGAAGAAGAAATACAAGACTTGATAAATATAGAAGAGGCCGAAACTATGGTTAACTCTATATTATCAAGTCTTTCTGATTTAAGTGAAGACCTAGGTTCTACTATAAAAGCCGCAGTAGGCTCCCCAATAAAATTTATTAAAGTAAAGAATAATCTAAAGAAATGGGTTAAAGCTAAACTTGATATAACATCTGTTGATATGGATGCTATCAGAAAAAGGGAAGCAGCTAAAGATGATCCTAAGGGAATAAATAAAGAAAAGCTAGAAACAGCTATTAAAGCTAAGAAAGATGCTATCAAGGGCAAAATGGAAGATATCAATGATAGACTTAATGATTTAGCAGTAAATGACTCACTTAAGGCTGTAGTAAGATTAGGTAAACATAAAGCTAGCTTAGAAGCAAATACTAAATTATTAAAGATTGCACAAGGTGAAGAAAATGATGCCCTTAAGCTTAAGCTTGAAGATCAAATAGAGTCTGATAAGGAAGCTATTACAAATGCAGAGAATGAATTAAAGACATACGCAAAGAAAGCTGAAGATACTCCTATTGAAAAGCCTGAAGAAGCTAAACCTCAAGAAACTAAAAAAGAGACTAAGAAAAAGAAGGATGATACTACGGATTCTAAAAAAGAACCTGGAGAAACTAAAACTGATGAACCTAATACAGACTCTGAACAAGTTGATGATAAAGAATTAGAATCTGCAGAAGATAAAGTTGCATTAGCTAAAACAGAATATGATAAAGTAAAAGATGGTGATGATGAAATAGTTAAAGTTGACGCTCAAATCAAATGGCAGCAAGCAAAGCAACAAGTTGCAAAGCTTAAAAAAGATGATGATAATTATCAAGGACACGGTGATGAAATAGGTATACTAATGCAAAAGAAGCAAGACTTATTAAAGTCTGATTCATCCGATTCTGATGAAACTTCTATTGATAATAAAGAAGATGCTAAGAAATTAACTAAGTCACAAAAAGCTAAAAAAGAAAAAGCTGATAGTATAGAAAAACAAATACCTGAATTAGAATCTGAATTAAAAGATAAACAGGAAGCTCATCAAATAACTATTGATAATAATACAGAAGCTGAAAAGAATTTAATAAATGCAAAGAAAGAAGCTGATGAAGGTAAAATAAAAGATGCTGAAGAAAAGTATACTGAATTGCAAGGTGCAGTACAATCTGAATCATCTGAAATTACTGGTATAGAAGCTAAAATCAAAGAACTTAAAAATGAATTATCTGATCTTAAAAAATCATTTGAATCTGAAACAGAAGATACTCCTATAACAACTGAAGTAAATGAACATCTGTCTAATGATATCTCTAGTAAGTTTAGAGATTTGATGAATAAGATGAAATAAACCAATAATACCTAGCTGCAATATATAAAATGTAGCTAGGGCTTAAATAATTAAAAACTAATGGGATATTTTAAAAGATTTAATCAGATTGTATTCGAGAATAATATTAATTATTCTAATAATCTTAAATCATATAATGAATTAATGGAATTACTTGATTCTCTTCCAATAGAAGAAGAATCAGGGTCAGGTATTATCAATTGGTTATGGCATGCACCTAAAGTAAAGCGTTTAATGCATCAAGCTAACGAACTTAGAATTGATAAAATTAAATTAGAACGAGAGACTGATAATAAAATCGATACATTTAATGACCAATTAGAAAAGGAAGTTGATAATTATCGCGAAACAATGAAATCAAAAATTGCTTCAACTAAAAATCAAGACATTAAAGACAAATATAGAGATGCACTATCAGACCATCCTGCAGAAATCAAAAAAGATTATAAAGCAGACATAGATGATTTGCAGCAAGAATATGATAGAAAGATAGAAGCTATAGATGATGATATTGATGCAATAGAAGATGTTGTAGATGGTATAATAGGAAGCAGTAATTATCTTGCTAAGATTAAAGCTACTATTAAAATGCATGGTACTATTGAAGCTAATAAACTTAGAATTGAATTTGCAACTGCAGATGAGGCAAGAAAAATGGCCGCGAAAAATAGAGAGTTAGCAAAACAGATTGAAGACTATGCTGAAGAAATTAAAGGTGAAGTTGAAAAGTCTAAAAAGAAAAACAATACATCAGACGACGACGACGATTTTATAAACCAATAATTAGATTATAATGCCAATTAACAATCGAAGAATACAGAAGATTCAACCGAATGTAGTAAGAACACAGCCTAAAACAATTACACGTGCTCCTCAGCCGGCTAACAAAACTGTAAGTAAAAATCCACTAAGTGAAAGAGTTCATTTACCAGTAGGTAAAGTTGATAAGATATGGGATGACGAAGTAGTTTATATTATTGGAGGCGGTCCATCACTTAAAGATTTTGATTGGAAGAGATTAGCTGGTAAAAAAGTAATAGCAATTAATAGAGCATTTCAAGTTTTACCAGAAGCTGATGTTTTATATTGGACTGATGCAAGATTTTATAGATGGTATAAAGAAGGCATAGATAGATTTAATGGACTAAAGGTTACATGTAGAGTAATATCTGATAACCCAGGAAATATAATTGTCCTTAAAGCAAATAGTGCACCATCAATTGATATGAGACCAGATTTTATATCATCGGGTAATAATTCAGGATTTGGAGCAATAAATTTAGCAGTTAAGTTAGGAGCTAAGAGAATTTATCTTTTAGGATATGATATGGTGTCTAGAGAAAAAGAAACGCATTGGCATTCAGGATATGATGTATCACATAATCATAGTATTTATACAAAAATGACCGCACAGATTGGTATGTTACCAGATGAATTAAAGAAATTAAATGTTGAGGTTTTAAATGCTAATCCTAATAGCAACATGACAGTATTTAGAAGAGTAAGTTTAGATTCTGCAATTGCAAATAATCCAATTATACCAAAAAGTCAAAACTGGTAACCTTTTTTAAATTTATTAATGTAACTCATAAAACTGCGCTGTTGTTTTAATAACATCTTACGGCAATGTTTTCGAAATTTAATTGAACCATCTACTATTCTAGAATCAACTGAAGTAACTTTATTATGCGACCCATGTGAATCGTGGCATTCATTGCACAAAAAGTTATCTATATCAAATTCTGATATCCTGGATAATATATTAGATTTACATATAGAACAATGCCAATCTATATACTTAGAATCAGTTTCTATCTGTTTATAGTCAGATACTATATCTTTATAAGGATTGTAATATATCTTTCTATCCGTCTTCTTAGATATGTCAATATCAGCTAATTTAAAAAGTATTAAAACGAATTGGTCGTCCTCTGCACTTTCACTTATAAGTGGATTATCGAATAATAACTTCTTTTGATAAGGTTTAAGATTTTCGAGAAGTATACCATATTTCCTTTTAAATGGACCAGACTTTCTAATGATTTTAGGCAATGCCATATTAACTGGTTCTAAGATATTTAATTCTATCTTTAAGTACTTTCTTGTCAGACTTCCAATCTTTCTTAACTTTATTAAGATCATCTTTGGCCATTCCTTTAGTTGCTTCATCACTTGCAGAATCAATTTGACGTTTAATCTTTTCCTTATCTTGTTCGTACTTAACTTGCTTCTTTCTAAGTTCAATCTCCTCGGCAGTAGCCCTACCCTTATTTTCAAACTTATCGGCTTTATCAGAAGCTTTTAAAAGCTTCTTTCTAGCTTTCTGGAGTGAACTTTCTTCATTCACAAATTCATTAAACGAGAATATCTTCATGGGTTATATATTGAAACTTAATTTATAACAAGTGTATAATTAAAAACAGATTTCCTCAGCATGAAAAACGTATTATCAGAATCGATATTTGTCGAAAAATATCGCCCAAAGAATTTAGATGAAGTAATTTTACCAGAAAGAATTAAGAAAAAATTAAGTAATGGTGTATATCAACACTTATTATTTTATAGTTCTCCAGGTACAGGAAAGACATCGACTGCGAAAGCAGTATGTGAACAATTTAACTACGCATATGATTATATTAATGCATCTAATGAAACAAGTGTTGATGTAATCAGAGAGCGTATTGAAAAATGGTGTTCTACATTTTCTTTAATTGATAGCCAAGATGGTATTAAGATTGTTATATTAGATGAGATTGATGGAGTAAGTGACCAATTCAATAAAGCACTTAAAGCTACAATGGAACGCTTTCAAAAAACAAGCAGATTCATTGCAACAACAAACTATATTAATAAAGTGCCAGATAATGTTCAATCTAGATTTGAGTTAATTAACTTTGACTTCAATGAAGATGAAGAAAAGGAAGTATTTAGAGGATATGTAAAACGTGTATATGAAATATGTAAACTCGAAGGTATGGAAATTGAAAAGGAAGCTCTTGTAGAATTAGTTAAGAGAAAATTCCCAGACATGCGTTCTATATTAAATGTAATACAAGGATATAAGAATGATGGTATTACTAAAATAACATTAAACGATGTTAAGAAATTTCATGGTGTTTATAAAGATGTATATGAGTTAATATTTAATAATATAGACCCAGTTAAAAATTATCAATATTTAGTTTCTGATTACAGTCATCGTGTTGATGATATATTAGCAGCATTAGGTAATGACTTTATAGAGTACATTCAACTAGAAAAACCAACACACATTAAATTTATACCTCAAATTATTGTCGAAGTTGCAAAGCATCAACAACAAAGAATACATGTAATCGACAATGTAATAACTATGTTATCTTGTGTATTTACAATACAAAGCATTGTTAATAACGCTAAATAATTTTGGGTATTAAATTATATTTATTAAATTAGTTACTATGAGAGAATATACAATTTTAATCGATGGAAACTACTTCATTATGAGTAGACTATTCGTATTACCTAGACCAAAGCAAATTACTGGTTTACCAATGATTAAATTCATGGAAAGTGAAAAGGAAGTTTCAATGCTTATGAGAAAACTTTGTATAGATTTCGCATCTGAAATTAGAAAATTAAAAAATGTAACTAAAAGAATTGTATTTACATTAGATGCTAAGTCATGGAGAAAAGATTTATTTCCTGAGGCAGATTATAAAGGTAATCGTGAAAATGACCCAACAATACATTGGGACAATATAATGAAATGTGTAAAGGAATTTTCGGAATTACTCGCTAAACAAGGTGTAATTGTTGAACGTATTCCAGGTGCAGAAGGTGATGATTTAGTATTTGCTTGGGCTACACATTTAAATTCAAATAATGAAAGTTGTATTATATGGTCAGGCGATACTGATTTAATGCAATTAGTAAATTATAATAAATCTACGGATGCATTTACTCTATGGTATGATAATACCCGTAGTCAATTAGGTGTTTATCCTGGTTTTGAAAAATGGTTATCAACTAAAGAAGGTAATAAAGATGAAGTTGTAGATATCTTTACAGAAACTCCACGTTTTTATATTTCAGACCAGATTAAGGATGAATTAAAAACATTTATCGATAAAGGTGGTCTTAAAGTTAATGATGTTTATTGTGATGAATATATTTTCCAGAAGATATTAAAAGGTGATAAGGGTGACCATATTACATCAGTAATACAAGTACCTAGTAAAACTGGTCTAAGAATGAATAGAGTAAATGACAAAAAGGCTAAGTCAGTATTAGACGCATTTAAAAAAAGACATAGACGATTCTCAGCCATATATTTATTTGAAGATGAATATAAAAATGAAATTTGTCAACTGGTTTCCCGTGAAATGAAAGTTACTGGTAAAAATAGTGAAATTAAAGCAAAGCTGGAATTAAATACTAGTCTTATGTTATTACATGTTGCAACAATTCCAGATGCTATTCAAAAATCAATGTTTGATAAAATCCGCAATGATTATGAATTAATGCAGGACTTAGAAATAGAAAACCTTTTAGATAAAGATAAGATACTTAAAGGTACGGGGTATATCTCCTCTAATTATGGGAATAAAATGCCACCATCAAAGGGTGCTATAGGTTTATTCTAAATATATAATACAATATGAAACTATTTGATTTTATAAAGATTTTCTTTGGTGAGAATCCAGAATATTATAAACTTAAGAAATACGATAAAGGTAAGAATAGGTTTATGATTAGTAGATTCATGGCTATTAATTATCCAACACAGGCTGAATTATTAAATATTAACGGTACAGATCCTGGACATGTTGTAGAATCTTGGCATTTAGTTGCTAAGAATTTTAAAAGAACTCCAGGTTGGATTTATACTAAAGTTAGAAAGGCAGAACCGAAGCCAGCTGATGGTTATATACCTTCAAAGGAAATTGTAAAATTTTATGTAGATAAATTTAAGTTGAGTTATAAAGACTATGACACTTGTGTTAAATTTAACAAAGAAGAATTGTATAATGAATTAGAAGAGTTAGAAAAAGAAATAAATGCAAATAAAGATTTCTAATGCAAGAAATTTTACCATACGATTTACCATACGCAATTGATATAACTTTGTATAAACATAGTTATTATGATAATTTACTAGTTAGCCATTTAAGGAAACATAGTAAATATTTGCCAGTACCAAATAATAATGATAGTATAATAGTTGAGATAAATGAATTTAAAACTATACTTGCTAATAAATTTAGTAGAGAATTAAGTTCACTTAAAAGTTTAACTGAAGTTGAAATTGGCAAAAATGTTAATAGTCTTTTCTTCATTACTAAATTACTAAATAATTTCCAGAATTTAAAATATATTAAAGTTAGTATATCAGATAAGAGAAAATTTACAAGATTAGTTGAAATAGAAAAGAACAGGTCAGTTATTAGTTTTGATTATAAAATAATAACATCTGTAATTGATTTAACTTCACATTTTTCTAAAAAATCAGAATATAAATATATTAATGATATTCTAAAAAGAATAGGTTTAATACAGCCTGATGTTTTTGGAACAAATGTATCATATATTAAAACAACTTCACAAGAATTAATAACTCTTTTAGCAAATTTTGAAAATTCTGTAACTGGGGACCCTAACTCCCCAATAACTGCCCAGATGGATAAATATATTGAGGCAATTGATTTAATCTATGATATTATTGATAAAAAGATTGAATCTGATAACTGTAAAATTATATTAGTTACTGATTATGTAAACTAATCTCGATTTTATACACCTCCATAAAGATAAATATCCTAAATAATACTTATACAAATGAAATCATTTGGTCCTAAATACTTTATAGGTGATATATTATCTGATCTTGGATTTGAGTCCTTTGCAGACTTTTTAACTGCAATGGTAGGATTTAAGAATAATTTACTAGCTCCACTTGCATTTATTGCTGGTAGTACGTTATCATTATTCATTCAAGATAATATATGGTCTGATCCTACTGAGGTTTATTTTCTAGCAGTATTAACTGCTATAGATTTATTTACGGGAGTATGGAAATCAATTAAATTTAGAAGTGATCCTGATAAAAAATTCCGCTCTAGAAGAATTAGCAGAACAGTTGGTAAAATTATAACATATAGTTTAATATTATACGTAGCATTTAATCTTAATAAAAATATGCCAGTAGCATTTTTCTGGATGCCGTATTCATGTTTAGGAGTATTTTATGCAACTGAATCGTGGTCAATAGTAGAAAATTTAAGTGAGATTGGTTATTTAGATAGAGGTTTAGTTAAATTTCTAAAAGAGAAATTAAACATAATGAACTATATTAATAAAGGAAAAGATGGCAAAGAAGCTATTAAGCCAGTGGCAAAAAAAAGAACTAAGAAATAATGAAATTCTGGGACACAGTAAAAGCATCATTAGTAGTAGATGGTAAACCTAGCTCATCAAGGATAATGGGTTATTTCGTATCTATTAATATAGCATTAAGTGGATTCTCTTTTGTTATAATAGATATGATTAATGCTGTTATAGCATGGAAAAGTAAAGAAGGTTCATATGAAATACCAGGAACACACGTCGCATTATTCGGTATGATGTTAGCTCATCAATTAAGTTTACTTGGTATTTATAAAGCCATGGAAAACAAAGGTATTAAATCAATAATACCACCAGCTACGCCCCCTGTAAATAATGAAACTTCAATAACCGACACTCCGGAAGAGATATCATAAGTTATTTTTAGCTGATATATAAATAAATAAGTATGCAGCAATGGTTATTAATAACACCGTCAACGAAGCAGGTGATTCAATTTTAATTAAATTAATAGAACCCTATAAAAGAGTAAAGAACATTATATCTTTTACTGATGTTACTGTGGGTGAAGATACTAATAATTATTTTTCCAAATCATTTCGCTGGTCAATTGACAATATCACATTCTCTGATTTTATAACATTAAATGATCTTAATTTAGCTAATTTAGATTTAGATCCAGGTAATGATTTCTGGATTGAATATAAATATGAAGCCGAAGACATTCAGACGGGTCATACTATGGAATTTACTAGTATTGCATTAGAAATAATAACTGAGGCTGGTAGATTACAACAGGTAGTACAAGTACAAACTTCAGCATGTGATCCTAGTATGCCAGGGTGTGTAGGTAATTTAATTATTGAAGATTGTTGTGGTGAAGATAATACATTTAAACCTTATGCATGGATGAATGGTGCAAATTGCCTATATGACCAATTGTCTGAAGTTACAACCAAGATTTTTGGACACTGTGTTAGATATTATAGAGTCGAACCTGATAAAGAAAGTGAAGATGTTATACTAAGAGAACATTCTATATTTAATAGAAACAAGGTTAGAGATATACAAGTATTAGTCCCTGATAATGAATTTCCTCCAAATGATTTTCAATTTGATCCATATGAGGGTATGGGATTTGAAGGATTTGAAATCCATATAACACGTAGAGAATTTGAAACAGCGTTCGGTGCAAAGGCTAGACCAAGAGAACGAGATTCAATTTACTTCCCAATCAACCAAAGAATGTATACTGTTAACTCTGTAGCGCTTGCCGATGAAATAAATGCAATGCATACTTACTATAAAATTAAATTAAGAAAGTTTGAAGATAGTAAGAGTACAATAAGTACACCTGAAATTGAACAAGAACTTGAAGAACTTGTAATAGGAATAGACGATGTATTTGATGAAAAGACTCAGGAAGAAGTTTTAAAAGTAACTAAGCCACAGGAATATAAAACAATAGGGCAAGGTAATAATGATTATGTAAGAAGTGAAATTAATCCTACAATACAAATTTTAGATGAGAATATAAATAATAACTGGACTATAGTTAGTAAGAATTATTATAACTTAAGTAAGATGACATATAATTCTGTAGCAGTTAAGTATAGAGTTAAAGCTGAATTAAAGGAAGATGAGAATAGAGCATTTACTTTTTGGTTTAGACCTAGATTTACAAAACAGAAACCTAGAATAAATATAAGCTCATTAGATAATTCTTCAGGATCATTAAGGATAACTACAGTTGCTGCTAATGGATATACATTAGGTGATTATATAGAAATTACTGGTAATAATGATTATGAAAATAATATCTATAAAATAACTAGTATTATAAATGCAAATGAATTTGTAATAGATGCTCAATTTATAACCGGAAGTATAGTAACACCTTCAGTTACTAAAGTTAGATTCAAACAGAGGGCTCCTGTGCTATATGGATATAATGTTACTGCACCTACTAATAATGGTATGTCAGTAGATTTATTTGAAGGATATACCATCATTACTATTAATGGTACTAAATATACTTTCCCAACTGGATTAAGTACATTCGATATAGATACATGGCACGCAGCAGTTATAAATCTGTCAAATAAATTTAAACAACTTAGTGTTCACTTGTATAAACTAGATAAGGTTCAAAATTATACAGTACCGCAGAATGAGGATTCTTCAATGACTAGTATTAAATACGAAGTTATACAATTACCTTCAACTGTGACATTTAACTCTAATGATTACTGGACATTATTAGGTTCTAGTATAGATTTAACTAATATAAGAATATTTAAAACTCCTATTGAAGAAGAGTCGCAAAATGCTGTACTTAATCAATATGTAATAAGAGATACACAGTTAGCAATATTAGTAGATAACGCAATACCTCAACTTAAATTAGCTAAACTAGAGAACCCAAGATAAGATAGATACTATAATACTATAATATGAGCTTTAAAAAGAAAGAAGATAAGGGTGCCAAGTTACGTAAAGAATTAGATGATACGTTAGGTGATTTATTAGGTGATGATAGTTTACTCAATGATATGAGTGATTCTAATAATTTACCAAGGGTTCATGCACCTGAACAGCATGACTACGTTGAACTTAAATCTACTGCATCAGAAAGAGCTAAAAAGACTATAGGTACTTTAATGAAATTTTATCTTACTGAAGATATAATTAACAATGATGAGTACATTCAAGCTAGGAAGAAAATTGATGAGATGACTTTAAGTAGTTTAATCTTTCAATTAGAAGCAGGTGAAAGAGCATTAGTAACTTTAATGAGAACAATCGATAGTGGTGAATTATCACCAAGGATGTTTGAAGTATTGGCAACATTGCAAAAATCAATGTTAGATATTATTAAAAGTCAAACGATGTATTTAATGGCCGCTGAAGAAGGAGCTAAGAAACTATCAAGAGATGTTGAAGTATATAAAGGATTAAAAAGAAATACACTACCACAGGTAGGTGATTCTAATAGTAATGTTAATATGGGTACTAAATCTTTAATGCAAAACATACAAGATGAAATTAAAGCTGAAGAGGCAGACGCAGAAGAAATAAAGAATACAGCACCTGAAACTATTAAATTAGATGAGATGTCAGACATTGTAGCAGCTGAATCTATAGTAGAAGAATTAGATGAAGAAGATGAAGAACTAAATAATAGAGAATTTGATGAAGATGAATCTTAAAGGATATAAAGAATTTGCAATATTAAAAGAAAGTGTAGATACACTTAAGCTTAGTTTACCTAAGGCTATTTATATTTTAAATAAAGCATTTAAGAAAGATGGTGAACAACTATATGTTGTTGGAGGGGCTGTTAGGGATGCTATACTTGGTATTAAACCTAAAGATTTTGATTTAGCTACAAGTGCACGTCCAGATAAAATACAATCTATATTAAATAAGAATGATATAAAGAACTTCCCTAAGGGTGAAGCATTTGGTGTTATATCAGCTATTATAAATAATGAAGAATTTGAAATAGCAACATTTAGAGAAGATATAGGAAAAGGTCGTAGGCCGGATGCTGTAAACTTTACTACTATTGATAAAGATGTTCTAAGAAGAGATTTAACAATTAATGCCTTATTCTATGATATAGATAAAGAGATTGTTGTGGATTTAGTAGGAGGTGTTAAAGATTTATTAGATAAAATTATTAAAACAGTTGGTAATCCATTAGATAGATTTGGTGAAGATCCTCTTAGAAAATTAAGAGCTCTTAGATTTGCTTCAAGACTAGGCGCTAAATTAGACCCTGAAGTACATGCTGCTTTATCTAAAGACGAATTTAAAGATTATAAAAAAGGTGAAAGCTTAGGTGATGTTTCTAAAGAAAGAATAAGAGATGAATTTTTAAAATCAATAGAAAAAGCTAAATCACCTTCATCTTATTTACAATGGTTATCTAATTATAATTATTGGGTATTTATATTTCCATCACCTGATGGATATAGTAATACTGACGACTCTTATATTAATAAAATATGGACTGATAGTAATAATCCAATTTTACAAGTTGCAACATTACTTAGAAATGTAAATTTAAAAGATAATTCTAAGTATGCAAAACAATTAAGAACTCAATATGCTTATAGTGTTGATGATATTAGACAAATAGAAACATTACATTCATTTTTAAAATTTGATGTCATGAATTTAATAAACATTAAGAAAGATATTGAAATATCTAAATTAAAAGAGAAAGATGCACTTGAATTTGCAAAAAATAATGCTATTGATAGAAATCTAATATATGCATTATATGATTTTAAATTAAGTGTAAAAGGAAACGACCCTGAAGTATCAGGATTGTCGGGTAAATCCCTAGGCGACAAGATAAAAGAACTTGAAGCTGAAGCCTTTAAAAAAATTTATAAATAATGAATGATTTCCTTTTTGGACATGTAGAAGAAGAAGCAACAGAAGATAGAATTGTATGGTCAACAGAAAAGATAGACCAATTAAATCATGCTATAAGTGAAGGCGCGAAGATAAAAGTTACATTACCTTATTATGAAGGTAATATGAAATTCAGAAGAGCTAATGTTGTATTTGATTATACAGACCATGAATTATCTGAAATTAAAAAGTGTGCTAAAGATATAGTTTATTTTGCTGAGAATTATGCTTGTGTAATGACAGATAATGGTATTCAGAGAATTAAATTACGTGATTATCAGGTAGATATGCTTAGACAATTTGCTGCTAATAGATTTAACATTACTTTAGCAAGTCGTCAAATAGGTAAAACAATATGTACTGCAATATTTGTTGCATGGTATTTATTATTTAACTTTGATAAGAATGCATTAATACTTGCAAATAAAGGCGCTACAACAAAAGAGATTATTGACAAGATGAAAGCTATCATTGAGAATTTACCGTTCTTTATGAAGCCAGGTGTTGTTAAGAATGACGTATTTGAAATGAAATACGATAATGGATGTAGAATGGTTGGACAGACTACTACAGGAAAAGCAGGTATCGGTTTTACCATACACTTATTATTCCTTGATGAGTTTGCTCATATTCATCACTCATTCCTAGATGGATTCTTTGAAAACGTTTATCCTACATTATCATCATCACAGATTTCCAGAATTATAATTACAAGTACACCTAATGGGTATAATAAATTCTATGAAATTTACAAGGCTGCAACGGAGGGTCAGAATGAATTTACACCGTTTAAGGTTGACTGGTGGCAAGTACCTGGAAGAGATGAGGCATGGAAGGCTAGAGAGATGAAAAATCTAGGTAGTGAAGAAGCTTTTAATAGACAGTATGGTAATCAGTTTATGGCATCTAGTAATTTATTATTACAAGGTAGTACAATAAAAAGAATGCAGCAGTCTAAAAAGAAGTATGTACATCGTGAGCTAGATCAATTTGAACATATTCAAATAGATGTAAGTAGATTCCTAGGCTGGGACCCAGATTTTCAAATATCAGATTGTAAAGATTCTGAAAAATATCATGTGTTTTCGGTAGATATAGCGGATGGGTCTGGTGGTGACTATTCAGTTATTAATATATTTCAAGTTAATCTTGTAGATAAAAAATATTGGAAATACTTTATATCACCTAGTGCAATGAAAGATTTCTTCGGTTTAAAACAAGTTGGTAGATTTTCAAGCAATGAACATTCTATAGAAGATTTTTCTAAAATACTTTATACATTAGCAGTAGAAATATTCTATTCTGAAAATACTAAGTTAGTAATAGAATGGAATTATAATGGAGCATTAGTAATGAAAACCATGCAAACTTTATTTCCACAAAGAAATAATTTTGATGAAGAAATGGTTTGCAGATTTAAACACAGGCATGATGCTAAGCTCCCTAACTATGGATTAAAGGTTAAAAAAGACAACAAAGTAATATTTTGCCAAAACTTTAAAAAAGCCGTAGAACTAAGGAGAATAGTATTAAATGATGAAGATACTATAAAACAATATGAAACATTTGGTAAATTACCATCAGGTTCATATGGTGGACAGATGGGTAGTGATGATATAGCAATGACAGGAGTAAATGTAACAGAATTTTTTGGAACTCCAGACTTTTCAGATTATGTTGAAGAAATGCTTGATTTAGTACCGGAATCTGTACATTCACAATTAGAAGAAATATTAAACAAAGACAGCGGCGGTGACGGTAACATGGATTATGACATTTATGACCTTGTTAAAGGATAATCGCCGTTACTAGCTAAACACTAGGTTGATATATAACTAAAATATAGCAAAAAAATATAAACCAAGATGGCACTAAGTCCTGAATTAGCACAGTTTAAATCTAGCGGTATATACCGTTTAGAATTTGACAAGTCACAGACTGCAAACGTACCTGCTGAACAAATACGTTTAGTTGTAGGGTACTCTAAAAAAGGGCCTTTTAACACTCCTGTATTCGTCCCAGATACTGGCTTCTTTGAGCAAGTATTCGGTGGAATTGATAGAGGATTAGAAAGAAAAGGTTCTTATTTCCACAGAACTGCTCAAGCTGCTCTTGAGAGAGGTCCAATTATAGTTCTTAATTTATTAAGACTTAATAATGACACTACAAGCGCAAATGCTGACAAAGTAGATTATCAAGTATTTTCTACTAATGTTTCTCAAGCTAACCCAGTTGAGAAAGAAGCTCTATACTCTGGATTCTATAATAAAGATAGATTCTGGTTTCCTGAAGATAAATCATTTTTAAATAATATTGGTTTAAATAAAGGATTAATTCAATTAGTAAACTTAAGACAAAGCCCAATAACAGTTTTAGCACGTTATATCCAAGATACAAGAGGATTTGACGTAACAGCTAAAGAATGGTATGGTGTAGGTAATGTTCCTGAGTTCATGAACGAAAATGATTATATAAGTGATTATATGATTGAAATTACTGTAATAGATGGTGACTTTACTGATTACCAAAAATTATCAATTGACCCTATATTCGGTAAATATTTTAACTCGACTAAAGGTGTTATTAAATCTCAATTAAACAATTTCTTAAACGCTAAAGAAGTATCTGTACTTGCAAAATATGTAGGTATTCTGATTCCTGATTTCGTTGATTTAAATGGTAATAACTTATTCATTCAAGATTTAATTAACTTTGATACATCAGTAACAGGATTATTCTGTACTATTGATAAGAAGTTATTTGACGATGAATATTTAAGCGGTACAGAAGCTGGAATTGACCTTATTGGTCATAATGTTGAGTACAAAACAAATACTGACCCTTCATTTAATAAAATTAACTTCTTATCTTATGATAGAGTTATTGTAGATGATTTAGGTTATGCTACAGACAATACTGAGGAAATTGGTATAACTGTTAATAGCAGTGAAGATATTTCATTCTATTTAACATCTAACCCAGGAGGTATTGGTCAAGTTCCACCTATAGTTAGTTCATCTGACATAGTTGCTCCTGGTTCAGGAGTTGTTAATTACATTATTAAAATTGGTGTAAATACTCACAGTCAATATTTAAGTGCATTAGATACTAAATTATCTACTAATATACCAGGTGGTACAGGAAGACAAGTTGGTTCATATGTTTTAATGACAGATGGTGCTAACTACAAATGGGCACCTGTTGTTTCATTAGCAGAAGTATCAGGATTTGTTAATATTGGATTATCAGTGGAAGAAGTAAATTATGAAGTATACATTGATGGTACAGATAACATGTTCTTTGCATCTAAACCAGATTGGTTAGATTATAATGGATTTACTGGTACATTCGTATCATCTAAATTCAATGTTGTATATGATGATTATGCAAATGGTATTATTACATCAGGAGATAAAATTTGGGATTCTACAGAAGCCGCACCATGGTTTGTTAAACTTACACAATTTAATTACGGAGCAGCAGTAGGTGAAGGATTTATTACCGATAACGCTTCAGGCGTAGGTAATTCATCACCAATCATGGGTCCAACTTCTTATGGTATACCTTCAATATTAGTTCAAGGTTATCAAGAAGAAACTTTTGTTACTTCTACATTATTACCTGATGCTATTGCTGGTAACTATTATGATTCTGCAAACGCAGTAACTGCTACTAATGTTGTATTAATACAATCTTTAGCTGGTAAGTTAAACACTACAATGTTAATTAATACTACAGCAACATTACCTGCAAACGAAGTACTTGTATCATTTAATGATTATAAGAGTTCAGTTTCAGTAGGTGATTATTTAGTATCAGATGAAATTGGTCCTAACGGAGAATCTAGATTAACTAAAATTATTAAAATCGTTAATGAAGGTAGTTATATGCATATCTACACTATCACTGCTATTAAGAAGACAGTTCTTCCTTCTACAGATGTATCAGTTGAGAGATATCGTAAAATTGAATCAGTTATCGATCACTATAAATTCTTTGCATTAAATGGCTTTGAATTAAATCCTTTATATCATATGCCTAACGGTACACAAGAAAGAATTGATGATATCTACAATGATACATTAAATCCTTCTTTAAACTTATTTAGTGCATTAGTCGATAAGGACATAATTACTTTTAGATATATTGTTGACTCATTTGGTTTAGGTATTCAGCCTCAATCTAAGAGTCAGTTAGCTAATTTATCTAAGCAACGTCAAAATACTTTCAGTATCTTGAATGCTCCTTCAATGGAAGACTTTAAAGCATCTACTGACCCTAAATTCGTTGATATAACAGGTTCATTAAGTGCTAAATTTATTTCTGAAGGTGGTGACTTAACACAAAATCCACAATTCGTATATGGTTTACCATCTATTGAAAACGGTGCAAACTACAGTGGCTTCTATACTCCTTACTTAGTAATTAGAGATAGAGGTAAGAATATTTTAATTCCACCTGCTGGTTATGTTTCCAATAATTTCGTAGATAAGTATTCTACAGCATTACCTTGGTCAATCGTTGCAGGTCCTCGTAGAGGAGTTATAAGCGGTAAAGGTGTAGTTGGATTAGAAGTTAACTTCAATAAAGATGATAGAGATTATTTAGAACCATTTGGTTTAAATCCTATTATTTTCCAAAGAGGTGTAGGTCTAATGGTATCAGGAAATAAAACAGCTCAGCAGAATATTAAATCTGCTCTTTCTAGCATACATGTTAGAGAAGTATTAATTTATATTCAAGATGGTATTGCTGAAATCCTTAAACTATACCAATGGGAGTTTAATACAGTACAAACAAGATTAGAGATAAAAACACTAGCTGACAAGTTCTTAAGCAACGTACAAGCTGATAATGGTGTTTATGACTTTAAGAATATCATGGATTCTTCAAATAATACATCAGATGTAATTGATGCAAATATTGGAGTACTTGATACATTCGTAGAACCAGTTAAAGGTTTAGAAATTCTAGTACATAGAACAACTATACTTAGAACAGGTGCTATATCTACAGGACAATTTAGATAATATGATTGAGATTGCTAGTTAATCTGGCAATCTCACTCTAAAATATCCCGTAGACTTAAATATATAACATATAGAAAAAAACTAAAAACACATGGCAGGGTTACCACATTACGATCAATCCAAAGCATCAAGAAATCTTTATGAACCAGTTCATAAGAATTTATTTGAGGTTACTATTCTTCCACCAGCAGGCGTTGCAGGAGCTGATATGCTTCTTGAACACGTATTAAATATTGGTGGTCTAGACGGTATTAATCCATCAGTAGATGCAATTGGTCAAAAATTTAAGTTTGCTGACAGAAGCTTTGCTGGCATGCCAGGACAAACTTTCATTGATATATCAATAACATTCTCATTAAACTTAAATGATGCGAATCAAATGTATATCTATAAGACTATCCAAGATTGGTTTAAGAAGATGTATAATCCTTTAACAGGTGAAATGGGCTTAAAGAAAGATTACGTTGGAACAATGATTATTGTAGAATATAACAGAAAAGGTGATATCTACAGAAAGTTAACAATGAAAGACGTATTCCTTACAGGAACATTAGGTGGACCAGGTGAACACGATTATTCAGCAACTGATGCAATTCAATTAGCAGTTACGTTTAGATGCGATCATTGGGACGAAGAACTGACATAATATTTCTGACCTCGTGAAACAATATAAACCATATAGTATAATAACTATATGGTTTTTTTATGAAGTCAAATTATAAAGTATACGCACTTATAGTAATAACCCAAACTACGGCGGCAGTAAGGGTACAGTATGTCAATTGAATGCAGAAGGTATTATCTTAAATGAATACAACAGTCTAGGTGATGCTGCTACTGCTCTTGAGATTAACCAGAAATCATTAAGAGGTATTATTAATAGAGGTACTCAGTTAGACAGCCATTCCTATAAATTTAAGAAGGATATAAGTAAATAATAAAGATTAAACCGTATAGAGAAATCTGTACGGTTTTTTATGTTTCAACGTTATATATTATAATACTATGATATCCATATACTATAATAAAATAACTATGAATAAAAATGGCAACCAAAGACAATCTGAAGGAGAAGATACAGGTTCTCCTTACACTGGAAGATTTGCACGAACTTAATGTTATTATAATGAATAAAGCATTATTGGCAAAAAAAAGACCAGAACCAATATCATTATATGTAAGGTCATTAATAAAAGATCATATATTGGCAAATCAAGCTGTACAAATATCTTATACTAAAAACGCAGTAGAGACAGCAATTAAAGAAATTAAAAAAACTAAATAAATTTATTAAAATGGCTAACGATAAAGAAGAAAATAAAAGACCATCTGAAGAGGAAATGAAAAAATCTCTTGAAGAAAAAGATGGCATTAATAATCCAGATAAATCAGCTGACCCTTATTTAGAGAATGCAAAGAAAATGAAAGAGCTTACTGGAAAGGAAGGTCTCGGAAATGTTAAACTTGGTAAAGATGATGATGGTTTAAACGCTGACATGGTTTTGGGTTTCTTTCCATTAGATACTAAAGGATTTCCTTCAGGTGGTATATTTTATCCAGCAGATACTAAAATTAACATCAGAGCAGCAAGAACTGCCGAGATTAGACATTGGTCTACTTTAAATGATAGAGATTTATTTGATATAGAAGATAAGCTAAATCATATAATGAAAGAATGTGTTAAAGTAACTGCCCCTGGTAAAATGATGACATGGAAAGATTTACTTGAAGAAGATAGAATATTTGTTATATTATCAATTAGAGATTTAACATTTAAACAAGGTGAAAATAAATTACAATTAATTAAACCATGTAATGAATGTGGTTGTAATAATACAGTTGAGATTTCTAATAAAAACTGGCAGTTTAATAAATTACCTGATGATATTTATAAGTATTATGATGAAAGTACAAATGCTTTAATGATTCATACTAAATCATATGGTACTATAAAAATGAAACCGCCTACAATTGGTATAATGACAATTATCTCTGACTATGTTCAAACTAAAAGAGCTAAGGGAGAAACATGGGACCAAGCATATATTCAATTACTTCCTTATTTAAGAGAAGACTATAGAGGATT
>Ga0307378_10004441_pt1 | contig 20004 bp, 21 predicted proteins | sample UN1MG_FD_202238 | JGI IMG/M metagenome (GOLD analysis project Ga0307378, IMG submission 202238) | Soil microbial communities from Risofladan, Vaasa, Finland - UN-1 | ecosystem: Environmental > Terrestrial > Soil > Coastal area > Acid sulfate soil | place: Finland: Risofladan, Vaasa | collected... | reverse complement strand
CTTACGAGCCAGTTTATTTGTAGGCGGCGAGGCGCAAGCGCCCCGCCGCCAACTCTGTCGAAGTCCTATGTGCGAGCTACTCTACACTTGGCCCTAGATGCGCAAGCGTTGTGTCATCCTCAGTCCGGAACTGAAAGCCCCAGTCGGTCCCAGCGGGCAGCGTCGTTTGGTAGCTATAATCAACGATTATGCTCCCGATGTGCACGATGGCCATCATGTAACTGCCGTACGGGACCCCGCCCTTCGTGATGTCCGCGTACACATCCGGCGGGTCCTGCCCAGGACTCAGCGCATACTGAACTGTGTAGGTGAAAATGGTCATGTTTGCGCGGCCACTCGTGGGAGACACTGCGCCCTCGTTATAGAACGATCCGGCGAAAGCCAGCACGGCCAACGCAGCGACCAAGCCGACAATTGCCGTTATTCTCACTTTTCTGTGCACTTTAGTTTCTCCTATCTATTTCTTGAAAAAGTTGCATTACTGTCTCTAAGTTGAGATTGTTCCGCTGAACAGCTGCCATTTGAAAAAATGGCACGCGGGGCGAATAGGAGGGCCTCGTGGTCTGATTGAACCACGGGCCCTCTTCCCGCATAGAGCAGGAAAGGCCCGGGTGGAAGCGTAAAAAGAGGGTGAAACTTCAACATAATCTATAAGGCCGGGTTTTGGCTTGAGCTGCCCCCCCCCCCCGCATTTTCCAACGAAGCAGGTTGCCAGACCAGCCAAACCGACAACGGTAAACAGAGAGGGAGAACGAGAAGAATTACGATGAAAGACGTTGCCGGGCTTGCCGAACTAGCAACGCTGTTGAGCGCACGCGCCGGACGTGTCAGCTTGTGGCCGAGCCTGGAATCCGAATGCAGCCGGGCAAAGGCTGAAAAGTCAGCCTCGCTGGCCTCGTCATCCCCAAAACTGTTCCGAGCTACCGTCATCGCTCCCCTCAAAAGGTCTGCGCCTCTGCGTGGAAGCTCGCGCATCCCCAGGCGCATTTTGCGACCTTACTATAAATATACTCCATCCGGACCGGCCTTGTCAAGGTGAAAAAACAGATTTTGCCGCCCTTGATCCTATTTGTCAGATTCGCTTCTGCGTTGCGCCTCCCCTGTCCCGGCCTATACCCCTACATCAGTGTCCAGTGCGCCTCGGCCACGTTGCTGGCGAGGTTGAACGTTCCCTGGTAGAAGAACGCCGCCAAGAACCTGTAGCCTCCCCTCGGAAGAGCATCGGGAAGCGGAAGGTGGATTATCGTCCAGTCCGGAAGCGAGGCGCCCTGACCGAGCGGGAGGAACGATATGTTCGTGAAGCCCGGGTCGGTCTGCCACGTTGGGAAGAAGAACAGAGTCCCGTCCGGGTCGTCATCTAGCGTCGCCGCGATATAAAGGTCACAGTCTATAGCCTCACCCAAGTTCTCGAAGCTCAGAGAAAGGTCAAGAACCTCGCTAGCGTAGTATGTGGCTTTGTCAGTTGCCACGGAGATGGATACGCTCGGATCACTGACCATTGAGTAAGACTGCCCACGGTCTGCAACTTGCCCGTCAGAGGCGAATGATGTGGCGGGCGTAACGCCAAACACCGTCCAGGCTATTTCTGCAATCGGATTGAAGGTACCGGGCTCGAAAAGGCCCGCCAATGCCTGATAGGTCCCGGGCTGAAAGCAATCTCCCCTTAAACGTGAAAGCTGCACGTCTGGGAAGTACGCGCCGTGAGGGAGGGGAGTGAACCTCAACACGGACAAGTTCGGATCGGATAGCCAAAACGGCCAGAACCGCAAACACTCGTCGTCGGTTCGCCGATATGCCACGTAGCAGTCTACATCCTTCTCCTCCCCAGGATTCATCAGCGATAGTGAAATCGTGAGGACCAGATCCGGCGAATTGTTGAAGGAAAGGAAATCAGTAGAAACACCGATGGATGTTTCAGTCGGTTCTCCCAAAGCAAGAAGACAATTCTGCATCCAGCAGTATATAGTTCCATCCGAGCTAATGCAGGGACCGGCCAGAGCACTCCCCACCTGGGAGTGCAACATCTCAAGCGTCCCCGTGGCACCAATTCTTCCCAGATAGGACGTGAACAGCGGAGGATCGCCATAATAGCTGGCGACATAGATGTTCGCATTCTGGTCGGCAATCGGACTGACCAGAATGGTCGAGCCCGGTATCTGCGTTACCCATCGTTCACTGCCATCCTGATTGAGGCAAATCAGATTGTTTGTCGGACCGTCAGGTGATGTGGAAAGGAAGGCAATAGACCCGTCCGGCAGGACCACCGGGCTTGTATAGCAATAGCGCACAGCAGGATACGAATAGATCAGGGAACCGTCGTTTCTGAACGCGAAGAGCCCTGTCCGGCTCGCCAGGAAATACACGTTTCCGGACTCGTCGATTGTGGGAGCACATGATGCTTGTTCGCCCCCCCCGGCATCGTACGACCACTTCAAGACGCCTGGTGGGTCTATGGCGCAGAATATCGCGGCCTGGCAGCCCACATAGATTGTACCGTCTGTGCCAACCGCAGGGACTCCTGTAATCGCCGCCGGCGGCTGATACGACCAAAGAACTTGCCCTTCCTGTGAGATGGCATATAGGCGTGCGGTTGCAGCGTCTTGCGGATTTCCAAGCCCGAGATAGATAGTGCCATCGTTCCCAAGCGTCAGCAGCGACTTGTGGTTTGTATCCCCCTCCAGCTCCAGACTCCATCTCATGCTCGCTTCCCTGTTGAGCCCATAGACAACGGGCGCTCCCTCTCTAGGGCCATCCTGGTGCGACCCGACACACACCAGTCCGCCATCGGCTAGAACGGCGGCCGCTCCCCGCGTGTTAATGCCCACCCCACCGGACCGCTCAAGTTCAAAGCGAAAGCGCACCCCGCCGAACCTGCCTATATTGGTCACTGCGAGATCAGAAACAGTCCACACGGAGCCGTCCTCGCCGAGCAACAGATGGGATTCAGTAAGGTTTTGTAGCCTCATCTTCCAGAGGATACGTGGGTTGCTTGACACCGAGACAGGGGAGAGGCCTGTATGTGCCGGGTCATGCTGGAACATCGGCCAGAACGACGCCGCCTCAGCCGAAGCCGCCATAACAAAGACCAATGCAAACACCAATAGAATAATTCTAGATCGCATCTCGGTTCTCCTTTTTACATATAAGAATAATAATTGTGTTTTTCTGTTCTCCCAATAGGATATTTGCTCTTTGCTTGATGCCATATTCGGATGGCGGGCGGGACCCATGGGAGGGCCTCGTGGTCTGTGGCCGGCTGTGCCCCCCCGCGCTTCCCGATGAAACACGTTGTCGGGCTTGCTGAACGAGCAACGGTGTTGAGACGCGCCTGACGTGTCAGCTTGTGGCCGAGCCTGAAATCCGAATGCAGCCGGGCGAGGGCTGAAAAGTCAGCCTCGTCGGCCTCATCATCCCCAAAACTGTTCCGAGAAATCTCTGCGATTCTCATCGCTCCCCTCAAAAGGTCTGCGCCTCTGCGTGGAAGCTCGCGCATCCCCAGGCGCATTCTATGGCCTTACTTATGAATATTGTTCATCCACCTCCGCCTTGTCAAGCTGAAAATGCGTTCTTGAACGGTGCGGGAGTGCGCACTAGCCGTCCATTAGGATTGCTCGCGCGTCTGTGATGGCCTGGGCACTTTCGGTCGCCGAATGCGCACGCGCCGAATGCGCACGCGCAGAATGCGCAACCGCTCTAGTGGGCAGCCGAGCGGAGAACTGGCGCTTCCAATTGACTGGTCGGCTGCCGGTGCGTTATATTGTCGGAGATCAATCCAGTGACTTCAGAGTTATCATCAACTTATGGAATATGGAATATATTGAAGAATGGTTAAGATTGCTAGAGACAATGCGTGGCACAATCGGCTCAAGATCGCTGTCGGCCAGATAGACGTCAAACTTGGAGATTTCCCCGGCAACGCTGAGAAGATAATCGCCATGACTCAAGAGGCGCAAGAGCTCCACTGTAACGTTGTAGTTTTCCCCGAGATGTCTGTCGCTGGCGGCCTGCCTTTCGACCTTGTCCTGAGGTCTGATTTCGTCCGCAGCCAGATATCAGCCCTTAAGGAGATTGCCGCCAACGTGGGCGAGATAGTAGCCGTTGTTGGCTTCGTGGACTGGCGAGTTGAGGGCCAAGACGTCAATCTCTACAACTCCGCGGCGATTATCTTTGATGGCCGAATCAGGAGGGTAATCGACAAGACCACGCTTGGGGCCCACGACGGTTTCGATGAGCGGCGGTATTTCAAGCCGGGAGAGCCATCAGAGCCTTTGAAAGTGAACGGTGTGCCTTTGGGTATTCTCATAGGCGATGAGGTCCTGCGGCGGGACGCCAGCAAAAGGCTAGTGGACAAGGGCGCCTCGTTAATTATTGCTCCTATAGCTGCATCGTTTCGCATCGGTCAGTTTGGGACACGCTCTCTTGAGATAGCCGAGTTGGCGTCCAAGGTGGATGTGGATGTCCTTGTCGCTAACCTGGTCGGTGGGCAGGACGAGCTAGTTTTCGATGGGGCGAGCTTCACGGCCAACTCGTTAGGAGAGGTGATCTGGCGTGCACCGCTCTGCAAAGATGGCTTGTTCGTGGTGGAGATTCCGCAACCAGCCGGGCAGAACCGCGTGCAAGATGAAGTGGAGGATGTTCAGCAGGCGTTGTGCCTCGCCATTCGCGACTTTGTTATCAAAAACGGTTTCTCGCAGGTCATTGTCGGGCTTTCGGGTGGGATAGATTCCGCGGTTGTCGCGGCACTGGCCGCTCAGTCGCTCGGGCCGGAGAATGTTTTGGGCCTGATCATGCCTGGCGAGGTCTCGGCCCCCGAAAGTGCCGAGGATGCGCAGAAACTGGCCTCGAATCTTGGAATTGAGACACAGGTTGTCCCGATACAGCCAATTTATGACGCATACATGGCCGGATTGAGGGAGCATTTTGCGGGAAACGAGCGGGACGTTGCCGAGGAAAACCTCCAGGCCAGGGTGAGGGGGACGATTCTTATGGCGTTCTCGAACAAGCTCGGACACCTCGTACTATGCACAGGCAACAGGTCAGAAAGGCTGGTCGGGTATGCGACGCTCTACGGTGACATGGCTGGGGGATTCGCGCCTCTTTCAGACGTTCCGAAGACGCTTGTTTATGACGTTGCTGATCAGATAAACTCCGAGGCGGGCCGCGAGGTGATACCCCAGCAAGTCATTGATAAGGAGCCTTCAGCGGAGCTGAGGCCGAATCAGACCGACGCCGAGTCGTTGGGGCCCTATGAGGCGCTTGACCCGATACTCGAAGGGTATGTTGATGAGGGGAGGAGCTTCGAGGAGCTGCTCAAGGCTGGCCACGATGAGGAGGCGGTTCGGAACGCCTTATCGAGATTTATGAGAAGTGAGTTCAAGCGCTATCAGGGACCACCTGGGCCTCGGATCGTATCTCAAGTGCCGGCGAGCGAGCGCAGGATGCCGCTAACGAAGGCGATTGAGGCTTGGTTTGCTCGAAGGCTCTGGGAGTCCTGAGAGAGCTCAAGAACGGGCCGATGGTCAAGATTGCGTGCCCGTAGTGGGCACGACGACTGCAATTAGGAGGATGGGGCAATGGAGAAAGTCTTTCTGAAGGACAAGGTGATCAAGCTCGTTGAGGGCGACATCACCGAGCAACATGCCGATGCTGTGGTCAATGCGGCCAACAGTGCCCTTTGGATGGGGGCTGGCGTGGCCGGCGCTATCAAGCGTCGAGGCGGAAGGGAGATAGAGGACGAGGCGGTCGCCAAGGGGCCAATCCCGATCGGCGAGGCGGTCGCAACTGGCGCGGGTCGGCTGCCGGCTCGATATGTGATCCATGCGGCGGGTATGGGGCCTAACCTTGCTACTGACGCGAACAAGATCAGGAGCAGCACCTTAAACTCGCTTGTGCGTGCCGACGAGCTTCGCCTTGAGAGCATCGCATTCCCCTCCATCGGCACCGGCGTTGGCGGTTTCCCGATGCGAGAATGCGCTGAGATAATGCTTGGCGAGGCAAAGAGATTCCTCACGGAGCGGAAGACATCTCTTAAGGAGGTTCGGTTCGTTCTGTGGAGCAAGGGGGCCTTCCAGGTGTTTGATGACGTTCTCAAAGGCATTGAATAAACGGGCGCCTGTGAGCTCCGCAATTCAGCCAGAAATTCCTCGCGTCGGGCTTTGAATGACCAAAACGCCAGAGCCGGCTCGGCATTGTTTCTAGCTGGTCGATAACCACCGTGTTTGCCAATAGCGGCATAAGATACTTCGTTCTGGCCGTCAGTGTCCTTGCGTTAGGATATGTGTTCTGGGCGATGACGCCCGGCCCGGTGGCCGTCCAGTTGGCTGTCGCTGCCCTCTTTGCGATTACTGCCGCCGTCGCGTTTTTTGACGTTCTTAAAGCACTTGTTTTTCTCGTTTTCATCATACCCCTTGCGGGGATTGTGCCTCGCGTCTGCGGTTCGCCCTCGATCTCCGTTCTCCTCTTCGCTTTCCTGGGGCTTTCGTGCGGCAGCATGTTGAGAGCTGTCGTCTCGAAACGTGAGCCGACTAGCAGACGTCTCCCTTTCACGATTATCCTGCTGGGATTCGCGGCGCTAATCGCCGCCTCGGGCACGATTACTGTCCTCAGGCTAATGGACTTCTTCCCATTTTCCGCAGGGACATTTCACGACTGGATCGTGAACTCAATCGGGACGCTCACAACTGAGGCGGTCAACAACACTGTAACGGTTGGGCTAACTTATATCACAGGAATCGCCCTGCTGCTTATTGGCTGGCGTCAGTTCAGTGGTCTTGCTCCCGCACAACGGCTGCGAATTGGCAAGAAGATCGCCTGGGCCCTCGTGATCGCCGGGTCGGCGGCAAACCTGTTCGCGCTCTGGCAGTTGCTCTCGCATAAGCTGCTAGTTATCGGGTTCATCACCGGTACCTATACCGATTCTAACGCGCTGGGCGTCTGCTCGGCGCTCATCCTTCCATATTGCATCGGACTCATCCTGACCTCTGAGGCCCGCGCACAGCGGTTTCTCGTTGTATGTTCGCTTCTGTCGATCGCGGTTACTGTTCTGGCAAGGTCCCGGGCGGGCGTGCTAGGTATTATGTTGTTCTTCATCGCTCTTGCTGTCTGGCTCGGGCGCCTCGCTAGAAGGAGTCAAGGCACAAGGCCTTTGGCCAAACGTTCGTTGCGGGGATTCGCCGTCCTAGCTGCCATCATGCTCGTCATGCTGTTTTTGTTGGACATATCGCATTTGGGGCGGCTTCCTGTTGCTGGTGATGCGCTGATGATGATTAGCGAGCCGACCACGGATTCCCTCGCGCTTCTCTTGCAGCACAGGGTGCACCAGTGGCCTGAGGCGCTTCGGATGTGCCAAGATTTCCCCTGGACAGGTGTTGGCCTCGGAGCGTACATCTTGGAGCTGCCCAACTACTACTTCCTCAACGTCGGAAAACTGTTCGTTATTGACACGGCCGGCAGTCTGCCGCTCCAGATCGCATCAGAGCTGGGCATTCTGGGCCTCTTCCTGGTCCTGCTGTTCGCCTCGGAGGTGGTAAGGTCGGGCTATCGCCTGCTCTGCGCAAACTCTGCCGCAACGCTCCAGGACGAGCAAAAGCTCGCCGGGTCCGTAGCGCTCGGCGTCCTGGCCTCATTCGTCTCGCTCCTTTTCGGGGCGCACGTTCTCTTCTTTGAGTTCAACTACTTGCTGGCGGTCTCGATTGCAATAGTGCTTGTGTCGGGCCATTTTCTGAGTCAGCACGGAGACCTTCGTGGTCGCATAAACGGCCGGGCAAAGGTGATGCCATGGCTTCTTGCCGCAGCGATAGCCGCAGTATCGGCTATCTTCCTCATCGAATCTGTTGGCCCCCTTTCGGTCGAGCAGAGGAGGCAGATGCTGGGCTGGCAGTTTGATTACGGCATCTACAAGAAGGAGGTGTGGGATGGCAAGTTCCGCTTCTGGTGGATGCAGAAAGAGGCCAAGATGACCATTACCGCCAAGGGCGATGTCCTGCATTTTGCCCTTTTCTGCGCACACCCAGACGCTGACCAGAGGCCTGTTGTTGCTACTATTTACACAAATGCAAGTGCGAAAAGGTCGATTCAACTAACACGTGACCGCTGGCGGGAAGTGTCGGTTGACCTGAACACGCGCCCCGGTGACAAGGTCGCACTCAGAATCTGCGTCGATCGGGCCTTCAACCCCAGAAAGTTGGGTATCAGCGATGACGGTCGCGACTTGGGAGTAGCGATAGCGAAGATACGCTGGTCCGACTCAGGCGGTTGTAACCGCGAGTAGCCCGCTATTCATACCGGCGGGCAGAAGGAGATATTCCTTCTTTTCTTAATCTGCCTCGCGGGTTGTTGAGTAGGCTTCGGGGCTATATATTCTCCATTTGGGAGGTATGAGATACATGTCACCGCGCCAAAAGGCGATCGTTCTGCTCTCTGGCGGTTTGGATTCGACGGTTTCGCTGGCGTGGGCGGTCCGCGAATACAACGTCACGAGGGCTATTTTCGTTGGATACGGGCACAAAGCGTCCAGAATGGAGGCCACCTCTGTCACTGCCATTGCGAGTCGCTGCAAGGTTGAGGTGTCGCACATCAGACTACCCTTTTTCGCCCAGCTTTGCCGCAGCTATGAGGCCATCAACATACACACGACCGCAGATTCCTCGGAGCGGCCCTCGGAAGCGACCGACGGTCTGCTGAGCGTGTGGGTGCCAAATCGCAATATGGTGTTAGTCTCTATTGCCGCTGCGTTCGCCGAGGCCCTGGGCTGCGAGGTTGTGGTTGCTGGCTTCAACGTTGAAGAGGCCGAGCAGTTTCCTGACAACAGTGATGAGTTCGTGGCGAGGATGAACAGCGCTCTTGAGCTCTCGACGCTTTCGTCTGTTCGGCTCATGTGCCCGCTGATTGGGCTCCGCAAGGCGGAGATACTCAAGATGGGAATCGCACTCGAAGCGCCGGTGGAACTTATCTACTCCTGCTACGAGGGCAATGAGACGATGTGCGGCGAGTGCATGTCTTGCCTGCGCCTCAAGAAGGCCATTTCGGAGCTTTGCGCATCGGACGGGCTCACCGGTGAGCTCAAGGGAAAAATGAATCGGAGGTTTCTCAAATGAGATGGGCGTTTATCCCGAAGAGAATTGACTACGACGGAAGCCAGCTGGCTTCCCACTTCGCGTTCAGAACCGCCTCACTAGTGGGCGATTCCGTTGTTGCATTTGTGGGTTCGTGTAACGTGAAGTCGGAGTGCATGGTTGACGTCGCGGACCTTGTTGCTGGTTTCAAGATAGTAAGCAGGCAGATGCTGCACTTTATAGTTGAGCACTTCGATGCCGACCTGGACAGGGCAATCTTGAGACAGCGACTACTTGTATCGATCCTCCAGCAGGAGGTGAACACGAGGCTCCGCGAGAAGAAGAGCGAGAGATTCGTAGAAAGAGAAGGGGATGACCTTTTTGTGAGCGGCAGAAAGCTGACTGTAAGCGTCGCCACGGCAAGCCCTGTCTCGTGCCTCATTCATCTCGGCGTCAACATCGATGCTCGCGGCGCACCTGTTGAAGCGATTGGGGTGTCGGAGCTTCTACCTAGGAAAACCCTCGAGACTCTCGTAGCCAACGTTATGAGGCGCTATGTGGCGGAGGATAATAGCATTCAGGAGGCCCGTGCGCTCGTGCGCGGAGTCGGCGAGTATGGGAGCAACGCTGAATGATGTCTCGAACGACGGCGGGCGAGTCCGCTGTGGGCTATTTGGCCGAGCTGTTCGAGGGCATTCAGGGCGAGGGTCTGTTTGCGGGTTATCATCACGCGTTCATAAGGCTCGCCGGCTGTAGCCTCGGCTGCAAATACTGTGACACGCGATACGCGCAGAAGCAAGATGGCCTATTTCGCGTGCTTCGGGGTACAGGCACCGTCATCAAGGAACTTGAGAACCCAATATCGGTGGCGACGGTAGTCAAGGAGCTTGGTTCGCTCATCAAGAGCTCATCCTCGATCTCCGCCGTATGCGTGACCGGCGGCGAGCCACTTGAGCAGCCAGGTTTTTTGGGGGAATTATTGAAGGCGATTGAGCCGTTTGAAGTCCCGATTCTACTGGAGACTAACGGCGTCGAACACGAGAGCCTCGGCCGACTGCTCAATCTTCTGGACGTCATCTCCATAGACATTAAGCTGCCAAGCACATCTGGCCGCAACGACCTCTGGGACCGCCACGAGGCTTTTCTGCAAGCGGCACGACACAAGCAAGTGTTCATCAAGATCGCGATAGACGACACCACCGAGCCCAGGGAAGTCCAGCGAGCCGCCGAGATGGTAGCGGGGACATTCCACGAGGCGCCGTTTTTTTTGCAGCCAGTCACGGACAGCACCGGTGCACTGACGGTCTCCTATCGGCACATCTTGGAGCTGTTCGACGTGTGTGCGAGGCAACTGAGGGACGTTCGCGTGATGCCGCAGATTCACAAGATGATAGGTTCGTTATGACAGCCAATAGCCAACTGAGCAGATAGAAATGTTTGCCGCTGAAGTAATCGGAACGGTGGTCGCGACACGTAAGCACCAGAAGCTCGTAGGGCGGAAGCTTCTGATCGTCAGAAGCTTGGGGCGTGATGGCAAAACAACCCAGGACGAGATGGTGGCTGTGGACACCGTTGGTGCTGGCGTGGGCGATCGGGTTTTGGTGCTCAGGGAGGGAGGGTCCGCCTCGATGGCGATGGGCGTTCCGGGGTCTCCTGTGAACGTTGTCATTGTTGGTATCATTGATGAGATGTATGTCAAACCGTAGGTGTGAACATAAGACGTGGCTGCCCGCCGCTTCCTCTTTTGCGATGAGTAGATGACAGTTGGCCTTATAGCCCCGTTCCCTGAGGACCTCAGCTGTGCCAGCGGCTAGCGTCCGCGAGGCAGAAGACGACGAGCCGATGGGGCGCTGATTTTGGGGCAAGCTATGTATCTGGACGACAATGAACTCGTATTGCATTATGGGGCCGGTCGCTCCGCTTAGGGGCGGAATAGCCCACTACACAACACTGCTTGCTGAAGAGCTCAAAAACAAGGGCGAGGTGAACGTCATCTCCTTCTCGCGGCTCTACCCCAGCTTGCTCTTTCCCGGAAAGTCACAGGTCGTCGAGAACGGAGCGCTTAAGCCCCCGCCAAACGTCGATTTCTCCCTCGACACTATGAACCCATTGACCTGGATAGCGGCGGCCAAGAAGATCGCGGCCATGAAGCCCGACATGCTCATCGTCCCGCTTTGGGTTACATTCCTCGTTCCGCCCTTTCTCGCAATCGTCTCTAGCGTGAGGCGCCACTCGAGCGCCAAGGTCCTGTTCATTTGCCACAACGTGATCCCGCACGATGTCAGCAGGGTTCATCTCCTACTGGTCAAGATGCTTCTCAAAAGGGGAGACTTCGCCATCGTCCACTCCGACCGGGAGATGGCCCTCGTCCGGTCTGCGGTCCCGACCGTCCGCGTTATGAAGCACTTTCATCCGACATACGACTTCTTCGCAAGCGCCGGGGAACATGAAATGACGTGTGAGGAGGCCAGAGATAACCTACGGATTTCTAAGGATAAACTTGTCCTACTCTTCTTCGGGTTTGTGAGGCGCTACAAGGGGCTTGATCTGCTCATCGAGGCGATGCCAAAGGTGTGTAAATGCGTGGACGCGGAGCTCTTGATAGTCGGAGAGTTCTGGGAGAAACGCGTTGAATACGAGAGGATGATTGAGCGCGCCTCGCTCCAGCAAAACATAAGAATCATCGATAGATACGTTCCGGACAATGAAGTGGCACTTTATTTCACGGCGGCCGATATTGTCATCTTGCCATATCGTGAGGCAACTCAGAGTGGCGTGGTCCAGATAGCCTACGCATTTTGTAAACCTGTCATCACAACCGACGTTGGTGGACTGCCCGAGGTTGTTCACGATGGGAGGACGGGTTATGTCGTTCCAAGCGAGGAGCCAGACGCCATAGCGGACGCAGTTTTGCGCTTCAGCCGGGAGCGGGCGAGCGTAGATTTCGCCGGCAATATCGAGGCGGTGAAAGTCGCCTTTTCATGGGCAGTTATCACGCGTTCTATTGAGCAGTGCTTGATGTAGAGGCTGTCTCGAGTTCATCGGCTGTCACGGTCGGTCTGGGCAGATGGCTCTTCCGAATCTGACCTCAGTTCTTGAGAAGCTTGTTCAGTTCCTCGAGAATCGGCTCAACGTCCATGCCGTGAACCTCGACGGCCTGCCCTATTGTCTCCGTTGCCGCCGATGGGCAGGAAACGCAGGCAAGGCCGTGCTCGAACAGGAGCTTTGCCACGTCAGGATGGACTGCGAGCGCCTCGGTGAGCGGCGTGTCTTTGGTGAACCTGAACTTACCCTCTCGCTTGAGCTGGTCGAAACTCAGGTGCGCCAGTGCTTCTTTTAGCTTATGCAGTGCGGCCTGAGTCTCCTGCTCCTGCCGCATGAGGGAGTCCCTGAAGCTGTCCAGTGACGAGGAAAGCTCCTTGATGCGAGAGACGTTTCTGTAAAGGACGGTGCATAGCCAAATGCCCAGCGTCGCCAGGACAGCCCAAATCAACTGATACGGGAGGGGCGAGAGAGTTTTTCCGAAGATGACGGTTACGCCAGGCCGCACAACAAGCCTGATAAGCAGAAAAAAGACCGCAGCGATAACAAGCCATCCGATTGATGATTTAGCCCTGTTTTGCATGATAGCATCTCCTTATTTGGAGCAAAGAGCCCTGCTGAAGAGAGTCAATCTATTACCCCAGGTCGTAGGTCAGTCAGACCACTTCCCCGCCGCTCCGCAAGGGGCAAAACAGCTCCGCCTCAAACGGCCCGAACCTACTTTCAGGATAATCTCTAGAACAAAGTGTAGATGAACGGTGCCAGCGCAGAGCTCTCACCGAAGATAATGACCACTCCCATAAGCAGCAGCACAAAAACGATCGGCAACAGCCAGAACTTTTTTCTGACCTTGAGGAACTGCCAGAGCTCCTTCGCTATACCTATCTTCCCCATGTCTTAGGTTCCTACGATAGCCCCATTAAAACTGCCTCGTGTAACGCTCAAGGCCGTCTTTGGATTTTTCCTTGAGTACCCAGAAGCTTATCTTGTCAGGATTGAACTGTCTCTGCAATGGGTCTCGCCTCATCAATCTCATTACGAGCCCAATTGGCGTGAACATACAGTAGAAGACAAGGCTAAGCAGTAGCCGTGCATTGAACCACCCGATTGCCCGAGCCACCACCATCCAGCATCTGAAAGCTGGCGCCAACGGTCCAGGCCACACAAGCGACAACAGAAACACAACGGCCGTTGCCGCGACCAGTATGAGCCCTATGGGAGTTCCGGTCGGGTAGCCACGCAACCAGTATCTGATAACAGTCAACAACGCAACCAGCGCAAGCAAGACCCCTGCGACGAGCCTCATCTGCTTTGTCTCGCCTACGGATAGTCTCTTTCTCATTAGTCCGGTGGAAACTCCTTTTGCCAGTCAATCTTCTCTTCCCAGGGAGCCTGCTCGTCCTTGTCTAAAAGGAAAGAACCCATGGCAAGGTAGTCCATTCTGGTGCGCATGAAGCACCGGTATGCCTCCTTGGGAGTGCACACAATCGGCTCACCTCGCACGTTGAACGAGGTGTTTATTATCACGGGACAGCCGGTCAGATTCTTGAACTCGGAGATAATGCTGTAATACAGCGGGTTGTCCTTCTTATCTACGGTTTGAATCCTTGCCGAGTAATCGACGTGGGTAACGGCCGGGACGTCTGATCGTCTAAGTCTGAGCTTGTCCAGGCCAAACAGGCTCTTCGCGGTTTGGTGTTCGATTCGCCGCTCCTTCTTGACGGGCGCCACCAGCAACATGTAAGGACTCTCGCAACCGATCTCGAAGTAGTCCGAGGCGTCTTCCCGTAGGACGCTCGGGGCAAACGGCCTGAACGACTCTCGGAACTTGATCTTCCTGTTCATAATGCTCTGCATCTCTTCGGACCTCGCATCGCCTATGATGCTTCTTGCCCCGAGAGCCCGCGGGCCAAACTCCATCCGGCCCTGACACAGGCCGACGACCTTTTCGCTCGCAACGAGTCTCGCGATGGCCTTCGGCAGCTCGTTCGGCGCAAGCCTGCTGAACTTGGCGCCCTGCTCTTTGAGGAACGCCTCGATCTCATCGTCCGAAAAGTCCGGCCCAAGCAGCGAGGCTTTCTGAGCATCGGTAACGCCGTCCGCCTCTCTCGGATTGCCGAGGCATTGATGCCATATAAAGAGAGCAACGCCCAGGGCGCCTCCCGCATCGCCCGCCGCCGGCTGTATCCAAATGTTCTCGAAGGGGCCTTCATGCAATATCCGCCCGTTGCCAACGCAATTCAACGCCACGCCGCCGGCGAGGCAGAGGTTCTTCATGCCCGTTACTTTGTGGACGTGTTTGGCCATCTTGAGCATGACCTCCTCCGTAACCTCCTGAACGGACCGGGCGAGGTCCATGTCGCGCTGCCGGATGGGCGCTTCGGGCTTCCTTGGCGGGCCGCCAAAGGCTTTGTGGAAGCGCTTGTTTGTCATCGTCAGGCCGGCGCAGTAGTTGAAGTAGTCCATGTTCAAGATGAATGAGCCGTCGTCCTGGACCTTGATTAGCAGCTCGTGAATCAAGTCAACGAACTCTGGCTCGCCGTATGGCGCCAGCCCCATGACCTTATACTCGCCCGAGTTGACCCTAAAGCCGGTGTAATAGGTGAAGGCAGAATACAGGAGGCCGAGCGAGTGCGGGAAGTGCAGCTCCGCCATGATCTTGATCTGATTGCCCTCGCCGACGCCGTAACTCGAGGTGGCCCACTCGCCAACACCGTCCATCGTTATGATCGCGGCCTCGTTGAAGGGCGATGGGAGAAAGGCGCTGGCCGCATGCGATTCGTGATGCTCTGTGAACAGGACCTCGCCATCGTAGTCAAGCTCCTTTTTTATGACGTCTTTTATCCAGAGCTTGCTCGACAGCCACAACGGCATCGCTTTCAGAAATGAGCGAATGCCGCAAGGAGCGTAGGACAGATAGGTCTCCAGGAGCCGCTCGAACTTCAGGAACGGCTTGTCGTAGAACCCGACATAGTTCAGGTCTTGGGCAGATATGCCCACGTGCTCAAGACAGTATTTCACCGCGTTCTTGGGGAAGCTAAAGTCGTGCTTCTTCCGCGTGAAGCGCTCCTCCTGCGCGGCTGCAACCACCTCGCCATCAACTACGAGCGCTGCGGCGCTATCGTGATAGAATGCTGATATGCCAAGTATTTTCATGGTGTTTGTCCCGTCTGTGGGAGTGGACCTGCCTTTTCACGGATCCAAGCAAGGCTCATCAACTTCTTGCTTATGATGGACGCGACGAGCTTGGATCCGGCATTGTTAAGGTGAATCGTGTCATACATCCACTTGCTCTCTTGAGGCACTTGCGTCGCTAGGTCAATGACTAGGACATCGTTCACGCGACCCACTTTTCTTACGGTATCATTAAACGCATCATATACGTCTTTGTAATTGGAATAGCCTATCCCCAGGCTGAAGAGTGGGTCCAATTTCCTAAGGACAATCTCATCCGGATTGTCCCTATACCTATTCGCCTGAGTCATCAGAACGGGTGTGATCCCTCTTGCTCTGCAGACTGAAATAAACATATTCAGGCTCATCTCGAACTCCGAGATCAGCTTACCTTTGTTCATGGAAAGTTTCTTGCCTCTTATGTGTGCAAATTCATCGACTCGAGCGCGCCGCCTTAGCTTGTTCTTGATGCGCCACATTCTTTCGTAGATATTGGGAATAGCCGTTCGCACAAGCGTTTTGAAACATATGATCGGTGAAGCCTCCGGCTTATTCGGTATCTGTACTTGCACTAGAGATTTGGAAGGATTGTCATTCCAATACGTGCCTTCATACAGTAGAATGCCCAGGTCGTTTATATTATGCTCTATTACAACTATCTGGGGCTTAAGCGGGACGACCTTATTGATCAGGGCATTGATTGAATGCATCGAATTATTGCCGCTTACCCCGCCATTATATGAATTGACTTTCTTGCCGGTTTTCTCCTCCAGAACATGTCCTGCCAAATAAGGAAACCTCATTTCCTCATTCACATATACGCACTCCGTCGTAGACCCACCCAAGAAGACCAGTGTGAGATCTGGATGGTCATGCCTTTTTGAGGGCATAATAAACCCATCATCGTCCGTTCTCAGAATGTATTGCTTTTGTACGAGAGTATCGCACTTAGTCATATACTCATCGCTCGGGACTGTATGCCTAAAAGTATTTGCCCCAAGGTCTTTGAGTCTGATGCACCTTTTCACACCCGGGGAAGTCTTTTTTGGAGGACTCTCAACATTGATGATTGCTAGGACCAATTCGACACAGAAAATCAGAACCAAGCTCGCGAGCAGGGTGAATAGAGCGATAGTCATTGCCGGGTGCTTCTGGAAGCAGCTCTTATCAGTTGTATTGTCGGACGCCACAGATATTCTCTCCTTGCGATTTGGTCCTCAAATGAGTCATAACCAGCACATTATGCCAAGCAGTTAGACCCCTGTCCGCCAACGCGCTCGTGAGGATAAAGTCGAGCTATTATTACGAAAATACGCCGATATGCCAAGTATTCTCATTGCGATCGCGGACTCACTTCAGATTCGTTGGAACGGATTGGGCATAATAGCTATTGTACATTCGCTATGCAATTGGAATCTGCGGAGTAAGAGTCTTGAAGAGGCATGATAAAGGATGAAGAGTAAAGGAAACAGGAATATGTTGTGGCTGATAGTTGCTATTGTTGTTTATTTGGTGCTTCAGATTGTTATCTTGCCCTATTTCGGCGTCAAGACGTGACTGTCTGGGTTTTGCGGTGTCGGGTCTCGACACCAGCAACAGACAGATGGACAGGAGCGGCTTGAGGACGAACACAAGAGCACCGCGCCGGGCCGTTGACTACTTGAACTCTGGGTATCCGAATCCTCATGGAGTGGCTGTGTGAGTCGCAGCGCGTCGGTCAAGAGGTTCACCGCAAACCTGTGTCTTGTCTGCGCTTCGCTGGTCTTCGCGCTGCTCATAGCGGAACTCGTGCTGCACTTGACCAACCCGGACAGGAGCTTACCAGTATCGACCCTTTTCTACGAGCCAGATGACTTGCTTGGCTGGCGCAAGATTCCCAATGAGGAGGGCGTTCTCATACAGCCGGAATATGCGGTTCACAAGAAGATCAACTCCAAGGGGCTCAGGGGTCGGGAGTATTCCTACGAGAAGCCCAGTTCTGGTGTTTTCAGGGTGCTATGCCTCGGCGATTCCTACTGCGAGGGCTATGCGGTCGAGCTTCGCGACCTGTTCACTGGGAAGCTCGAGAATCTCTTAAATGCCCCCAACGATGGCACGCATTATGAGGTGATAAATGGCGGCACTGGCGGATACAGCACGGACCAGGAGCTGCTCTTCTTCGAGACAGAGGGAAAGAAGTATCGGCCCGACCTCGTGATCTTGCTCTTCTACTACAACGACGTGGTTGTGAACACTATGGCGACGTATTGGGACGTTCAGAAGCCAGTTTTCGAGCTCCAAGGTGGGAAACTCCAGCTGACCAACGTGCCCGTGCCAAAGGCGACAAAGAGGGTGGCCGGTGCCCAGTCAATAGCTCAGTGGATGAGCTCCAATTCTCGCATCTATTCTTCTCTTGCCGACATATTTGGGCAGATGTCGCGGACTTGGTTGGGCTCCGCGAGTCCACCTAAGATGCCGCCGTCCTACCGGGAGTTCATCGTGTTTCAAAGCTCGCCTTCCGCAGACACGCAGCGTGCATGGGAGGTTACCGAGGCGCTGCTTGGGCGCCTCAAGCGAGATGTCGCTTCGACCGGTGGCCAGCTCGTCGTATTCCGCATCCCTTTCAAAGCGACGGTTTACAGGGAGGAGTTTCAGTCGCTCATCAGTCGTTGGCACATTCCACAGGAGCTTTGCGATCCCAATAGGCTGCGCAAGGACCTTACCGCGGTCTGCCGCCGTCTCTCGATACCTCTTATTGACCCGCAGAGACGTTTCGAGGAGCTGGCTGAGGCATCAAAGGCTCGAGGCAAGCGACTCTATTTCGTTCTCGACGACCACTGGAATGAAGAGGGCAACGAGCTGGTCGCACACATCTTGCATGAGTACATCGTCCGGCTCCAATCATCGGAAAAGAAGTAGGGCCTTCGCGTCCTAGTGCTGCGCAGACGAGCGAGCGGGCCAACCGACCGCTTATTATGTGTTGTTGCCAGTTTGGGACGTGAACAACTGAGGCAAGCCTGCCGATTCGCAGAACCAATCATAGAGGAGAACGGCATAGGCGCCGAGCGCCAGTGCTACCTTGAGTTTGGTTATGCTTTTGGCGGTCTGCTCGGGGCGCATCTCTTGTCCACATTCAGTAAAAAATCACTAGGCTTGCGCCAACAAGGGCCAGACCCAACCCTAGAGACCTGCGCCACGTCAACGGTTCCTTCAGGAACAGCCAGGCAAAGAAGAATATGAATATCACGTTCAGCTGATTGAGTATTGCAGCTTTGCCGGCCAGGGTGTACTTGAAGCCCGCAATCCAAAAACCCAGCGCCAGATATGGCCCTATGATGGAGCCAGGTATAATGAATTTCCAGTTGCGATGCGGGAGCATAGCTTTCAGCAAGAACCACCGTCGCTTGCTGAGGAGAACAAGGACCAAGAGGCTCAACATCGAGCCGATCAGCCGCACCTGAATCACCCACCAAACCGGTGTGCGGTCCAGCACCGGTTTCATCATTATGATCCCTATTGCCATCAAGAGGAGACTCGAAATCCCCAGCAAGATGCCTATTAGACAGCTTTTGTCGAAACGACCCAACTCGTCGCGCCTCGCCGACGCCAGGACAATTGCCCCAACGATGATAGTGATACCGAGAAGACCGGGCCAGCTGAGCCTTTCGCCCAGGAAAAAATAGGCCATGACGATGACTGATGGACTGTAAAGCGAGCTCACGATTGCCCACAACGAGGCGCCCATTCGGTTCAGTGCGGCGAAAAAGAGGGTGTCTCCCACAGTCATTCCTATAACGCCGCTGAGAATGATGATTGCGTAGTCCCATAGCGGCACGTCTATGAACAGGGGCTGGCCAACAATGGGGAGCGTGATAGCAAACAGGATGACGCCGATGATGTTCTTGAAGAGGTTCAGCGTGATGGGTGGCATCTCGGCGCCGCCTCTTTTGAAGAGGCAAACGGCTATGGCCCAGAAGACCCCAGAAAGTACTGCGAACGTCTCGCCGGCGTGTGGAATCATCGATTCGGACGGCCTATGTAGGAATGAATAATCAAATTATGGAAGAATCGAGGCGACATCGTGATTTAGCTCTGCCAACAAGTCAATACTGTTGCTGAAAGCGTTCTCGGAAAGACAGAAGTGTGCGGCAAGCTGCTCTGCATTGCCACAAGCAAGGCTCGAGCGCTTGAGAGCCCTGAAACCCGCGAAACGCGTCCTTAAGCGGGTGGTCTATGTAAATGCCAGAGAAAAAGAGCTTGACGGAACAACGCAAGCTGCCTAACCTCAATTCGCACACTTAATGATGGCGCCTTCTAGCAGAAAGCCATCAATCATGGTTGGGAGGAAGTGCATTTGTGCTGTAACTCCGTAGGGCGCACCAGACGACCCGGTAGGGACATGAGGCGCGGGTTACCTACATCCTACATCGCTTCGGGCATCACGTGTACGGTTGGGACTGGCCTTTGGAAAACGATACCGGGCCTTTCTACTGTGCTCAAGACTTTTTGTCAGAGAATACAGAAGGAGGGATTTCGCATGAAGATGCAAAAGAGAGGCGTGTATTTATTCGTTATTTATGTTGCGGGGAGTTTGCTTACTGCATGCGTCGCTGACGCACAACTTGTCGACGGCGATCTGACGTGTTGGCGGTATTATGACACGCGGGAACTAGAAGAGACCTATGGGCTTTTCGAGTTCAGCAGCGGCGATATCGTTGCCTTCGGCCTCAGTTCATTGTGGATTTTGAAGGACGAT
>Ga0307378_10004440_pt1 | contig 20009 bp, 16 predicted proteins | sample UN1MG_FD_202238 | JGI IMG/M metagenome (GOLD analysis project Ga0307378, IMG submission 202238) | Soil microbial communities from Risofladan, Vaasa, Finland - UN-1 | ecosystem: Environmental > Terrestrial > Soil > Coastal area > Acid sulfate soil | place: Finland: Risofladan, Vaasa | collected... | reverse complement strand
ATCCAAGCTAGCGTCATTTTCCCGGCATGCCCAGTGGGCCTCCGAAAAAAATCACAGCCTCGCCGTGTGCCGTAACCAGCGGACGGCACACGGCGTGTGCCTGCTACTGAAGTCGGGAAGTTGCCTTTCCGCCAATCCTAAGCCAAGCCCTGCCAGGGAGGCTCCCCTCAGGAGCTTGACGGCCCTCCTCCACTCATCGTACCCAAAACGGCCGCCCGCGGAAATCCTCTGGGCCGGAGGTCGGGCAAATCCCGGCGTCGCATACGCCCGGAAGTTGAGAACGCGCGTGAGCACGCACGGAACCCGATCGGTGTCAGTCCTGCGGCCGCTCGCTCGGCCGGGCCGCGTTCTCCGGCAGCACGTCGGCCAACTTCTGGGGGTGCCTGAAGATCCGCCAGCGGTCCGCGGGGACGGCGTCGAACGCCGCCTTGAAGCGGGCGTCTTCCCGACCCGATCCGTCGACGTTGCGAATGAGGACGCGGACGACCTGCTCGGGGTGCTTCCGCGCGGCGGCCCCGTAGATTTCCGGATCCTGCTCCCCGGCGTCGCCCACGAGGATGAACCGCCGGCGGGGAAAATCGGCCAGGATCCGCTCGACGGCCGCCGACTTGTATCCTTCCTGCGAGCCGAATAGCCCCAACGCCGAGCGGTCCTTCAGTCGAAACCGCTTCAAATGGAACGTGCCGGGCGGAAAGCCTTGGTCCTCGATGAACTCGCAGAGCGGCCCGTAGAGCTGCCAAGGGCTGGCCGACAGGTAGTGAAAGGCCGCCCCGGCGTCGGCCCACCGCCGGTACAGCTCGGCCATCCCTTCCACCGGCTTGAACTCGCGGAGGAACGTGTTCCGCACGAGGGCTCGCCGGTCGCGGACCATGCTCACCTTGATCGTGTCGTCCACGTCGGAGATCACCGAGAGCCCTCCCGGGCCGATCAGCCGCACCCGGCCGGCGAACGTGCGGCGGTCGCCGGGGCGGGTCACCGCCTGAAACGTGAGCCAATCGGGGCCGTCGGGGTCGGCGCGACGCAGTCGGTCGACCTCGGCGGCCGGCAGCTTGAGCGTTGCCGTGAAGTGGCCGTCGGCGCCGGAAGTGCCTGCCGCATACACCTTGTCGCCCAAACGAATCGCGATACCCTTGCCGCCCTCGTTGTCGACCAGGAACGCCCTCGCCCGCTCCTTGAAGATACGGGTCTCCGCTTCCTCTTTGGCGAGCCCCCCCAGCCGGCGCAACAGGGCCAGCAGGGCCTCCCGCTTGAGCGAATCCTCCTCCGGCTCGAAAATCGACCCGTGGACGGAGACGCTCCAGGCCCGGCCGTCGTCGACCTGACGCGCGTACGTCGGGTAGAAGACGACGACCTCGTCGTCCTTGATCTCGGATTTGGCGTCAGCCATCGGGAGCGTCAAAACGAAGACAAAGGACCACATCGGCGAGCGACCAGATCGATTTGCGTTATGCTTCCCACCACCGCGGCAGCGACCGAAATGCCCAGGCGCAGAAGCCTACCCAAGCGAGGCAATTCACGACGGCAGCGCCGAGTCGTAGCCGAAGCGACTCGTACCTGTGAGGCAAGTACCACAATAGCAGCGTCATGAAAGGGAGGTACGGGAACCACACGAAAACCCACAGCAGGAGCAACGGCCCCCATGCGATCCATTCGAAACCGGGCAATTCCCCAAGGCCGATCCACATTCCCAGCCATAGGCCCAGAAACGAAGTCGCGAAAATCACCAGCAGCCAGCCAACCGTCGACTCGGCGGCGTCGCAAAACGTCGACAGCGGGTAATGACAAAGGGGGCGCATCACGGCGAGACATGCTGCTTGCCTCGTGCCCAGTTCTGCCTGGGCACGCAATGCCCGGCGGACTCTGCCGGCTCTGCCTACCTGAGCGAGGAAGCGCGTCGCTTATAACGCGTTCCCAGGCGAAGCCCGGAAACGAGCCGGGAGCGGCCGGCGCTCCCGCGGATCTCTTCACTCGTCGCCAGAGCGAATCGCCAGGATCTCGAACCGGGTAATGCCTGCCGGCACTTCGATCTCGACCTGCTCGCCCACCTTCTTGCCGAGCAAGCCCTGGGCCAGGGGGCTGGTGACGAGGATCTTGCCCGCCATGTAGTCCTCCTCGCCCGCCCCGACCAGCGTGAACTCCTCCTCGTCGCCCAGATCGAGGTCCTTGACGACCACGGTCGCGCCGAAGGCGACCTCGCCCTTGGGGACCTTGGTCGGGTCGATCAGGACCGCCCGGGAAAGCTTGTCCCGAATGACGTTGATCTCCCGCTGGAGCATGCCCTGGGCCTCGATCGCGCCGTCGAACTCGGCGTTCTCGCTCAAGTCCCCCTCGGAGCGGGCCTTGGCAATCCTCTCCAGGATCTCAGGCATCTCGACTTGCTCCTTCAGGGCGAGGTCTCCCTTGAGCTTGTCGTACCCTACCCGGGTCATCGGAATGCGGTCCGACATCTTGTGTACCCCCAGAATAGCGGAAGACGGGCCCTCATAATAGGGAATCCCCGTCCGTGTCGTGCGGCTCGACTCCGGCCGAACGCGTCGGGAGGGCCCGATCGGCCCCGTAAACGAGGATACGCTATGGGCCGCCGGCCGGCAACTGAGGAAAGAGGGGGGGATCCTGGCCCATAAGGCTGGCATGCGAATCCAGGGAAGCAACGTATCAAGCTGGACAAACTGGGCTGGATCCTTCCGGTTGGGTCGACTCTACCCGGCATGCCGGTAGTAGCTAATGTCGTGATCGCGACGGCTCCGATGAAGAGGTACAACCCACGGCCTACCTACAGCGGTGGGTTGCCTGACGGTCAAGAAGGACGACCCAGGACCGTCGAAGGTGGCAGGCTCGACACCTCACCGCAGGCCCGACGACGTCGGAATTCCTGCGGACCTCGTCGGTGTGGGCCTCCAATCGCGACGCGGTCAGCGACTGCCTCGTGGACAACTTGTGGCTTCTGTGGACAACTTGTGGCTTCTGGGGGGGAACCACCAACCAATGGGCAGCGATGGCACGATCTGGACGTCTACTTTGGTGGTCTGCCTGCTGGCGGCCTGCACCGCGTGCGGCCGAAACCGGTTCATCGCCCGGCGCGATTCCCCGCTACGCTCACCCTCGCACACCCGCGCCGTTGCACACAAGAGTATCGGTCGGGTCGACGGAGGCTTCGGTCAGGTCGAGTCAGACATCGATTGGGGTGACGCAGGCATCGCTCGGGCTGACGAAAGCATCGGTGGACTCGACCAGGGCATGGTCTGGGACGACGAGATCTTGCGCCAAGTTGACGACGGCCTGTGCCAGACCGAGTGGATCGACCCGTTCGCGACCAGGCCGATCCGCCCCCGGCGTCGCCTGGGCAACCGGCTGGCCCGCCGGCGACCGATCCTGTGCTCCACCTTCCGAGAGCTCGGGTGCAAGATGCGCACCGATTGCGAGAACTACTACGACTGGGATTCGACCGCCGACCTGCTCTTGGGCATCGCCGGCGCAAGCGTTTTGGCCAACACCTCGTTGGACCACGACTTCCGGGACTGGTACCAGGAGGACGTGCACGGCGAAAGCACCGACGATTTCGCGAAAGTCTGGCGGCGGTGCGGCGACGGGCGGTACGTCATCCCCGCTTTCGGCTTGATGGTGTTTGTCGGCCGGATGTACGACCAGACGCCGTGCGGCAGCGTGCTGGGTGGGCTCGCATTCCGAACCGAGCGAGCCTATCTGGTCGGCACGCCCAGCATGCTCTTCCTCCAGTATTGCCTGGGCGGGGCCCGACCGGGCGACAGCGAATATGAGTCGCGCTGGAGGCCGTTCGAGGAATCGCATGGGGTGAGTGGGCACGCCTTCATCGGCGCCGTGCCTTTCATCACCGCCGCCCAGATGACCGATGATCCCTGGCTGAAGACGGGCCTCTATGCCTGTTCCCTGCTGCCTACCTGGTCCCGGATCGACCACGACGGGCACTATCTCTCCCAATGCTGGCTCGGTTGGTGGATGGCCTATCTCGCATGCCGCGCCGTGAACCACACGGAGCACGAGTACGATCAGCTCACGTTCACGCCGGTCGCCACGCCCGAAATGGTCGGGATCGGCGTGGTGTATGAGAGGTAGGGTCGGGCAATCGATGGCAGCGGGCAGCGGGCGGTGAGCGACGGGCGCCGGCCATCCCGGCGTCGGAGAGCCGCTTGCGGCTTCGTCCCCCGTTCGACCGGGAGACCCTTGCCGGCGACGGCAAGCTTCGAGTAGGCTTACTTGAAGCGACGCGATTCGGTTTCCCGCTACGGGTCCCCAGTTCGTGGAGGGGCACACGATGGAAGAGGCCTTCAACCCTTACCGGGACTGGCTAGGCATCGAGGGCGGTCGACCCCCGGGCAATCACTACGAGTTGCTCGGCATCGACCTTTTCGAGGGGGACCCGGGGGTCATTGCCCAGGCGGCCGACGTCCTGACGGCCCGAATCCGGGGTATCCGTCCGGGGCCGCACCTGGCCGAATGGCAACGCCTGATCGACGCGGTGGCCGGGGCGAGGACGTGCCTCCTGGACCCGGCCGCCAAGGCCGCCTACGACGCCTCGTTGCAGGCCCAGCCGTCCGATCCAACCCCCGGAAGCCCCCCTCCGCAAGGGCAGACTCCCGTAGCACCCGAGCGGGCACCTCCGGCAACCCCGGGCCAGCCGGCTTGGCAGCCGCCGGGGCAGCCCACCGCGCCGGAGCCCCCGCCGATCCAGTCGACGGCGCGCCCCGCCCCGGGGCCACCATCCCCTCATCCCGAGGCAACGCCTTTGTTCCCGCACGGCGGGCAGCCAGGCGGAGTGGTGGTCCCTTCGGTAGCCTCGCGGAGGGTCGTCAGGAGACCGCGTTCCGGGGCACAGATTGCCGTCTACCTCGTCACCCTGGTCCTCTTGATCGTGGCGGGGGTGTTCGGCTACATGCTCTATCAACGGCGTAGTGGCGCGCCGACCGGCGACCGGGCCGTCTCGCAAGCCGATCCGAAGAACCTCGCCCCCGGCGATTCCAGCCAACCGGCTCCAAAGCGACCACCACGCGCCGGGCCGGGAGGCAAGCCTCCGGAGCAACGCCAACCGGACACAAGACCCGCGCCGAACGGGAAGCCGAAGCAGGAGGCAGGGCAGCCCCCCGGCCGGGAGACCCAGCCGACAGACCCACCGGCACCTCTAGCGCCCGTTGATAGAGAGCGACAAGAGGCATTTCGTCAGTCGCTGGCCGTCGCGCGGGTCACCCTATCGGAACACGACCTGGCCGCCGCGCGCACGCATCTCGAATCGGCCGCCTCCGATGCTCAAACGCCGGAAGAGCAGGCGGAAGTCGATCGGCTCGACACCTTGCTGGGCCACCTGGACGAGTTCTGGAAGGCAATGCGCGGAATCGTCGGCAAGCTGCAGCCGGCCGACACGCTACCCGTGGGTGAGACGATCGTCGCCGTCGTGGAAGCGACCCCCGAGGAGTTGACGCTCAAGGTGGCAGGGCGAGTGCGGACCTACCCGACCGACGACCTCCCCTCCAAGCTCGTCCAGGCGTTGGCCGACGCACGGTTCGCCAAGGACCCGGCAACCAAGGTGATCGTCGGCACCTACCACCTGGTCGATCCGGACGGCGACGCGGCGCGCGCCCGTCAGCTATGGGCCGAAGCCGCGCAGCAAGGCGTCGACGTCGAGGACCTGATGCCCGAGCTGACCGCATGGGGGGACGCTTCCGCGCCCCGGGCCGGTCCCACCAAGCCGGAGGAGGCGGAGCAGGCCGTCAAGGAGAAGTTCAAGGAGCAGTACGCCCAAGCGACCGGCGCCGCCGGAAAGGCTCAACTGGCGAGCGAGCTCTTCAGCGCGGGCGAGGCGACCACCGAGGACCCGGAGCTGCGGTCGGCCCTGTTCCGCGAGGCCCGCGACATGGCAATCGCCGCCGGCGACGCGGAGCTGGCGTTTCAAGCGATCGAGCGACTCGCCGGTCTCAACGTGATCGACGTCCTGGCGGTGAAGGCGGAAGCGCTGACCGCCGCAGCGAAGAACGCCCGAGGGTCAAGCGCCCAACAGGCCATCGTCCAGACCGCGCTTCGGTTGGTCGAGTACGCCGTCGTCGAGGGGCAGATCGAGCAGGCAAGAGCCCTGGCCGAGCTGGCCCTGTCCGCCGCCCGAAAGTCGAACAGCCGCCCGCTGATGGAGCAGGCCAAGCTGGTCGTCGAGCAAGTCGAGGCGCGCCAGAAACAGGGCAAGACGAACGGAACGCAGGCTGAAGAATGATCGCCGGCCCGTCAACGTATCTCCATCGCTCGGGAGGATTCGCATGGCGGCACACCAACCGCACCCGCCCCTCAGCCGGATCGCCGAATCCCGTCAGCCCCCGGGCGGCATCCGGCGATGCCAGTCGGTCGCCTGCTGATACTGGTGGGCCACGCGGAGGATGGTCGCCTCGTCAAAGGGCCTTCCCACTAACTGCATGCCGATCGGCAAGCCGTCTTCGGAGAACCCGCAGGGAACCGATATCGCCGGGTGCCCGGAAACGTTCAGCGGCAGAAGCAGGCCCAGATAGGCGTGCAACAGCAGGGTGGGTCCGCCGGGCAGGTCGACCGTTTGCGCCCCGAATCGGGTGGCCACGGCCTGTGAGGCGGGCGTCAGGAGCAGGTCGACCGAGGCGAACGTTTCGGCCCAAGCCCTGCGGACGACGCGGCGGACCCGCTGCCCCTTGAGGTAGTCGACCGCGGGCAAGAGCAGCCCGGCCTCGAGCTGGAGGCGGACCGGCTCGCTGTATTGGTCGGCCCGGTCGACGAGGAACGGTTGGTGGTACGAGGCGGCTTCGGAGAAGATGATCGCCCGATGGGCGCCGAGCACCTCGTCCCAATAAGGCAACGTGACGTCAACGCACTGGGCCCCGAGCGACGCCAGCTCGGCGCTTGCGGCCTCCACGGCCCGTGCCACGTCCGGCTCGAGCGAATCGAAGAAGCCGGCGCGGGGGAGCCCGATCCTCAGGCCGTGGAGGGGCTCGTCGAGGTCTCGCGTATACGGGGGCACCGGCTCGCGGCTCGACGTCTCGTCGCGCGGGTCCTCCCCGGCGAGGACTTCCAGGACCAGCGCCGCATCCTGGGCGGTTCGCACCAGCGGTCCCACGTGGTCCATGCTCCAGGCGAGCGGCGCGACCCCGGCGCGGCTCACCCGGCCGTACGTCGGCTTCAGCCCCACGATCCCCGAGAGCGCGGCCGGCAGGCGGATCGATCCGCCCGTGTCGGACCCGAGGGCCACCGGGCAGATGCCCAACGCCACGGCCACCGCCGACCCGCTCGACGACCCGCCGGAGAACCGCTCCGGGTCCCACGGGTTGGGGCAATCGCCGAACGTGGGGTTCTCTCCGGTGAACCCGAAGGCGCACTCGTGCATGTTCGTCTTGCCCACCAGCACGGCGCCCGCGTCCAAGAGCCTCTGGACGACCGTGGCCGTGCCGCCGGCCACCCGATCGGCGAACGCCCGGGAGCCGCACGTGGTGCGGAAGCCCTCCACGTCGATCAGGTCCTTGACGGCGAACGGGACGCCGGCCAGCGGCAACTGCGATCCGCGGCGGACCCTCTCGTCGACGCGGTCGGCCTGCTCGCGGGCCAGCTCGGGGGTGAGCGTGATGAACGTGTGAAACGGCTCCTGGTATCGTTCGGCCTTCTGCAGGGCGTCTTCGACGAACGAGCGTGCGGTCCGCGTGCCGGACCGGACCGCGGCGGCGATCTCCAGACAACTTGCCGGATGCGCGGTCATGGCTCCCTCGCGTCGTAAATCGTGACCGGCTCGACTTCGGCGATCTCCATCGCCCGCATCGGAGCCATCTCCGAGATGAGTGCGCCAAGCAGCGCGGCGACGGCTGCGAGCCGGTGCTCGCCCAGCGGCGTTCCGACCAGCTCGCGGGCCGCGCGGGCGACGGTCTCCGACGAGAGTCTCGGCGTGTCCGGCATCGGTCCGACCTTCGTGCTCGTGGCCTCGGCTGCCGGAGCCAACCGCCGTGGACGTGGGAGCCGGCAACGCGGGACGTCGAAATCGGTCCCCAGCGTATCCCGTGGCGCGTCGGGCGTCAATTGCGTCGAAGGGAGCCTGGCCGCGTCGAACAATGCTTATTCACTCTCGCACAGCAAGCGAGCCCCCCTCCAAGCCCAGGGGTTGCAACCCCTGGGCGTCGAAGCAGCGATACGGGACGTTCCCCAGGGACGATGCAAGCGAGGATCCATGGAAGTCCGGTGTCCGACGAGGGCTATCCGTAGGCCGCGATTTCAACTATCGTGGTGGGCAAGGGGCGCCTCCGGGTCCGTGTTGAGAAGATCAGGATGCGTGAGGGAAACGTTCCACTCGTGGCGGACGCTCTTTCCGCGAAAGACGAGGATTAGACCATGCGTTTGCGATGCCTGCGTTTGACGTGCACGGCGCTCTCACTTGTCCTCTGCCTGGTGGCGACGCTCACGGCCACGGGCGTCGCGGCGGCGGATTCCGGCGTTGCGCTGCTGGTATCGGCAACCTCGCCCGACCAGCTCGGCCCGGAGTCGCAGGCGGCCTGGGCGTTGGCCAAGGAGGTGGCGTCGGCCGTGCTCATCCTTCCCGGACAAGACGGCACGTTCGTCGACGCGAGCGGCCAACCGGTCTCGCTCGACCGGTTTCGCGTCGTCTGGCATCACCAGGGCGATTCGGCCGACCAGACGACCGCGCTCGACGATCCCCGATCGCTCCAAGCGTTGAAGAAGCACGCCAGCGACGGCCACGCCCTGTTTCTCTCCGGCGCCGCCCTGGCGATGGTCCATTCGATGGAAATCGAGGCGGCGAAGCCCCGGCTCGGCGGGCCGGGCAAGGACGACTACGTGGCCAAGCTGATCCCCGAGCAGGCCGGGCACCCGATCTTCGACGGGCTGAGGGCCGAGGGGATCGACTTGCCCCCGAGCGTCGGCGGAAACCCCCGCGAGCTCAGCGTGGCGATCAACGACGGGGGCTTTTCGGCCTACTCCGATTTTCACGGCTCGGGCGGGCCGCGCTCGGGAATGCTGCTGGCCCGGGCAGCGGCCGGCGCGGAGAACCCGCTGGTGGAATACGAAGTGGGCAAGGGCCGCGTGATCGTCCTGGGCTGGCGGCTCCCCCACTACAGCCACGCCGACAACGCCCATCGCGCGAACCTCGAACGACTCACCGGAAACATCCTGACGTACCTCGGCGACGCCGCGAAGTGGCAGCAAGTCGTGGTCGGTGCTTTCAGCACTGCTGGACAAGCCAGCAGTGGCACCCCGACGCCGAGTCCGGAACCGGGCGTCCCCAGCGACCGGTGGCGGGCGCTGCGGACGGCCGTCGTCGACCTGATCGAGACGTTCCAGGACCGCTATCCCGATGGCGCGCAGTACCTGAGCCGCCTCGACGCCCTGAAGCGATCCCAGGATGCCCTGTCGGACGAAGCCGGCGAGCCCGATCAAGAGAAGCAGTCGAAGCGGAACGCCCTCGCCGCCGAGTTCGCCGCCCTGAAGCAAGAGGCCCTGCTGGCCAATCCGCTTCTGGACTTCGACCGCTTGCTCCTCGTCGAGCGGGGAGAGGGCAAGCTGGGGCTCCCGGCCAACTGGCAGAGCAATTCGAGCCTGCCCGCCGCGGGCTACGACAATCGCCTGGCGGTGCTCTCGCCGGTTCGGCCCGACGGCGAGCTGACGACTCTCTACCGCCCCGACGGCGGGCGGTTCCTCGGCGACGTCGAGCTTCATTACGACGCCGACCGGATGTTGTTTTCCATGCCCGGCAGCAACGGGCGCTGGCGCGTGTTCGAGATGAGCATCGACGGCTCGGATCTGCGCGAGCTGCCCCTGATCAACGAGCCCGACGTGGACAACTACGACGCCTGCTACCTGCCCGACGGTCGGATCGTGTTCGCCTCGACGGCGGCGTACGTGGGCGTGCCGTGCGTGTACGGCAGCTCGTACGCGGCGAACCTCTACCAACTGGAGCGCGACGGCTCGATCCGGCAGCTCACCGTCGACCAGGAGGACAACTGGTGCCCCGTGGTCACTAACGGCGGCCGCGTGATGTACCTCCGCTGGGAGTACACGGATCTGCCCCACTCCAACTCGCGGATCCTCTTCCACATGAACCCGGACGGCACCGGGCAGATGGAGTATTACGGCAGCAATTCGTTCTTCACCAACTCGTTCTTCTACGCCCGGCCTATCCCGGGGCGTCCGACCAAGGTCGTGGGCATCGCCACGGGTCACCACGGCGTGGCGCGTTCCGGGCGGCTCTTGATCCTCGACCCGGCCTTGGGGCGTCACGAGGCGGACGGCGTGGTGCAGGAGATTCCCGGCTGGGGCAAGAAGGTCGAGCCGATCATCCTCGACCCGCTGGCCGACGGCGCGTGGCCGCAGTTCCTCCATCCCTTCCCGCTGAGCGAGAAATACTTCCTCGTTTCCGCCAAGCCGACGCCCGCGTCGCGGTGGGGCATCTACCTGGTCGACGTCTTCGACAACATGACGCTGATCAAAAAGACGGAAGGCTACGCCCTCCTCGAGCCCGTGCCCGTTCAGAAGCGGCCGGTCCCGCCGGTCATTGAAGACCGGATTGACCCCGAGCGCCGCGACGCGCTGGTCTACCTGAGCGATATCTACGTGGGCGGCGGCCTGCAAGGGATTCCCCGCGGCACGGTCAAGAACCTCCGCCTGCTTTCGTACCACTTCAGCTACCGGGGGATGGGCGGGCTGCTGGGCTCGATCGGGATGGACGGGCCGTGGGACATCAAGCGGGTGCTGGGCACCGTGCCGGTCGAGTCGGACGGCTCGGCCCTGTTCCGCGTGCCCGCCTACACGCCCGTCGCCGTCCAGCCGCTCGACGAAAACGGCCAGGCCCTCCAGATCATGCGGAGCTGGTTCACGGCCATGCCCGGCGAAGTGCTTTCCTGCGTGGGCTGTCACGAGAAGCAGAACACGGGCACGCCCAACCAGCGGACGCTCGCCGCCCGGGGCCAGCCCGCCGAGATCGCCCCCTGGTACGGCCCGGTCCGCGGATTCAACTTCGCCCGCGAGGTCCAGCCGGTCCTCGACAAGCACTGCGTCGTCTGCCACGACGGCCGGCCCCGCGACGACGCCCCCGGGCTGGCCGACCTGCGAGGCGCGGAGATGATCGCCGACTGGAATTCGGGGATCGCCGGGCACGTCAATCCCAAGTTCGGCGGCAAGTTCTCCGCGTCGTACGCCGAGCTGCACCGCTACGTGCGCCGGCCCGGCATCGAGAGCAACATCCGGCTGCAAACGCCCATGGAGTTCCACGCGAGCACCACCGAGCTCGGCCAGATTCTCTCCAAGGGACACTATGGCGTCCGGCTCGAGCCCGAAGCATGGGACCGGCTCTCCACCTGGATTGACCTGAACGCCCCCTACCACGGCACGTGGACGGAGATCGCGGGCAAGGAGGCGGTCGAGCCGCCGGCCGCGCGGGCCCGGGAGCTGAAAAAGCGGTACACCGGCGTGGACGAAGACCCCGAGGCGATCCCCGAGCCGGCCAAGTACGACACGCGGCCGGTGACGCCGGAGCCGCTTGCCGAGCCGCCGGCAGCGTTCGTCGCGTGTCGGGGCTGGCCGTTCGATGCCCAAGAAGCCCGGCGACGCCAGGCCGAGGCAGGGCCGGTCGAAGAGACGATCGACCTGGGCGAGGGCGTGGCGCTCGCGCTGGTCCGCATCCCCGCCGGCGAGTTCGTGATGGGCGATGCCGGCGGGCACCCGGACGAGCGCCCGCTGTGCGCCGTGAAGATCGAAACGCCGTTCTGGATGGGCCGGTTCGAGGTCTCCAACGCCGAGTTCGCCCGGTTCGATCCCGGACACGATAGCGGCGTCGAGCCGATGCACGGCTACCAGTTCGGGATCCACGGGTATCCGATGAACGGGCCCAAGCAGCCGGCCGTTCGGCTGTCGTGGGACGAGGCGATGGCCTTCTGCGATTGGCTGAGCGCGAGGTCGGGCCGGCACTTCACGCTCCCGACCGAGGCGCAATGGGAGCATGCCTGCCGTGCCGGCACGGCTACGCCGATGTGGTACGGCGACCTCGACGCCGACTTCTCCAGCTTCGCCAACCTGGGCGACGCCAAGCTCCGGGAATTCGCCCTGGACACGTACATCCGCGTCCACCTGGTGCCCGATCCCAACAAGTACGACGACTGGGTGCCTAAGGACGACCGGTTCAACGACGGCGGGTTCGTTTCGGCCAACGTCGGCAGCTACCAGCCGAACCCCTGGGGCCTCTGCGACGTGCACGGGAACGTGTGGGAATGGACCCGATCCACGATGCGACCCTACCCCTATCGGGAGGACGACGGTCGCAACGACCCGGCCGCTCCGGGCAAGCGGGTCGTCCGCGGCGGCTCCTGGTACGATCGTCCCACTCGTTGCCGCTCCGCGTTCCGCTTGGCGTACGAGCCGTACCAGCGCGTGTTCAACGTGGGGTTTCGCGTGGTGATGGAAGCCGAGTGACGTGTCCGAGCGGACGACGATTCAGGTCAAACGGCAGTCCCCCAGTGACGTACCTGCCCCCCCGTCGAAGGGATTGACGGGCACCAGCTAGCCCGATACGGTCCTGACATTAGCGCCGGCTTTCTGCGGTACCTGTCTCGATTTCAGGGGAGGACGTCATGCAGTGGTCTCGCTTTCGCACCGGACTGTTTCTGACGCTTCTGGCGCTTGCCCTTGCGCTGCTGGTCCTGCCGGCGGCTGCGCCGACTGCGTCGGCCGCCGAGCCGCCCGGTCTTCAAAAGGCCATGCAAGCGCAGGAGCGACACACGGCTCGTCTGATGGCCCTGCCGGACGTCGTGGGCACGGCCGTCGGACTGGACGCCCAGGGCCAACCCGCGGTCAAGGTCCTCACCGCCCGGGGCGGCGTGGCGGGAATTCCCGCGAATCTCGAGGGGGTTCCCGTCGAGGTGGAGGTCACGGGCCTGTTCTTTGCCATCCCGGGCCGACCCGCCGGGAAGAAGCCGCCGCCGCTCCCCGCCGTTGATCCGACCAGCCGCTTCGACGATCCCGTCCCGATCGGCGTTTCGACCGGCAACGAGTTTTCATGGTCGGCGGGCACCATTGGCTGCAAGGTCTTCGCGATCGTGGAGGAGACGGTGGAGTGTTACGCACTGAGCAATGTTCATGTGTTCGACCCTTGGCACTATGGAGTATCTTCTGAAGGTAATCCGAACGCGGTAGAACGCGGAGAACGGATGGTGCAGCCGGGCCGCATCGACGACCCCGCAGATGATGGTGGTGTGGCCACCGAGGACAACATCCTCGGCAAGATTGTCGGCTCCGTCCCGATCGATTTTAGCGGCGAAGCCACCAACTACGTCGACGCGGCGATTGCGATCGTGCCGACGGCCGACTATGAGGGCGTCGGCGATTGTCGCACGCTTGGAAACAGTACACCGATCGACGGCTATGGGACGCCCGAATGGGCCGATTGGGAGCATACTGTCTGCGCAGATGTCGGCCAGGCCGTCCAGAAATACGGTCGATCCACCGGGCTGACCAAGGGCGAAGTCAGTCTCGTGAATGTTACCGTCGAAGTAGGCTACGACGTCGGCACCGCTGTTTTCGTCGGTCAGATCCTCATCGACGGCAGGAAGTTCCTCAAACCGGGGGATTCAGGCTCGCTGGTGGTGACCGACCCGGGCAAGAGTCCCGTGGGGTTGCTGTTTGCCGGGAACACGCGGGGAAGTCTGGGAATTGCGAATCCCATTGGCTTGGTGCTGGCGGCCTTCCAGGTCTCGATCGACGGCACCCCGCCTGCCGGCGAATAGCCCCACGCGTTGCTCAGAAGGATCGTTCACCGATTCGTAGCAGTCCGTCGCCCTCAGACGCGCAAGGTGCTGCCCATGAGGCCGATCCGAGAAGTCCTCCGAGAGCGTACGGTCGAGTGGATGGCGATCCCGGGCGTGGTGGGCACGGCCGTCGGCGAGGCCGAGGGACGGCCGTGCATCAAGGTCCTGGTCGCCCGGAGGACCGGCGAGTTGGCGGCCCGGTTCCCGGCCGACGTGGAGGGACATCGCGTCGTCGTCGAAGAGACGGGCGACTTCCGGGCACTGTAGCCCGGCAGAGACGCAAGCGGTTGGGTGTGCGATGCTGGAGATCTCCATTCCCGGCTACAAGAACCTCCAGCTCGAGCACCTCGTGCTCGACTACAACGGCACGCTCGCTTGCGACGGCGAGCTGCTGGAGGGCGTCGAGGAGTCGCTCGAAGTCCTGGCCGCGGACCTCGATATCCACGTGGTCACCGCCGACACGTTCGGCAAGGTCCACAGCCGGCTGGCCGACTCGCCCTGCAAGCTGGTCGTCCTTCCGGAGGGACACCAGGACATCGCCAAACGCAAGTACGTCGAAGCGCTCGGCTCCGACCGCGTCGTCTCGATCGGCAACGGCCGGAACGACCGGCTGATGCTCGAGCGGGCGGCGCTGGGGATCGCGGTCGTCCAGGAAGAGGGGGCGGCGGCGGAGACGCTGCTGGCCGCCGACGTCGTTTGCCCAGGCATCCTCGCCGCGTTCGACCTGCTCCGCAATCCGCTCCGGCTCACGGCGACGCTGCGGTCGTAGCCTTCAGTCCATGGACGGCCCGGTCCATCGGGCCGTGTTGATCGCAAAATACTTGTTCCGAAACGGCGGCTCCTTGCGGCTGGCGTACCAGATGCGAAAGCCGCCGTCTTCCAGGCGCAATACCGACTGGCTGGTCGTGTAGTGCGATTCCCAGGGGCGCTGGGGATCGGGGCGGAGCACGGGATTGTGCGGGCTCTTGTGCCACCGCAGCCCGTCGGTGCTCGCGGCAAACCCGATGGCCGTCTTGCCGGCGTGCTCCGACCAATAGCTCCCGTACCACATCAGGTAGACGCCGCCCGACTCGAGCACCGTCGGATAGACCAGCCGATCCCGCTCCCAGGCTTGATCGATGACGAGCACCGGGTCGGGCGTGACGCGCCAGTGCCGGCCGTCGCGGCTGGCCGCGTGGCGGAACGTCCACGGGTCGGCCGAGACGTCGGTATACCAGAGGCGATAGACGTCGCCCTCTTTGATGACCGTGGGAGCGTACGCGTACTCCAGTTGCGGTGGCGAGGGCGCCTGCCAATGGACGCCGTCGGTGCTCGTGGTCTCGTGGAGGGTGTGCAGGCCGGTGGGGCCGGCGAAGTGCGTCGCGCTGAACCAGAGGCGGAGCTTGCCCTCGTGGCGCAGCACGCTGCCGTCGGGACTGCGCAGCAGGGCCGGCGTGAGCACGGAGTGCTTGCCGTCGCCGAACTCGAAGACGGGGTTCGAGGGCGACTTGTCGAACTGCCGCCCGTCGCGGCTGGTGGCCAAGCCGAGCCGGAAGACCCGCTCTTGCACCGTTCCCGGCGACCCGCAGTACCACAAGGAGTATTGGCCCCGTTCCAAGGCCCCGCAGGGCGCGAAGACGTGCGTGTCGTCGAAGTCGCCCGGCCGGCCGAGCGCGATCACCGGCCCCTCGGTGTCTCGCTCCCACCGTTGCGGCCCGAGCCAGGGACGCAGCGCGGCGGGCACGTCGTCCGCCGCTTCCACCGCGGAGCAAGCGCACGTCACGCCCATCCAGATCGCCAGCCAAACCGCGGCAGCCGGTAGCCGGCCGCGGCCCCGCAACCATCGAATCCCTCGCTTGGCGAAAAGCAACATCCCGTCCTCGTCAAGAGACATAGGAAAGCCCGCGGACCGTTTCGTCGAAACATTGACTTATGCTAGCGGATGCCCGAAAACGGTGCTAGAGAATCCTGCTTTCCGACCGAATCGACGACGTGAAATCGAACGCGGCAAAGGGAGGGGACGATGAACCGACGACGTTTCTTGAAGCGCTCGGGCGCGGCGACCGCGCTTTCCCTGGCGGGCGTGATGGCCGGCCGATCGCGGGCGCGGGGACAAGGCGGGGCCAACGATCGGATCTCGGTGGCCGCAGCCGGGCTGCGCGGACGCGGCGGCGGCTTGCTCCAGACGTTCGCCTCGCTCGCCGAGGTCGAGGTGACGTACGTCTGCGACCTCGACGAGCGGGTGTTGGGCGAGCGGGCCAAGTGGGTCGAGGAGAAGACCGGGCGACGGCCCAAGGCGATCAAGGATTTTCGGGAAGCCCTCGACGACCCGTCGCTCGACGCCTTGGTCCTCGGCACGCCCGACCACTGGCACGCCATCCCCGCGATCATGGCCTGCCAGGCCGGGAAGGACGTGTACGTGGAGAAGCCCGACGGGCACAACGTCCTCGAAGGCCGCACCATGGTCGCCGCCGCCCGGAAGTACCAGCGCATCGTCCAGCTCGGAACCCAGGCCCGCAGCGAGCCGCAGATGCACAAGGCGATGGAATACATCGCCTCGGGCAAGCTGGGCCGGGTGCGGTTTGCCAAGGCGTGGGAGAGCTCGCGCCAGGGCTCGATCGGGCACCCGCCCGACGGCGACCCGCCGGCCGGCGTCGACTACGACCTGTGGCTCGGGCCGGCCCCCCTGCGGCCGTTCAACCCCCGGCGGTTCCACGGCTCCTGGCGATGGTTCTTCGACTATGGGACCGGCGACTTGGGCAACGACGGCGTGCACCGGCTCGACAAGGCACGCTGGGGATTGGCGACCGCGCTGGCGGCCGAGGGCAAGTCGCTCTCGACCACGCCCGCCGCCGTCTCGGCCCATGGGGGCAAACACTACTTCGACGACGACCAGGAGTGGCCCGACAACCTGATGGTCACCTACGACTTCGGCCAGTCCGTGCTCACCTACGAGATGCGGATCTGGTCGCCCTATCCGCTCGACGGCGAGCGCGAAGGGGCCGCCGTGTTGGGCGACGACGGATACATGGTCATCGGCAACCGCCGCTGGCGGGCGCTGGACGCCAAGGGCAAGCAGGTGGCCGAGGAGGAGGGCGGCGACGCCACCGCGGCACACGTCGAAAACTTCCTCGCCTCGATGCGAACCCGCGAAAAACCGGCCGCCGACCTGGAAACCGTCGGCCACCCGTCCAGCCTCCTCTGCCACCTGGGCAACGCCGCCTGGCGGGCCGGGCGCAGCCTGCGCTTCGACCCCCAGACGTACACGTTCCGCGGCGACGAGGAGGCCAGCCAATACCTCACGCGGCCCGAGTACCGAAAACCGTGGGTGCTGCCGAAGATCGCCGAGCTGTAAGCTGTATCGAGGCGAGACCGTTTTTGCTATCGTGCCATCGTTACGACGCTTGCCATCGTTACGACGCTTGCCATCGTTACGACGCTTGCCATCGTTACGACGCTTCGCGTCGTAACGTAGGGTCGGACGCTTCGCGTCCGGGCGTGGCCAAAGGGCGTGGATGCACGAACCGTCGCACCTTGCGGACGCGAAGCGTCCGAGTAGGGCGTTCCCACGCAAAGCGTGGGAACGATGGTCAATAGGCGTGGGAACGACGCGCCGGTGGTCAACATGGTCGAAGGAGTCGCCAACATGGCAGATCAGCAGCCGGACCCGACCGAGCGCTTCGTCTACCTGGTTCAACACGGCCAGGCGGAGCCGAAGGAGAAGAATCCCGAGCGGCCGTTGACCGCCGAGGGCCGGGAGACGGTCGAGCGCGTGGCGGCGTGGGCGGTGCGAGCGGGGATCGTCGTGGGACAGGTGCGTCACAGCGGGAAGCTGCGCGCCGAACAGACGGCCGAGATCTTCGCCGAGAAGCTCAAGCCCACCGAGAGCATCACCTCGTATCCCGGCCTGGGACCCAACGACGACGTGCAGCCCGTGGCCGACGCCCTGCCCGACTGCCCTTGCTCCGTGATGCTCGTCGCTCACCTGCCGTTCTTGAGCCGGCTGGCCGGGCTCCTGCTGACCGGCGACGCCGAGCGCCAGCCCGTCCGCTTCCGCCAAGGCGGGCTGGTCGGCCTGGTGCGGGAAGAGGGGCGGTGGACGGTCGCCTGCGTGGTCCCGCCGGAACTGGTGCCCGAGGCATAGCGATTGACCCGGCTCAGGGCAGGGACTGGATTGATTTGCGGCCCACCGGACGACGCGCTCAGCTCCCTCGTGCTATCGCTCTCCGCGGGCGAACATCCCCAAGTAGTCACGCGATCCATGGAGGAGCATCGCGATTTCAACACCCTCGGAAATCGGGTAGTAGAAGACGAGATAGCCGTCTGCCGGCTTCCTTGACCGGAAAACACGGAGATCCCGCCTGAGGTCTTCCCGAAGCGTACCCAAGAGCGGGGACTTCGCGAGAAGAGTGAACGTTTGGTGGAGGGCTTCGAGGACCCGCACTGCCGCAGCCGGGTTCCGCTCGCCCAGGTAGTCCGCGATTTCCTCAAGGTCGCGGTCCGCCTGGTGAGAAAGCCGGTAGCGGCTCATTTCGCGCCATGGCCCGTGTTGTGTGCTCGCGCCTTGAGTTCCTCAAACCGCCTCTGGAGGGTCTGCTCGTCGTACTCGGTGTACTGGCCGCTATCGAGTTGCCTCCGGCTCTCGTCGATACGATCGAGCAGTTCGTTCCGCATCCGGAGAAGCTCAACGCCAGCGTCTAACACGTCCGACCGCGTACGAAAGGTCCCGCTTGCGATCTGCTTTTCGATGAACCGTTCGTTTTCTGGCGAGATTTCGGTGCTCATGGCACGCCCTCAACCTTCTCCCCTCCCGATTCAGCCTACCAGAGCGAGAAGGCCCTGTCAAACCCCCAAGCAAAGCAGGCCTTCAGGAACGACCTTCCTCCTGGTTCAGCAATTCGTCGATCGCATCCAACGCATCCGCTCCAGCATTCCCCTGGGCGGCCGAAAGCTCCACCGCCACTTGCCCGAGGGCCTTGTAGATCCGCTCGACCCGCGCGTCCCACTCGCCGAGGGCTTCGCACTGGCGCTCGACGACCGACGACTCGCCCCGCGCGATCGGGCCGGTCAGGGCCTGCACCGGGCCGAGCTCGAACACGTTGCTCATGGTCCCGTGGACGATCGGCCGGATGATCTCCAGGGCCGTCTCTCGGGGGATGCCCGCCTGCTCGAAGCACCGCAGGCCGACCTCCAGAAGGGCGCAGAGGTAGTTGCAGACGAAGACCGTGCCGGCGTGGTAGACCGTTTTGAACTGCGGGTCGACGGGGAACGTGATCGCCCCGCATCGGCCGAGCGCGTCGCCGAGCACGTCGCACGCCGGCGGGTCGCCTTCGATCGCGCAGAACGTCCCGGCGAAGGTCTCCACGGCCCGGGCCGGGTCGGCGAAGCTCTTCACCGGGTGTACGCTGGCGATCAAGGCGCCTCGGGCCTTGGCGGGCTCCAGCAGGGTGGAAGGCAGCGAGCCGCTACAGTGGAAGACCACGACGCCGTCGCGGAGGATCCCGGTGTCGCCGAGTTGCCGGCAGCACGTCTCGATCGCCTCGTCCGAGGCGGAGATCATCACCAGATCGGCCCGTCGGAGTTCGTCGTAGCTGGGGACCGCTCGGCCGCTCCCCACGAAATCGGCGGCCCGGCGGCCGCTTTCCAGCGAGCGATTGAGGATGGACTGCACCTGGAAGACGCGGTGCTCGGTCCACAAGCGGGCGAGCGTTTTTCCGACGCTGCCGCAGCCGATGACGTTGAGCGTCTTCACCGAGCCGTCCCCTTTTTCACCCCGCCATCCAGGGTGGGAGCTTGTCGGCGGGGGGGAGCTTGACCACCCAGGCCTGTTCCAAGGGCTCGAGGGCCAGCACGTCGGCGAGGGCTTCGGGCGGGGGTTGGGCGTCGAGGGTGAGCACGCCGACGGCGTTTCCCCCCGGCTGGTTCACGAGGCGGCCGACCGCCATGTCGGCGATGTTGACGCGATGCTTGCCGAAGACCGTACCGATCTGGCCGATCACGCCCGGCACGTCCCGATGGGTAAACATCAACATGATTCCTTCCAGCCGGCTTTCCAGGCGGAAGTCGCCCTTCTTGACCAGGCGCGGCATGTTGCCGAACAGGGTGCCGGAGGCCACGGCCGTCCGCTCCTGGCTGGCCACTTCGGCGGTGATCAGGGAGCTGAATTCGCCGACGTCGCTGGACCGCTGCTCGACCAGCTCGATCCCCCGCTCCCGCAGCAGCACCTCGGCGTTGACGATGTTCACGTCCGACTCC
>Ga0307378_10004439_pt1 | contig 20022 bp, 18 predicted proteins | sample UN1MG_FD_202238 | JGI IMG/M metagenome (GOLD analysis project Ga0307378, IMG submission 202238) | Soil microbial communities from Risofladan, Vaasa, Finland - UN-1 | ecosystem: Environmental > Terrestrial > Soil > Coastal area > Acid sulfate soil | place: Finland: Risofladan, Vaasa | collected... | reverse complement strand
GTACACGCCGGCCGCCCTCTACTGCCGCCGACGAGTCCAGCACGGCGACTTCGGCCACGTCGTCTACGGCGAGGGCGACTACATGCACGACATGGACCACGGCCTGTACGACGTGCTGAAGTGGCGCCTCGGAGAGGATTGGCAGCGATACGCCAACTGGCCGCCTATGTATTACCCGACCCACTCTGTGAGCATGATCGTCTCGGTCACCGGCGCGCGGGTCACGCACGTCTCCGCGATGGGCTTCGAGGACCGACACGCGGACGGCCTGTTCCGCCGCGACGACAGCATCTATGACAACCGCTTCAGCAACGAGACGATGCTGGCCCGCATGTCCGACGGCAGCATGTCCCGCTTCAACGAGTTTCGCCGGATCGGCACTCCCTGCCGCGAGGGCATGCGACTCTACGGTACCGAGGGGGCCTACGAGGACCAGTTCTCCGGCCGGCGGTGGCTCACCAAGGACGGCAAGGTCTTCGAGGACCTGACTGATCTTCTGGCCTGCCGCGACCGCGCCCGGGCGTCCGACGGGGCCGTCTTCAAGGGCGTCTCCGCCGTGCACGACCTGGAGCGCCTGCCGGCCGAGTTCGCCGGACTGTCCAGCGGCCATGCGGGGTCGCACCATTACCTCGTGGACGATTTTGTCAAGGCCTGCGCGGGCGTCGCGCCCCTGCCGATGAACGTCGCCGTGCAGGCGGCACGCTACCTGCTGCCGGGACTCATCGCCCACGAATCGGCCCTGGCCGGCGGAAAACTCATGGAAGTACCCGATTTCGGCGACGCGCCCTAGCCGCCGGCGGCGACATACTATTATCTCAGAGTGACCGGTTCGCTCTGGCCCCGAAGGGGTCTGCGATGATAGCCGTGGGCGGAAGCCCACGGTAGCGGGCCCGTTGGGAGTGGAGCCCCGCAGGGGCGATCGAGATTCCCGCATGAGCTCAGCGACATGGAGCGGTTCGATCGCCCCTCTGGGGCTCCAATCGTAACTGCTTGCCAACCGGGGGCGGCTTCCGCCCCCCGGCTATCGTCGGGCCGGCCCTTCGGGCCTGAAAGCGGTCAGTTTGAGTATTATGGAAGGTCACGGATGACGCGAGCGGTTGCGCTGATCCTGGTCGCCTTCGCCTTGGCGCCCGGCTGTCGCCGGCAGGCCCCCGCCCCCGCCACGCAGCCCGCCGGGCGGACGACGCGCGACGCAACCAGGGCGCCAGCCACCAGACCGCAGAGAGGCTACAAGGTCGTCCACGTCTTCGTGGCCCTCTGCGACAACGCCAATCAGGGCATCGTGCCCGTGCCGGCCGCACTCGGCAACGGCCAGAGCCCAGCCTCCAACCTCTACTGGGGCGCGATGTACGGCGTGAAGACGTTCTTCAAGCGCTCCCGCGAATGGTCCGCGCTGCGGCACGCGACCGAGCCAAACGAGCCGGCCATTCTCGAACGGGTCGTCTTCCGCAGTTCGCGCGGGGCGGCGGTGTACGTGCTGGCCGACGCCTACGACGGGGCGAGGATGAAACAGGCGCTGACGGACTTCCTCCAGTCGGCCGCCGGGCGGAAGGCCGTCGCGGTCAGGCTCGCCGGCGAGCCCGCCGCCACAACGCTCCAGGCCGGCGGACTGGCCGACATGGTCTGCTTCGTCGGCCACAACGGGCTGATGGACGCCCCGCTCGACGCGACGCCCCGCCACGCCGGCGGCGCGAACCCCGACTGCGCGGTCGTGCTCGCCTGCAAGAGCCTGTCCTACTTCGCCGCGCCGCTCGCCGAGGCCAACTGCCCGATCCTCGTCGCGACGACCGGCCTGATGGCCCCCGAGGCGTACACGCTGGACGCCGTCATCCGAAGCTGGGCCGCCGGCGAGACGCCCGCACAGGCTCTCGACGCGGCCGCAGCCGCCTACGCCAGGTATCAGAAGTGCTCCCGCTCCGCCGCGCGGCGCTTGTTCGCGGCCGGCCGTTAGCCGACAATGGCGCCCGCCAATCGGGAGAGCCAAGGCCATGAACAGGCTTGCGGCAGGGGTCATCGTGCTTGCGACGGTCATCGGAGCGGGCAATCCCGCATGCTTGGGGGCGCCACCGACCATCGGCGCCAGGCATGCATGCCCGGCCTATGGACTTCGGTTTTGCGCCGGCGGGCGAACGCCCGAGTATTGGGGAACTGACAATGGAAACCGAGGTAGTGGCGTTCGCGCCGATCTTGAATGCGGGAGTGGCAGACCAGCCAGATTATGAGTTCGCACGTGGCGTGAGTCTGTGCGCGTCCACTCCTCCCAGAGCTCTGGCGGAAGGGATAGCTCGCACAAAGACAAACGAGTGGATAGCACCTGTTGAGGCAACGCACCTCGATCTTGCTCGAGGCTTTCTTTGGACATGGGCAACGATAGACGCATCGCTTGGGTTCCGTTCGGTACTTCGTCGGCACAGAGAACTGTCCTCAAGAATAATGGATGTGATGTGGTGCATCTACCTCCAGCCTCATGGAGAGAATGCGTACTGGCGTATGGGGGGATTGGCCAATTGCGCAGTATACCTCACGGCACCTCGGTGTGCTCTGGCACGTCCAAGACGGTTCCCCTTCATGTACGGCGTGCCAAACGAGGAACAACGCAAAGTGTTGCCTTGGTCTGTTCCGATGCTGAATTATGCGGATCGGCTTGCATCGACGCTACAAGCCTACAAGAAGCGCATTCCGCGGTTGACACTCGCTGCGAATCTGCATCGTCTGATGGCGTCGATCGAACCGAGATCACACGCCGCCGTTCGCTTGCAACTCGCTGTGACAGCCCTGGAAACACTGTTTGTATCCCCCGCCGAACGTCGCGACTTGTGGGAGTCGCCCATTCCGTGTCGTGTGCATCAGGCTACAACGCCCGGGATGGCTGTCAGCGAGGGCTATTTCGACGAACTACGGATTGTGCGGAACGACGCTGTTCATCGCGGCGGCCTGAGAAGACGCGGGGCGAAAGAGCGTTTCATGCGTGCTAGGGTTCTGATCGAGACGGAGTTGATTCTACGCGAGTCGCTCAGATGGGCGATTGACAACATCGAAGTCGTCGGTGAGCACTTCGAAGATGATAGTTGGCCTGCTAACCTGTAAGGCAGAGGCATCGCTAAGTAGATGGCAAGTGGTATGCCCTGTCCCGCAGGGACCGGGCATCGTACGGTCCGAACGCTCATGGAACTCCCCGACTTCGGCGACACGCACCTGTGAGGACAAGCCCATGGATCGCCCTGCCCGAACCCGAGCCCTTGCGGCCGTCCTGCTCGCACTGGCAGGCCCCGTTTGCGGGGCGGACGACCCTAGACTGAAGCTCATGCACCGCTGGGTGTATGTCTCGACGAACATGCTGGTTAACAAGAACGTCGAGAACACGCTGTCGCTGCTGGAGCGCGTGGCGAAGGCCGGCTACAACGGCATCGTCCTGACCGACAGCAAGTTCATGCGCTGGGACAGCCTGCCGGGCCGCTACGCCGCCAACGTCGGCCGCGTCCGCAACGCCTGCCGCAAGCTCAAGCTCGACGTGATCGCGGCCGTCTGCCCCATCGGATACTCCGAGGGACTGCTGGCGCACGACGCAAACCTGGCGGCCGGCCTGCCGGTCAAGGGCGCGCCCTTCATCGTCCGCGGCGGGCGGCTCGTGCCCGACGACCCCATCAAGCTCGCCAACGGCGGCTTCGAGGACCACCGCGGCCACAAGCCCGCCGGCTGGGGCTGGGCCGACAAGCCCGGCGAGATCAGCTTCATCGACACGGATGTCCGCCGCTCCGGCCGGGCGTCGCTCCGCATGCAGGACATCGGCCGGCTCAACGCCCCGCACGGCAACGGCCGTGTCATGCAGAAGCTCAAGGTCGAGCCCTTCCGCTACTACCACGTGTCGGCCTGGGTGAGGACGAAGGACTTCGACGCCGCCGACCAGGTCCGCATCGCCGTCCTCGCCGACGGCCGCACGCTCAACTACTACGAGCCGCGAATCGCGCGCACGCAGGACTGGCGGCAAGTGGACATCACCTTCAACTCGCTGGAGCACCGCGAGGTGAACCTGTACCTGGGCGTCTGGGGCGGCAAGGGCGGCGCGATCTGGTGGGACGACGCGCGGATCGAGCCGGCCGGGCTGGTCAACGCCGTCCGCCGCGCCGGGGCACCCCTGAAGCTCACCAGCGCCGACGGCAGAACCACCTACACCGAGGGGAAGGACTTCGCCGGCGCCTCAGACCCCAAGCTCGGCAATGTCCCCTGGCCCGGAGGGTTCACCATCTGGCACGACCCGCCGGCCGTCGCCGTTCCCGCCGGCAGCCGGCTCGTCGAAGGCCAGCGCGTGCGGATGAGCTACTACCACACGGCCATCATCCATCGCAGCCAGGTCGCCTGCTGCATGAGCGAGCCGAAGGTCTATGACATACTCGACTGGCAGATCGCCCGCGTGCTGAAGAACGTCTCGCCGGACGGCTGGTTCATGCAGCACGACGAAATCCGCGTGCAGGGCTGGGACGAATCGTGCGCCGCGACGAAGCTCACGCCGGGCGGAATACTTGCCGACAACGTCCGCCGCTGCACGAGCATCATCCGCAAGCACGACGCGGCCAAGCCGATCTATGTGTGGTCCGACATGTTCGACCCGCACCACAACGCCGGCCGGACCGGCAGGACCTATTACCTCGTCAAGGGCGTCGATCCGTGGTACGGCTCATGGGAGGGGCTGGACCCCAACGTCGTGATCGTCAACTGGCACAACCACGCCGCCGGCCGGCTGGATTCGCTCAAGCACTTCGCCTCGCGCGGGCACAGGCAGATTCTCGCCGGCTACTACGACGCCCCGCCGGGGCGGATTGTCGAGTGGCTGCGCGAGGCGCAGCAGGTCAAGGGCGTGATCGGCGTGATGTACACCACCTGGAAGCGCGACTACTCCAAGCTCGACGCCTTCGCCCACGCCGCCGCCTCCGTCGCCCAGTGGCCGGACAGGTAGGGCGTGCGGCTCCGCTTGGGTGCCACGCTTCTGCTTGCAGAAGCGTGCAATGCAGCGAGACATCATCGCACATCTAAGGCCAAAGCCAGATACGTCTCTTGGGTCTGATCGCGTTGAAGTCGGTTTGAAGACAGGCGAACTCTTTCCGACACTCCTCGATAGGCCTGTCCCGGAACGGGTTCTCGGGCATCACCCTCTCTCGCCGAAGTGCGCGGTACATCTGGAACATGGTCTCCCTTGTCTTCTGGATCAACTCGCGATCCTCGCGACGGTAGTAGTCCTCCACCTGCTCAAAGAGGATATGCCAAGCATGATCCCAACCCACGTCAAAGGCGAAATCAAACGGCTTCTGCGGAGCGTCATGACTGAGCCAGTTACCGAACTCTTGGACGTTCCGGACCAGCACCTGCAGTTTGGCTCTGGAGTTCGCCCGCCCCACCTTGAGCAATCGCCTGTTGACCCTTATGGCGTAGAAAAGGCTGACTACTGAAAACGCCAAAGCGACGACGCTGAGGAGTACATTCGCCCGTTCCATATTGGATCCCGCCGAAGCCCACACCACTGGGGCCGGGTGCCACGCTTCTGCTTGCAGAAGCGTGCCATTATCGAACGCTCATAGCAAGACCACCGGAATGCTGTCCCGGTCGATCGGTATCGGCTCGTCTACGCCCTCATGGTGGGCTCGCAAGCTCGACCACGGCCAGTCCTCAGCCCGCTCAACCAGCCCTCTGCGAATGGGATTGTCATGGACGTAGGCGATCTTCTCGTGGATGTCGCGGTCGGAGCGTAGGTTGCGGTCATACCCTCCGCCCCGCTGCCAGAAGCGGTACGCCACCTTCCCGTTCGACGTCCGGTGCTCCATCCGGCGGAGCGACGCCTGGCTGTTCTCTCTGGCCCACAACCACGCCCTTCGAGCCACCGGCAGCTTGACGCTCTTGAGGATCGCGCTAATGGGGTCGAATCCCGCGGCCAGAGCACGATGTGGACGTGCTCCGGCATGATCACGTATGCCCACAGGTCGAACGCGAGACGACTCCGGGCTGCGCTCAAGGCTTCCAACAACCATCGACAGGCACGCTGGCCGCGGAAGAAGGGCTGGCGATGAAGACACGAGAAAGTCAGACAGTGGGCATCGTAAGGCGTGTCCCACCGCTTGCATCGCTTCCTGCGCGCCCGCTTGGCATCCCCTTGCATGTCTTGAGTATCTCTTGAGGCGCACGCTTCTGCAAGCAGAAGCGTGGCACCCCGCTCCAAGCAGAAGCGTGGCACCGCGACATCAGGCGGTCGTCGCCCGGGCTATTGGCTTGCGGCGATCTTGTACAGGTGGACGGCGTAGGGGCCGAAGTCGTCTGTGAACTTGCCGCCCTTGACCTCGATGGTGCGGCCTTCGCCCAGGACCTCGGCCGTCGCGGCGGCCGGCAGGTGCTTGACCGTGAAGGCGGCCTTCGTCTCGGCCTTGCGCTGGGCGGCGGCGAACAGATACACCGCCCCGCCGTGACGCTTGACCATCAGGTCGATCGGGACAGTCTTGTTGGCGCTGTCGGCCGTCGCGGCGCCGGCCACCGTCAGGGAGTTCAGCACCGGCGCCAGGGCCGTGATCTGCTTGTTGATGTCCGTGACGGCCTGTCGCGTGGCGGGGTCGTTGATCGGGAAGGCGAAGTCCCTGGTCGGCTCCCACTGGTGGCAGAAGTAGATGATGCCCCTGGCGCCGCGGATCAGCGCCATCCACACCTCGCTGCGCATCTCGGCGGGGCTGGCCATCCGCTCGGCGTTCTTGATATGCGAGGCCTCCGTGATGAACCAGACGATCTTGCGGTCTTGGCCGTACTTCCGCAGCCGCTCGACGCCCAGCGGAACCAGCTCCAGCTTGCCCGCCACCTCGCCGCGAACGTTGGTCACCGGATAGATGTCGTATGAGACGATGTCGCAGCCCTTGACCAGTCCGACGTAGTCGTTGGCCTTGGCCCAGCCGCCCTTCCAACTGTCGTTGGCGACGCCCTGGCCAAGGTTCAGCAGCACCGGGCGCGTCGGGTCGTTGCGGCGAATCCGCTGGTAGTCGGCGATGATCTTGTCCGGCTTGGCCTTGGGCACCCACTTGCCCTGGTCGTTCTTCGTGAAGTTGTCCGGCTCGTCGCCGTGCATCCAGCCGATGATCGTCGGGTCGTCCTTGTGCGCCAGGCCGACGTCGTTCTGGCTGCACACCGTGCGCATGCCGGCCGCCTTCAGGTCCGCGAGCTGCTTCTCCGTCGGCCCGCCGTGCAGCGCCAAGTATAAGTTCACGCCGATCGCCTTGTACTTGGCGGCCCGGCCGGGGCTCTGCGCCCACACACCGATCGGGAACCAGTTCGCATCGGCGCTCGGACCGTTGGCCCACTGCGCGTAAGGGGACTTCGCCGCCGCCGGCACCGCAGCCTTGGCCACAGGCTCAGCCGCACTGTCATCAACCGCCATCACCGCACCTCCAATCAGGACCATCATCATTCCGGCCACGATCCACATGCCCGTCGCTATGCACGGTCTCATTGGTGTTCTCCTTTGCGCAGTACGTCAATGACAGGAGCATCCGTCTTGCCCGCTAATGCTGCCGCCCCACCGTACCGCCGCCACCCAACCGCCGCAAGCGGCTCGGCCGCCCGACAATCATCGTGGCGCGGGCGCCTGGGAATCATCCAGCATGGGTATGACTCTGTTCAATCTGTGCAATCTGTGTAATCTGTGGACTCCTGGACAAGAAGGAACCGAGCAATGAGCCAGACCACGATCACGCTGCACAGCGAGTTTCAGATCGGCGAGGTGGACGAGCGAATCTTCGGTGGCTTCCTGGAGCACATGGGCCGGGCAGTGTACCAGGGCGTGTACGACCCCGACAGCCGGCACGCCGACGAGGACGGCTTCCGCACGGACGTGCTCGCCGCCCTCAAGCGCCTGAACATGACGGCCATGCGCTACCCCGGCGGGAACTTCGCCTCCGGCTATCACTGGCTCGACGGCGTCGGCCCGCGCGAGGCCCGCCCCACCGTCCGCGAGCTGGCGTGGAACAGCATCGAGCCGAACCGCTTCGGCACCGACGAGTTCGTCAAGCTCTGCCGCGCGATGAACTGGACGCCGATGCTCACGGTGAACCTCGGCACGGGCACGCCCGAGGAGGCCCGCAACTGGGTGGAGTACTGCAACGCGCCGCCCGGCACGCGCTACGCCGACATGCGTGCGGCCAACGGCTCGCCGCAGCCGTACGCGGTCAAGCTCTGGTGCCTCGGCAACGAGATGGACGGCCGGTGGCAGCTTGGCCACGTGCCCGCCGACCATTACGCCATCCGCGCGCAGCAGGCCGGCAAGATGATGAAGGACGTGGACAAGGGCATCGAGCTGGTGGCGTGCGGCTCGTGCGGCGTGGGGATGCCGACCTACATGGAATGGGACGAGACCGTGCTGAGCTACATGGGCGATCTGGCCGACTACGTCAGCCTGCACCGCTACGTCGGCAACAAGGCCGACGACACGGCCGACTTCCTGGCCATCACCAACTCGATCGACAGGCAGATCGAGGAGATGGACGCCGCGTGCCGGTTCGCGGCCGCCAAGGGGCGCAGCCGCAAGCGCGCGCAGCTATGCTTCGACGAGTGGAACGTCCACTACAAGGCCAGCTACGACCACCCGGCGGGCACGTTCGCACCGCACCTGATCGAGGAGATCTACAACCTGGAGGACGCCCTGGTGGTGGCGGGCTTCCTGCACAGCTTCGTCCGCCACGCCGACGTGCTGAAGATCGCCAACATCGCGCAGATCGTTAACGTGATCGCGCCGGTGCTGACGCGCGGCGACGAGCTGGTCATCCAGTCGATCTACTGGCCGTTCGAGATGTTCTCGCGCCGGCGCGCGGGCGTGTCGCTGCGGCCGGCCGTGAGCGGGCCGACCTACGAGGGCAAGACGCACGGCCGCGTGAACACGATCGACGCCAGCGCGATCCTGGACGCCGCCGGCGGGCGGCTGCACGTGTTCGCCACCAACCGCGACCTCGCCGGCCCCGCCGAGGTGAAGGTCCAGTTGGCCGACGGCCAGATCGCGGGCGTGGACAGCGCCGAGATGCTGACCGGCCCGGACCCCAAGGCCATCAACTCGTTCGAGAAGCCCGACGCGGTCGGCGCCCAGCCGTTCGACGAGATCGCCGTCAAGGGCGGCGCCGCCACCATGAAGCTCCCGCCGCTGTCCCTGGCGGCAATCACGTTCAAGCTCGCATGATGCGGGCGGGGGCCATAGGATGACAGGTTCCGCAACGGAAGCATGAGTGAAACCCGCTACAACCCGATCACGCAGGCGATTGCCGGAGAGCTGGCCCGGATCGTCGGCGAGAGGTACGTCGTATTCAACGATCCGGAGAAGCTCGAGCCTTACAGCCACGACGAGATCGCCGACCGGTCGTACGCGCGCATGCCGGAGGCGCTGGTCCGCCCGGCGACGGCGGGCGAGATCGCCGAGATCATGAAGCTGGCCAACCGCGAGCGATTCGCCGTGACGCCGCGCGGCGCGGGGTCGGGCCTTTCCGGCGGGGCCGTGCCGGTGGCCGGCGGCGTGGTGCTCCTCGTCGACCGGATGAACCGCATCCTCGATATCGACCGCGAGAACATGATGGCCGTCGTGCAGCCGGGCGTGGTCACCAACGAGATCAACGAGGCGCTGGAGCCCTACGGCCTGTTCTACGCGGGCTATCCGATGAGCCTGGAGACGTGCTACATCGGCGGCAACGTCGCGGAGAACGCCGGCGGCGGAAAGGCCATCAAGTACGGCGTCACCGGGCGATATGTCCGCGGGCTGGAGGTCGTCACGCCGACCGGCGAGATCGTCCGACTGGGCGGCAAGCTCATCAAGGACGTCACCGGCTACGACCTGATCGGCCTGCTGATCGGCTCGGAGGGCACGCTGGGCATCTTCACGGAGATCACGCTGAAGCTGCTGCCGCTTCCCAAGGCGGCGGTGGACCTGCTGGCGCTGTTCGCCTCGACGCAGGAGGCGATAGCCGCAGTTCCGCGGATCATGACGGCGTCCGGGCTGACGCCCACGTCGATCGAGTTCATGGACCAGACGGCGATGCGGGCGTCGTGCGAGTATCTCAACGAGAGCATCCCCTACCGCAAGGCCGGCCCCGAGGGCGCGGCGCTGCTGATCACGCTCGACGGGCAGGACGCGGCGCGCCTGGAGCGCGACTACGAGCGTGTGGGCGAGCTGTGCAGCGACGCCGGCGCGGTGGAGGTGTACGTCGCCGACAACGCCACGACATCGCGCCGCGTCTGGAAGGTCCGCATGAACATCGGCGAGGCCTACAACGTCCTCAGCCGCCACCAGAGCGCCGAAGACATCGTCGTGCCGCCGGCCCGGATTCCCCAGATGGTCGCCAAGCTCAACGAGCTGGCCGAGAAGTACGACGCGATCATCCCCTGCTACGGCCACGCCGGCGACGGCAACATCCACGCGAGGATCGTCATGAAGCCGTCGCGCGACCCCGCCGAGTGGAAGACCACGCTGCCGCGAATCCTCAAGGACCTCTACGAGCTGACGTCCGAGCTGGGTGGGCGCATCTCCGGCGAGCACGGCATTGGCCACAAGCGCAAGGAATACATGTCCACCGTGGTCTCGCAGCCGTACCTGGACATGCTCCGCGCGATCAAGCGCGCGATGGACCCCAAGTGCGTGCTCAACCCCGGCAAGATCTTCGATTCCTGACCGGCCCCCCCGGCCCTACCGCGAGGCCGACAGCTTCAGGCGCCTTAGCGTGCCGGCCGGCAGCTTGGGCTTGCGTTTGCGACGGCGACCCGGCTCCGGAACGTCCGGCTTGGGAACCCGCACCGGATGGTCCTCCACCGTCCTCAGTGCGTCGCATATGCTAGGGGCGCAGAGGTCCGCGTTGATCTCCCCGGCCAGACCCTCGGCCCGATTGAACACCCCGCCGGTCACCATCACCTGCATCTGCTGGAATATGCCTATCTCATGCACCAAGTCAATCAGCTTGCGAACGTTCGGCACGCCGGCCGGGTGCATCCCGTGGATGCACAGCACGTCCGGGCGAATCTTGCCGAGGAACTGCACCAGCTCGTCGTTCGGCACGCCCGAGCCAGGGAACCACACGCTCCAGCCCTTCGCCTCAAACAGGTCCGCCACGATCTGCGCGCCGAGCTCCGCCGTGTCGCCGTCGCCGCAGACGACTACCATCCGGCGGCCCGACTTCGGCTCGCGGGCCAGCATGCCCTGGAGCATGTCCGCGATCATCCGGTTGATCCGCGTGGCGATCCGCTCGGTGATGCGGGGGATATGGTTATGGCGATAGAGCTTCTCGATCTGCTCCATCGCTGGCCAAACGACCATCTTCAGGAGCTTCGCCGCCGAGATGCCGCGGTCCTGGGCCGCGACTATCAGCTCGCGCGACTCACAACGCTTGCCGTGAAAGAGATGCTCAAGATACTGTTTGAAGAGCTCGCAGATTGTCATCGCTCTATCTCACTCCTTGACCGCGCCGTCTTGAGCCGTCCGTGCTCCGCCGCGGCCTTGCTTGGCTTGTCCGATTCGCATGGTGACCTGTGCCCGCCACTAGGTGCCCAGCAGCCCACAACTCCAGGGCTCAGACGCGTCGGACTCCGGCGATTTGCTGTGCTGCCCCCGCCGCGTCAATTTGGGCAATTTGGGCAATAAGGGTAGAATCGGGAATGCCCGTCTGGGAACTTGAACAATTCTGGCAGTATAGATAAAATAGGGGATATAGGGAATGAGCGGACCATCCCGCTCCGCGCGACTTGCTCTGCCGGGTTCCGTAACCCAAGTTCCACGGCACACTTAGGTCTGGGCGGGGAGTCAACGTCCGCTCGGATCGAGGGCCCTGTTCGCGCACAGGTACCGGAGCACCGCTGGCCCGTGCCCCAGGCTGGCCGCAGGCCGACGGCCTGCCATCCAGCCAAGTGCCTGCCCGGACCGGACCGGCCCTGCCGAGGGCGCGGCGGCCGTCCGGGTTCACGGAGCTTGTTCAGTCGGCGGCGATTGGCTACGCTGTTGCCATGACTCGCGTGGGACTCGGCTACGACTCGCACCGTTTCGAAGCCGGCAGGCCGCTGGTGCTCGGCGGCGTTGAGATCGACCATCCCATGGGCTTGGCGGGCCACAGCGACGGCGACGCCGCGCTGCACGCGGTGATCGACGCGCTGCTCGGGGCGGCCGGGCTCGCCGATATCGGCGAGCAGTTCCCCGACACCGACCCGCGATGGAAGGACGCCGACAGCGCCGAGCTGCTGAAACAGACGACGGCCAAGCTGGCCGAGGCCGGCTACCGGCCGGTCAACTGCGACGTTACGATACTGGCCGAGGCGCCGAGGCTGACGCACTACAAGCAGCAGATGCGGTCGCGGATCGGCGAGCTGCTGGGCCTGCCGGTCGATGCCGTCAGTGTGAAGGCCAAGACCAACGAGCAGATGGGCTGGATCGGCCGGCGGGAAGGCATCGCGGCCTTGGCGGCGGCGCTGGTCGAGAGGACTGGCTGACGCCGGGCGGCGATACGGAGGTGCCTGTGAGACTTCCGAGCAGCGTTTTGTGGGGACTTGCAGCACTTGTCGCGCTGGTAGGGGTGTCGCGGGCTGACGAGCCCGCGGCCACGACGGCCCCAGGCAAGCCGATCTGGCTGGCCGTTACCCGCCCCATGTTCGCCGAGGCCGTCAGACCCCTGGCCGAGCTTCGCCGCAAGCAAGGCTTCGATGTCGTCGTCAGCACCGACCCGGTCGAGAAGGCCGTCGCCGCCCTGCCCCGCCGGCCGGCTTGCATCGTGCTTGTCGGCGACGATGCGGAGCGGGGCGCGCTGGTCTGGGCGATCCCGGCCAAGGAGTTCAAGCTCTACCGCTGGCGGGCGGTCCAGCGGACGACCTTCGCATCCGACGCAGCCTTGGGCGACCTTGATGGCGACCTTGTTCCTGATGTGCCGGTCGGCAGGCTCCCGGCCCGCTCAACCGACCAGGTCAAGCGGATCGTCGATAAGATCCTTGCCTACGAGCGCAGGCCCGCCGGCCTGGACGACCTTCGCCTGCCGGTCTGGGCGGGCTCGCCGTGTTACGGGAAGGCCATCGACAGCATGTCCACCGAGATGCTCGTCGCGGCCGTGCGGATGAACGCGCCCGCCTGGGCCCAGCCGTGGCTGCTGTCGGGCGGCGCCGGGCATGCGCTGTGCGGCTGGCCGCCGGACCAGCCGGCCCTGTTCGCCAAGCAGCTCCGGCGTGGCACACTTGCCTACATGATGGGCCACGGCGACCGGGAGTGCTTCTACTCGATGGACTTCAAGGGCGAGGCCGTCAAGCTGACCGCGCAGGCCGCCGCGGCGGAGTTGGCCAAGGGCCCGCCCGGACCGCCGCTGGTGATCTTCGCGTGCGATTGCGGCCACTTCACGGCCGAGAGCGACTGCCTGGCCGAATCGCTGCTCAGGCTGCCGGGTGGTCCGGTCGCGTGCATCGCGGCCAGCACCGAGTCGCACCCGCTGACGAACTACTTCTCCGGGACCTGCCTGCTTTCGGAGTTGAGCGGCCGGCACGAGCGAGTCGGCGAGCTTTGGCTCGCGGCGCAGAGGGCGGCGATGAAGGCCCGCAACCCGCTGATCGAACGGATGCTGCGCGACGTGGAAGGCAAGCTGGAGAATGAGATCAACGTCGCCGCCCTTCGCCGCGACCAGATGCTCATGTACGCCCTGCTCGGCGACCCGGCCACGCGACTGAAGTTGCCAGGCAGGCTGCACGGGAAGCTCGTTCGCAGCGGCGACGGCTGGCAATGGAAGGTCGTCCGCCCCGAGGGCGCAACCAAGCTCTACGTCGGCCAGCGCCCGGCCGAGCCGAAGATGCCGCCAACCCGCGCGGCCGTCAAGGCCGACCAGGCAAGGGTGGACCTCACGGCCGCCAACGAGGCGCTGGCATTCCGGCCTGTCTCCAAGATCGCGGCGAACGGCAAGTGGGAGGGATTCGTCGGCGAGGCCGGCACGCTCCGGCTGGTGGCTGTCGCGCCTGATCGCCTGTACGTGGCAGCCTTGAAGCTCAAGCGTCCCGCCATGCAGCCGGCATCGACGCGCCCGGCCCGGCAGGCCGAGCGCTGAATCCCCGTGCGCCATTCCGCGCCACATGGAGGGCCACGCTCTGTCGTGGCCCAGCCCGGGACGCGACGGAGCGCGTCCCTCCGATTCGCGCGGGCACGAACCGCGCACAGCGGCGGGTGCGCCTCGCGGCTGGAAAAGCCCGCTTCTGCGACGTATGATTCGCCGTCTCGCTCTTGCCGGCGCCGCGGGCGGGTCTGCGGCCGACGGCCCATGACGCGCCGCTGGCGAGCAGGAAGCCGACAGCGATGCTTCGACTCTACAACACAATGACGCGGTCGATGGACGAGTTCCGCCCGATCGACGGGGACAAGGTCAGCCTCTACGCCTGCGGGCTGACGGTCTATAACTACGCGCACATCGGCAACCTGCGGACGTACGTCTTCGAGGACGTCCTGGTCCGCGCGCTGCGGGCGCGCGGATACCAGGTGCGGCACGTGATGAACGTCACCGACGTAGGCCACCTGACCTCCGACGCCGACACCGGCGAGGACAAGGTGGAGGCCGGCGCCCGCCGCGAGGGCAAGACCGCCCACGAGATCGCCGAGTTCTACTGGGGCGAGTTCCGCAACGACCTGGCGAGGCTGAACATCGTCGAGCCGGACGTCTGGTGCAAGGCCACCGAGCACATCGACGATCAGATAGGCCTTGTCCGCGCGCTGGAGTCCAAGGGCTACACGTACACCATCGAGGGCGACGGCGTGTACTTCGACACGTCGAAGCTGGCGGACTACGGCAAGCTCGGGCGCCTGGACATCGAGGGCCTGCAGGCCGGCGCGCGGGTCGAAATGGTCGCCGGCAAGCGGAACATCACCGACTTCTCGCTGTGGAAGTTCTCGCCGAAGGGCGTCAAGCGTCAGATGGAATGGCCAAGCCCGTGGGGGGTGGGCTTTCCCGGCTGGCACATCGAGTGCTCGGCGATGGCGATCAAGCACCTCGGCGAGCGGCTGGACATTCACTGCGGCGGCGTGGACCACGTCAACGTGCACCACACCAACGAGATCGCCCAGGCGGAGGCGGCCCTCGGCCACCCGTGGTGCAACTGGTGGATGCACGGCGCGTGGCTGGTGATACCCAAGGGCGGCGGCGAAGACGCGAAGATGAGCAAGTCCAGCGGCGAGTTCCTCACGATTCAGTCGCTGATCGATCGCGGCTACGACCCGCTGGCATATCGTTACTTCTGCCTGAACGCGCACTACCGCCAGCAGTTGGCCTTCTCGTGGGAGGCGCTGGACGCGGCCGCCAGCGGCTTCGACCGTCTGCGAAACCGCGTGCTGGAGCTCAAGGCGGCGGCCGACCAGCCGGGCCAAGCGGCCGAGCCGCACATCGGCACGTTCCGCGAGGCGATTGACGAAGATCTAAACACGCCGCGGGCCATGGCGGCGATGTGGGGCCTGCTGCGGGATGCAAACCTCGCGCCGGCCGTCGCCTACGCCACTATGCTGGATATGGACAAGGTACTCGGCTTCGGTGTCCAGAAGATGCAGCCCGAGCACGTCGAGCTGCCCGACGAGGTCGGCCAACTCATCCAGCAGCGCGAGGACGCCCGCAAGGCCAAGGACTTCCAGGCCGCTGACGCGATCCGCGCCCGGCTGGCGGGCATGGGCTTCGAGGTTAAAGATTCGCCGGATGGCCCGGTCGTCAGGAAGCTGAAGGGTTAGCGAAGAAACATGTCACGGGCAAGGACGTCCGGATACCGCGTGTTGGGGATTGACCCCGGTCTGCGCGTGACGGGCTACGCGGCCGTCGATTTCGGCCGAGGCGAGCCGGTCATCGTGGAGGCGGGCACGGTCAAGACGGCCGGGCGCGCGGAGATGCCCGAGCGGGTTGCGCAGATTCATGCCGACCTGACCGAGGTCCTCGCGGAGCTGAAGCCGGACCTGGTGGCCATCGAGCAGATCTACGCCCACTACAAGCACCCGCGGACGGCGATACTGATGGCCCACGCACGGGGGATCGTGCTGCTGGCGGCCGAGCAGGCGGGCGTCGCCGTGCGCAGCCTGTCGGCCACCCACGTCAAGAAGTCGCTCACCGGCAACGGCCACGCCTCCAAGCAGCAGGTCCAGCGGTCGATCCAGGCGACGTGCAAGCTGACCAAGCTGCCCGAGCCGCCCGACGTCGCCGACGCCCTGGCGATCGCCCTCTGCGCGGGGAGAAGATAGTCCACGAATTACACGAATCACACGAAAAGAGAAGAAACATCGCGCACATCTGCCAACCCACGGCTTGCACGCATCCTACGAAGGGGACGACATGGCGGAAGACAAGCTGCTGCATAGAAAGCTCAGCTTCGACGTCGTCGGGTGCGCGCAGAGAGTGCACAGCGAGCTGGGACCGGGGTTCCCTGAGTCAGTCTATCATCGTGCCTTATGCGTCGAGCTGGCGGCCGCGAGGATTCCGTTTGAAACCGAAAAGAGCGTTCAGGTCTTCTACAGGAAGGCTTTGTGCGGGGAGTTTCGCTGCGACATCGTGGTCGACGGCTGCGTCGTTCTGGAGCTGAAGGCGATCGACCGCTTGTCGGACGAGCACATAGCGCAGGCCCTGTCGTACCTGAAGGCTACCGGTCTGCGGCTGGCCATCCTGATCAACTTCGGCACCGGCAGCCTGGAGACGCGCCGGGTAGTGCTCTAGGGGCGCGGGCGGCTTGTTATTTTCGTGCAATTCGTGTAATTCGTGGACGTGTGATTTGTCGGATCTCTGGCATCCTGGAGCAGATCGACGGCGGCGCGGCTATGATCGACGCCGGGGCGGGGCTTTGCTATGAGGTACTGATCCCGGCGTGCGACTGGGAGCGGCTCAGCCGGCGCGCGGGCCAGCAGGTCGTGCTGCACACGATCCACTATCTGGAGGGCGACCCGTCGCACGGCTCGCAGACGCCGCGGCTGGTGGGGTTTGTCAGCGAGTCGGACCGGCGGTTCTTCCGGCTGTTCACGACGGTCAAGGGCATCGGCATCCGCAAGGCTCTGCGGGCGCTGGCCCGCCCGGTAAGCGAGGTGGCGGCCGCCATCGGCGCAAAGGACGGACGGTTCCTCACCGCCCTGCCGGAGATCGGGAAGCGGACGGCCGAGCAGGTCATCGCCGAGCTTAACGGCAAGGTGGACGAGTTTGCCGGCGCGGTTACGGCCCTGCCCGAAGGGCCCGCCCTTTCGGAGGCGGCCTCCGAGGCGGTGGCAGTGCTGGTCCAGCTCGGCGAGCGCCGCTCCGACGCGACGGCCCTCGTGCAGCGCGTGCTGGCGGAGCACCCGGAGGAGGCCTCCGCGGAGGCGATCATCCAGATGGCATACCGCATGAAGGCGGGCGCGAGATAGGACCGCAAATGGCGCGAGAGAAGATCATCTCCGGCGACAGCGCCGGCCCCGAGGACGAGCAGTTCAACATCTCGCTGCGCCCGCGGACGCTGGACGAGTGCATCGGCATGGGCGAGCTGCTGGCCAAGCTGCGGATATCGATCACCGCCGCACGCCAGCGCAACGAGCCGATGGAGCACGTGCTGCTTCACGGCCCGCCGGGACTGGGCAAGACCACCCTCGCGCACGTGATCGCCGCCGAGATGGATTCGGCGATGAAGAGCACCTCCGGGCCGGCGATGACTCGACCGGGCGACCTGATCGGCATCCTGACCAACCTCGAGCCGCGCGACGTGCTGTTTATCGACGAGATCCACCGCCTGCCGGCCGCCGTCGAGGAGTACATCTACCCGGCCATGGAGGATTTCCGAATCGACTTCGTCGTCGATTCAGGCATGCACAGCCGCACGATCAACCTGCCGTTGAAGCCCTTCACGCTGATCGGGGCGACGACGCGATCCGGCCTGCTCAGCCCGCCGCTGCGGACGCGCTTCGGCATCACGCACCACGTGGACTTCTGGCCGACGGAGGACCTGCTGGAACGCTGCCGCATGTCGGCGCGGATGCTCAAGCTCGAGTGCGACGCCGACGCGCTGGAGATGCTGGCCGCCCGGGCCCGCGGCACGCCGCGCATCGCCAACCGCCTGCTGCGGCGCTGCCGCGACTTCGCCCAGGTCAAGGGCGACGGCCGACTGAAGACCCAAACCGTCGAGGCCGCACTCCAACTGGAAGGCATCGACGAGCTCGGGCTGGACGATCTGGACCGCCGCTTCCTGCGGACGATCGTCGAGGTCTACCACGGCGGGCCGGTCGGCATCGAGGCCGTCGCCGCGACGCTCGGCGACGAGACCGACACGCTCGTGGACGTGGTCGAGCCGTTCCTGCTCCAGATCGGCCTGCTATCCAGGACGCGCCGCGGCCGACAGGCGACAATGAAGGCATACGAGCGCCTGGGCATCAAGCCCACCAGACCCGAGGGCGAAGCCGGCCTCTTCGACGCCGACGCCTGAACGCATTCCACCGGCCGATTACCACAAGCGGCGGGGCGCGGGAAGGCGGAATCCACTCTCCTAGGGTGAAGACAGCGGCCTGCCTGTAAGGTGTTTTCCTGGTTTCCCGGTTGACAAAACCCGTACCTTAGTTATACTGGTGCTTGAGCCTTCGGGCCTCACAGTAGCAGTTCTTTCGTGCAGGAGCACTGGAGCGGAGGAGATGCAGAAGCGGATTGCCCTCCTTGTGGCCGTTGCAGGTCTCTGCTTGTATGTCCTTATCGGCTATGGAGTTGTGCCCAGCAAGGCCGACGACGGCCGTGCCGGGCAGGACAAGAGCCTGCCGGCCTCAGCCAAGCCGGTTGGGAACCATGAACCTGTGGCCGGCGATGCGCAGGCAGGTCCTGATGCCACCGCCGCCCGGCCACAAGTGCACACCGCCTCCAGCTTCCTGGCGACGGCCGTGGACATCCTCATCCGGCAGGACACCGCCACAGCGGCCGTCGTGGCCTCCGGCGGCGCACTGCTGCTGTTCCTACGCTATCGCAAGAGGCTTATCGCCGGACGCCGCTGAGGCGCAAAGCCTGCCCCATCAGCGAACCCCAGGCCCGCGCAACGGCTTCACGCGCGCCCATCACAGCTTCCATGCCCGGGCGAACGCCTTGAAGCTGCGATCGTAGGTCTTCTCAACCTCGGCCGGGAAGCAGCACCCGGGAAGCTGCCTCATCGCCAGATGGTATGAGATGCACTCGCAGCACATCCCCTTCTTATCGCAGCCGGCGTAGGTGCAGTTGCAGTGTTCGAGGTTCTCGTTGCGATTGCATTCCATACTGACAGACCTTTCTTAGATACCATCTGCGAACTCCCACGGGCCGCGGACATCCGATTCGGCTTGCGGCGTCCCGTGCAGCCCGTATTATAGCGACTTCGAGAGTCTCCCGCGGTAAGGGCCGGCGTTGGGCGAACTCAGAGCGACCATCTCGGGCATCGGCTCCGCCGACCTCTTCGGCCCGCATTCGTCGCAATGGTCAAGCCCGCCGTCGGCGTGGGTGCGGGCCGCGCTGGCGTGCGTGATCGCCGCGGGGCTGGCCCTGCGAGTGGCATATCCCGGGTCGACCGCCTTCTGCAACGACCAGGCTCGCGCATGCGCGCTGGCGGAAGACATCGCCGGCGGGCATCGTCAAACCGGCGGCCTGGTCAACAGCGGCGGGTTCCGCAACCTGCCCGGCTTCGTGTACGTGCTGGCCGGCGTCTGGAAGCTCTGGCCCAGCCCGCAGGCCCTGGTGTGCTTCACGGGAGTTCTCAACGCGCTGGCCGTCCTGGGGGCGGGGTGGCTGGCACGGCGATGGATCGGGTCGGCCGGGGCCTGGTGGGCAACCGCCTTCTTCGCGGCCGGGCCGTGGGCCATCCAGTATTGCCGGTGGATCTGGGCGCAGGACCTGCTGTTCCCGGCGGCGCTGGCCGTCTACTACTTCCTCTGGCGATGGTTCGCGCTGGGCAAGAGGTGGGCGGCCGCCGGGGTGATCCTTGCGCTGACGGTGCTGGTCCAAGTGCACCTGGTCGGCGTCGTCCTGGCGCTGGCCGTCGTGCTGCTGGCGCTGTGGTGCCGTCCGAAGCTGCCGGCGGCGC
>Ga0307378_10004438_pt1 | contig 20022 bp, 15 predicted proteins | sample UN1MG_FD_202238 | JGI IMG/M metagenome (GOLD analysis project Ga0307378, IMG submission 202238) | Soil microbial communities from Risofladan, Vaasa, Finland - UN-1 | ecosystem: Environmental > Terrestrial > Soil > Coastal area > Acid sulfate soil | place: Finland: Risofladan, Vaasa | collected... | reverse complement strand
GAGGCGCAGAGAACGCAGAGAAATATTTTATTCTATAAACTCTGCGTTCTCTGCGTCTCCGCGGTTAAAAAGAACTCCTTTTCGAGGTCAGTCTATCTTGCACCGCCCCAGCACGGAGAGCGGACATTCGGCGCAGCGCGGCTTGGTCCGGCAGTAGTCCTTGCCAAGGTACACGATCTGGGCGTGATACTCGTTGTACAGCGAGACGTCAACGGGCAGGCGCGAGACAAAGAACTCCCGCGTGGCGTCATAGTCAACGTCGCGCGGCAAAAACCCCAGCCGCGAAAACGCCCGCCGCGTGTAAGCGTCCACCACGAACACCGGCTTGTCGAGCGCGTAGAGCAGGATCGAGTCCGCCGTCTCCGGACCGATGCCCTTGACCGCCAGCAGCTTCTCCCGCAACTCCGCCGTGTCCACCGCCGCCATCCGCTCCACGCTGCCCCCGAACTCGCGCGTGAAAAACCGCACGTACGCCCGGAGCTTGATCGCCTTCTGGTTGAAGTACCCGGACGGACGGATCAGCCTTTTCAGCTTCCTCAGGTCCGCCCGCAGCAGGGCCTCCGCATCGAGCAGGCCCGCGGCCTTGAGGTTGGCGATGGCCTTCACCACGTTGCTCCACGCCGTGTTCTGGGTCAGGATCGCCCCGATCATCACCTCGAACGGCGACTCCCCCGGCCACCAGTGAAGCGGCCCGAACCGCGCGAGCAGCAGTTCGTAAATCCGCATCAGCTCAGCGGTGGATGGGCTGGGTGGCGTTTCCATTGGCCGTTACTGGATATAAAGGGGCGGTTTATATTCGCACAGAGGCACAGAGAACACAGAGTTATAAAGATATATTTATTAATTATTTCTCTGTGTTCTCCGTGCCTCTGTGCGAATAAAAACTTCCCATTTCGTCATTGGCCTTTCGGCCCCTGCTCAGCTTTCCCTTCATCATCCTTTGCCGCCGGCTTTTTCCCGGTGCGGGCCTCGATGATGGCGTCGCGCATTTTGGGATCGTTCATCAGGAAGCGCGACAGGTTTTTATCGCCCTTCTTGCTGAGCGCGCGGCGGTAGAAGTAGGGCGCGGCCCATAGCGTCACGATCACCGCCAGGATAATGCCGAAGAGGAGGCTCTTGAAAAAGCCGCTATGGCCGTCGTTCGCGTCGGCGGAGGCTAATGAGGCCACGGGCAGGAGGCAAAAGATAATGATGGGCAGGCCGCGGCGAACGGGATCCAACATGACCTAATCCGCTCTTTCCCCCGCATTCTTTTCAGTGGAAGAGGGGACTGGTTTCTCCAGTTGTTTTCGGAGCGCGCTGATATCATCCCGGATCTGCAGGAACGACCGCTGGCTCTCGCGCACCGTGGAAAGGAACTGTAAAAATACAAAAAGCGAGAGCCCACCCACCGCCAGCACCAGAACGAGCAACGTTATGGCAATTGCCTCCAAGGTCCTTTCTCCTAAGTTTAGATTGGATTTTTTTAGCCGCAGATGAACGCGGATGAACGCAGATTGAAATAATTTTCGTTTTCTTTTCTTATCTGTGTTTATCCGCGTTCATCTGCGGCAAAAAAACAACCGCCCTCACTTCCCCATCAGCATCTGCTGGATCTGCGGAGAGCTCGAACGGATCCGGTCCGAGAGCGTCTTGTACATCCCGATCACCACCTTCACCGCGACCTTCGGCGCCTCCTCCATCAGCTTCTCGAACTCCTTCCTTTTCAGCACCAAGATCTGCGCGTCCTGCGCCACGATCGCCGAAACCGACCGCGGACCGTCCTCGATCAGCGCCATCTCCCCGAAGAAATCGCCCGGCCCCATCGTCGTCAGCGTCTTATGCTCGCCCTCCGAGAGCATCTTCGACAAGGTGATCGCCCCCACGACCACGATGTACATGCTCTCGCCCTTCATGTTCTCCAAAAACAACGGAGTCGGCGCCGAGATCGTCTTCTCCTCCACGAACTTCGACAGCACCGCGATCTCCTTGTCCGAAAAATCCTTGAACAGGACGTTTTCCTTCAATGGTTTGATCTTTGCCACCGCTTAGCCTCCTCGCTTCATGCTCCCTGCTTGTTAAACGATCCTACTTTCCGCCGGCCCGTCAATTCCATATTTTATCCAATTCCGGCCCGCTAATGCAAGTGAGGATGGATTTGAGCCCGGCTCTACAAAGCAGTAAAAAATTCCGGCCGGCCCGCTGCCAACTTCCTATAGATAGAGGGGCCTTTCTTTAGGGCTTGAGGCTTGAGGCTTGGGGCTTGAGGCTTGGGCTTGAGGCTTGGGCTTGAGGCTTGGGCTTGAGGCTTGGGGCTTGAGGCTTGGGGCTTGAGGCTTGAGGCTTGGGGGTTGAAGATGAGGAGGGGGACGATTTTTGGTAGCGGTGCTCAACAGCAAGTTATTTTGGCCCCGGCTGATGGAGGCTTGAGGTTTTTATTTCCCCGTTCTTCGAACCTCAAACCACAAACCTCAAACCCTAAACCTCTTCCGTATTTTCCGTGTCAGATTCCGTGTTCGGACGGTCGAACACGGGTGGCCGGATGTCCAGGCCGCGACGGGCATGATTTAGGACAGCCTAAGTGCGGGCGCGGAGGGCAACTCATGGAAAAGATTGAGGCGGGTTTTCAAAAAATTTCGGCGGAGGCCGTTGGTGGCCTCATTTCCGGGCCGGCTGGGCCCTCATCCCCCACGTCCCAAGCCTCAAGCCCCAAGCCTCAAGCCCCGCGCCTTTTTACGCGATGTCCTCTTCAATCTCGCGGACCGCCTTTTTCAGCGTGGCCCTGGCAAAGGCGGCGTGGGGTCCGGGCTGGAGGGTGAGCACGAGGTAGTAGTCGGAGTTGACGGGGATGGTGATGACCTGGAAGTTCTGCTGGGCAAAGCTGAGCTCGCGGGCGGCGCCCATTTCGCAGCGCTCGATCATCTCGCGGGCTTGGGTGAGGATGATGCCCTGGTGGGCGCCGACGAACTTGATGTCGTAGTCGGTCTGGTCGCCGGAGGTGTACGCGACCACGGCCTCTCCTTCCCAGTCGGCGAGGACGGCGGCGCGGGCGCCGGGCGTGCGCTCGACCAGGTCCGTGAGGATTTCCTTAAGCCGCATTCTCCGATCCCTTCAGGCGGACGGACACGATCTTGGACGCCCCCTTCTTCTCCATGGTCACTCCGTAGAGCACGTCGGCGAGCGCCATGGTGCGCTTGTTGTGGGTGATGATGATGAGCTGGCTGCTATGCGACAGGTCGGTGAGCAGGTCGTTGAAGCGGGCGATGTTCACGTCGTCGAGCGCGGCGTCCACTTCGTCAAACAGGCAGAAGGGCGACGGCTTGATCAGGAACAGCGCCATGATCAGGGCGGAGGCGGTGAGCGCCTTCTCGCCGCCGGAGAGCAGGGCGATGGAGCTCATTTTCTTGCCGGGGGGCTGGGCCCAGATTTCGACGCCGGATTCGAGATCGTCTTCGGGGTTTTGGAGCTGGAGGAAGGCCTTGCCGCCGTTGAAGAGCCTGGGGAAGACCTCCTGGAACTTCAGGTTCACCTCCTCGAACGTCTGCCGGAACGATTTCTTGTACGCGGTGTTGATCTTGGCGATGGTGAGCTCGAGGTTTTCCAGGGCGGCGATCAGGTCGGCTTCCTGGTTGGCGAGGAAGCTGTGACGCTGCTCGATCTCGGCGTATTCCTCGATGGCGGTGAGGTTGACGTCGCCGATGCGCTCGAGCTTCTGCCGGAGCTCCTCCCGCTGCTCACGCCTGGCCTCCACCGGGAAGTCCGCTCTGATGCGCTCGCCGTACTCGGCGAGCACGGCGTCAAGCTCGCGTCCGAACTTGTCGCGCGCGTTCTCGCAAAGCTGCTCCCATTGGAGCTGAAGCTGGGTCTGCAGAAGCTCCGTGTCCATGCGGCCGCTCTTTATTTGTTCCCGCTCGCGGAACATCTCCTTGTGCGCCGCCTCGCCCTCGCGCACGGCCCGGGAGCGCTCCTCGTAGCGGGCGCGCTCGCCGGCGGCCGCATCCGCGGCCTCCGTGGCCGCGACCATGGCGCGGCCGTGCCGCTCCTTGAGCTCCGCGTCGCGGGCCGTAAGCTCGCTGATCCGCGTCCTGGTTTCCTCGCTCTCCCGCTCGCGCTTTTCCATGCCGGCGATGGCCTCGGCGCGGGCGGCCTCCAGCCTCTCCATGTGCTTGAGCTGACCCGCGAGCTTCTCGTGGAACGACGCCACCCTGACCTTTTCCGCGGTGCGCCGCTGGCTCTCGGCCTCCCGCTCGGCGTGGATGCGGGCGAGCACGGAGCGCCTGGATTCCTGGTCGTTTTCCACGGAGGCCCGGGCCTCCCCTTCGCGGATCACCCCGGCCCTGGCATCCTCTTTCTCGCGCTCCAGGCCCGCCACCGTCTCCTCGATCGCGGCCAGGTCCACGAGCAGCGTCCCTTGCTCCTCCTTGGTCGCGTTGTAGGCGTTGGTGCCCTGCCACAGGTCCTTCTCGATGTTGTTCTTCTCGATCTCCAGGCGGTGCATGCGCTCGCGGTCTTGGTTGAACGCGTCCGCCGCCTCCTCGATCCGGAGCTGCGCGGCGTGGAGCTCGTCCTCCGCGCTCCGCCGCTCTCCGGTGAGCGACGCGATCAGCTCGTTCAGCTCCTCCATCTCGCGGTTCTTGGCCAGCAGGCCGCCCATGGTGTCCGCGCTGCCGCCGGCCACCGCGCCGACGCGGTCCATGACGACGCCCTCGCGGGTCACCAGCGCGTTCAGGGCGCCCACGGACTCGCGCAACTCGGCCGCGCGCTCGATGTCGTTCACCACCAAGGCGTCGCCGACCAGGGCTTTCACCACCGGCGCGAACTCGCCCTCGACCCTGACCTTTTGCGCCAGCGGCACGGCCCCGGCCTCCATGAGCGCCGCGGGCACGCTGACCTCGCGCTGGACCACGCCCTCGATGGGCACAAAGCTGCCGCGTCCCTCGCCGGCCTCCCGGAGGTACTGGATATTATCCAGGCCGTGGCGGCGGGTGCGCACGAAGATGGACTGGAGCTTCTCGCCGAGCACGGCTTCGAGGGCGGTCTCGTACTCCGGATCAATGCTCACCGCGTCGGCGATCAGTCCGTAGGTGCCGTTTCTGCCCTGGGCCTCCAGGGCGGACTTTCTGGCCATGATCGCCTTGACGCCGCGCTGGCAGCCCTCGAAGTTCTGCTTCATCTCTTCGAGGCTCGCGAGGCGGGAGTGGGCCATGGTGTAGCTTTGCTGGACGTTCTGGAGCCGGTCGGCGGCCACGGCCTGAACGGTCTTGGCCTTGGCCAGGTCCTGCTCGCGGATTTCGAGGCTCCGGCCCTGCTCGGCCAGGTCCTTGCGCACCTGGTAGAGCTTCTCGTTGTAAGAGAGGTTGGTGCGGGCCTGCTCCTCGATTGCCTGCTCCAGCTTTTCGCGGCGCTCCTGGGCGCGGGCCTTCTGCTCGTCGAGCTCGGCCCGGCGGCGGTCGGTCCAGGCGATGCGCTCCTCGAGTTTTTCCACGCCGGCCTTGAGATTAAGGGCGAGGCGGCTAAGGACGTCGGCGGCCTCCGCCAGCTCGCGGTATTCCGCTTCCTTCTGATTGAGCGCGGCCTCGGCCTTGTTAAGCTCCTCTTCCGCGGACGCGATGGACCGGGCGAGCCCATCGCACTCGGCGCGGGCCTCCGCCTGCTCGGCGGCCACGGACTTGGCCCGGGCGGCAAGCTCCTGGTGTTCGCCGGCCAGGCGCTCCACGGTTCGGCCCAGGCCGGCCGCCTCCTGGCGCAGCATGTTGAGCTCGCTCTCCAGCTTCTCGGCGGCGCGGGAGGCCTCGACGGCGCGGGCCTGGGCGGCGCCCGCCTCGCGCTCCAATTCGAGCAGGGACGTCTTCTCGGCCTCCAGCTCGGCGGAGCGGGATTCGAGCCGGGCGCTGAGCTCGAGCTCGCGGTCAGATATCTCGGCGAGCTTCTCGGCCACGGCCTGCTGCTCGGCGATGATGCCGCGGGCCTTGTATGCGGCGAGCTCGGTCTCGACCTCGCGGAGCTGGCCGCGGTATTCCTTGTATCGTTCGGCCTTCTTGGCCTGGCGGTTCAAGGAGTTCATCTGGCGCTTGAGCTCGGCGATGATGTCGCGGATGCGCAGCAGGTTCTGCCGGGTGGCCTCCATCTTGCGGGCGGCCTCGAGCTTGCGCACGCGGTACTTGGACACGCCGGCGGCCTCCTCGATCAGGGTGCGGCGCTGCTCGGGCTTCATGGTGATGATGCCCTCGATCCTGCCCTGCTCGATGATGGAATAGGCCCGGGTGCCCACGCCGCTGCCCAGGAACAGGTCGGTGATGTCCTTCAAGCGGGAGGGCGCGCGGTTGATGTAATACTCGCTCTCGCCGCTCCGGAAGAGGCGGCGCGTGACCTGGAGCTCCGGGAAGCCCGCGTACTCGGGGGGGCAGAGGGCGTCGCTGTTGTCGAAGATCATGGCGACCTCGGCCATGCCCACCGCCGGCATGTCCTCGGTGCCGTGGAAGATCACGTCCTCCATGGTCCCGCCGCGCAGGTGCTTCACGCTCTGCTCGCCCAGGCTCCAGCGGATCGCGTCCACCAGGTTGGATTTGCCGCAGCCGTTGGGACCGACCACGCAGGTGATGTCCGTGGTGAAATTGATCACGGTCCGGTCCACAAAGGACTTGAATCCTTGGAGCTGAATCTGTTTAAGTTTCATCTAAGCCCACCTCTGGGAATAGGATCCTTTAAATGACCAAATTAGCAGATTTCAAGCGGTTTGTCAAAGGAAAAAACAACGAAAAACCGCCATTTTTTAAAGGCCTTTATTTTCAATCCGTTACCAATCTCCCCGTGTTGCACTCAGGTATGGCCGCGAAAAGTACGAGGGTAAATAAATATATAATTACAATTAGTTCCGTGCCAATAATTAATGATAGCCTGATACTGTTAGCTTAAGCGCCAAATATATAAATAAAATCTGATTCATGCTCCATAATCAATTTATATCATCAAAAATCTCGGATGAATTTTACAAATGGGGGAGGCCCTTTTGAAATGGCTTGATTTCATTGGCATTGCTCAAGCCTTTGGCCGGGCTATTAGCTCGCTCTCCAGCGGTATGACACTGGCATTCGGCCCGGCGTTCAAGATTTTTATTCGTCCCGGGCGCGCGGCCCGGAAAAAGGCAGCGGTCGGAAGAGCGCTGCCTTGACCGATGTCATGCTGTTAAATCTATTATTTACTAGTATTGGAGGCGATGTCCCTTCCGGTGAGGAAATAGGCGACGTCGCGGTTGAAGGCCTCGGGCTCCTCGATCATGGGGTAATGGGCGCTGTTTTCATAGATGATGACCTGGGCGCGGGGGAGCTTGGCGGCCATATAGTTTACGTCTCCCGGTGGTACGATGGGGTCATAGAGTCCGCCGATGAGCAGGACGGGGACCTTGATTTCGGGCAGATCGGCGGCGAGGTCCTTGCGCCTGGTTTCGAGCAGGGCCAGGTGAGAGGCCTGGATTTCCTTGCGGGCGTCCTCGGTAGTGATGTAGGCGGCCTTGTATTGGGCCAGGGAATCGAGGAACCTGCCGGAGCCGCCGTCGCGGGAGAGGATGAGCTTTTTCGCCTTGTTGTCCGCGTCGTGGGCGATTTTCTGGGAGACGGTCATGTTGACGGCTCCTTCCACCGGCGCTTTCCATCCTCCGAACATTCGGCGCATGAGGGGGAGGTAGAACCTGACCTTGGCGGCCTTTTCCTTTTGCCAGTATTTCATGACGGGGCGGGGCAGGTTGAGGGGGGAGTGCTTGAGGCGGGGATGGTTGGATCCGAGGCCGTATCCGCCGAAGCTGTCCACGAGGACGAGGCGGTCCACCTTTTCCGGGTGGGCCAGGGTGTAGGCGATGGCGAGCTCTCCTCCGAAGCCGTGTCCGACGATCATGGCTTTGTCAATGCCCTTGGCGGCCATGAAGGCGTCGAGGTAGGTGATGAAGTCGTCCATGGAGTAATCAATGTCGGGCTTGTCGGAGGCGCCGAATCCGGGGAGGTCGGGGGCGACGACGTGGAAGGCGTTGGCGAGGGGCACGATGTTGTTGTTCCAGGTGTCGGCGGTGGAGAGGGCGCCGGAATGCATTACCGACTGGGCCAGGGGCAGGTATCCGATGGCCAGGCTGGGCACGTCGAACAGAGGGTTCACGGCCAGCGAGCCCTGGGGGCTCATGGGTATGATTCCGCCGTGGAGGAACAGCACCCACGGACCTTGTCCGGCCTCCATGTAGGCGATGTTGACGTCGCCGGCCATGATGCTCTTGGTTTCGAGCGCGTAGTTCCGCGAGACGGGCTCCGAGACCGACATGCGTTGGCTGAGCGCCGGCTCCCACAGCGAACATCCGGCCAGGATCACGGCCACCGACCAGAACGCAACCACCAGCCCAATCGCCTTTTTCATCTCTCCCTTCCTCCTTTCGTCCATGTCGTTTCCAGGTCTATTTTCTATATCATGATCGCTTTGAACTGTAAAGAAGAAAAAATTCAGCGGGAGGGACTGCCGGAGAGCAGGGTTTGCCGGAGATTCTGGAGCGGGCTTTGCTGGGCCATTCCGTCGCGGCGTCCGCGGCGGGCGAAGAGGCGCATGACCTGGCGTCCGAAGCGGGTGATGGTTAATGACTTGATCCGTTCTTTTCCGTTTTCGGCCTTGGGGGCCGCGCCGTAATCGAGGATGGCGCATTCGCGGAGGATGAAGAGGATGTGGGTCTGGACGACTTCATGGAACATGATGTAGCGGGCGAGCAGGGCCTCGTTGCGGCCGGTTCCGGGGTCGGGGTCCGGGGTCCACTCCCTGGTGGGATTGAGGTCGGCGAGCAGGGCGGCGAATCCGTCGCGGTGTTCCTGGGCCCATGCGGAGACTCTCCGGTTCTCGGGCGTGGCGAGGTCGGCCCAGCGCATCCGGTTCCAGGCGCCGTCGAGCAGGACGGAGATTTTTTGCTCCTGGTCCAGGTCGAGGAAGGCGTCGGCTCCTGGCGCCAATTGGAGGGCGTGGCCGTCATTGATGCGGGCCATGCCGAGCGCGAGGGCCATGTTGAAGAACCATCTGATGCGGCGGGAGTGGGCCATGGCGTTTCCGGGGGCGAGGCGCTCGGGCTGGGTGAAGCTCTGATTGATGCGGCGCAGCCGTGGAAGGGGGATCATTCCGGCGCCGGTGAGGCGGATGGGGCGGGCCCAGAGGTAATCGAGGAAGAGGGAGAAATCGAGGATGGCCGGCGCCGGCGGGCGCTCGAGGTTTTTGGCGATGACCCAGAGGCCGCTGTCCGGGGCGGCGCCGGGTGGGAGCATGGAGAACATGTGGGCTCCGGCCATGGCGCGTCCGGCGGCGAATTCGGCCCAGGGGTCCGGCTCGGGGGCGAAGCGCTCATCGTGGCGGGCCATGAAGTAGTCGTGCCCGGCGCACACCGCGATGATTTCATCGTGCTCGGGCCCGCTGATCCTGCCGGCCTGGTAGAGGGACTCGTAAAAACGCGCGAAGGTGTTGAGATGAGTGAGGAGGTCGGCCTTTGATCCTCCCACGTTATTGATGAACCAGGAGCCGAGGTAGTCGCGGATGATGGGCCCGTCCACGCGGTCGAGGCTGCGGGGCCATTCCTCGGCGAGATAGGCGTGGAGGAAGAAGCGGAGGCGGTCGCGGTGGCGGGCGGCGTTTTGCGTCCGCATGCCGGCGGCGATCAGGGATGCATAATGCTCCCGGATCAGCTCCTCTGACCTCGAGGTATCCATGTTCTCCATCGTTTCATGAAAATCTTGGTCAAGTCAAGCATTGGTGATGCATGGCCGGGGGCCTGCTCCATCTATTATAGCCCGGGAGCCGGTTTGCCGCGCGATGATGCTTCTGAGTCGGGCCCCATGCCTCCCGGAGACGGCGGCGCGGGACTCGGTTGGCGGGCCGTTAAGAGGCGGGACTTTGACGGCGGCGGCGGTGGCAGGATAGAATGGTGACATGAGCGAGACGCGGGGTCCGGACATCTCGGTGGTTTCTCCGGCTTATAACGAAGCGGAGTGCATCGTGGGCGTGGTTTCCGATTGGATCACGACGCTGGACGGCTTGGGCCGACCGTGGGAGATCATCGTGGCGGACGACGGCAGCTCGGACGGTACGGCGGAGCTGATCGAGGGTCTTTCCCACCCGAAGGTCCAGGTGGTTCGGCTCGGGGGCAACAGCGGTTATGGTCCGGCCCTTTCGGCGGCGATGGCGCGGGCCACGGGGCGTTACGTGGTGACGATAGACTCGGACGGGCAGTTCAAGCTGTCGGACCTGCCGGCGCTGCTTGGCAAGCTGGAAGCGGAGCAGCTCGACCTGGTCACGGGCTGGCGCCGGGAGAAGCAGGACTCGCGGATCAAGGTGGCGGGCGACCGTTTGCTCAACCTGATCGTGCGCCTGGCCTTCGGGCTGAAGCTCAGGGACACGAACTGCGCGCTCAAGGTCATGACGCTCACGGCGTCGCGGGGCCTGCGTTTGGAGGCGGTGGGCTTTCCCACGCCCACGGAGATGGTGGCGCGGGCGGCGGCGGCCGGTCTTAAGGTGGGGGAGGCGCCTGTGGGCCACCATCCGCGGACGGCGGGATCGAGCAAGCTGCATCCGCTGCGGAGCGGGGTGCAATTCATTTTGTTCCTGATGTATCTTCGTTTCCAGAGCCTGCTCAAGGGGGCGGGAATCATCAGAAGGGAAAGAGAATGAACCTGGGCACGGAATTAATCGGCGTCATCCTGGCGGCGGGCAAGGGCAGCCGCATGTATCCATTCAGCGAGCGTCTTCCCAAGCCGCTGCTGCCGATCCTCAACCGTCCGCTGCTCGCGTATCAGCTCGAGGAGATGGCGCGGCTGGGGATCAAGCGGGTGATCATCGTGGTCGGCTATTACGGCTTCGAGATCGTGCGCCAGATCGGGGACGGGAGCGAATGGGGGATCAGCATCGAGTACGTTGACCAGGAACAAACCTTCGGCATCGCCCATGCGCTGGGGTATCTGGAGTCCCGGATTGACCGCCCGTTTCTCTTGTTTCTGGGCGACGTTTTTTTCCGGGCGCGCGACCTGTCTTTAATGATCACCCCTCTGATCTCGGGGGAGGCCAACTGCGTTCTGGCGGCGCGGAAGGAGCCGAACCCGGAGCGGCTGCGGCGCAATTTTTTGATCATTCTCGGCCCGGACGGCACGGTGGCGCGGGTGATCGAGAAGCCGCGGTACGTGGAGACGATGCTCAAGGGGTGCGGGCTTTATTCGTTTGACCTGCACATCTTCGACAGCGTTCGGCGGACGCCGCGCACGGCGGCGCGTGACGAATACGAGATCACCGACTCGATCCAGCTTCTGATCCAGGACGGGCTCACGGTGCGGGCCATGGACCAGATTGAGTTTGACCTGAACCTGACCTACCCGGAGGACCTGCTGATCTTGAACCAGTGGGAGTTGGCGCGGCGCGGCCTGTCCCGCGAGATCGGAGAGAATTATTCCGGCCCCTCTCCGGAAAGGGTGGAACGCTCGGTGATCGGGAACAACGTCCGTCTTCCGGACTCGATTTCCATCCGGGACTCGGTGATCTTCTCGGAGGTTCGCGAACCCGGGAGCCAGGACCTTGACCACGTGATCCTGACGCCGGACCGGCAGGTTGCCCTGGACAGCCGGAACCTGAAACCGCTGCGCGATGAGCTATGAGCCGCCTCTTCCCCGCCGGATCCAGAGCCTCAGCCCTCTCCGGGCCGCCCTCCGGACCGTTGTCAATATTTTGCTGTAAATCGGGGTGGGTGGGTTGAAGGGCAGGGACGTTTGGGTGATCGCGGCCATGTGGCTGCTGATCCTGGCCGTCTACGTTCCGATCCTGGCCCGGGGGCGGGTGATGGTTGATAATCCCGCCTTGATTGACGTGTCGTTCAACGTCATGCCCAACGTCTATTGGATGGGCGAGAGTTGGAGGCGGGGCGAGTTCCCGCTGTGGAACCCGCACACGGCCTGCGGGGCGCCGCATCTCGGGTATTCTCAAAGCGGGGGCCTGTACCCGGTCGCGGTCCTTCTTTTCAGCCTGGCGCCGTATATCTGGGCGTATTCCCTGGAGATCATTTTTCACAGTCTGGTCGCGGCGGCGCTGTTTTACCTTTTGCTCCGGCGCTACGGCGGTGATCCGGTTGTTTCAGGGGCCGCGAGCATGGTGTTCTTTCTGTCCGGGAGCTTTCTGGGCAGGTTGGATCTTCCGTGGATGCATTGGTCCATTTGCGGGTTAATGGCGTTGTGGGTCTGCCTCAAGGAGTTGTCTGGTCGCGCCCGTCTCTCGTGGTTTATCGGGGCTTGCCTTTCCGTGGCCTGGTGCGGGATCGCGGGGGACGTGGAGTTGCTGGCTTATGGGTTGATGGTGTTCGGTTTCCTGATGTTCCTGGAGTCCGGTCCCGGGGCGGGGCGGATGGGCCGGTTGGCGCTGTGGTTCCTCACACCGGCGGCGGTTGGGTTCCTGATGGTTTCTCCCGTGGCGCTTTCCACGATGGAGATGGTGTATTTTTCGATCCGGGGTCCGCAGATGCCGTTCAAGCTCAACATCATCAGCATGGGCCTGCCGTGGTCGCTCCTTCTGCCCACCATCCTCTTCCCCTTCAAGTATTACCGCGATCTCAACCCGACCTTGGCGCTCAACTCCGGGTTGAGTTTCTATTACCAGGGTTTTTTGATCGTCGGCCTGATCATATGGGGCATGGTTTTATCCTGGCGCGAGAAGGCACTCAGGCCGCCCGCCCTCGCCTGGGCCGGACTTTCCTTGTTCGTGCTCGTGCGGGAGGGTGAGCTGGGCAGCCGGATCATTGACATGATCCCGTTGCTGGGAATCCTTCACTACTCGGAGAAGGCCCTTCTCCTGATCCATGCCCTGGGGCTGATACTGGCGGTCCAGGTGCTGTCGGGGGTAATTTCGGGGCGGAGCGGGGGAAAGGGGCTCAGGGTCCTGGGCCTGGTGCTTTTACTGAGCGGGGCGGCGATGATCGCGGCGCAGCCCTGGTGCCTGGGAGGGGTGGAGCGTTATGCGATCGGAGCGGCGGCCGTGTGCGGCGGGCTCGCGTTCCTTGCGCGCCAGGGCGGAGGGCCGGTGGTATCGGCGCGCGCGGCGGTATATTTTGCGGCGGCGCTAACGGTGGTCGAGGTCATGGCCCTGGCTTTGCGGTTCGTGCCCCGGACCGATCCGCGGAGGTTCGAGCTCAGTCCGCCGGTGGCCGCATTGGCGCGCACGCTCCCTCCGGAGTCGCGCTACGCGGTTTTCGAGCAGCTGCTTACGGAGGACCCGGCCTCGGCGCCGCCGATTTTCGGGACGATCGAGATTGCCTCGGGGGCGAACAACATCGTGGGTCCGTCGCGGGTGCCGCCGGCGCGGATTTTCCTGTTCCTCACGCAAATCTACCGCCGCCTGATCTATAGCACTGTGTCCGGTGAGAAAATGTTTTCGGGCTGGAGCATGACCAATCCGGGGACCATAGACCGGGGCCGGATGCACCTGTTCAACCTGGCGGGTCCGTCGGTGATTTTCAACCGCGGCCTGTCCATTCCTTATGCGTCGCCGTATTCGCTGATGCGACCGGGCGCGGTGGAGTGGGAGTTCCTGGGTGCGGGCCTGGACCGGGGGCTTGAGGGTGGGGCCATGATCAAGGGCCCCACCAGGATGACGGCCGGCTTCGCGGGCTTTGCCGGGGACCGGGTCATGGTGAAGGGCACGACGCGGGGAGAGGGGGCGGGGTGGCTCACGCTGACGGCGGGGGACGGGGGAGAGCAGGGCGGCCGCCTGCTGTTGGCGCGGTGTTTCCAGGGCGGTCATGCGGCGCGGCTGGTGGCGGGGATGGACGCGCTGGCCCAGGGCGGGGTTTTCGGGCTGTCGTGGACGCCGGCTGGTGATCAGGGCAGCGACCTGGAGGTGGCGTCGCTTGACATCGTCAATCCGGCGCGGCCGTTCCAGGAGGAGGCGCGGTTTGACGATCTGTCGGTTTACCGGAACGAGGCGGCGCTGCCCCGGGCGTTTATCGCGCGGTCTCCGGTGGTGATCACGGGGACGGAGGCGATACTCAAGTACATGGACGATCCGGCGCGGTTCTCCCCGCTTCATGACGTGGTGCTGGAAGAGGAGTCGGCCCAGGTGAGGATCGTGGAGCATGGCCGGGAGCGCCGGCCGGCGGGTCCGGAAGGCGTGGAGATTCGGAGCTATGGGCCGGAGCGGGTGGAGATGACGGCGCGTCTGTCGGCGCCGGGGTTCGTGGTGTTCACGGACACGTATTTCGCGGGGTGGCGCGCGGAGGACGTGTCGGCTGGTTCGCGGCGTGAGGTCCGGATCTATCCGGCGGACTGTGCGTTCCGGGCGGTGTTCTTGCCGGAGGGCGTGCACCGGCTGAGTTGGATTTACCGGCCGGTGCCGTTCCGCATCGGGCTGTGGTGCGGAGCTTGTTCCCTGCTCCTTGCCGTGCTCTGCTACGTTCTGGCTCCGCTGCTGAAGACGCGACGGACGTCCGCGGGGCCATGATTCTCACGCCCGGCCCAGCGTCCGCCCTTTTCCTCAGCGGTTATCTTCAGCGGAAGAGATTCAAGGTTCTCCGGGCGATCATGCGCAGATGGCTCAGGCTGCGGATTTGCCCGAGCAGCGAGACCATGCGCCAGGGCCGGGAGTAAAAGCGGAAATAGGCCAGTTGATGGAGGCGCATCATCTTGCGGCGTTCGACGCCGGGCGGGGGCAGGGAAGCGCGGTCAATGGTCAGGTCGGAGAAGCAGACCTGGTCGGGTCGGACCCTCCCTTGCTTGACCAGCTCCTCGTAAACCGGGGTGCCGGGGATGGGTATGAAGAGGCAGAAGTGGGCGTGATGGATGGGCAGGCTGACGGCGAAGCGGACCGTTTCCTCGATCTCGGCCAGTCCCTCGCCCGGATAACCCAGAATAAAGAACCCCGTCACCAGGATCCGGGTCCGGGACCGGATCAGCTTGACCGCTTCCTCGATCTGGGCGCGCGTCTGCTGCTTGTTCATCCGGACCAGGGTCTCATCGTTGCCGGACTCGATGCCCAGGGCCGTGAGGTGGCACCCGGCTTCCTCCATGGCTTGCAGAATTTCAGCGTCAATGCCGTCCGTCCGCACGCCGTTGGGGAAGGTGAAGCGGATTTTGCTCGGCCTCTGGGCCAGCGCCCGGAAAAGCTCCATGGCCTTTTTCTTGTTCCAGGTGAAATTGTCATCCACGAAGGTGAGGGTGCGCACGCCGTACTCGGTCTCCAGCATCTCGATTTCCCGCAGAATGCTCGAGGTGGTCCGGTAGCGGATCTTTCCGCCGGCGATGTAGCGGCAGCCGCAGTAGGAGCAGCGGAAGGGACAGCCGCGGCTCAGCGACATGGGGGCCGCCGGGAAGGCCGGCACGAAAATTCCCGCGGCCTCGTCCGGATACCGGTCCGGCCGCATCAGGTCCCAGGCGGGCAGGGGAAGGTCATCCAGGTTTTCCATCAGCGCCACCTCCCGGACCACCACTTGGCCGGCGTCACGGAATGCAATCCCCCTGATCTCTTCCGGGACCGGTCCGGGCCGTCCCTTCAACACCCATTTGGTCAAGGCCGGCAGGCTGAGCTCGGCCTCCCCGATGAAAACAAAGTCCGCCTCCGGCATCAGCGGGAGCGTCCCGCGCGGGTCCATGGAGGGGTGAGGTCCTCCCACCACGATCACCGCTTCCGGGCAGGCCTGGCGCGCCGCCTTCACCATCCGGGCCACCACCTCCGCCTCGTTGGAGTAGCATTTGATGCCCACGATCCGGGGTTGCTCGGCGCGCACGTAGTCCTCGACCGCCGCCAGATCCCATCCCTCCTTGCGGCAGTCCTTGATCGCCACGGAATGCCCCGCCCGGCGCAGGGCGGAGGCGAGGTACATCAGACCAAGGTCCGGGATGATCTGATAACCGAAGGGATCAACCGGTGTAAACAGCAATACGTCCATTAACCACTCCCAACATCAATGCCGGCATGCAATTGCAGGCTTGACTGTGGAAAGGATCAAGCGCGGAAAGAAGACTCTGCTCCATGGAATTTTTTAATATAACACAATGGCAGGATACATTCATTATCTTGGTTCTCCGCTCCTCCGTGGGTTCTTGCGAGCTTTCTTGGGATCAGGGATGGGCGCCGCAGGAGATGATGCGGGTCTCGAGCGGACCGAGAGCGGAGCGGGGAGCATGATTGGAGGAAGAATAGATCACGGCGCAGTCGGAGGCGAGGCCGGAGCTGATGTCCGGCGGGAGCTCGCGCGGCCCGGGCGCGGGGTTGCGGATGGCCAGGATCCTTTGCCCGTTTAGGCGGTGGTCAAAGGCGTAAGGCTCTCCGGCGGCGGGATCGCCGCCGATCATCTCGGAGCGGGCGAGGACGGCGGCGTTCTCGCGGGCAAAGGCGATGGCGTCGGCGAGCACGCGCCATTCGCGGCCGGTGAGCAGGTCCGGCGACAGATAGAGCTCCTGCATCATGACGCCGCGGCCGAAGTACATCCAGGCGTCGTCGGCGAGGTCGCGGAGGTTCTCGCCGGTCTCGCCGAAGCTCTGGCGGCGGCCCTTGATGATGCCGTGGGTCATGATGGACGAGATGGGGAACTGGCTTCGCTCGACGCGGAGGCGTTGAAAGAGGACCTGGTCCACGTAGGTGATGTTGCGCTGGCGGAGGCTGCCTTGGCCGGCGAAGCCGAAGTCGCCCCCGCCGCGCCAGAGCACGTCGCTGTACATGAGCCACCACGGCGAGAGCCACGAGCCGACCGTGAAATTGATCATGACGCCCGGATCGGCCGCGCGCACTTGTTGCAAGACCTCGATGAAGGCGTCGGTGAGTCCGGCCTGGCTGCAGGGTCCGACGCGGTGGCCGTGGCGGCGGGAGTTGCAGGAGGTCTTGAGGTTGTCGAGCTTGAAGTAGTTGACGCCGTTCTCGCGCACGTAATCCGTCATGCGCTCGGCAAAGGCGCGCTGATAATATTTTCCGGCGAAGCAGAAGCCGGCCAGGTTTTTTTCGTAGCCCTGGCCCAGCGTGCCCAGGATGCGGCGGCTGTGGTTGAGTGCATAGCCGCCGATGGGACTCATCCAGAGGCCGAGGCGGGCGCCGATGGAGCCGGCGGCCTTGCTCACCGGGCCGAATCCGGCGGGGAAGCGGACGCGGTCCGGCTGCCAGAGACGTTGGAAGTCGTCCCAGCCGTCGTCGAGCACGACCGAGTCGAGCGCAATGCCGTACGGGCCGGCCAGATTTTTTTTGAGCCCCGCGATGCCGGCCTCCACTTCCGGCTCGCTGTAGTTGAAGATGTCGTACCAGGTGTTCCAGAGGAGGAACGGCCGCGGGGGCCGGGCGCGGATGATTCCGATGTATTCGTCGAATGCCTCGCGGACCTTGCCGGCGGCGGCCACGCCGTATACGGCCTCCCGGGAGACGTATCCCACCGGGCCGATGGTGAGGCCGACCAGGTAGCCGCATGACACCCACTGCTCCGGAGCGTGGGGGGCCGGCTCCGGCGGGCGACCATCTTCCCCACCTTCCACCGTGTTCTCCGCCGACGGATAGGCCACGCCCCAGAAGGTGTCACCCACGTACACGGGCTGGCCGGGCCCGGCAAAAGTCTTTGGTTGGTCCCAGGGCTTGAAGGCCTCGAGCACGATGCGGTGGACAAAAATATTTTCGTTGCGCGGGCGGAGCTCGATCCACTTGCGGATGAAAAAACTTCCCGGGTCCTGGCGGTAATGGATGAGCACGTCGAGCTGATGAGTACCGGAGGAGAGGGTGAGGTCCAGAGTCCCGGGCCCGGGCTGCGCGGCGTCCGTCACCTGGAAATCGTCGGGGACCAGCTCAGAGTGCGAGGCCGGCTCCGACGGGCGGCCCTTGCCCAGGTAGATGATGAACTCGACGCCCTTGAACTGCCGTACCTTGCCGGGCGTGGTGCTGGTGATGGCGGTGTAAGCGAGCACGCCGTCCTGCACTCCGATCACGCGCTGGGCGGGTCCGTCCTTGATACGGTAGGTGGCGGGTGGGGTGAAGGATATATTCTCAGCGCGGGCAACTCCGGCTAAAAGCAGGAATACGGCGACGCCAGCCGCCGCCAGTGCGTGATTACATATGATCCTCACTAAGTAACTCTCCGCGCTCTTCGCGCCTCCGCGGTTTGCGGAAGCGCTCATTTATTCAGCTCGTTCACCTTCTTCTCGACCATCTCTCTTATCTCCGCAAGCCTTTTTTCGCTCTCGGCCTCGAAACGCATGACGAGCATGGGCTGGGTATTGGAGGCGCGGACCAGTCCCCAGCCGTCGGGGAAGACCACGCGGACCCCGTCCACGTCAATGACCTTGCGGTTCTTTTGCTTGAAGTACTCGGTGATTTTGGCGACAATGTCGAACTTGCGCTCGTCGCTGGAGTCAATGCGGATCTCGGGGGTGCTGAAGGTTTTGGGGATGCGGGCGACGATGGCGGAGAGCTTTTCGTCCGTCTTGGACATCATTTCGAGGAAGCGGCAGCTGGTGTAGATGGCGTCGTCGTATCCGAAGTAGCGGTGAGAGAAAAAGATGTGGCCCGACATCTCTCCGCCGAGGGCGGCCTTTTCCTCCCGCATCTTGGCCTTGATCAGCGAGTGCCCGGCCTTCCACATGATGGCGCGGCCGCCGTTGTGCTCGATGTCGTCATAGAGCAGGTGCGAGCACTTGACCTCGCCGATAATGGTTGCGCCCGGGACCTCCTTGAGCACGCCGCGGGAGAGGAGCATGAGGGTCATGTCGCCCCAGACGATGCCGCCCTGGTCAGTGACCACGCCGATGCGGTCGGCGTCGCCATCGTAGCCGATGCCGAGGTCGGCCTTGACCTCGATCACCTTGGCCACGAGGTCTTTCAGGTATTTCTCCTGGGTGGGGTCAGGGTGATGGTTGGGGAAACGGCCGTCCATCTCGCTGTAGAGCTCAACGACCTCGCAGCCGAGCCGGCGCAGGATCACGGGCCCGACCGGGCCGGCGGTTCCGTTTCCCGAGTCCGTGACCACCTTGAGCTTCTTTTGCAGCTTGATGTGGGAGGTGATCCAGTTGATGTATTCGTCGCGCACGGGGTGGGACGATAGGTTCGCCTTGCCTTGGGGGAAGTCCTTTTTCTCGATGATCTGGCGCAGGTGCTGGATGCCGTCGCCGTAGAGCGTTTCCTTGCCGATGCAGACCTTGAAGCCGTTCTGGTCGGGCGGGTTGTGCGAGCCGGAGACCTGCACGCCGCCGTCCACCGGCAGGTTGAACAGGCTCCAGTAGAGCATGGGCGTGGTGTTGATGCCGATGTCCACCACGTCAACGCCGCTCTCCAGAATGCCCTCGATCATGGCCCTGGTGAGCGACGGCGAGCTCAGGCGGCAGTCCTGGCTCATGGCCGCCGTCTTGCCGCCGTGGTCCGTGAGCGCCCGGGCAAAGGCCCGGCCCAGGAGTCTGGCGAATTCGTCGTCGTAATCCTTGCCCACCACGCCCCTGATGTCGTACTCGCGAAAGATGTTGTTCTGGTACACCTGGCACCTCCCCTGTTTAAATTGCGGGTCCGCCGGCAACCGCTCCCGGCGGGCGCCGGACCCATTTCTATTCTTATCATTGTGAAGGCGCGATGCAAGCCGGAGGCCCGTGCCCGGTATCCTCGCGCGTACCCATGATACGTGCCCCGATTTCTCGGCGAAGACATAAGCAATGCGGCGGCTCCAAGATGCGCAGATGGGGAGTGTATCCGGGATGGGGCGGTAAGGCAACGGGCGTGCGGGGCGCGGTATTGTCGGCGGGAAAAAAGGGAGCGGGTTTTTAGGCCCGCTCCCTTGAGGTTATAGGGATAATGCCGATTATGGGTTTACGGCGTTCAGGCTGAATGCCGGCAACAGGTCAACGTCATTCATCCATCGGCCTTTTTCTTCGGCGAGCAAAAGACCGCAATGGGGGATTTGAGCGTTCACGATGATGGCGCCGTGGCCGGTGATGGAGAGGACGATGGTGGCGTGGCCGCCGTCAAGTTTGCCGTTGACGCCGGACACGTCGAAGCGGTTGCCCGCGGGGCCTCCGCTGTAACTGCCGTCGCCGCCGAGCAGCACGGCCG
>Ga0307378_10004431_pt1 | contig 20031 bp, 14 predicted proteins | sample UN1MG_FD_202238 | JGI IMG/M metagenome (GOLD analysis project Ga0307378, IMG submission 202238) | Soil microbial communities from Risofladan, Vaasa, Finland - UN-1 | ecosystem: Environmental > Terrestrial > Soil > Coastal area > Acid sulfate soil | place: Finland: Risofladan, Vaasa | collected... | reverse complement strand
GTGCGACAAGGTGTGATCACGGTGAGCGCGCTGGACGACAGCGAGCAGGCGGGGGTGAGACTTGTGGTGACCAGCGCCCCCTTGGAACACAACCACCTGCCGCTGTCGTCGAGATAGCTCGGCCGGATCGGCCCGAGTCTGGTCTCGTCCAGTATGCATGCTTCCGCGGGGTCACGCCGAGCGCTGTTGTGACCGGTACCGTTTCGCTCGCTGACCTTTCGCCCCCGGAGAATCGCTCCCCGCTGGTACTGGAAGCACGCCCGCGGTCCACGGGTCCCTGAGTGTTCCTCATCAGGCCGGCCTCGCCTGACCAACGAATCGATCCGGATTCTGACTGCGTATTGAGACCCCGCACAGTCCATCCATGGTGGGACTCTGAGCATCCGCTCCGCCCCTTGGGCTCATCCTGAGCCGCGTCCGGAGTCTGTCGAAGCCTGCCCTGAGCACGGTCGAAGGGGATAGGGACGAAGGCCGCATCGAAGGTTGAGCCCGGTGGTGCCCCAATCCGGTCTTTCCACACCCTCTCCAGGCTCGTTTGACCAGCCGAACAAGTTGTGGTATGATAATCCTTAGTAGATACTTGGAATTCACCCATGAAACTATCAGCAAGGGAACAGTACGGTCTCAGAGCGATGATAGAACTGGGCCGCCGCTACGGCGAGGGTCCTGTTCCACTGAGCGACATCGCGGCGACGCAGGGAGTATCTCTCGGGTACCTGGAGCAGATTGCGCCCCTGCTGAAGGAGGCGAATCTGGTAGAGAGCACCCGAGGAGCCCGCGGAGGATATGAACTGACTCGCGCGCCGTGGGAGATCTCGGTCGGGGATGTGGTGCGCGCTTTGGAGGAAGGGTACATCATGCCTTTGAAGTGCATCCCGGTCGCCGAAGGGGAGGAATCATGCAGCAGAGAGGGTGCTTGCACTGCTCGGGATGTCTGGAAGCGAATGCACGAGGGCATTGTCGAGGTCCTTGATTCCACCACGCTGGCAGATCTCGTGGAGCCAATCACTATGGGCTGAGGGCCCCGAGCTTCGTGGGTCGTTAGTGTCCGATCATAGTTGAGGAGTGGTAGAGGAACGATGAGGGAAAGGAGAACCGTGTATCTCGACCACGCAGCGACGACGTCCGTTCATCCTCAAGTGGTGGAGGCCATGCTGCCCTTCTACACTGAGCGGTATGGCAACCCGTCTAGCTTGCACTCTCTTGGTAGAGAGGCACGCGAGAGGGTGGATGAGGCGCGCGCAACCGTGGCCGGGATCTTGAACTGTAGTAGCGAGGAGATAATCTTCACCAGCTGTGGCACAGAGAGTGACAATCTGGCCATCAGAGGGGTGTCATTGATGAACCGCAGGCGAGGTGATCACATCATCACCTCATCCATCGAACATCATGCGGTGAGCCACACTTGCGAGCAGCTGGAGAGACAGTTTGGCTTCGAGGTGACATACCTGCCGGTGGACGAATACGGCTTGGTAGATCCGAGTGATGTGGAGCAGGCCATCACTGAGACTACGATTCTGATCAGCATCATGTACGCCAACAACGAGATGGGGACCATTCAACCCATTTCCGAAATAGGAGAGCTGGCACGAAGCAGAGGAATACCTTTTCACACCGATGCGGTCCAGGCCGCTGGGTCCTTGAGTTTGGACGTGCAGGAGCTAGGTGTAGATCTGATGAGCCTATCAGGGCACAAGTTCTACGGACCCAAGGGGGTCGGCGTCCTGTACGTGAGAGAGGGAGTGGAACTTCTCTGCTGCCAGACGGGTGGCGGGCACGAGAGGGGTTTGCGCTCGGGCACCGAGAACGTGGCCTGCATCGTGGGCCTGGCGACGGCTCTGAAGTTGGCCGAAGACCGGCGTGAGGAGGAAAGCAAGAGGCTATCGGGGTTGCGAGATCATCTGATAGAAGGACTATTGTCTTCCATTGACAAATGCAGACTGATGGGCCATCCCGATAAGAGACTTCCCAACAACGCCAACATCGCCTTTGAGTATGTGGAGGGGGAAGGCGTACTCTTGGGTTTGGACATGGCTGGGATCTCCGCGTCGAGCGGATCGGCTTGCTCCACGGGGTCTTCGGATCCGTCTCGCGTGCTGTCGGCCATGGGGGTGCCGCCGGAGGTTGCCCGCGGCGCGATTCGCATGACACTGGGGCATGAGAACACGGAGGAGGATGTGCATGAGGTGTTGGAGATCCTCCCCGCCGTAGTAGAACGCTTGCGAGCCATGTCTCCACTGTACGGAGAGTGAAGGACTCGCAGAAAATAAGGAGACGAAACAGATATGTATTCTGATTTGGTAATGCAGCATTTCACTGATCCCCAGAACGTGGGGGTCATCGAGGATGCCGACGGCGTCGGCAAAGTCGGGAATCCCATGTGCGGCGATGTGATGGAGATGTTCATCAAGGTCAAGGACGATCGGGTGGAGGACGTCAAGTTCCGAACTTTCGGGTGCGGTGCTGCGATCGCCACCAGCAGCATCGCCACAGAAATGATCAAGGGGAAGTCCCTGGAGGAGGCGGTCAAGCTCTCCAACAAGGCGGTGGCTGATGCGCTGGGAGGGTTGCCCGCCCAGAAGATGCACTGCTCGAACCTGGCGGCGGACGCCGTTCGCGCGGCGATAGAGGACTACCGGAGCAAGGGGAAGAAAGCCGAGGAGTAGCAGGGCAGGCCTCGCCCCAGAGTTCGCCTCCGCTCTGCGGGTACCCGGGTCGGGAAGGCCGTGACCTGGGGCGATCCGGCGAGGTCGCGGGCCACAGCGCGCCAGATGGGTGGTGCTCAGCAGGCTACTCCTGTTGCGGTAGCGCCTCGTCGAGCAGGTCCCACAGGCCCCTGACATCCACGAAAACATCCACCTCATTGGCCAGCCGGCTTGCCGCCCGCAAGAGCGTGGGCTCACAGGTGGGGCAGACGGTGATGATGGTCTCCGCTCCGGCTTCCAGTGCATCGCGAACCCGGTTCTTCGCCACTTCCAGCGCCAGGTCTGGATCGGTATCTGCCACCCCGCCACCGCCACCGCAGCAGTTGGAGAACACGCGACTGTGCTCCATCTCCACCACTTCCACCCCCAGCGCGCGCAGGATGTCCCTGGGCTCGTCGAAGATGCCCAACATTCTACCCAGGTGGCAGGGGTCGTGGTAGGTCGTCTTGAGGTCTAGCTGCCGCGGGTTCAGTTGCTCCATCCTCTCCGCTACCGCGACGATGGCGTGCTTGACCTTCAGACCGTACCTGTCCCGCAGAGTGACGGTGCACGTAGGGCAGAGGGTCAGAATCTCCTGGCCGGAAAGGTCGCCGTAGACCTCGGTGAATCTCTCCTGGATGCGCTGGAAGCCTTCCTCGAAGCCCGAGGCTTCTGCGAAGTAGCCACAGCAGGTCTCATCGACCACGAGTGGATCCAGGCCAGCTCGCTCCAGTACCGAGATGATCGTCTTGGCCTCGACAGGCTTGCTCTGGTACAGGCACCCCAGGTACAAGGGGGCCGTACCCTCTCTCTGGAGGGGCGCGGGTCGTTCGAAAAGATACCCTTCTTCGATTATCCTCTCCACCTTGTGCCCGTGCTGCGGAGCCGAGAGTCCCTCCTGGTTCATACGCGCCCGGAGGCCTGTGAAGACCTCCAGGTTGTTGAGGGCACAGCGGGCCTGGCAGTACCCACAGAGCAGACAACCGTCGAGTACTTCCTGTACCTCCGCTGACGGTTCGATGAGACCCTCCAGGAGCCCTCTGGCGATCATCATCTTCCCGCGGCTCGTGTAGGCCTCGAAGCCCTTGACCCGGTAGACCGGGCAATCAGCCAGACAGAATCCGCAGCGACTGCGGTTGCAGGTGTAGATGTCTTCGGCCAGTTGTTCTAGCTTGTCTGTATCCATCGTGATTCGAACTTCTTTCCTGGATTGAATATGCCGCCCGGGTCGAACATCACTTTGATGCGTTTCATGTACGAGTAGCTCTCTCCGTGCTCCAACTCGTTGAAACCACCCAGACGGTCGCCGTCTCCGATGTATGAACTCATCGTGCCTTCCATCTCCACCGCCATGGTGCTCATGTCTCTGACGTAGCGGTAGAAGTTGGCCACGCTCTCCTCAGTCGAATCGTCCACGAAGACCGCGAAGCTTATGCTGGCGGTGGGCTTGTTGGGCGACTCGTTGTATACGGTCATCCCCAGGATGTCCTGCTCCCACCGGGATGCGATGTCGAGGAAGCCCTGGTAGGCCTCTTGCACCCGTCCGATGGGCAGTCCGATATCCGCGGCTCCGAACTTCTTCTGTCGTTGACTGTCGGGCCACTTCTGGCGGAAGGGGATGAAGTCCAGGCTGTGCTTGGACGCCCACCATCCGTCGACCATCTCTTGCTCTTTGACACCCTCGGCCGCGAACTCGTCCAGCAGGATACGGGTCGCCTGTTCCAGGCTGAAGTCCACCACCTTCTGGTCGCCGGCGAATGACAAGAAGAGGATGGCCTCGGCCCAGTCTGGGATGTCTGGCTCGCGCTGATACTTCTCTCGGTAGGCGTGAGTGTAGAAGTGCAGCCTCTTACGGCAGTTCATGTGGGCGCTCTCGATCCCCAGCCCGCTGGCCAGCATCCGCTCCAGCGCCCTGATCCCATCCTCCAGACTGCGGCAGACGAAGCCTCTCACCAGTCTCGTCTCGGGCAGGGGGAACACGCGGAGCGTGGCCTCGGTGACGATACCAAGAGTGCCCTCGGAACCTACTATCAGGTCCAGCAGCTTGTAGCCGCTGGATGTGAAGGCAGCTTTGCGCCGCCCGAAGCGCACGGCCTCTCCTTCCCCGGTGACCATGACCACGTTGCTCAACACGTCCAGGATCTTGCCGTACCGCAGGCCGAAGGTGGAGTCGTTGTCGCAGCCGATGGAGGCGCCGATGGTGCAGGCCCGCTTGCTCTCCGGCTGGTGAGGAAACCACAGGCCGTGACGCTCCAGTGCCTCGTTCAGGTCCCAGATGGTCATCCCCGCCTGCACGGTGACCATCATGTTGGCCTCGTCCAGCTCCAGGAGCTGATTCAGGCTCTTGGTTTCGACGGCGATGCCGCCCTTCCACGACGCCACGCCTCCGCCCATGCCCGTACCTCCAGCGAAGGGGACAATGGGGATGCGGTGGCGGTGAGCGATCTTCACGATCTCCACCACCTCGTCTGTGGTCTGGGGCACCACGACGATGTCGGGCAGGTCGACGTGGGATCGGTGGCGGGGGCTCCAGTCTCGGCTGTAACCGAGGCGGTGCGTCTTGTCCCGGGTGGCTCGCTCGCCGAGCTTTGCTTCTAGTTCCTCGAACGCCTGGTCAAGGGTTTCCTGATCCATTTTGCTCCCCTTATGTTGGCAGAGGTGGTTGCGCAGGGTCTGTATTATACGACAATGGGCGGCTGGTGTCAAGGAGCGCGGCGAATCGACCGCATGGGTGCATGTTTGCACCGTGTACGGCCTGCGGATGTGGGGGGATCGATGCGGCGGAGCGGGAGCTGCAGTGACCTGGTTGGTGCAGCGATCTCCCGCCTACTCCGCCAGCTGAGAATCGTTTGCTGGGAGGTTGCCAGAATACCATCGAGCATTGTCAACAACTCCTAGTCCGCGGTCTTGCATCAGCTGGTAATTGGTCAGTTGTGCTTGCGCGATGCATCAAAGTGTGTTATAATATGGTTTGCGTCTGCCAGGTTCCCTACTACATCCTCCACAAAGCACATCTGGCAAACCATATCCTCCTTGACGCCAGAAGGTGCATATGAACGATCACTCACCGGAGCGACCGTGTAGCCTAGTCAAGTGCTCGCTGCGCGTTTTCGCCCTCACCATTACTGGTCGCGATCTCAACCCTGCTCAGCCTTCAGCGAGTGTGTCCAGACCCGGCGCTGCCTTTTCCTGGCCCAAGGAGGACTGCACAGCCGTGGTTGCGACTTTCGCGGCTCGGCGAAATCCCGCGGGGGTGGGTCAAGATTGGAACCGCACCTCTGTTCAGCCCTTCAGAGCCTCACACTTGACAATCCCATTGTGTTTGCTGAGGGCAGAACTCATCCAAGCTGCTCAAAGCAGGTGTGCGTGGCGAGCATCCTACCCTGTGGATGGCTGGTCTTCAGAGGCAACCTATTGACCGTTAGATTTGGCGTCCCTCCTGACTGACCAAGTTCTTTGAAACATCCGCGGCGCCTGTGGTCGGCGCATGGAGCCTGTGGTCAGGCAGCAATCGGTGTTAGAAAGCCATGTGTAGCACGTGAGGTGGAACCATGGGATGCTCCAATTTCTGCACCAGCGAAAACCTCGGCCAGCTCACATACTCGCAGGGTTATGTTTCACGAGCCGAGGAGCGAGCCGAGAGCGAGAGAATGCAGAAGGCTGAACGTATGTATCAGGCCTCGGTAGCTGCCAGTACTGCCGGTGCTGATCCAGTTCATGGAACCATTGAGCAGCAGGTCGCAGGGGGAGTAAACATCGTCACAGGTTTGCTTGCGGCCGCGGTGTTGACTGCGGCTATCTCTGCGCCGTTCCAGGGGCTTATTGAGGCAGTGTCGACCACAATCGAAGCGAGCCGCGCAAGCAAGATGTAGTGAGTCTCCGAAATCTCGCTGGCCGAGTAACAGGGGCCTAGGATAGCCGATGAAGACGGCCTTCTGAACTGGGGCAGGCAACATCAGGAAAAGAACTATGACCGCACCTGCCATCCAGGAACTCTTTGATCTGCTGGATGCCTTAGGCGACCAGGTAGCCCAGTCTGGCGGCGTGCCTATTGAAGCAATCGACGAGGTCGAAAGCATCCTCAAGCTGCGCTTTCCAAAGTCGTATCGGCTATTCTTGAGCCGCCATGGTACGATCAAGGTCGGGCCCGTCACAATCTACGGGATGAGCTCCCCAACCGATCAAGAGCCATCTTTGGCATGGGCGTTGAAAGGCTTATGGTCCATCTCGCCAGACCTGCCAAAGAATCTGGTACCTTTTCACCCGGTGGAAGATGCTGGTGTGGTGGCCTGCCTTCAGTGTCAAGAAGCCGAGGCCAGTGAACACGACGCCCCGGTAATCCTCTGGGATCTCAACCTTCCCTTGGCTGAGCAAAGCCTTGAGCACGCGAGTCCAGGTTTCGCCAACTACCTGCACGAACGCCTGTCGGAGTGGAAGCACCGACAGGCGGGCCTTGAGAGGATGGAGTGGCATGTCAGGCGATTTGAAGATGAGTATCTGAACGTAGGCAAGCTACCTCGCAACCACGTGTGGCGGCCCTACCGTTTCTGCGTACAGGATGTGGTGATCGGCCTGGTAGTCGTCCGTCACTCACTACAGAACAACTGGTTGGAAGTGGACGTGTGTCTCACTTCAGATGTGCCCGAGTATGAGCCAGACAGTGGGGGCCGGATGACAAGCGCGTTCCTCCTATCCGAAGCCTACAAGTGCGGTGGCACCATGGAGATCAGGTTTTCCGAGCATGCGGAGGACGGAAAGGTGCCGACATCGCTGTGCAGGCTGGCACAGAAACTCGGTGTGGACCTGAACCACATAGCAGATGGCCGCATTACCCCGTCTGAAGCCAGGCGATTTTACATGGCTTTGACGGGGTTCTCTCCCGCTCTTCAGAAGCGGATCATTGCGCTGTCCACGGAGAGGAAGTTGTCCCAGGAGCGTGCGTGCTACGTGGTGCATCATGGCGTGTGGACCTGTCCGGAGGTCGAGTCGATAGTCTTTGGTAGCCAGCGCCCGGATAGCATCTTCGGCGGTGATACTCTGCCTGAGCGGCGCCACCTGCATATGCAGGACATCTTGCATGCACGGGCCGCCATCCTGGGTGGCTTTCTGGATCGCAAACTCGCAAGACGTGAGCGCATGGAAGGTGATGTTGCCATTGAGCTGGAAGATGACACCAGGCGACTGGATATCACGCTTGATCCCACCTTCTACGCCAAGATCTATCAGTGCGACGAGGATCTGCTCGTGCCATGGCCCCGGCATGGAGATCAGTGCCAATCGATTGTTCCTGCGGGTGACCACCTAATCGCTCTGGTTCGAGCCCGCGATGCAAGCGACTTCAACATGCACTTTCAACAAGATCTGGAGGTCGCCTGCGAATTGGGGAAATCATTCAGCGAGCGGTCGGTACCAGCCCATATCTTCCTTCTCACCCCACGCGATTTCGAGGGAGTCCCGTCGGGTGTGCGAGACCCTCTACTGGCAACAGCCCGGGCCAGGGGCGTGGGTATCATGGTCTGTCCTGAAACCGTCGCCTCTCTGGACGCAGACGCATCCAGGCGTCTGGCAAGCAGCAGGATCTTGAGACAATGATTACAACACGTTTCTATCTATGTGCCCTGCCAGCGGCGATGTGGGAAGAGGACGTCTCCTGGAATGATCATTCTATTGCCATCCATTCCTTCGTGGAAGATGCCCTGGGCATCGAGCGTCGGATCGGGAAGGGCGTGAACCAGGACAACGAGCGCACACGCTACAACCTGTGCTGTGCTCGCATTGAAGCTGCAACGTATTCCTGGCCGATGTCATCCGCCGCAGACGCTAAACAACTCAAGGCGGCACTTAAAGCTCGCCGCCTGCCAGCCATTACGCTCGAGACAGACTATCTGAATGTGCTGGCCCTTGTTACCCAGAAAGCCCCAGTCAAAGCCTCCGAAATCCGATTGGGGGCCACTTTCTTCCCCCCAGAGATGGTTGAGGCCCATTACTCCGCATTCGATGATCTCGCCAGGCAACTCGGTCTTGCTGAGTATACTGATGTGCGGCAGCGGGTCGCGTTTTTCCAGCTTGCCCATCAGTTCGACTGTGGTGTGGTTGAGCTGCAAGACGCATTCCATTTCGTGACAGGGGATGGGCCAGCCCGATTGGCGCCTCTGCAAGATGACAGTGATGCATGTGAGGCTCTACTCCCTCGTGATGAGGAAGCGACAGACAACTATGGACGGAATCTGTATGACATATTGAGGGAGCAGGTCCAGCGCGCCATCCAGGCCGTGCGTGAGGGCGGGACAGGTGCGATCAATTTCAGTAACCAGCCTCACAATGTCATCACGGAGGTTCTGCACGAATTCGCCTATTCAGATCCTGGAGACACGAATGGGCCAGTCTACATTCAAGTCGTCTACACTGATGGTTCCCAGGGAGAGCCATTCCCACTGCGTTGTCTGCCTCAGCGTGCCCAATCAGATCTGGCCGATCTACGTCGCTCGCAACCGCTCCGCGTTGCGCTGATGAGTATGCGACATCTGGAAATGGATCATGATGTGGACATGGCCTGGTTTCGAAACCGTGAAGTGTCGAAATCGCGGACACTTGCAGAGACGGACACGTTCTGCTATCTGCAGACCCGCAATCAGTTGCGAGAGACACGCTCCGGAGGCGATCTCAGGATATACCTCTATCAGACCGGCCTTCAGCCAGCGGTGATCGGCTTTTACCGCGCGCTTGTTGAAGAACTTGTGCGTAGGGCAGACTCGCCAGCTTCCCTTGAGGTGGTTCCCCACTACTTCCAGCGAAGGACAGGCTATCGACCAGGGCAACCGTGGCGTTGAGTTGACAGGAGCAAGTCGCGATGGCCAAAGAATGGACGGTCATATGCAAGGACTGTGGCGAAGAGTTCGGCTACTCTGATTGGTCCCATCAGGCAGGAGCGGAGCGCGGCCATTCGCGCCCCGAACGCTGCGCCGACTGCCGAAAAGGACACAACCGCCAGACCGCACTGATGGGACTGGCCTACTTCGACCTCAAGCCACGCGCATCGGCTGACACGTCTAGCATCCATGCCGGGCAGTTGGGGGCACTCTCCCATCCCCCGCGGGAGCACAATCCTGTTGAGCAGCAGGCGAACTTCGATCCTGAGAAGTTTGGCATCACAGATGCCGATGTCAGGGAAGTATTCGACTGGCTACGCGACCCTGAGCATCAGGTCGCCGTTGTAGTGGGCCCCACGGGTTCAGGAAAGTCCACCGTGTTGCCGTACCGACTGATCGCGCCGCCAGAGGGCGTGTCCGAAGACCAGTTCACGCAGCATGGACAAATCGTAATCACCCAACCACGTATTCAGGCTACTCGTAACATCCCTGCCTATGTTGCTAAGGAGTTATATGGATCGAGCCTGGGGTCAGGCTACGACATTGGCTTCAGGCACAGCAATAATCCGTATTCAGACTGGCGGAACAGACTGGTATACGTCACAGATGGTACGCTGATCAACTGGATTGTCAACGGGCAGATTGCCAATTTGAGCGTTATCATGATTGACGAGGCACATGAGCGCAGCCTGAACATCGACCTGATCCTGGGTCTGCTCAAGAAGCTGTTGCCTCGCTACCCACACATGAAGCTCATCATTGCCAGCGCAACCATCGATTCAGATCTGTTTGTGGATTACTTCGGTCGCGACCGCGCTCGCCTCATCGAATTCCAGGGCAAGCGGAAGTTCGATGTGGAAACCTCTCTTGCTCCCGAGAGCGAATGTCTCCCCTATGATGACATGTCCAGACTTCGAGGAATCCTGCCCGATGCAACAGCCAGCAAAGTTGTCTGGCTTCTAGAAAGGATGGCGGATGGGGAGAAGCAGCCGGGCGACATCCTGGCCTTTCTTCGAGGCGAACGCCCGATTCAGCAGGCAGTAGCACACATCCGTCAGGCAGTCGAGAAACACGAGAAGCTGGCCGGGACGGTGGATGTGTACCCACTTTACACGACACTGTCACAAGGGGATCAGAACAAAGCACTGCTGAGGAAGCCAGATCCGACCAAGAGGCGGGTGGTTATCACGACGAATGTGGCGGAAACATCTCTTACGGTGGAAGACATTGTCTATGTCGTGGACAGTGGCCTGATCAACGAGGCACAGTGGGATCCAAAAAGCCAGACCAAACAGGTGGTTCCTGTCCTGCACAGCCGGGCTGGCTGCAAACAACGTTGGGGCCGAGCCGGGCGCATCAGGGACGGCGAAGCGTATTGCCTGTATACGGAGGAACAGTTCAACACACTCTTCCCTGAGTATACGGTGCCACAGATTCAGAGATCCCCATTGGAGCAAATCGTCCTGACTGCAAAAGCGGCTGGCATCGACGACATCACCAGCTTTGACTGGATACAGAAACCGCCACCAGAGGAGTTGGAGCGCGCGCCACAAGTTCTTCACGAGAAGGGAGCTCTCGACGAGGAAGGGGATCTGACAGAGCATGGCCTTGAACTACAGACCTTTGCCGACGAACCGACGTTTGCCAATCTGATGATTGTCGCGGATCGCTTCGCTTGCGCAATAGAAATGGCAACGCTTCTGCCGATCATGAAAGTTGGGGGACTACGCCATCTGCTACGTTGGGATCGAGATTGGGATGCCACAACTCGCCGGGCGGTGAGCCGTATCCATAATGCTCTGAAAAGGGGTTGCCGGGATGACATTGAGTTCTGTCTCAAACTGTACACAGCCTGGTCTGAGGCGCAATGTGACGATCAGGCCATAGCTCCGGAATGGGCATTCCGCCAGGTATGGCCTCGCCGAGTCCCACAGGTCTCGCCGGAGATGGCGGAAGCGCTGGATCCAGACGAAGCCGCGAAGTTCAGAGAAGCAGCCTCTGCTACCGTGCGATACGACGCCCTTCGCGATCTTGTGAGAGACTTTGACCTTGGAGACGAGGCGGACGCCTGGCTGGAGGAGGCTGAGGCTGCAATGCTTCGGGCTGAGCGAGAAGCTTGGGCAAAGGCGTTTTTCGTCAATCACAGCATATTCAAGGACAAGATTGAACCAGAGCGCGAAGTACTTCTCGATGCTCTCTCCGGTCACAAGAAGGAAGAGGAAAGACGTCCTGTCGATTTCGATCTGTTAGACCGGATCCGTATCATCTTTGCCTATTGCCTGCCGGAGCGAAGGTATGAAGGTTTGCCCTCGGATGATGATCGAGGGAGGACTGGCGAATCAACGGGCGGGAACGCCTATGCTTACGAGCTGCGCGGACGCGCGCAGACCAGCGGAGACGCAGGACTCCAGGCCGAGATGGCCGTCCACGTCAATCACGACTCTGTATGCTATGGCCGGAATGTAAGCGCATTTGTGTGCGGAACGCAACAGGTTGTCACAAGGAGTCTTTCTCCTGAGTTGCCTCCGGCTCCGATCATGCATGTGTCCTATCTTTCACTTGTCAAGCCCGAGTGGCTGGAGTGGCTGGAACAACCGGGGCGTTCACAGATCGCATTGGGGCGGCTCATCGCTGCCGAGACGCGAGACACTGAGACTGGCGAATTGCGTTCGACAGATGCTTGCTCACGGCTTTTCCTTGACCAGAGATGCCCTCTCGGCACTCGCTACGAATGTCGGGTGACGCGCATTGCTTCAGATGGAAAGCCAGAACTGGACCTCATCCGCCGGGTGTCTGAGCCTCCAGAGCTCAAGGAAGACTTCCGTGGCGACATTCCCGATGCGACCGAGGAAGTGGACGCAGTTGATGATGTCGATGCCGTCGCCGGAGAACTCGTGGACACTGTCCTGGCTGAAGAGCCTGTTCCGGACCCAGAAGAAGATGTCGTCCCGGCTTGGGTTGATTTAGCCGACGACAGCTGGGAAGTGCAGCCAGAGTCATCCCGGGACCCTGTCATTGAGATCACCGGGGAGACAGAAACTGCACAGCCGGTTCCATCTGCCGTCGTCGGGGAGCGCCATCCGCCGGGGTCTCAGGATTTCCCCACTGGAGACTGGGCCGAGAGATCCTTGTTCCGTCTGGATTCGGAAGACCGGGTCTGTCAAGTCGGCGAGACTCTGATCGCGGAGGTCTTTGACTACGACTTTGACGGGCCTTCGCAACCGACCGTCCTATTGCGGCCCGTGCCCGAACGGGCCCCATTTGAGGTCTTTGCGGAACAGTATCGCGTGGGAGACGATGTCACTGTCACGGCAATCGACTATGACGAGCGGCCGGGTGACTACCTGATTTCGCTCGTCGTTCGGGAGCAAGCCTCGGGTCTCGAGATTCTGCTGGAACCGGAGAATCTGAGCTTCACCACTCGTGGGTTCGCGGTCAAAGAGATCCCTCTGGGCACAGAATTGCAGGCTGTAGTGGAAGCTATAGAAGAAGACAAACACCGAGTCCGCATATCGTGCCTACCATTCGTAGAAGATCACCTGAACCGGAGCCTCGCACGACAGCAAAGCAAACAAGACGTCTTCGAAACTGAAGCTGTCGTGGGAGAGATTCACCACACCCAGGAGAGAGTCTTTTTGACCCTCGGATGGAGTGAGCCAGCGCTAGGTTTTGTCCATGTCGTTGGCGTCGCAGGTAGAGGGCTCTATAAGCCACCCGCGGAGCACGAAGTCGGCGAGACCTGCAGAGTCAGGCTCTGGTTTCCAGACAGACCATCCCACAAGGCTTTAGCAGAAATCCCCGAGGAGATCAGTCCTCTCATAGGAGTGAAGCGCGGCTTCAAGCGTCTATCTTGGGAGAACGGCACACTGTACTTCAGCGGCCGGATGCCATCCAGCCTGCGCAGCGAACTGCAGGCGCCGACGGGAGACAGGAACTATCGTCGCGCCATAAATGACCTCTACCGCTTCTCCAATCAGCTCATGGCCGAGATTGTGGATACAGAGTGGCCTGAGCGGGTGGCAGCCAGATTCCCGATAGACACACGAATACCTGAGGCCAAAGTCCTCCGGTTGACACACTATGGCGCGTTCGTTGAGCTCGAGCGTGGAATCGATGGCAAGCCTGCGGTGGAAGGCATGGTTCACAAGAGCGAAATGACCTGGAGTGGCACGGCAAGCCCGGAAGATCTAGTGGGTATCGGCGATCTTGTCGAGGTACGTGTGATCAAGGTGGACCTCGACAAGCGCGAGATCGGCCTGAGCATGCTGATGCCGGAGAACGATCCACTCCTCAACTACCATGAAGGAGACCAAGCCAAAGGCACGGTTACCGAGGTCAAAGACTACGGTGCGCTTGTCGAACTCGAACCTGGCGTGAGGGGACCGGTCTACAAGAGGGAGATGTGGGGCTTCATCCCTGATGTACGAGAGGTGATCAGTGTCGGCGATGAAGTGGACGTGCTCATCCTGGAGGTAGACCGAGCCGAACGCAAGTTTTGGCTCAGCATGCAGCTGCCGGAGAATGATCCACTCCTCAAGTACCGCGAAGGAGATCAAGCCACAGGCACAGTCACCGAGGTCAAGGACTATGGGGCGTTCGTCGAGCTCGAGCCCGGCGTGAGCGGGTTGGTTCACAAGAGCAAGATGCCGGGCCATGTATCCGATGCAAGGCAAGCCATCAGAATTGGCGACAGTGTGGATGTACTGATCCTTGGCATCGACGTGGACAAGCGCCGCCTGGCACTGAGTATGAGAGAACCGTAGAAGGGAAGCGCTCTAGGAGCGCACTGACGTTGTCATCCAACGAGGTGCAATCGGGCAACGTGGGCACTACTGGCCATCACTCAATGATCGGTGCAAGGCGTGCGATTCGCTTCGGACACGCACGGGTATTCACTAGGACCTCCTATCCGGGGCATACTGCTGGTAGCATTGCTGGCCAGTGGGACAGTCCAGCCAAACGATTGGGATAGAAAGGGAGAACGGAGCGCAAGAAACTCTCTCACGACCAGCAAGTGTCTCTCCTAGCATCGACAACTGTGATCTCGCTAAACAGAAAACGGGAGCAGAAGATGGCAACAAGGAAAACCACGAAGAAGAGCGGAGGGAACTCTCCCGACATCGAAGGTCGTGAGCAGGTCGCTTTACCAACCGAGGCCACAGTCCCACTCGGAAAGAAGTTTGAAGCGAAGAAATGGAAACTCGATTTAGTCACTATCTGGTGTTCCGTTGCCGAGCCGCTCGACGTCGACGACAACGTTCTGTTCTGCTTCCGGGTCAATTTCACGCCCCGCGAGATTGCCGAGATTCTAGAGCAATCTCCACCGAGCGCCTATGCCCTCTCCTTCGAACTACAACTACCAGCATCGCAGCCTGACGGACTTGTGCAGGTGACAAACATCGGGCTCGTAGCCGAAGAAACCGTTCTGGGTGTGGATGACCAGTCTAGAGTGGGTCAGTATGTGAAAGAAGGCGCTGACATCGGCGGAACTACGATGACCGCACTCGGAGCATTGGCAGCGACAGTAGAACCCACGTTAGCGCTGCTTGGCATCGGCCTAGGCACGCTGATCAAAGCAGCTGGGTACGGCAGCACTCGTTTCTTCCGGAAGCAGGCGATTTCAACTGGAGTACCATTCATTCTTGGCGAACGGACGTTCGGGTGGAGATTCACAGAAACGGACAGTGGTCCGACCCCCAGCGGCCTAATCGAAGGTGCAGCAAGGCTTCGCATGGACACTCCCCTCGCTGATCTGGAAGTGAGGGTGTCTGTTTCTCTCAGGGACGGGAACGAAATCGCAACCGAGTTCAAGACAGTACCCATTAGCTATCTGAAGGAGCCGAAAGTGGGCCAATCTGTCTAGATGTGAGATAGATTGGGACACCTTCATCGATGGTCATGACCCACATAGTCCTGTCCTTCGCGAACAACGCGTTCATGGATCTCTATCCTGAAGCAGACTGCGCAGCCCGGCTGCTATTTCAATCCTTTGATCGTCACTATCCAGATCGCATCGACTCAGATCGCTCGCACCTGATTCTCGATGCCGATGAACGATCCGTTACCCAGGCCCTAGACACTTGCAGGCAAGAGTGGGACAGGCGTGCGCAACCAGATGACCACGACACCCTCATTTGCACCATCTCAAGCCACGGAATGAGAAGGGTAGACACTCTTGAGATTCTGTCTGATGGGTTCACTCTCCGCAAGCTCGATCAGCTGCTGAACTGGGCCACCTCGATTCAAGTTGCTGTCCTCTTGGACTGTTGCAGCTGGAACTCTCCCCGCGACCCCGCTAACTTCGAGAGTATGCCTGCCAATCGCCTCTACGTTGATGTTGCGAACCCACAGGGCGTGCTCCTAAGAAAGGTACAGGAACCTAGTGCCTTTGCCCTGACGTTCCACCTAATGGCGGCTGAGGCGAGCAAGTCTACTGGGAAGGTCACTCTTGGAACGATCCTCAACCTGACCCACGATCATCTCTCACGACACGTGGATACGCGCGGTCAAGGAGACATGACATGCAACAGATTCTACAGGGGGAGGGTTGAGTGTACCTTGAAGCCTGGTGAGCCACTACAGCCATTCTATTCGCACCCCAAGTATAAGGCCATCGTGGACGTTCTCATCCAGGACCTGATCGGCAGCTTGCGGGATGAAGGGTTGTCTCTACCTGCAAGCAGATTCTCGGTGTTGACTATTCTGTCAGAGAACGATGCTATCTTGGGCCTCACTCATATCATCGACAAGGTACTGCCAGAGGCTCACTGGAGTGCCGCCCCCAGCTTCATAGAGTACTTGATTGGACCAGTGGTCAGACAGGTAGGGCTTCACTCTGAGGACAGAGATCAGTTGATATCGCATGTTTGGCGCAGCGACCGTGCTTCAAGCGAGTGGTTCTTCGCATTCTTGGTTAAAGGTGTGATAACCCTCGATGACCTTGAAAGGCTGGCTGACTCATTGGCGGAAGAAGGGCCCTATGACATCCGGCGTTTTGTGGTCTTTTCAGCAATCTGGGAAAGCCGCCATCTCGCAGCCGCCGGGTTCTTTCCCTCCACGCTCATCGTCGAGAGCGTGACCGCGAAGCTCTCTGCTATAGTGAAGAGGACTTCCCTTGCAGCCGCTCAGGCGGCTCCGATAGACATTGGCTATGAACTGAACATCGCCTATCAGCGGCCCTACTACTGGTATGGGTTGGGGCCACTTGCTCACGAGACTTCCTTCGCGGAGGACGATGTATCGCCCGGTGGCGCGCCGGATGTCTTCCTGAGAGCCTTGGGCCTAGTCGGGGCGGAGGACTCCCCCATGGAGCTACCAGAAAGGTTCCGCTTCTTCGCCCAGATGGCAGTCAATCTAGCAAAGGGGCGGCACTGGGGTATTGCGTGCGAATGCTTTCGACTCCTCTTCTTCCGGCGAATGTGGTCGCATACGAATTCCATATGGTACTCAGCCGAGATAACCGATCAGATGGACCCTCACGCCTACATCCGCCGCAAGGCGCTAGAGGTCCTGGCGATCATGAGGAAAGCAAAGGCACCCGCCCGTTGGCAGCTAGGGTTGATGCTCGACCGCTTTCAATGGGACTACGGCTATATCTACCATGGCCGTGCTACCACCAGGATTGCGAACTCGCTTAGCCGCACAGCAGACTGCGTTCTTGAGGAGACGCTAGGCCTGGCGGACGAGAGGCTCTTGGATTGCGACTATCTGTTGCTGTACGCCACGATGATATACAATCACATGTTAACCGATGGGAAAGTGTCCCTTTCGAAAGAGGCAAGACACTGGGTATTCGACAAGCGCCTCAGCGATCCGAGTGGATACCGCCCGGACATCTTCGATGTCCTCAGAATCTTGGTGCAAGACTTCGATTTCAGAGACGACAGGCGCTTTCGATCTGCGCTCATCCTATCTCTGGATGAGGCTATCCTGCAGAGACCTTCACTCCTAGATCCCTGCCCCAAACTGGGATCGGCCGAACTGTTTACAATAGCCAAGGAGCTCCGACAGACTGCCCTCGATCAGTATTATCCTGACGGCGATGATGAGATGAGGAACAAGTGCATGTGATTGACAGTGCAGGCAAGCGCAAGGGCTGGCACAACCCCCAGACCTGGGCGTCATCCGCAGTTCGGACGCGGTGAGTCACGCAAGGGGAAGCGCCGACCAGCCCGGCCACGCGTGTGACCTAGGGTCCCGCGACCTGTACTAGCTCGAGGAGCTTGCTAGACACAGCTCTCTTGCGCGTCACAACCGGGCATTACACGGCGCGGGCGCAGGAGGTTGAATGCGACGCGTCGCTCGTGGGCCGCCATGTGGACGGAATGCGGATAGGTGGAAACCACTTAGAGACGCACAAGCAGGCGAAAGGACGGCCCAGAGGACCCGGATTCGGCGGTCTCTTCTTGCGGCATTTCGTCGGGCAGCCTCCTGGCAACCTCTCTCTAGGCTTTGGACATCGCGCCGCCGCCGAAGTTGGATCTCGTGACTCCGCTGCATGCTGATCGTGCGTGACCGCGCCGCCATCCTGGCTCCAAGATGCTCACATGATAGACGTCATGCGGGTAATCTGACTGAACTTTCCCCACATGACCTGTTAAGGTTAGGCATATAGCTGCCAGGGTTTTCCCAGCATAACGTCACTCCGCGCCACGCACCACCGCACTACCCCGCTCCGGGTCATCAAGTGTCAACACCACCGCTCGCCGGAATGGAGCAGTACCTCAGAGCATCGAGCAAGCGCGCGAACACCGAAGAGGCGTACCTAGGGGACCTGCGCCTCTTCGGGGAATGGTCCCAGGGCAGCAATGAAGAACTGATCATTCTTCTTCTTCACACGGGTCTCGGCGAGCGGCTGAACTGTCGTGCCGGAAGATCATCAGGGAATACCAGCCCTGGCCTTCCAGGTCTGCCATTAGGAGAAGTGCTCGCTGGATCCTAGCGTCGCCCCACAAGATGGGTACAGTGCCACCTCCAGGTCCTGATCTCTCCTCTCCACGGAGGTTAGCTCTTGTGCCAGTGCCGAGGGTGCCCCGCGCATCCTGCGTGCTCCGCTGGCTCAGGCCCGGGTTAGTCCCACCGTGCTGCCTGTGCTAGAATCTGTAGATGACTGAGAGGCATTGCACAGACCCCGATGGGCGGAATCTGACGGCGGGGTCGATGGTTAGTGCGCTGCCTCAAGATATGGTCACAGCCAATCACCATTCTCGGCTCGTGTCGTAACGCCGTCATCTGCAGCCGAGTCGAAACACGACGGGTACAGCACATGCAAACCTGGGAACAATTCGCAGCAGATCCAAGCGCGCGAATTGGCGTGCTGGGGATCGCCTACGATGAGAACTCATCGTACAAACGCGGCCCAGCCGATGCTCCTCCGCTGATTCGCGCCGCGTTCCATTCGGACTCCTCCAACTTGTGGAGTGAGAATGGGACGGACCTGGGCGAGGATGGCGTCTTTGTGGATGCCGGAGACATCGCGCCTTGTCAAGATGGGGACATGTTCGCCGAGATAGCCAGCGCAGTCACTCGTCTGCTGGATCACGGTCTGCTCCCCCTCATTCTCGGTGGCGACCATGCAGTGACCTCCTCAGTCGTCGGTGCCATTTCCGCGCGTCATTCGCGTCTGAACATCCTGCACTTTGACGCGCATCCCGACCTCTACGACGCCTACGAGGGCAACCGCCGCTCGCACGCCTCACCTTTTGCACGCATTATGGAAGCCGGTCTGGTTGAGCGACTGGTGCAAATTGGCATCCGCACCATGAACGGACACCAGCGCGAGCAGGCCGATGGGTTCGGCGTGGAAGTCATCGAAATGAAAGATTGGCACGATGACCTGACCTTTGATTTTGACACGCCTGTCTACGTTTCGTTCGATATGGACTGTCTCGACCCTGCCTTTGCCCCGGGGGTTTCCCACTGGGAGCCGGGCGGTCTTACAACCCGGCAGGTGCTGCGCGTCATTCAGTCGTTGCGCGCCCCCATCGTTGGGGCGGATATTGTGGAATTCAATCCATCTGTAGAGGCCCCTATCACTGCCATGACCGCCGCGAAGGTCTTCAAAGAGATCGCTGCTCGAATGCTGGAGAGTTCTCTGCTCTAGCGGTACTGGCGCGTCAGGAGCCTCGGCCTCGGCATGATCGGGGGGCATTCCCACCACCCCAAGCTCACTCCCAGTGCAGTGCCTCTCCCGCGATCACCAGACGCCGGGTCTCCGCTGTCGCCTCGAAGATTGGACGCAGGTTCGCGACCCGCCCATCGTTATCCACTGGTTGTCTGGTGGTGTACCCCTGACTTCAGGCAACCGAACCGCGCCATCGGTCACCTCTCCGCCGTGTTAGCCGCGGCGCAGTGCCTGTGCTAGAATCCCCAGATGATTGAGGGACGTATGGAAGAGATCTTGGCAGTACTGAATCCAGCCCAGAGGGAGGCGGTGGAGGCTCCTGACGGGCCGACACTGGTGGTGGCAGGGCCCGGAA
>Ga0307378_10004430_pt1 | contig 20032 bp, 18 predicted proteins | sample UN1MG_FD_202238 | JGI IMG/M metagenome (GOLD analysis project Ga0307378, IMG submission 202238) | Soil microbial communities from Risofladan, Vaasa, Finland - UN-1 | ecosystem: Environmental > Terrestrial > Soil > Coastal area > Acid sulfate soil | place: Finland: Risofladan, Vaasa | collected... | reverse complement strand
TAAGTCTAAGTATTCCTTGGCGACCGATAGTGAACCAGTACCGTGAGGGAAAGGTGAAAAGTACCCCGGGAGGGGAGTGAAATAGTACCTGAAACCGTTGGTTTACAAACAGTCAGAGCGTCGTCATGCCTTCGGGTATGGCCGCGATGGCGTGCCTTTTGAAGAATGAGCCTGCGAGTTACGGTGTGTGGCAAGGTTAACCAGTGATGGGAAGCCGAAGCGAAAGCGAGTCTTAATAGGGCGTAGAGTCGCATGCTGTAGACCCGAAGCCGAGTGATCTATCCATGGCCAGGTTGAAGCGGAGGTAAGACTCCGTGGAGGACCGAACCCACGTCAGTTAAAAATGGCGGGGATGAGCTGTGGATAGGGGTGAAAGGCCAATCAAACTCGGCGATAGCTGGTTCTCCTCGAAATGCATTTAGGTGCAGCGTCGTGTGTTCAGTACCGGAGGTAGAGCACTGAATGGGCTAGGGGACCTACAAGTTTACCGAACCCAATCAAACTCCGAATGCCGGTACTCCAGAGCACGGCAGTGAGACCACGAGGGATGAGCTTCGTTGGTCGAAAGGGAAACAGCCCAGATCATCAGCTAAGGCCCCTAATTCAGGACTAAGTGGAAAACGATGTGGGATTGCACAGACAGCCAGGAGGTTGGCTTAGAAGCAGCCACCCTTGAAAGAGTGCGTAATAGCTCACTGGTCGAGTGATCCTGCGCGGACAATGTAACGGGGCTCAAGTCCTGAGCCGAAGCTATGGGCTTCGATGAGACTTCGGTCGATTCGGAGCGGTAGAGGAGCGTCGATGGTGCAGCGAAGCGGCGGTGTAAACCAGTCGTGGAGCGCCATCGAGTGAGAATGCAGGCATGAGTAACGAGAGAGGGGTGAGAAACCCCTCCGCCGAAAGCCCAAGGGTTCCTGGGGAAGGCTAATCCCCCCAGGGTGAGTCGGGAGCTAAGGCGAGGCCGAAAGGCGTAGTCGATGCACAACTGGTTGATATTCCAGTACCTCTGTGCCCGCGCCAAGTCCAAGAGCCGCAACGTTGGGGCTGTTACCTTCGGGTAGCGAACCGACCGAGTAGCTGGCGGATAGTTGACGGGGGACGCAGGAGGATAGGTGAACCCAGGCGATGGTAGACCTGGGGTAAGCGTGTAGGTGGGTTCCGATGAGAGTTGGAGCCGTAACACTGAGACGTGATGCCGAGCGACATACCGCGAAGTCACTGATTCCATGCTGCCAAGAAAAGCCCAGCAATGAGTTGGCACAGAGCCCGTACCCCATACCGACACAGGTGGGCGGGTAGAGAATACCAAGGCGAGCGGGAGAACTATGGTTAAGGAACTCGGCAAATTACCTCCGTAACTTCGGAAGAAGGAGGACCCTTTTTGGTGAAAGCCTTTACGGCTCGAGCTGAGGAGGGTGGCACAGACCAGGGGGTAGCGACTGTTTACCAAAAACACAGCAGCGTGCGAAGCCGCAAGGCGCTGTATACGCTGTGACGCCTGCCCAATGCTTGAAGGTCACGGGGAACGGTTAGCTCTTCGGAGCGAAGCTGTGAACCTAAGCCCAAGTGAATGGCGGCCGTAACTATAACGGTCCTAAGGTAGCGAAATTCCTTGTCGGGTAAGTTCCGACCTGCACGAATGGCGTAACGACTTCCCCACTGTCTCAACCATAGACCCGGTGAAATTGAAGTACGAGTAAAGATGCTCGTTAGCTGCGGAAGGACGGAAAGACCCCGTGGACCTTTACTATAACTTGGTGTTGAGTTTTGAATTGCGTTGTGTAGGATAGGTGGGAGACTTGGAAGCATTGGCGCCAGCCAGTGTGGAGTCGTCGTTGAAATACCACCCTGCGTACTTTGGAGCTCTAACCTCGGTCCGTGATCCGGATCAGGGACAGCGCCAGGCGGGTAGTTTGACTGGGGCGGTCGCCTCCTAAAGAGTAACGGAGGCGCCCAAAGGTTCCCTCAGGCTGGTTGGCAATCAGCCGTCGAGTGCAATGACACAAGGGAGCTTGACTGCGAGACCTACAAGTCGAGCAGGTACGAAAGTAGGGCATAGTGACCCGGCCATCACGTGTGGAAGTGTGGTCGCTCAACGGATAAAAGGTACCCCGGGGATAACAGGCTAATCTTCCCCAAGAGTCCATATCGACGGGAAGGTTTGGCACCTCGATGTCGGCTCATCGCATCCTGGGGCTGAAGCAGGTCCCAAGGGTTGGGCTGTTCGCCCATTAAAGCGGTACGCGAGCTGGGTTCAGAACGTCGTGAGACAGTTCGGTCCCTATCCTCCGCAGCCGAAGGAATACTGACAACTGCTGTCCTTAGTACGAGAGGACCGGGACGGACGTAGCTCTGGTGTGTCTGTTGTTTCGCCAGAAGCATCGCAGATTTGCTACCTACGGAAGGGATAACCGCTGAAAGCATCTAAGTGGGAAACCCGGTTGAAGATGAGTATTCCCATGCGGTTAACGCAGTAAGGCCCGTGACGAGACCATCACGTTGATAGGCCGGAGGTGTAAGCGTGGTAACACGTTCAGCCGACCGGTACTAATCGGCCGAGGGCTTGGTTTTGAACAGCTCGTGCTTGCTCTGGAGTCCTTGAGGGTCACCCCTCTTTGACAACTGATTTCGGTGACCATAGCGACAGGGTCACACCCGTTCCCATCCCGAACACGGAAGTTAAGCCTGTCAGCGCCGATGGTACTTGGGGAGAGATCCCCTGGGAGAGTAGGACGTCGCCGGATTTCGATCGAGGAACGCACTGACCGGGTTTGCCGGCAGTGCGTTCTTCGCGTTTTCGGCCCGGATCATGGCCAATGGCGACCGCCGCGCCGTAGCATGGCGACCCATGTCTTCCGGCTCGTCTTCTCGTCCCCCGCGCCGTGATGACGGTCGCCGAAGTGGACCGAGCAGATCCTCGGGTCGACCATCGGGCAAGCCCGGAGCACGCTCGAGTGGCTCGGGCCGCCGCGGACCCGACGACAGCCGAACGGGTCGGCCCGGAAATCGAAGCAACCCGCGCCTGCGGGTCACCAAGCCGATGACCGAGGCCGAGCGCCGATCCAAGGCGGTCAAGGAGCGTCGCGCTCCGCGAGCACCGCAGGACCCCGACCTCGAGCGCCGTAAGATCGAGGAACGAACGACCGAGCAGTGGGTCGACGAGGGATCGGTCCGTCGAGAGGCGTCGAACGCTGCTCGTCGAGCCGCCGCCGGCGACGCGACGCAGTCGAAGCGCCGACCACCCAAGCCGCTCGATCCGGAGGTGGCTGCCGAGTTGACGGCCGCGCTCGGCGCGCAGCGGGGTGCCCGTCTCACCGAACGACTCGCGCAGGCGTCGGAAGCGCTCGACCGTGAGCGCTACCAAGAGGCACGTCGAATTGCGTCATCGATTGCCAAGGAAGCACCGTCGGTTGCAGCTGCCCACGAACTACTCGGGCTGGCCAACTACCGGCTGGGTCTGTACAAGCAGGCCGTCAGCGCACTCGAAGCAGCACAGGATCTCCATCCCGATCCGGCAATGCTCCCGGTGATCGCCGACTGTCAGCGCGCTCAGGGCCGCTGGGCCGCCGTCGATCGGGTCTGGACCGAGATCAAGGCGGCATCACCGAGCCACGACATCATGGCCGAAGGGCGGATGGTCGCTGCTGGCGCCATGGCCGACCAAGGTGACATGCCGGGCGCGCTTGCTCTGATGGAACCGGCGACCAAGCGTCCCAAGGCCGTGCGTGACTTCCATCTTCGCCAGTGGTACGTGGTGGCCGATCTCTACGACCGGATGGGCGACCCGATCAGCGCGCGACGCTGGTTCTCGACGATTCTCGACTTCGACGACGACTTCGCCGACGTTCGTGATCGTCTTCGAAGCCTCGGTAGGTGACCCAGACCGATGCCGAGCGCGAATTTCCGAGCCGGCGTGGTCGCCGTGGTGTCGAACTCGCGCAACGAGGTGCTCGCGTTCGAACGCAGCGACATCGCCGGCGCCTGGCAGCTGCCACAGGGTGGGATCGACATCGGCGAGGCACCGACGACAGCAGCGTGGCGAGAACTGGGCGAGGAGACCGGGCTCGGTCCGTCCGATGTCGAACTGGTCGGAGACCACCCGACATGGACGGTCTACGAGTTTCCCGAGAACGTGAGATCCGGCGGCAAACGCCTGGGTCAGGCGCAGCGCTGGTACTTCTTCCGCGCGGTGAGCGACGACCTCGTGCCGGTCCCCGACGACGTCGAGTTCGTGGCGTGGCGATGGGTTGACAGGCGATGGCTCGTCGAGAACGTGGTCGGCTTTCGCAGGGATGCCTACCGTGCGGTGCTCACGCCATGAGTGACGACCTGTTCGCCGTCGCCGCCGAAGAGCAACGACGAGCTCGCGCTCCGTTGGCGGCGCGCCTGCGACCGCGCACGATCGACGACGTCGTCGGCCAGGACCACCTGGTCGGGGCCGGCAAACCGTTGCGGCGCCTCGTCGAAACCGACCGACTGACATCGGCACTGCTCTGGGGGCCACCCGGCACCGGCAAGACCACGCTGGCGCTGGCGGTCGCGGGCAGCACCGACCGAGCCTTCGAGCAACTGTCGGCGGTGAACGCGGGTGTGAAGGACGTTCGCGAGACGATCGAGCGTGCCCGTCAGCGACTGGGTGAGCGCGGGCAGGGAACGATCCTGTTCCTCGACGAGATCCACCGGTTCTCGAAGTCGCAGCAGGATGCCTTGTTGCCCGCCGTCGAGGACGGGACGCTGACGTTGATCGGCGCGACCACCGAGAACCCGTTCTTCGAGGTGAACGCGCCGCTCCGCAGTCGCTCGACGCTCTTTCGGCTCGAACCGCTCGACCGGGCGGCAATCGAGACATTGGTGCATCGCGGCCTCGAAGCAGAGGGAGCAGCCGCCGATGACGACGCTGTGACACTGCTTGTCGATCGGGCAGGTGGCGACGGGCGTCAAGTCCTCACGGCACTCGAGGTCTCGTGCGCGCTGGCGGGATACCGCAACGTCGAGCTCGAACACGTCGAGGCGGCACTGGGCACCACTGCGCTGCGGTACGGACGCGACGACCATTACGACGTCGTGAGCGCCTTCATCAAGTCGATGCGAGGGTCCGACCCGGACGCAGCGGTCTACTGGCTCGCTCGGATGCTCGAAGCCGGCGAGGACGCCCGTTTCATCGCCCGACGGATGATCATCTTCGCATCGGAGGACGTCGGTCTCGCCGACAACAGCGCGCTCCAGGTGGCAGTCGCCGCCGCCCACGCACTCGAACACGTCGGATTGCCCGAGGCGCAGCTCAACCTCTCGCACGCGGCGATCCACCTCGCCTCGGCACCCAAGAGCAACCGGAGTGCCATCGCGATCTGGACCGCTCGCGACGACGTGCGCAACGGGTTGGTCGGCGAGGTGCCGGCGCCGCTCCGTGATGCCCACTATCAGGGAGCGGCGGCGATCGGGCACGGCGAGGGTTACGACTATCCTCACGACCATGCCTCGGGAACCGTTGCCCAGCAATACCTTCCTGATGCGTTCGTCGATCGGCGTTGGTACGAGCCGAGTGTCCACGGCGACGAAGCAGCGATCGGCGAACGTATGAGTCGGCGCCGAGCGACCGAGGGCGACTCGTGAGCGCCGGGGACCTCGTGCTGGTCGTTGCGGCCGTGCTGTGCTCGATCGGGTTTGCGGCACTGGTGGTTGTCCTGCTGCGCGTGCTCGACACCCTGCGAGACGTCCGCCGCGAAGTCGACCAGTTGCGGATGGAGACCACGCCGTTGATCCGCGAACTGCTGGCGACCACCGACGAGGCCCGAGCCACCGTCGACGAAGCTCGTGCCGACCTCGAACGGTTCGATCGGGTGCTCGGGTCGGCCGAGGCGATCGGCGATGCGGTCGGCGGACGAGTCGCCCGCACCTCGTTCTCCGCCCCGATGATCAAAGCGACCGGTTTCGCACGCGGCACGTCGCGGACGATCGCGCGTTTGCGCGGGGCTCCAAAGAACGCATCGATCATGGCGGTCGACGTGCAAGCACTCGAGAGCGCCGGGCAGCCGGGTCCACTGCCGACCGCGAACTCGTCACGATGGAGGAAGCGCGCATGATCAAGCGGGTCACATGGTTTGCGGGCGGGGTCGTCGCCGGCCTCGCCTCCGCGGGGTATGCGAAGAAGAAGGTCAAAGAGACCGCGTCGCAGATTGCACCCGCCCAGATCGCGAAGTCGGCGGCCAACACCGTGCGCTCCAGGACGAGCAACGTCGTCGACGCAGTTCGCGAGGGACGCCAGGTGATGAAGCACACCGAGGACGAACTCCGCGCCCGTCGTGAGGGCCGCCTGACGTCACTCGATGAACATGTCGCACCCGATGATCAGGTCTTCGTCGATGGCGTCCCGGTCGAAAGCGGACGCGTCATCGTCATGCGCCGCAAGGAGCGCAAGGCGCCGCAGTGACCACGCCGCTCGTCGCACGGCTACGCCAGCGGTTGCGACCCGACCAGGTCCGCGACGGTGCGGCCGAGGTCAGCCTCTACCGACGTGACGCGTCCAATCTGTCGGGGCACCCGGCGGTCGTGTGCTTCGCGGAGAGCACCGGCGACGTCCAGGCGATCATCCAGGTCGCCAACGAGTTCGACGTCTCGTTCGTGCCTCGAGGATCCGGAACCGGACTCGCCGGGGGAGCAGTGCCACCGACCGGCTCGATCGTGGTCGCGACGTCGAAGATGAATCGGATCATCTCGGTCGATCCGGTCAACCGGATGGCCTGGGTCGAACCCGGCGTGCTCAATCTCGACCTCTCGACACAGATCGCGCACCTCGGCGTGCACTTCGCCCCCGATCCGAGCAGTCAGCAGACATGCTCGATCGGCGGCAACGTGGCCAACAACTCGGGTGGTCCGCACTGCCTCGCCGACGGCGTGACCAGCGCTCACATTCATGCGATCGAGGTCGTACTCCCCGACGGGTCGGTCACCGTGCTCGCCGGCGAAGACCCCGAACCGACGGGCTACGACCTTCGTGGAGTGTTCGTCGGGAGTGAAGGAATGTTCGGCGTCGCCACCAAGGTGTGCGTGAAGCTGACGCAGAACGCACCCGACGTCGCCACGATGCTGCTCGACTTCGCCGACGTCGCAGATGGCGCCCAGCTGGTCAGCGACATCATCGCCGACGGGATCGTGCCCGCCGCGGTCGAAATGATGGATCAGCTCTGCCTACGAGCCGTCGAGGAGTTCATCCACGCCGGACTACCGGTCGACCAGGCGGCGGCGCTCCTGATCGAGGTGGTGGGACTGCCGGCGTCGGTGGCGTCCCAGATCGAGCGGATTCGCGAGCTGGCGACGAACCGGAACGTGGGCACGATCCGAGTGGCTGCCGACGATGCCGAGCGAGCACTGCTGTGGAAGGGTCGCAAGTCGGCCTTCGGCGCGATCGCGCGCATCAAGCCGAATTACTACCTCCACGACACCGTGGTCCCGCGGCACAAGCTGCCCGAGGTGCTCGCGAGCGTCTACGAGATCGCGTCCCGTCACGAACTGCTGGTGTTGAACGTGTTCCACGCCGGCGATGGCAACCTGCATCCGCTTCTGGTGTACGACGCCCGCGAGCCCGGGGCCGTCGAGCGGGTGCATGCGGCCGGTGACGAGATCGTCCGGGTGTCGGTGGCCGCCGGAGGTGTCTTGAGTGGTGAACACGGCATCGGCCTCGAGAAGCGTGACCTGATGCCGCTGATGTTCTCCGAGGTGGATCTGGCAGCGCAGTCCGATCTGCGTCGGGCATTCGACCCGAAGATGCTCTCCAACCCCGACAAGGTGTTGCCGAGCCCGGCAGGATGCGGTGACATCCACAGCGTGCCCGAGGGCGCCTGGGTGTGAGTGCATCGGCAATCGATCGTGCGGTCGAGTCCTTCGCCGCCGAGGTCGGCATAGAGGGCCCGGTCACGGTCACCGGTCTCGGCTCCCGAGGCGGCCCGGTTCCGGATGTGCGAACGGTGGTGGCCCCGTCGGGCATCGACTGGATCCAGCCCGCCGAGATGACGATCGGTTGCGGCGCCGGGACCCCGGTCGAGGAAGTCGAGGCGGCGCTTGCCGAGCACGGACAGTGCCTTGCCATTCCCGACGGTGGCACCATCGGCGGGATGCTCGCGGTCGGCAGGAGCGGTATCCGGCGACTCGGGTGGGGACCCGTGCGCGACACGGTGCTGCAGGCCCGCTACGTCTCGGCCAAGGGCGAGGTGGTCAAGGCAGGTGGTCCGACGGTCAAGAACGTCAGTGGGTTCGATGTCTGCCGACTGCTCGTCGGATCGCAAGGCACGTTGGGATTTCTCGCCGACGTGATCCTGCGGACTCGACCCCTGCCGGTCGGCGAACGGTGGTTCACGAGCGATCGTGATCCGTGGGAGCTCCTCGGATGCTTGTATCGCCCGACGTCGCTGCTGTGGGATGGGGGCACGACCTGGGTGTTGCTCGACGGTCACGGCGACGACCTGGTCCAACAGGCCGAGCTCGGTGACCTCGTGGCGGTCGATGGCCCGCCACCCCTGCCACCGCGTCGATGGTCGCTGCCGCCGTCGGAGCTGGGCGGGCTCACAACGCATCGTCCGGGACCCTTCGTCGCGGAGATCGGCGTCGGGGTCGTCCACCACACGCAGGCTGCCGACGAGGTTGCGGTCGATCCGACGGTGCGAGCGCTCCACGGTCGGATCAAGCACGAGTTCGATCCGACCGGGCGCATGAACCCCGGCGTCGACGTACTCGCGATCGTGTGACCATGTCGTTGCGGGCGTATGTCGACCGTCCGATCACCGATCTGGAACACGCCGGCCGGGTGGCGATCGCCGCCGCACAGGTCTGGCAACTCGATGCACCGGAGCTGTTGCGGGCCGGCATGAACGCGATCTTCGGGGCAGGACCTGTGGTCCTGCGGGTCAGCGCTCCGACTGCACCCGCGGAGGTGTCGCTCGAACTCGCGCAGTTCTGGCACGAACGGGGTGTCGCTGTGCCTCGTGCGGTCCGCGACGATGTCGTGGTCGTCGACGGACTCAGCGTCACCGCGTGGGAACGGATCGCCAACCGGGCTACACCCGTCGACTGGGTCGGCGTCGGTGACATGGTCAGACGCGTCCACCAGACCGACCCGAGGTCGTTGCCGGCATCGGTGCCGCTCCCATCTCCGACCGCATTTCCGTGGTGGGACTTCGAATCGCTGCTCGAACGCGCGGCACCCGCGCTCGACGAAGCGGCACGTCGAGGTCTCGAGCGTGCGATCGTGCGCCACCGCAACTGGGGCGACTTCGACCGCGCCGTGCTCTGCCACGGTGACGTGCATCCGGGCAATGTCCTGATGCGTGCCGAGGGGCCGGTGCTGCTCGACTGGGACCTGTTGTGTCGAGCTGCGCCGGGATGGGACCATGGTCCGATGTTGACGCTGGCCGGTCGCTGGGGCGGTCGACCGGGGGAATACGAGGAGTTCGCGCAGGGGTACGGGCAGTCGCTGAGCGACGATCCGACGACGATTGCTCTCGCCGAGCTTCGTCTGGTCGCAGCCACGCTGATGCGCGTCGCTGCGTCGATCGATGATCCTGGTGCGCGCCCGGAGGCCGAACGCCGACTTCGCTACTGGCGTGGCGACCCCGACGCACCACCATGGACCGCCCAGTAGCCACGGGAACGGAGCAGGCGCGGTGACAGTCAGAGGAACTTGCGGAGGATCTTCTGCTTCATGCTCGTGTACGGCGGGTACATGAGCGCCGGGTCGGGTCGCGTCGGCTTGTCGAGGACGGCCTTGGCGTGGCTGAAGGTGTCGAAGCCGGACTTGCCGTGGTACGAACCCATACCGCTCTCGCCGACGCCACCGAACGGGAGATCGGGAACCGCGAGGTGCAGGACAGCGTGATTGAGGGTGACCCCGCCGGCCGACGTGTTGGCGACGACGTGCTCGAGCGTGTCTTCGTCGCTGCTGAACGCGTAGAGCGCCAGCGGCTTCTCCCGGTCGTTGACGAACCGGATCGCCTCGTCGATGTCGCCGACGGTCAGGACCGGCAGGATCGGTCCAAAGATCTCGTCGTCCATCACCGCGGCATCGGGCTTCACGCCGGCGAGGACGGTCGGGGCGATGTACCGACTCCCTCGGTCGCCGGTACCACCGATCACGGTGGCGTCGTAGCCGCCGGCGTCGAGCAGCTTCATCAGCCGTTCGTGATGGCGCTCGTTGACGATGCGGGCGTAGTCGTCCGACTGTCGCGGGTCGGCGCCGTAGAAGGTCGTCACCGCGTCGGCAAGAGCCGTGACGAGCTGGTCCTCGACGCTCTCCTCGACGAGCACGTAGTCGGGGGCCACACAGGTCTGGCCGGCGTTCAGGAACTTCGCCCAGGCAATGCGCTTCGCGGCGACCTCGAGGTTGGCGTCGGCGGCGACGATGGCAGGGCTCTTGCCGCCGAGTTCGAGCGTGACCGGTGTGAGGTGTTCGGCCGCCGCACGCATCACCACGCGGCCGACCTTCCCGTTGCCGGTGTAGAAGATGTGATCGAAGCGCTGTTCGAGGAGTGCCGTCGTCTCGTCGACTGCACCGGTGACGACGGCGACCGTCGAAGCGTTGAAGTACCTCGGTACGAGCTCCTCGATCAGCGCCGATACCGACGGCGTGACCTCGGACGGCTTGAGCACGGCGGTGTTGCCGGCGGCGAGGGCGGGAACCAGCGGGGCGAACAACAACTGCACCGGGTAGTTCCACGGGGCGATGATGCAGACGGTGCCGAGCGGTTCAGGCCGCAGCGTGGCGGACCCTGGCTTGAACGTGATCGGAACCTTGATCTTGGTCGGCTTGTTCCAGGCGTCGAGGTGCTTGAGCGTGTGGTCGATCTCGTTGATCGTGAATGCGATCTCGGTGGTGTAGGCCTCGATGCGCGGCTTGCCGACGTCGGCGACCAACGCGTCGATCAGGCGGTCCTCCTGTTCGACGAACATGGCCCGCAGCGACCGGAGTTGAACTCGCCGCGACTCGATGTCACGGACCACGCCGCTGTGGAACCCGTCGCGGAGTTGTTGGACGATCTCGGGGATGCGCTCGACGGCAGTCATGCGTGAAGCGTACGCGTTCACACCGGCTGATGTGTCGGGCAGTAGTAGCAGCGACGGTTGGCGATGTCGATGACGCGGATCTCGTCGCCACACAGCAGGCAGCGGTCGCGCTTGTAGGCGTACGTCGCTTCACCACGCCTGATGCGCGCATTCGGCGCGACCCCGAGATCCTCGCGTCGAACCGTAACGATGCGGTTGTCCTTCACGCCCTGGCGCAGCATGGCCTGAACGGTCGTCCACAACGCCTCCAGCTCGACACGGTCGCAGTTCGTCCCCGGCCGCAGCGGGTGCATTCCCGAGACGAAGAGGGCTTCGGCGCGGTACACGTTGCCTATGCCGGCGACGACCGACTGGTCCATCAGGAGGTCACCGATACCGCGTGAGCTTCGTTGGACTCGTGTGATCATCTCATCGGGCTTCGACCCGCGTCGGAGCGGGTCGGGGCCGAGGCGCGCAAGGATCTCCCGGCGAACCGATGGTGGGTCGATCGAGCACGCGGTGGGGCCGGACAGGTCGACCGTGAGGTAGCCGTGGTCGCCGTGGTCGGGTTCGACCTGGAGGCGCATTCGGACCTGACCGATCGGCTCCGGAGACTCGTCGGTGCGCTGGATGCGGAACTTGCCGAACAGTCCGAGGTGGACGTGACCGACCTCACCGGTAGACCAGCGATAGAACAGGTGCTTGCCATACGGTTCGATCCGGTCGAGCGTCGCTCCGTCGACCCGCTCGGCGTCGGGCGTGAATCGGCCCTGCGGGCTCGACACGCTGATGGCGCGCCCGACGAGCAATGTCGTGTGGTCGCGGGCGATGCGGTGAATCGTGTGGCCTTCGGGCATGCGTGGCGAGAACGTACGATGGCTGGACCATGGTCGTCGCATCGAGCTCCGAACCCTTGAGCGTGTCCGTGCTCGGGCTCGACGCCGAGCTGGCGGCCACGTGCGTGAGCTGCGGCTTGTGTCTGCCCCACTGTCCGACATTCCGGGTCACCGGCGAAGAGAGGTACTCGCCGCGTGGGCGCATCGATGCCATGCGTGCCGTGGACCGCGGCGAGCTCCCGATCGACGACGAGTTCGTCGACTTCATCGAGACCTGCGTGCAGTGCCGAGGATGCGAGACGGCGTGTCCGAGTGGCGTCCAGTTCGGTGCGCTGATGGAGGAGACCCGGTCCGCGCTCGCCACCGGGGGGCGGATCACGCCGTGGTGGCAGCGGTTCGGGTTCCGCGTACTCCCGCGGCACCGACTCCTGCTGGCGGGCTCCACGGCACTCGCGGCGGGCCAACGGCTGCGTCTCGTGCCGAAGCGCCTGGGCGTGCCGCGGCTACCGCTTCGCCGGGTGGCGAAGGTCGCGACGACCGGCTCGGACGTGTGGTTGTACACCGGCTGCGTGATGGACGCATGGCAGCGCGAGACACACCGCAACACAGCCGCGCTCATCGCGCTCACCGGCGCGACGCTTGCAGTCCCCGGATCGGGCGGAGGGTGTTGCGGGGCCCTCCACGTCCACGCCGGCCTGCACGACGACGCGGTGGCGTTGGCAGAGCGAGTGATGGCATCGATGCCCGGATCGGCGTCGATTCTGGTGAATTCGGCCGGGTGCGGCGCGTCGATGAAGGACTACGGCACGCTGCTGGGCACCGAGAACGCCCGTCGGTTCAGCGCCCGGGTGGTCGACATCTCCGAGTGGTTGGCCGAACGGCTCGACCGCCTACCGGTCCCCCTGCGTGGCGGTGGGGCAGTGATCGTCCAGGATCCGTGCCATCTCCGGCACGTGCAACGTGCACACGAGCCTGTCAGGACGTTGCTCGCTCATGTTGCCGAGGTCGTGGAACTCGACGACGCCGGCCTGTGCTGCGGCGCCGGCGGGGCGTATTCCGCTCTGCAGCCGGATCTGGCAGGAGACATCCGCGCACGCAAGGTTGCCTCGATCATGCGGGCGACCGATCGGTCCGGTGCTGTCGTCGTGGCCAGTGCGAATCCCGGCTGTTCCATGCATCTTGCCGGAACGCTCGATCTTCCCGTGAAACACCCTGTCGACATCTTGGCCGAAGCGCTCGGCGTGGCCGGGCGATGATGGGGGAGTACGCCACGTTCGTCGAGCGACTCGAGGCCGTTGCTGCCGACCTCGACGAGGTGGCGTTCGACCGGCTGAGCGAGGCAGTCGCCGATGGTGAGACCACCCGTCCGGTCGACGACAAGAAGCTGATGCAGGCACGCCGAGCGATCGAGAAGGCGGCCGCCGTACTTCGTCAACTCGACGAGACGTAGCTGTTGAGCACGCGGATCATGGCGACCAGGTCGCTGTAGCCGCGCTTCGCGAATACACACGAGATCCGATCGAGGTCGAGCTTGTCGTCGTCGCGTCGTTCGATCTTGAAGGGTTCCGTCCGAATGATCGCGCCGCTCGAGGCCAGATGCCCGAATCGCTCGTTGAGCTCGGCCAGTTGAGCATCTGTTGGGCCGTGGTGCATCCGGATCACGAGGTGATCGCCGACGAATCGGATCGAGTCGTAGTTCGCGTAGAAGCTCTCGATGATGCTCGCAGCCTCGTCGACACCGTTGGTGATCGTGTACAGGCCGACGTCGTCGGCCGAGACGAGACCCCGGGCGATCAACTGTTCACGGACAAAGGTGTCGACGCCCTCCCAGAATGGGTCGCCTGGCGCGTCGAGCAGCACGATCGGAACGGGAACGCCCTTGCCGGTCTGCGTGAGCGTGAGCAGTTCGAACATCTCGTCGAGCGTGCCGAAGCCGCCGGGCATGCACACGAACGCTTGCGACTCCTTGATCAACATCAGCTTGCGGGTGAAGAAGTACTTCATGCTGACGTGCTTCTCGTCGCCCGCGATCACCGAGTTGGCACCGGACTCGAACGGCAGCCGGATGGAGACGCCGATCGACATCTCACGTCCGGCACCCTCCATGCCGGCCTGCATGATCCCTGGCCCCGCTCCGGTGACCGCCATCCAGCCATGTGCGGCCAGCGTTCGCGCGAGTCCAACGGTCAGCTCGTACAGCGGATCGTCGGCACTCGTTCGGGCCGAACCGAAGATCGACACCTTCCGACGCTCCTTGTACGGGGCGAACATCGCATAGGCGTCACGCATTTCGGCGAGCGCTGCCGTGGCGATCTTCAGATCGAGCGTGTCAGGCTGATCGGCGATGAGTCCCAGCGCTTCGGAAACGAGTTCTTCCGAGAGTCGAACATTCTCGGAAACACCGAGCTCCGACACGATGGATCGAGCGTGGGACAGTTCGGCGTCAGATACATCTGGGTCCATGGATCAACGATCGTACGGCCCCAGGTGGATGGGTCCGGTGCTGGGACTGGTGGCAACGGGCGCGGGCCTTGCTGCAGCCGAACTCGTCGTGGGGCTGTTCGAGCGGACGTCGTCCCCGGTCGTGCCGGTCGGGCAGGTGTTCATCGACTGGGTTCCGAAGCCGCTCAAGGACTGGGCGATCGAGGCGTTCGGCACCAACGACAAGGTCGTGCTCGTCGTCGGAGCGCTCGTGGTGCTGCTCGGCATCGGGATCGGCGTCGGTGTCCTTGCGATGCGCGGCGCCCGGGCTGCGGCCGTGGCGCTCACGTGCGTGACCGGCGTCATCGGAGCGTGGGCGGTCATGACCCGTCCCGAGCCCACGTTGTTGAAGCTGCTGCCCACGATCATCGGCACTGCGGTCTCGATCGCTGTGCTGCTGTACCTTGCGCCGCGTCCGACGTCGCCGTCGACGAGCGTCGATCTCGAGCGGCCGGTTGCCGAGCCGATGGGCGTCGATCGGCGACGCTTCGTGGGCGGAGCGATCGGCATCGGTTCGATCGCCGTGATCGCTGGTGGTGTCGGACGCATGATGCAACAGCGGTTCGAGATCGACAGTGAGCGAAGTGTGCTCAGCCTGCCCCGGGCCGACGCTCCTGCGCCGCCGCTGCCGGCGGACGCACAACTCCGGCTCGACGGGCTCGACCCGTTCGTCACGCCGAACGCCGACTTCTACCGGATCGATACGGCGCTCGTGGTTCCGCAGGTGCCGAAGGACAGCTGGCGGCTGAAGATCGGTGGCATGGTCGACAATCCGATGGAGCTGACGTTCGACGACTTGCTGGCTCGCCCCCAGGTGGAGCGGTATGTGACGTTGTCGTGCGTCTCGAATCCCGTCGGCGGCGATCTGATCGGCAATGCGCTGTGGCAGGGGGTCTTGCTGCGCGACGTGCTCGAGGAGGCCGGGGTGCAACCCGAGGCGACGCAGATCGTCAGCCGGTCGATCGACGACTGGACCGCCGGAACGCCGACCGAGGTCGTCATGGACGGTCGTGACGCCATGTTGGCCGTCGCAATGAATGGTGAGCCACTGCCGGCGCGCCACGGCTATCCGGTCCGCATGGTCGTGCCCGGCCTGTACGGCTACGTGTCGGCCACGAAGTGGGTCACGCAGATCGAGCTGACTCGGTGGGAGGACTACGACGCCTATTGGGTCCCGCGTGGCTGGTCGAAGGACGGGCCGATCAAGACGATGTCGCGGATCGATACCGACCGGCGCGGTGCCACGCCGAACGACGTGATCGTCGGCGGGGTGGCGTGGGCGATCCATCGAGGTGTGTCGAGAGTCGAAGTGCGTTCCGACGATGGTGAGTGGTTCGGGGCCGAGCTCGGCGGTGTGCCGTCGAACGACACGTGGGCGCAGTGGATGGTGACGCTCGACCTCGAGCCCGGCCGACACAAGATCGAGTCCCGCGCCTTCGACGGTGACGGTGTTCCCCAGACCGCAGAGATCGCCCCGGTCGCTCCGAACGGTGCGCAGGGCTACCCCGGCCGTTGGATCGAGGTCTGACTCACACGACCCGAAATGTGCGCGAATCGACCCGCAGGTGATCCTTCCCTGCGCATTTTTCGGATGGTGAGGGGTCAGGTGAGGGTGGCGGCTTTGGCGTCGAGCGCTCCGACCAGCTCATCGAATGCGGCGGCGAAGCTTGCGACGCCTTCTCGTTCGAGCTGTGAGGCCACGTCGTCCATGTCGACGCCGACGTCTGCGAGGTCGTGCCACACCGTGCGTGCGTCGTCGACGTCAGCGTCCACCCGACGAGCAGGCGTGCCGTGGTCGGCGAAGGCTTCGAGCGTCGCCTCGGGCAGCGTGTTGACCGTGTCCGGACCGATCAGTTCGTCGACGTAGAGCGTGTCGGGATACGCGTCGTTCTTCGTCGACGTCGATGCCCACAACGGCCGCTGCACACGAGCACCGCGCGCGGCGAGTGCCTGCCAACGCGGTCCCGAGAAGGCCTCGAGGAACAGCTGGTACGCGAGTTTGGCCTGGGCGACGGCCGCCTTGCCTCGCAGGGCCAGCGCGTCGGCGGACCCGATCGATTCGAGGCGTCGGTCGACCTCTGAGTCGACTCTGCTGATGAAGAAGCTCGCAACGCTCGCCACTGCTGACAGGTCGGCGTCGGGATTCATCGCCAGCCGTTCGAGCCCTGCGAGATAGGCCTCGATCACCCTGGAGTACCGGTCGAGGCTGAAGATCAATGTGACATTGATGCACCGACCTTCGGCGATCATCTGTTGGATCGGCGCGAGCCCCTCCTCGGTGCCGGGGATCTTGACCATGAGGTTTCGCCGGGCGATCCGTTCGTGCAGCTCGCGAGCGGCCGATTCCGTTCCGGGGCCGTCATGTGCGAGCCCCGGGTCGACCTCGACGCTCACGTAACCATCGACGCCGCCGGAATGGTCGTACACCTTCGAGAAGACGTCGCAAGCGCTGTGGATGTCGCGAATCACCATCGCCCAATACGCATCATTCGTGGAGATGCCTGCGGATCGGAGCTCGCCGAATTGCTCGTCGTAGTCGGACGAGTCCTGGATCGCCTTCTGGAAGATCGACGGGTTCGACGTCAACCCCCGGACGCCGCTGTCGCGGATCTCGACGAGTCGTCCGGACGTGATGTACCCGCGCTTGAGGTTGTCGAGCCAGGCGCTCTGGCCCTGCTCGTCGTGGAGGGCGATGATCCTGTTGTCAGCCATGGCGTCCTTTCGAGGTGGACAAGTGTGATGAGGTTGGGGCGGCTCAGTAGAGCAGCGCGTTGGCCCGTTCGACGACGTTGTCGACGTTGATGCCGAGCTGCTCGAGAACCAGCTCGCCCGGTGCGCTCGCCCCGAAGCGGTCGATACCGATCGAGTCGTCGGACCACCGCTCCCAGCCGAACGTGGTGGCCGCTTCGACCGACAGAGCCGGCACACCGGCCGGCAGAATCGAGTCGCGGAAGGTCTCATCCTGGGCGGAGAAGCGATCCCAGCTCGGCAGGCTCACGACGCGGACCGCCCGGCCCTGCTCGCGCAACCGCTCGGCGGCGTCGACACAGACTTCGACCTCGCTTCCGGTAGCGACGAGGACCACCTCCGGATCACCGTCGGAGTCGGTCACGATGCCACCGCCACGAGCCATCGCCGATCCGTCGGTCACCACCCGGATGTTCTGGCGACTGAGGATCAACGCTGACGGGCCGTCGTGGCGAACGATGTCAGCCCATGCGTGGATCGTCTCGTTGCCATCGGCAGGTCGGACGACATGGAGGCCGGGGATGGCGCGCAACGCTGCGAGATGCTCGACCGGCTGGTGCGTGGGGCCGTCCTCGCCGACGCCGACCGAGTCGTGAGTGAACACGAAGCAGGTCTTCGCCTTCGAGAGCGCGGCGAGACGGATCGAGGGTCTCATGTAGTCCGAGAAGACGAAGAACGTGCCGCTGATCGGCAGAGTGCCGCCGTGCTGGGCCATACCGACGAGCGCGGCGCCCATCGCATGCTCGCGAACTCCGTAATGCAAATAGCGACCACTGCGGTCGTCGGCGGTGAACGCGGTCGTACGAGCGAGTCCGGTGCCGTTGCTCCCCGTGAGATCCGCAGAACCCGAGATCAGCCCAGGGAGCCGGTCGTAGGTCGCGTCGAGCGCCTTCTGGATGGCCTTGCGCGTGGCGACCGACTCGCCGAGGTCGTAGGCGGGAAGATCGGAGTCCCAACCGTCGGTGCCGGTACCGGCCCACGCTGCCTGCCACTCGGGCGAGGCGGTGACAGAGGCGCTGGCGTTCACCCATGCGCTACGAGCGGTCACGCCCCGCTGTCCGACGTGGCTGCGGTAAGCCTCGACGAGGTCGTCGGGCGCCCAGAACGGTTCGTCGGGGATCCCCATGACGTCTTTGGTGCGGGTCACGTCATCGGCGGTGAACGGATTGCCGTGGGCGCCGTTGGTGTCGACGTGGTCGGGGGAGGGCTCGCCGATGTGCGAGCGCAGGATGAGCAACGACGGCTTCTCGGTCTGCTGTTTGGCTGCGTCGAGCGCTGCTTCGAGTCCGTCGAGGTCGTCGGCCATTTCACCGAGGTCGACGACGTCCCAGCCGTACGAGCGGAACCGCATGGCGGTGTCGTCGCCGGTCGACATGCTCGTCGGACCGTCGATCGTGATCAGGTTGTCGTCGAACACGCAGATCAGCTTGCCGAGCCCGAGGTGGCCGGCGAGCGACGCTGCTTCGTGGCTGATGCCCTCCATCATGCAGCCGTCGCCTGCGATCACGAAGGTGAAGTGATCCTGCGCCTCGGCGCCGAAACGAGCCCGCAGGTTCTCTTCGGCGATCGCCATACCGACAGCGTTGGCGAAGCCCTGGCCGAGCGGACCGGTGGTCACTTCGACGCCGGCGGTGTGGCCCGCTTCCGGGTGACCGGGCGTCGCTGATCGCCACTGGCGGAAGTCCTTCAGATCGTCGAGCTCGAGTCCGTACCCGGACAGGAACAGCAGCGAGTACTGCAGGATCGACGCATGACCGTTCGACAGCACGAAGCGATCCCGGTCGGCCCATTCCGGGTCGGAGGGGTCGTGCTTCATCACGCGGCTGTAGAGCACGTGGCCCAGCGGAGCGAGTGCCATTGCTGTTCCCTGGTGGCCGCTGTTGGCTGCGAGCGGGCCGTCCATCGCCATCCCTCGGATGAGCGAGACGGCGAGCTGGTCCTGGTCCTCGGTCAACGACACGCGGCGAGAGTACCCGACGACCTGCGAATCCGACCCAACCCGATCACCTCGCCGGTCTGACCTCTGATGTGATCGTCAGGCGGGCGGCAGGAGCGTGAAGGGCACGAGGTGCCAGGGGCCGTGGTCGATACGGCAATGAGCGACGACCTGTCCGTAGTCGTCGAACTCGAGCTCGCCACGCACGAGGCGGTAGGTGAACTTGCCCGGCTCGACGGTGAACGGACTCACGTTGCGAGCGACCTGTTCGCTGTCCTCCTCGACGCCCCGGCGGAACACGACTTCGAAGACGCCCGACCCGTCCTCGCCCTCGGGGCAGAAGATCAGGCCGATCAGGTGCGGCGTGATGGTGACCGGCACCGGCTCGGGTGCGGCTTGCGAGAACATCACGCCGGTGAGGTCGATGCGCGTCGACGGCCCTGCGGCCTGCCGCATCTCGAAGTTCTCGACGAACAGTGCGGAGACGATCTGCATGGCGCCTCAGGCTACGGTCGCCCGATGCTGAGCTCTGTCCTCGACTCGGAACACATCGACTCGCTACTGCATGCCGGCGTCGAGCGCAGCGCCGTACCCGGCGTCGTCGCTGTCGTCGTCGACCGCGAGGGGATTTGCCACGAGGCCGCGTTCGGGGAGCGGGAACTCGGGAGCGGTGTTCCGATGATCGTCGACACGGTCGGTTCGATCTTCTCGATGACCAAGGCGCTCACCGCCGCGGCGGCGATGCAGCTGGTGGAACGCGGTCAGCTCTCGCTCGACACGGCCGCCGGCGACGTCTGCTCCGAGCTCGTGGGTCGCAAGGTGTTGACTGGCTTCGACGGCGACGGCCAACCGGTGTTGCGTCCGGCCGCCTCAGCTTTGACGCTGCGTCAACTCTTGACGCACACCAGCGGATTCGGTTACGAGTTGTTCAACGCCGATCTCGTCAGATGGCACGAGGTCACCGGGACCCCCGGACTTGAAGCCAACGGTGTCGGGATGC
>Ga0307378_10004428_pt1 | contig 20034 bp, 20 predicted proteins | sample UN1MG_FD_202238 | JGI IMG/M metagenome (GOLD analysis project Ga0307378, IMG submission 202238) | Soil microbial communities from Risofladan, Vaasa, Finland - UN-1 | ecosystem: Environmental > Terrestrial > Soil > Coastal area > Acid sulfate soil | place: Finland: Risofladan, Vaasa | collected... | reverse complement strand
GCAATTATTCCAGTGTCATCGCGAGGAGCGAAGCGACGTGGCGATCTCGTTAATTCATCTTAAGAGATTGCCACGCCCTTTCAGGGCTCGCAATGACATTGTAAAAATATATATTGCGTTTATATTAGTTTTTCAGGAGCTAAGGAGAGCATTTTTGATTTTGCTCTCTATCCAGGATACAAAAATGCATACGGAGCTAGCCTCCAGTTTGACATAAAAGACGGTTTCATTATAATTGTAGTTCACTTTCAATTGCGTTTTTTCTTATCACAAGATTAGCGCTATAAAAGGAGAGAGCTAGCAATGCAAACTTTTGAAGATTTCATAGAATTTGCCATCAAAAGAGAAGAAGAAGCAATCAAAGCTTATGGAGACATCGCAGGTATAGCAAAAGCTCCAGGCCTCAAGAAACTTTTACTCGATCTCCAGGAGGAGGAAAGAAACCACAAGAAACTTCTTCAGGATATAACCGAGGAGAAAATTGAATCTTTAGAAATCAAAGAAGTTACAGATATGAAAATTAGTGATTATCTGATAGAAGAACCTCCGAGTGCTGATATGAATTTTCAGGACCTTCTTATTCTTGCCGCGAAAAAGGAGCAAAAGGCTGTGGATCTATATTCCGATCTGGCGAGAAAAGTCAGTGAAATAGAGCTCAAGAAATTATTTGAGTTTCTCATCCAGCAAGAAAAATCACACAAGCTGAAATTGGAGGAAGAATACGAGAAACATGTGCTAGAAGGGTATTGATTTATATCGATAATTTTCTAGTTTCTTTAAAAAAACCAAGAGGAAAGTTTCTGGTTTTTAAGAAGCCAGGTATGATATTCAATCTTAAGGAGAACGATGATGGAAAAGTGGGAATGCACGGCCTGCGGTTATATCTACGACCCTGAAGAGGGCAATCCCGATAACGGGGTAGAACCAGGAACTCCTTTTGAGGATATACCTGATGATTGGGTTTGTCCTCAGTGCGGGGTTGGTAAAGAATTTTTTCAGAAGATTGCTTAGGGCAGAGCAAAGGATAAAAGTTTAAATTGAGAGTAATAATCGTTGGAAATGGTTTAGCTGGGATCATATCTGCTAAAACGCTGCGCGAGCTGGATAAGAAAGTCGAAATAGAAGTTTTTGCTGAAGAAAAATATTATTATTATCCCCGTCCAAACTTGATCGAATTTTTAGCTGGCACAATTCCTTTTGAGCGGATGTTTGCCTTTCCTCAAGAATGGTATAGAGAGCAGAATATAAATATTCATCTGGGGAAACCAGTAACAAGAATTTTCCCTGATTCACAAGAAATCGAGGTGGCGGGAGGAAAGAAAGAGAAATACGAATCTTTGCTCCTAGCTAACGGTTCTTTTTCCTTCATCCCTCCCTTTAAGGGCACAGATAAAAAGGGAATTTTCGCATTAAGGACTCTGGACGATGCCTTTGAACTTCTCGAGTACCTCAAGAATCACCAAAGGGTAGTCGTAATCGGAGGAGGGCTTTTAGGCCTGGAGATAGCCCGGGCAATGAAATCAAGAGGAGCTCAAGTGGATGTAGTTGAATTTTTCGATCGTCTGCTGCCCCGCCAGCTTGATATCCAGGGGGCATCTCTGCTTAAAGCCCAGATCGAAAATATGGGTATAAACGTTCATCTCGGATTGGCTACTGAGGAGATTCTCGGCCAAAATGATGTGAGAGGATTAAGGTTTAAGGGGGAAAGAGAGATAGAAATGGACATGGCTATTGTAGCAGCAGGAGTAAGGTCAAATATTCGATTAGCAAAGGAAGCTGGTCTTGAGACCGATCGAGGGCTTGTTACCGATGATTACCTCCAGTCGAACAATCCAAAAATATTTGGGGCGGGGGATGTTATCCAGCATAGAGGGAGAGTCTATGGGATTATCCCTTCTTCCTTTAATCAAGCCCGGGTTGTAGCTTCCAATATCCTGGGCAAGAAGGAGAAGTATGAAGGAACTGTCCCTTCTAACACTTTGAAAGTTGCTGGCCTTGATCTCACATCTGTAGGACTGGTCAATCCTGAAGAGGGTACCTCAGAGGAATTTAGAAAAGAAAAAAAAGAGGAGGGAATATACAAAAAAGTTGTCATCCAGAAAGGCGTGGTCGTCGGTGCTATCTGGATGGGCACCAAGAAAGGAGTCCATGAAATCATTCGTATAATCTCCCAGAAGATAAATATAGAGAAACATAAAATTTCTCTTTTAGAAGACGATTTTGACTATTCAGTTTTATGAAAGTTAGAATTTTTAGCATCTTTCTTATTTTGTCGGTTTTCCTCGCACCCGTCTGCGTTCTGGGCAAAACCTCTGGGTATCTCTCCTTTGAATACATAAAAGGTCAAGATCAATCAGACCTGGTCGATGGAAGTTTCCGAAACTCTCAATTCGGACTCGTTTTTTCAGATGAAATTGCCCCCAGGATTGACTATGCTGCAGAGTTCAGGTTCAAGGAAGAAAGCAGAATTGAGTTAGAACAGGCCTGGGTAGGATTCAAGCTCTCAAATTTGATGAATTTTAAATTAGGCCTCTATATTGTTCCTTTCGGAAAATACAATCTGATAAACCGCCCTAATCAGACGATGTTAATAAATGCTCCTCTGATTGTGGAGAAAATGTTTCCCCCAAGCTGGAGGGATATGGGAGTCCAGTTAGAGGGGAGAGCAGGCAACATTTTCTATTCAGGCTATTGGGGAAACGGGCTTTTTGAGAGTGAAAATTTAGGAGGGAGCCAGCAGTTTGAGGATAATAATCTAAACAAAGCAAAGGGAGCAAGATTGGGCGTAGCGCTGAGCCAGTCGCTTGAAGTCGCCTTTTCCTATTATAGGGGGAAATATGATGAGGAAAATGAGCGAGATCTTATCCTTGAAGGAATAGATTTAATCTGGTCATCAGAAGGATTTCAAATCCTCTCTGAGTATTTAAGAGGTACTTTACAAAATCCTGAAAATTTTTCTGAAGGCAAAGTTGAAGGGTACTATATTCAAGTTTCATTTGAATCAAGCAACTTTCGTCCTGTCGCGAGTTACCAGCGACTAAAATATGAAGATCCTTTTCATGGCCAAGGCTTTAGCAGTGCTGTTTCTGGAGCGGGGATTTCAGAGGAGAAAAAGCGCTGGACGCTCGGGGTTGTGTATTTTGCCTCCGAAAATGTTTTTCTTAAATTCGAATACGATTTTAACCGCGAGAAAGACTTAGAGATTAAAAATAACTCTTATTCATTCCAGGTTTCCTTAAGTTTTTAGCTTAGTTTCTTTTTTCTTCCTTTTTATAATTTAAGGGGAAGTAAGTTTAAGTTTTAAGCCTTGTTTAAAGACTCAATTTCTGATAAAGTTCGGTCTCAATAAGATTTCTTCCTGGATATAAAAAACACGAGGCTTTTAGAAGGATTTTTATGGCTAATTTACTTGTTGCTGGCACTCAATGGGGCGATGAAGGCAAAGGTAAAATTATCGACCTCCTTACTTCATCTTTTGATGTTGTGGCTCGCTATCAAGGAGGTCATAATGCTGGACACACGGTTTATGTGAACGGGGAAAAAATCGTTCTTCATCTCATTCCTTCAGGGATTTTCCACAGGGACGTGCTTTGTATTATCGGGAATGGAGTTGTCATAAATCCTAAGGCGTTTCTGGATGAAATCGAAGAATTAAAAAAATTCGGAGTTGAGATAGGCGATAATATCGTAATAAGCAAAAATGCCCATCTCATCCTCCCTTATCACTCGCAGAGAGAGATTATCGATGAGGAGAGAAGAGGAGCGAAAAAAATCGGCACTACCTGCCGGGGCATCGGTCCTTCCTATGAGGATAAAATGGCTCGCCGCGGAATCAGGGCCGGAGATCTTTTGGATTTATCCATCCTCGAAGAAAAGATTAAGGAGAATGTAGAAGAAAAAAAAGCCTACTTCGCTCATTACGATAAGCCTCTCCCTGATGCGGAGAAAATCTATAAAGAATATGCTTTTTACGCTTCCAAAATAAAAAAATATGTAAAAGATGTTTCGCTCCTTTTGGATGAGAAAATGAAAGAAGGGAAATCCATTCTTTTCGAAGGAGCTCAGGGAGCCCTCCTGGACATTGATCATGGAACTTATCCTTATGTCACCTCCTCCAATTCGACTGCCGGGGGAGTATGCACTGGCTTAGGCGTGCCCCCCCGAAAAATAGATTCAGTCTTGGGAGTGACAAAAGCTTACACGACAAGGGTTGGAAGTGGTCCTTTTCCCACAGAAATTTTTGATGAGAGAGGAAAATTTCTGCTTGAGAAGGGAAATGAATACGGGTCGACCACAGGCCGCCCCCGGCGATGTGGCTGGTTTGATGCCGTGGCGGTATCTTATTCATGCCGCTTGAACGGAATAGATAAGATTGCCCTGACCAAGCCTGATGTTCTCGATGATTTTGATGAAATACAGGTGTGTGTGGGATACAAATACAAAGGAAAACTGCTGCCCAGCTTTGCTTCAGAAAGCTGGATTTTGGATAAAGTGGTACCTCAGTATAAGAAAGTGCGAGGTTGGAGGAAACCGATCCGGAAGATAGTAGATTTCCCTTCCCTTCCTCAAGCTTTTAAAGATTACGTTAAACTCATCGAGGATACTATCCAGGCCAAGATTGTTCTTGTTTCCACAGGAGTGGAAAGAAAGGACATCATCCTGAACGAAGCTGAGTTGAAAGACATTGCTGACCTGGATAAAGTCAAAAAAGGAATAAGCTAAAAACGTCAGCCATTCAGTTCTTAAAGACCTTTTGCTTTATTTGGTGGGGGTCAGACCTTTCAAACTTTTATAATATTAATTTTTTCCAATCCAATAATTAAGATTCAACGGGAATTAGACTTTCCATACTTTAATAATCTGAGTTTTAACTCACCTCATTTCTTAGGGACCGTATTCTTCATTTTAATAACATTGACATATCTCATTTATTAAAAGTAATAAAGGGACGATTCCCAAACCATAGCTATATTGACTTTGATGCCAATTAATGGTAAAAATTATTATTTAAATACAATAATTCCTATTGGGGAGGTATTAAATGCCGGTTAAGAAGACGACAAAGAAGACAGCTAAAAAAACTCCTGCCAAGAAAAAAAAGAAAGCCGCACCTAAGAAAAAAGCTGCTGCTAAGATAAAAAAAGGCCAGGCTTATGAATGTCATGTCTGTGGTTTAAGAGTTGTAGTAAATAATGTCTGTGGATGCGTAGAGGAGCATGCGTTAATCTGCTGTAAAAAACCTATGAAAAAGAAAAGAGCAAAAAAGTAAGACAGCTATTTTAAAAAAATCAGGGTAGTTCTTAGAAGATATAAGAGCGAAATTCAGCTATCCGTTCAAGCTTGTTTCAAATTTATTTTTTATGAAGAGGAGAATCATACTTTCCTCAGAAAATAGGGGGAGGCCAGCTCTCATTCTCTGTTTTTCTATGTCTAACTTCTGTTGTCTAGATTTACCTCTCTATTTAATTTTCATATAATAAGATGAAGAAGCTAGATCATATATTTTTTTCTTGAAAAAAATTGAGAAAAAATAAATTTTATGATAAAATACAATTACTATTATTACTATATAGTAAGTAAAGAATATAGCCTGAAAATTTTAATGAGAGTAATCAGGAATTTAAATTTTTAACAGCAAAAAAAATAAGATTTTGTAACGAGACAATGCAGAAAAAAGGAAAGATGATTACCGATATTTCTGTGATGATTGCCGGGATGGCAGGTGATGGAATTCTCTTTACAGGGAATGTTCTAGCTAAGATTCTGAAGAAGCAGGGATGGGAGATTTCAACTTACAGGGATTTCCCTTCTAACATAAGAGGTGAGCCGACCAATTACACGATAAGAGCGAGCCTTGTAAAAATTTATGGGAGAGGGGATGACATTGATGTTTTCATGGCTTTTGATTGTGACGCAATTTTCAAGCATGCCAAAAGTATGACCGAGGGAGGAATCCTTCTTTGTGATGGTGAAGACTTTGTTGCGCCTCTTCCTTCAAAGAGTAAGGCAAAAACATACCATAGATTTCCTTTGAGAAAATTAGCAATAGGTAATTTTGGCAAGGAGATCTTCAAGAACATGATTGCACTTGGGGCCCTATGCTATATCCTTGATCTGGATTTTCATGTTATAGAACAAATTATCTCAGAGGCTTTCTTAAAGAGAAAAGGGAAAGAAGTCGTTAGAAAAAATATTCAGGCTATTTATCTAGGATGTGAACAGGCGGAAGAACTTATTTCTCCAGAAGAAAGACATTCCTTAAAGAGAAGAGAAGATTATGACAGGTTATTTCTCTCTGGAGATGAAGCAATTGCCTTTGGAGCACTTGCCGCAGGATGTCGGTTTTTTGCTGCCTATCCTATTTGCCCTGCCACTGAAATCTGGCAGTGGTTAGCCGTTTATCTTCCCCAGTTCAACGGTCTTGTGGTCCAGACCGAAGATGAATTGGCTGCATTGAACATGGCCCTGGGAGCTTCATACACAGGAGCGCGGGCCATGACATCGACTTCAGGACCTGGAGGTTCTTTGATGATGGAGGGATTTGGCCTTGCTGGAATGGCGGAAATACCGATCGTGGTTGCCCATGTCCAGAGGGCTGGCCCGAGCACAGGCATGCCGACAAAAACAGAGCAATCAGATTTGAATCAATGGATTTATGGCTCTCATGGAGATTTTCCCCGCATCGTTCTTTCTCCCGGAACAGTGGAAGAATGCTTTGAGTTCACCATAAAAGCTTTCAATCTTGCCGAAAAATACCAGTGTCCTGTGATTCTTCTAACAGAACAGGATTATGGTCAAGGCCTCCGTTCTGCAAATAAATTTGACTTATCAAAGGTTAAAATCGAGAGAGGAAAACTCCTCAGCCAGGAAGAACTTATCAACATAAATGACTTTAAAAGGTACAAGCTTACACCTGACGGTGTTTCTCCGCGTGCTCTTCCTGGTATGAAGAACGGTCTTCACATGGTGGAGAGCAACGAGCACAATGAGAGAGGTTACAGAGATGAAGATCCAGAAAACAGGGTAAGGATGATGCAGAAAAGGATGAAAAAACTTAAAAGTGCATCTAAAGACCTGATCGCTCCTAAAATATGGGGGAAGAGAGATGCTGAAATAGGAATCATAGGATTTGGCTCCACCTTTGGACCAATTCAAGAAGCGATAACACAGCTAGAGAAAAACGGAATCAGAGCTAAATACCTTCAGATGAGAACACTCTGGCCTTTCCCTTCGAAGAAAGTAGAGGAGTTCATAGCAACGTGCAAGGAAACTTTTGTTGTTGAAAACAATTTCTCGGGACAAATGAGCTTGCTATTAAAAAGCCAGGTGCGAATGTCCTTTGATGCAAGGAATATTCTTAATTATTCAAGCCAGGCCTTCAGGCCTCAAGAGATTTCAACACAAATCCAGAAGGCTCTATAAATGAGAAAAGATAAGGATTATCATTTGACTGACCCGACCTGGTGTAAGGGCTGCGGTAATTATGGCATCTTTGCTGCTTTTAAGAAAGCGGCTGCGGCGCTCGACCTGAAGCCTGAGCAATTAGTCGTCGTAACAGGAATTGGTTGTCATGGGAGATTGAACAATTATTTTAATTCTTACGGATTTCATGCTCTCCATGGCCGGACTTTGCCCGTAGCCTCTGGAATTAAGCTTTCCAATCCCTGCCTTTCTGTTGTAGGAATAAGCGGAGATGGCGACGCCTACTCAATCGGCTTGGGACATTTTATTCACTCCCTAAGACGAAATATCAATATCACTTATGTGGTTGCGGATAACAGGGTTTATGCCCTGACTCAAGGTCAAACCTCTCCTACGAGCGAGATGGGTTATGTTTCTGTTTCAACTCCATACGGTTCTAAGGAACTCAATCTCAACGGGCTTCAACTGGCGCTTGCTTCAGGCGCAAGCTTTATCGCCCGAGGATTTTCCGGCAATCCCACGCAATTATCAAGTCTTATCGAAAAAGGTATGAAACACAAAGGTTTTGCTTTAGTCGAAGTATTGAGTCCCTGTGTAATTCACAATAAAATAAATACTTATCAATGGTTCAGGAAAAATATTTACGATCTTGACGATGATTCGAATTATAACCCGAGGGATAAGATGAAAGCCTGGAAAAAGTTAAGCAACGAGAAAAAAATTCCTGTGGGTTTGATCTATGTCGAAAAAAGACCATCCTATGAAGATCTTGTTTTTGGAAAGAGGGCAGAGCCTATTGTTTTTAATGATTTAAAGGTGGATGCCCCTCGACTGGAAAAAATCATGGAAAAATTTAAGTGAAATCTATATCATTAAAACTCTATGAATAAGGAGAATTTTTTATGAAAGAAAAAGTGGAGAAAGCTTTAGATAAAATTCGACCTGCCCTTATGGCCGATGGAGGAAATGTAGAACTCGTGGAGGTCAAGGATGGTGTGGTTAAGGTCAAGTTGACCGGTGCTTGTGGTGGATGTCCTATGTCTCAGATGACTTTAAAGATGGGGATTGAAAGAAGCTTGAAGAGTGAAATCCCAGAGATAAAAGAAGTCGTTGCAGTTTGAGGAAATTAAAAGGGAGAAAAATTGATCCAGCTGTTTTGATTTCTGATAGTTTTTTCAATTAAAGGAAAAGGAGAAGAGATGAGACGAGTATATTTAGATCGAATCGCAGCAACTCCTCTTCATCCCCAGGTGCTTGAAGCCATGCTTCCTTATTTGAAAGAAAATTTCGGAAATCCTCAGAGTCTTCATTCTGTCGGCCAAGAAGCTTTAAATGCTGTTGAAGAAGCAAGAGAGAAGGTAGCTCAGCTCATTAATAGCGAGCCTACAGAGATTTTATTTACTTCCAGCGGGTCAGAATCCAATAATTTTGCTCTGAAAGGACTTGCCCTTGCTCATCAAAAAAGAGGAACGCACATCATTCTCTCTGCAGTCGAACATCAATCAATTCTTCATTCAGCCAAGAGCCTTGAAAAACTCGGGTTTAAGGTGAGCTCTGTTCCTGTTGATAAATGGGGATTAGTGAACCCAGAGGAAGTCCAGCGAGCTTTTTCCGATGAAACCATACTTGTTTCCGTAATGTTTGCCAATAATGAAGTAGGGACTATAGAGCCGATTGGTGAAGTTGCAGATATTTGCCGCTCCCGCGATGTTCTCTTTCATACAGATGCGGTAGCAGCTGCGGGGAACATTCCTGTTGACGTGAAAGAGCTGGGAGTCGATGCTTTGAGCTTGGCAGGAAATCAGTTCTACGGTCCCCAAGGCTCCGCAGCCTTGTTTGTGAAAAAAGGCGTAAGAATCCTTCCCTTCATTGACGGCGGTATTCAGGAGAGCGGAAGGAGAGCGGGAACAGAAAATGTGTCAGGTATTGTTGGCCTGGGAAAAGCGGCGGAGATTGCCAAAAAGGAGATCGAAAAACGGAATGAAAAAGTAAAGCCCTCGAGGGACAGGCTAATAAATCTCCTTCCCCAGAAAGTGGAGCATGTGTTTCTCACCGGCCATCCTGAAAAAAGGCTCCCTCATCATGCGAGCTTTTGTATTGAGTTTGTCGAAGGAGAAGCGATGCTCTTGAATCTGGATATGCAGGGTATTTCTGCTTCGAGTGGTTCTGCCTGCACTTCAAGGGCACTAAAAGCTTCTCATGTTCTCCTGGCCATGGGTATAGATCATGCCCTTGCTCAGGGCTCCCTTGTTTTCAGTTTGATTGAAGAGACGACTTCCAAGGATATAGATTATCTCCTTGAAGTCTTCCCACCCATAATAGAGAGACTGAGGAAAATGTCTCCCTTGTATACCCAATATTTAGAGGAGAAGGGAAAATGATTTACAGCGAAAAAGTAATGGAACATTTTCAAAATCCACGGAACGTAGGCGTTCTAAAAGATGCAGATGGAGTTGGTCAGGTAGGCAATCCTGTCTGCGGTGACATGATGAGTTTTTATATCAAGGTGAAAGACAATCGAATAGAGGATGTCAAGTTTCAGACTTTTGGTTGCGGTGCTGCCATTGCTGTCTCCAGCATGGTCAGTGAAATGGCCATGGGGAAGACAATTGAAGAGGTCCTTAAAATCACAAACAAGAGTGTTGCAGAGGAGTTGGGAGGATTACCCAAGAATAAGCTCCATTGTTCAAATCTGGGAGCAGATGCACTCCATAAGGCCATTGAGAATTACAAAGAGAGGCAGAAGACTGAAGTTGAGAAAAAAGAGGTAATGGCGAAATCAGTTGATAAAGAGAAATGCTATTGTCCTTACTGCGAAGGTCCTCTCGAGGGTTTAGAAAATTCCTGCAAACAGTGTGAGATTGAACTTGAGGAGTGCCCAGAATGCGGAGAGTCTGTTAAAAAAGGGGAAGAAAAATGCCTGCATTGCGGCGCAACGAAAGTTAGGGTATAAATTTCTTAGATCATGTAAACCTTCCCTGAAATCCAAAAACCAAACAAAATCGAAATAAAGCCAAATAAAAAAAGATGATAGAGAAAAAAGTGAAGGCTGATGTGAAATTAGATTGTTTTGGCCTGCTTTGTCCTATGCCTATTGTCCAGACAGCACAAAAAATAAAAGAAATGAAGATTGGAGAAGTTTTGGAAGTGATCTCAACAGATGCAGGAATCAGAGAGGATATGCCAGCCTGGTGCAGACAGACAGGTCAAGAATATCTCGGATTGGAGGAAGAAGGAGAAACTATAAAAGTGTATGTCAGGAAAGTTAAAGATTAGCCTTGTTTATCCGAACCAGGCCAACGTGGAAAATCGAATGGATTTATAGGGAGTTTGATTTATCAAATCCATTTTGAGGAGAAAAGTGAACAAAGAAGAGATAAAGAATAAAATAACGAAATTAAAAAAAGAAAAGAATGCCGTTATTTTAGCCCATAATTATCAGATTGGAGAAGTCCAGGATGTAGCTGATTATATCGGGGATTCCTTGGGCCTGAGCCAGGAAGCCGCTCAGGTGGAGGCTAAGATTATTGTATTCTGTGGGGTACACTTTATGGCTGAGACAGCTAAGATACTGTCTCCGGAGAAAACAATCCTTATCCCGGATGCAAGGGCTGGCTGTCCTATGGCTGACATGATTACTGCCTCGGAGCTTCGGGAGTGGAAAAAAAATTATCCAGAAAGTAAGGTTGTCTGTTATGTCAACACAACCGCAGAAGTAAAGGCTGAATGTGACATTTGTTGCACCTCGTCAAATGCCGTCAAAGTTGTGAATTCCCTTAATGCAGATGTAATTCTTTTTGCTCCGGATAAAAATCTTGCAGCTTTTGTTGCCCGCCACACGAAGAAGAAGATTATTCCCTGGGATGGCTACTGCTATGTTCATAGATACATCAAAGCTAGAGATATAAGGGAAAAAAGGAATCTTCACCCCAAAGCAGAGGTCTGGGTTCATCCTGAATGCCTGCCCGAGGTCATAGATCTTGCAGATAAAGTTCTTTCTACAGGAAAAATGGTTCAGGAAGCCCCCAAGACAAAAAAGAAAGAAATCATCATAGGAACTGAAAGCGGGATAATCTATAGAATGAAGAAAGAGAATCCAACCAAGAATTTTTATCCCGCCAGAGACGTTGCCTTTTGTTTTAACATGAAAAAGATAGATCTGGGAAAAGTTTTAAGATCTTTAGAAAATATGATTCATAAGGTTGAGGTTCCTCTAGAAGTAAGTCAAAAAGCAAGGGGAGCCATAGAAAAAATGGTCGAGATTTAAGGAGAAGAGGAATGAAAGAAAAGACGGAAGAAAATTTGAAGAATGCCTTTGCTGGAGAGAGCCAAGCTCATATGAAATACTTAGCCTTTGCTGATAAAGCAGAGAAAGAGAATTTTTCTAATGTGGCCAGGCTCTTCAGAGCTAATAGCTTTGCTGAGCAAGTTCATGCCATAAATCATCTCAGGACTTTGTACGGAATAAAGAAGACCCCTGAGAACCTCCAGAAAGCAATAGAAGGGGAAACCTTCGAGGTAGAAGAAATGTATCCCGTTTATATCAAGGTAGCTGAAGAGGAGCAGGAGAAAGGAGCAGAAACCGTAACCAAATGGGCCTTGGAGGCAGAAAAGGTTCATGCTGAACTTTACCAGAAAGCCAAAGAAGCCGTGGAAAAAGGGAAAGATATAGAATTTAAGCCGATCCATATCTGCCAGGTTTGTGGATTTACTGCGGAAGGGGAAGCTCCTGACATCTGTCCTGTCTGTGGTGCGCTCAAGGAGAAATTCAAAAGATTCTAGCTTGGAATGCAGGCCCTTGATTCACTGAATCCGCTTTTGATTGTATGATTTATTATTGTAGGGGCTTGATTTATCAAGCCCACCTTATAGAGGTAAAAGGGAAGTGAAGGAATTAGAATTATAGGAGCAAATTAAATGAATTTGTAGGGGCTTGATTTATCAAGCCCGCCTTTGTTTTTCCAGTTTTTTCATTTTGATAAATTTCATATATAATTAGATAAAAAGGTCAGGAAATAAAACCTGTCCATTCATCGCAAGAGCCTTTTAAGATCAGACGGACGTTATCTTAAGATTTTCTATTTTTTAAGGAGGAGGAAGAGTGAGACATTCTTGGCGCATAGCAAAAATTTTTGGGATAGATATAAAAATAGATTCAAGTTGGATTATTATTTTTATCTTATTCAGTTGGCTTTTATCCGCAAATTATTTTCCCGGGAGATTTCAAGACTGGCCGCGCGGCCTTTACTGGATAATAGGGGTAATATCGAGCCTTCTCATTTTTGTCTCGGTTTTAGTCCATGAACTGGCCCATTCCCTTGTGGCCTTAAAACAAGGAGAAAAAGTACGAAGCATCACTCTTTTTCTTCTGGGGGGGGTTGCTCAAATAACAGAGGAGCCCAAAAAGCCTTTACGGGAATTCACCATGGCTCTGGTTGGCCCTCTGACAAGCTTTTTAATCGCTTTTCTCTTTCTGATCCTCTCTTTTATCCTCAGAGGAATAAGTGAGCCCCTCTGGGCATCTGCTTCCTACCTGGCTATGATCAACACTGTGCTGGCCATATTTAACCTCTTTCCCGGTTTTCCGATGGATGGAGGGAGAGTCTTAAGGTCCATTATCTGGAAGGTCACTGGCAACCTGAAAAAAGCCACGAAGATAGCTTCTAGTGTAGGGCAGGGTTTTGCTTTTTTCCTGATTTTTATCGGGATACTTCAGATTTTAAGAGCGAATCTCCTCTCAGGACTCTGGTTGATCTTTATTGGCTGGTTTCTCCATAGTGCAGCAGTAAGAGGCTATAATCAAGTCATGGTCCAAACCATGTTAAAAGGAGTTCGGGCAGAAGATCTGATGACAAAAAATTTTGAGACTGTGGCAGTTGACCTTTCAGTTCAAAGTTTAGTTGATGATTATATTCTTAAAAAAAGAGAAAGAGTCTTTCTTGTTTCAGATAAAGGAAGTCTTAAGGGCATAGTTTGTTTAGAAGATGTGAAATCAACTCCTTCAGAAAAATGGCCGGAGACCAGAGTCGGAGAGATCATGACACCCAAGGAGAAATTGGAAGCGGTTTCTCCAAATGCTGACGGAAACCAAGTTCTCAATAGCATCACCGTAAAAGACATCCATCAGATTCCAGTCATGGAAGGAGAAAAGATAGCTGGCATCATCTGTCGGAGCGACGTTCTCCGTTTTATACAACTCCGTTCAGAGCTAGGAGTTTAGGGAGGAGAGATAGAGATGGAGACTTTACCAGAAAAAATACGAAAAAGAGACAATTCTCTGGTTGGCTTCGATGAGGGGAAAATAAAAAGAGCCATCTTTCGAGCTGCTCTTGAAGTTCTCAGAGATGAGAAGAGGGCAACCCATATAGCCGATATTTCTGGGAAAAAAAGTTTGGAAAAAGTTGCCTCATCCTTTAAAGATAAAATTCCTTCCGTAGAGGAGATCCAGGACATTGTGGAAGAGGCTTTGATGGAAGAAGGATTCAGTTCTATAGCCAGAAGCTATATTCTCCATCGGGAAGAACACAGAGATCTCAGGCAGGTTAAGGTCATCTACGGAGTTAGAGATGACTTAAAACTTCCCCTGAACACTCTTGTCGTTCTCAAGAAACGTTATTTGTTAAAAGACGATGAGAGAGACGTAATTGAAACTCCCAGAGAGCTTTTCAGAAGAGTTGCCAGGGCTGTGAGCGAAGGAGAAGCGAATTTCAAATCAGAAAAGAAAAAGGAAGATGTTGAAGAGAGGTTTTTCAAGATGATGGCCGATCTTGAATTTTTGCCAAACTCTCCAACCCTCATGAATGCTGGGACCTCTTTGGGTCAGCTTTCTGCCTGCTTTGTGTTGCCTGTGGAAGATTCTATAGAAGGAATTTTCAACTCTCTGAGTAATATGGCCAGGATTCACCAGACAGGTGGAGGAACAGGTTTTAATTTTTCTCGATTAAGACCCAAAGGAGACCTGGTATCTTCCACCAAAGGAGAAGCATCAGGTCCTGTTTCCTTCATGAGTATTTTTGATCAGGGCACCGGAGTCATTGTCCAGGGAGGAAGAAGAAGGGGAGCCAACATGGGCATTTTGCGCTGTGACCATCCAGATATCGTGGATTTCATCGAAGCCAAAGTCCAAGAAGGTGCCTTTTCCAATTTTAATCTATCAGTAGGTGCGACTGATGAATTTTTGAAGGCTGTAAAAAAGAATGATAGCTTTGATTTAATAAACCCGCGGACAAAGAAAAAAGTCAAATCCATGAACGCAAAAGCGCTGTTTGATTTGATCGTCTATTCCGCCTGGCGTTCGGGGGATCCGGGCGTTGTCTTTCTGGATGAAATCAACCGCCGGAATCCCACTCCTCAGGTTGGGAAGATAGAGGCCACAAATCCCTGCGGAGAGATTCCTCTCTTGCCTTACGAAAGCTGCAACCTTGCTTCGATAAACCTATCTAAATTTGTGGATCGCAGTACTGTAAAATGGGAGGAGCTAAAAGAGAGGATCTGGTGGGGAGTCCGTTTTCTTGATGATGTGGTAGAAGTCAACAGGTATCCTCTGCCCGAGATCAAGAAGATGACACATGACAATCGCAAAATTGGCCTGGGAGTAATGGGTTTTGCCGATATGCTGGTAAAGCTGGGTATCCCTTATTCTAATGAAGAAGCTCTCCTACTGGGCTCGAAAATTATGAAATTCTTTCACGAGGAATCCCTTAAGGCCTCCCAAAATTTAGCTAAGGAGAGGGGAGTATTTCCGAATTATGAGAAATCAATATATCCAAAGAAGAATTTAAGCGTACGTAATGCGACACTGAACACGGTTGCCCCTACGGGGACAATCAGTATCATCTCTGGCTGTTCAAGCGGTATTGAACCCCTCTTTGCTCTGAATTACGTCCGCAATGTGTTATCAGGAAGAAAACTCTTTGAAATGAATCCTTTGTTTGAAGAGGAACTTCAGAAGAGAGGACTTTATTCAAAGGAACTCCTGGCTGAAGCAGGAAAATTTGGCTCTATTCAAGACATACGTAAGCTGCCTCCAGAGTTAAAGAAAGTTTTTGTCACTGCCTTTGATATTCGTCCTGAACAGCACTTGAAGATTCAAGCTGCTTTTCAGAAGTATACTGATAATTCTGTTTCCAAAACCATAAACTTGCCTCCTGATGCCACTGTGGAAGATGTGAGGAATATCTACCTCCTGGCTCATGAGCTGAAATGTAAAGGGATAACAATTTATCGCTACGGAACAAAGAGGAATCAGGTGCTTTCTTTTGATACGAGAACAGCAGAGGAGAGCGGAGAGGATTTTGACTTTATCACGGCTGCATCCGAGTACGCAGGAGGATGCCATTCCGGGTTGTGTCCATTTTAGTGCGAGGTTAAAAGATGGAAAGTGCAGAAAAGAGAATCGAAGAAATCATCACTATTCTGAGTGAAGCTTATCCCTCGAGTCGAACAGCTCTCAAACATGAAAATCCGCTCCAGATTCTTGTAGCGACAATTTTATCTGCTCAGTGCACGGATGAAAAGGTAAATCAGATCACCCCGTCCCTTTTTCAAAAATACCCGAAGCCTTCAGATTTTGCCTCTGCGGATAAACAAGAATTGGAGGCAGAAATAAGGCCGACGGGGTTCTTCAGGAACAAAGCGAAAAGCATTATCAATGCTTCCAAAAAGATTGTTGAAGATTTCGGGGGTAAGGTGCCGGATAATATGGAAGACCTTATAACTCTGCCTGGAGTGGCTAGGAAGACAGCCAACATTGTCCTCTCCAGTGCTTTTAAGAAGGCTGAAGGTATTGCTGTCGACACCCATGTGAGACGTTTGTCTCAAAGATTGGGTTTGAGCAAGGAAAAAGATCCGGATAAGATCGAAAGAGGCCTTATGAAGATCGTTCCAAAGAAATACTGGCTCGATTTTAATTACTTGCTCGTCAACCATGGTCGGAAGATTTGTTCGGCTCGGAAACCTCTTTGCCCCCAATGCGGTGTAAAACACCTCTGCCCTTCAGCCAAGGACTTTTATTCTGAAGCAGAGCTCAATCCGTGAATGTAAAGAAAACGATGAAAGAAGCTATGCTCTACAAGGCTCTTCCTGAGAAGAAGGTCTCATGCTTTCTCTGCAACCACCGCTGCGATATTGTCGACTCGAAATTCGGTACTTGTGGAGTGAGGCAAAACAGGGAAGGAAAGCTTTATACCCATGTCTATGGGGAAGTCATAGCTGCTCATGTCGATCCTATCGAAAAAAAGCCCCTTTATCATTTTTTACCAGGGACAACATCTTTCTCCATCGCCACCATAGGCTGCAATTTCCGCTGTCCCTTCTGTCAGAACTGGCAGATTTCCCAAGTCTCAAAGAGAAAAGAGGAAGGATTAAGAGGCCAAAAACTTCTCCCTGAGGATGTCGTCTTGGCGGCAAAAAATTACGGCTGCCGGAGTATTTCTTATACTTACACCGAACCTACGATTTTTTTTGAGTATGCCTACGACACAGCCAAACTCGCCAAGAAAGAAGGCCTGGCTAATATATTTGTCACCAATGGCTTCATGACTCCGGAAGCTCTGGAGACAATCAATCCTTATTTAGATGCCTGCAATGTCGACCTCAAATCATTCAGGGAAGAGTTTTATAAAGATATATGTAAAGCTCATTTACAGCCTGTTCTTGAATCTATTCGGCTTATGAAAAAATTAGATATATGGGTGGAAGTTACTACTCTGGTGGTTCCGGGGGAGAACGATGGAGAAGAAGAGCTAAGGAATATTGCCCGTTTTATGGCCGAGACAGATCCTGATATTCCCTGGCACATAAGCCGTTTCCATCCTAACTATCAATACACAGACACTCTGGCAACTCCTGTTGAAACCTTGCGCAAAGCTTGTTCCATTGGGAAGAAAGAAGGCCTTCGCTATATTTATGTCGGGAATGTCCTCGGAGAATCAGAAGACACTCTCTGTCTCTCCTGCGGAAAAACCATTGTTCGAAGATCTGGATTTAGTATTTCAGACTACAAAGTGAAAGATTCCGCCTGCGCTTTCTGCGGAACTCATGTTGCAGGTGTTTTTGGACCGACTGAATAATTCTACGAGAGCGTTTTTCTGTTTGGCCGTTTAAACTTAGAGTTTGATTTACAGCCTGAATTAAATGATAAGATAATATAATAAAAGAGATTGACATAAATTGAATTAAACTGATGAACCGAATAGAAAGCCTAGATTTGCTCACGGACCTCTATGAATTGACCATGGCTGCCAGCTATTTCGACCATCAGATGTTCGAGCCGGCAACCTTCAGCCTTTTTATCCGCAATTATCCTCCTTCCCGCCGCTATTTTGTATCTGCAGGATTAAGTGATGTCTTCTCTCATCTGCATGAGAGATATAAATCTATTTATAAAGAAGGAAAAGAGTATCCAGTTGGCCTTTCTCCGCGGCTCAAGAGCCTCCAGGACCAGGTCGTCCGGGAAGCTCAAGACTGGATAGAGTCATGAACTAGGGGAAAGCTAAAGGTGGAAAGATATAGGTTTCTCCGTCATACGGCTGATGCAAAATTTCAAGCTTTTGGTGCGACTTTGGAGGAAGCCTTCATTAATGCGGCTTTAGCCACAGCTTCTTTGATGTGGGATTGGGAGAAAATCGAGAAAAAAATAGAGTACAGGATCGAAGTGAGCGGAAAAGACCTCATGCAGTTGCTTAGCAGCTTTTTAGAAGAGATAATATACCTGTTGGATTCGAAAATGTTTCTTTTGGGTTTTCCTGAGAATTTGAGAATTGAGAAAAAAGGAGGCCTTCATGTATTAAAAGCTCTCTTCAAAGGAGATAAATATTCTGATAAGTATAAAATCCATGGAGATGTCAAGGCTATAACCTATAATGAGATGGAAATCGAACAAAGCGTCCATTTCATGGTTCAGGTTGTAGTCGATGTTTGAGGTGTGAAGATGGAGCTAAAAAGAATAAATGACCATACCTGGGAAATTCCGAAAGAAGGGGATATGAAAGTCCCTGCGCTTATTTATACTTCGGCGAAGCTTCTTGAAAGTGTAAGGCGGGATATGACCCTAAAGCAGGCAAAGAATGTGGCCTGCTTGCGTGGCATACAGAGGAAGTCTTATGTTATGCCCGATGCTCATCAGGGATATGGATTTCCGATAGGTGGAGTAGCTGCTTTTGATATGGATGATGGCATCATTTCTCCCGGCGGAGTTGGCTATGATATCAACTGCGGAGTTAGGCTGTTGAGGACAAATTACACCGAGAGAGATATCCATGAAAGGCGGGCGCAGCTTTTAGCCGAAATGTTCAAAGCGGTCCCAGCAGGCGTGGGCAAAGGAGGTATCACTCGCTTGAGCCGGAATGTTCTTCTTGAAGTCTGTGTTAAGGGCGCAGAGTGGGCAGTTGAGAATAATTACGGAACAAGGGAAGATTTGCAGAGGACTGAAGAGGGTGGAAGGATGAAAGCAGCCGACCCCAGCTATCTTTCGCCTCGAGCGGTGGAAAGAGGAATCCCTCAGCTTGGAACCTTGGGTGCTGGAAATCATTTTTTGGAGATACAAAAAGTTTCGGAAATTTATGACGAGCAAGTTTCTCGAGTTTTTGGGATCCAGTCCGTAGGACAAGTTTTGGTGATGATTCATTGCGGAAGTCGAGGATTGGGACACCAGGTTGCTTCTGATTACATCAGGTTAATGGAAAATAAATTTGGGACTAGAGGATTACCCGATAGAGAACTGATAAACGCGCCAATCCGTTCGCAGTTAGGCGAGCAGTACTATAAATCCATGAGTGCGGCGGTTAATTACGCTTTTGCCAACCGACAGATGATAGCTCATTGGGTCCGCGATGTATTTTCAAAAGTTATGGGAAGCTCAAAAGGAATGAGTCAAGTGTATGATGTTTGCCATAATGTAGCTAAATTTGAAAAACACAAAATAGACGGAAAGGACAAAGAGGTTTGCATTCATCGCAAAGGAGCGACAAGGAGCTTTGGACCGGGTAGGGAAGAAATTCCTGAAGTCTACCGCTCTGTAGGACAGCCGGTCATCATTCCTGGAAGTATGGGAACAGCTTCTTATATACTTGTCGGGACTTCAGACGCGGAAGAGTTGAGCTTTGGTTCCACTGCTCACGGGGCAGGGAGAGTGATGTCCAGGCATGAGGCTCTGCGCAGATTCAGGGGAGAACAGATTAAGCAGGAGATGGAGAGCAGGGGAATTGAACTGAAGTTCACGAGCTGGAGAGGAGTAGCGGAAGAAGCTTCCGGAGCCTATAAGGATGTGGATGAAGTCGTTAAAGTCTCCCATAAAGCGGGACTAGGGAAACTGGTAGCAAAGGTTGTTCCGGTTGGAGTTATGAAAGGCTAGCTGCCTAAGTTACAATTTTATCTATATCTTTTTCAGCATAATCCTCAAAATCCTGAGCAAGGGTATATTCGCTCTGGAGCATCATGTAATGGCTGTGCTCGACTTTGCTCAAATAGGTGAGAATTTTTTTCTGGGGATCCTCAAATCTTTTGGAAAGATTGGCATAAAAATTTTCTGCTGACTTCTCTGACTCCATGGCCTGGTGGAGAATGTCCGCAAAAGATGAAGAAGGGCCGATGTGAATGGACGGAAGCAGAGCC
>Ga0307378_10004427_pt1 | contig 20037 bp, 19 predicted proteins | sample UN1MG_FD_202238 | JGI IMG/M metagenome (GOLD analysis project Ga0307378, IMG submission 202238) | Soil microbial communities from Risofladan, Vaasa, Finland - UN-1 | ecosystem: Environmental > Terrestrial > Soil > Coastal area > Acid sulfate soil | place: Finland: Risofladan, Vaasa | collected... | reverse complement strand
TTCAGGCGACGCTGACAACGTCAATTCGGCGTATTGTTCGAGGTGCCCTTTACTCTGGAGTGGACATACGCGGTCCGGACCAAGGATTGGCTGAGGGCAATCCGCTTCTATCCGCAAAGCGTGTTTGCGCTTCGTCAGTAGAGGATACCAACAAACAGGCCGCCCTCTTGGACCCAAGGTGGTGCAGATTCAAGTCGGTCGTTAAAACGCCCACCGCCGATTGCGGCCTACGCTGGCGCACACGAGTAAACGCGATTTCAAGGGTGCAACAATCACCCCGCAGAGGGCCGCGATATTTGCATAGATCATCGCGTAAGCAAACGAGCCAAAGCCCATCTGGCTCGCTCGTTCAATCGGCTCACCTGTAAACGTCTACGATCTCCTGTCCGATTGAGTGTCTTGTAGCGGGTCTCGTCTAACCTCAGATCCGGGAGGCCCTGAGTGAGACACCGTGGGAGGTCAGTGTCTATAGGACACACGAAGAACCTGTAATTTCCTTCGGCAAAAAACTTCATGACTCGGCAATGGTGCCGAGACCAGTCCTTACGCCATATCGCGACAAGCTCTTCTTCAGAAGAGGCACCATAGAAGCTCATTTGTCGTCGTGCATAAGGCTTGTTTCCGTGCGCTAAACGACTCCGGATCCAATCCTCTCTGTCGCGCGTGTTCAGAATGAATACGGCATCGGGATACTGCTGTGCAAGTTGGGGGAATAGTTTGTAGGCCTCAAGATAACATTGTCCCTGCGCATCGAGAAATTCCATATCTGTGAAGGCATCGAATGATTCATAACCTTTAAGCAGGTCGTCCCCCTCGGCCAGGTTCCTGAAAATGCGCTTAGCCAATCGACCTTGGTCCCAATGCACACTCCTCACGTTATTGGCTAGCAGGTAATGGTGAATGGTATTGGTCCCGCATTTGTTGAAGCCGATGAGGAATATCTTCATGACCCTTATCCCTGACAGAACTTTCGCATCGGTTGACCCAATCTTAGAACCTTCAACGTGAAGCGAGGCCGATTGCCTGTCCAGCTATGTGCCGCCCAACCATAGCCTCTTGCGCGGCAGCTCGGAAGCTGTAATAGTCATAACGTGACCGCGGTCATCTCATGACCGAAGTTGGCAATGGTGGGGGGCTGGATCGTGGCGGAAGCACTGATCCGAAGGAAGAAGAACGAGGGGGACCAAGAAATAGTTCTCCGCCTCCTCGAGCACGTAGAGACGGATGACGCTGTTTCTCAAGAGCGCTTCGCGCGGCGGGTCGGCATCGCCAAGGGATTGGCCAACGCCTACTTTAATCGCTGCTTGCGTAAGGGCTGGATTAAGCTGCGTCAGGTCCCTAAGCAGCGCTTTCTCTACTATCTGACGCGAAAGGGGCTTGCTGAGAAGGCGGCCCTAACCGCCGAGTTCCTCTCCAGTTCTTACCAATTCTACCGTAACGCTCGTGACGACATAGGCCTGCTCATGGCCGACGCTGCGCAACGCGGTCATAAGTGCCTTGCGGTGCTGGGCGCGGAGGAATTAGCGGAAATCATCGCTATTGTCAGCGCCGAAAGCCCAGTTGCGATCGCGGGCTTCGTCGCGCCGGGCAGTCAACGACAGCGCATTGGAGGTTGGCCGGTCGTAGAGAGTTGGTCTGACTTGACTGGTCCCGACGGCGCAATCCTAGGTACCTTCGAAAACGCCCGTTCGATATACGACGGCTTTCGCGCCGAACGCCCGATGATACCCGTATTCGTACCGAAACAATTGTGCTCCCTGGTATGGACAAAGCCAAACCGATGAGCTGGTTTGTGGTCCATACGCAAGCCCACGCTGAGATGCGGGCGATCCAGCATTTGGAACGGCAGGGATTCCGGGCCTTCCTGCCGCGTATCCGGAAAGTTAGGCGTCACGCGCGCAAGAGTGAGTTGGTCGTGACACCACTGTTCCCGCGATATCTATTTATCGATTTGGATTTGGAAACTCAGCCTTGGCGCGCGATCAATGGTACGCGGGGGGTTGTCAGGCTCCTGACCAGCGTTCCGCGGCCTCAAGCAGCTCTGCAAGGTTTTGTAGAGCGCTTGCTAAAGCAAAGTGACGAGGATGCCATCGTTCCCTTATCAGCTCTTGGTGTCATCACCCAACATACTAAGGTCAAGATAGTCTTTGGGCCGTTTACGGGGCAGGTTGCCGAGCTTGCCGAGGATCTCACTTGCGAGCGAAATAGGGTACAAGTGCTGCTCAATCTCTTGGGTGTGCAGAGTCGCGTAAAGATCCCCCACTGGGCGATCGAGGCGGCTTAGCAGAGGCCGGGCGATCCAGGTTGGTTTCGGGCGTGCGAGGTGCTTTCACCCGCACTGCGGTAGCATTGTCAAAGTTTCGACAGAGCGTCGACGACGCTGCATGAAGATATCTAGACGAGGGAACAGCCGCGACAATCCCTAGCGACGTTACTCGCTAGCTTTGGAAAGGGTTGTTGCAATTAAGAGTAAGCCCATGCGCCAAACCTTCCGCAATCTCTATGATCTGCTAGAACCGCGAGAGCGCCGGCGTGCACTCTTGCTGCTCGTCATAATCCTCATCATGGGCATGATGGAGATCGCTGGTGTGGCTTCCATCATGCCGTTTGTAGCAGTGCTCGCGGATCCCAGCGTAGTGGAAACCAACCGCTACTTGGCTGCCGTCTATGATGGGTTGGGCTTCAGCTCGACCAGAGGTTTTCTGATCTTTCTCGGCATTTTCGTCTTGTTTGCCGTAGTCGGCAGCACTGCCTTCAAGGCATTGACCTCCTGGGCAGTGCTACGCTTCACCGCTATGCGCAACTACACGCTGTCCCGTCGCTTGTTCGAAGGCTACTTGAACCAACCCTATTCGTGGTTCCTCGGGCGTCACAGCGCTGATCTTGGAAAAAACATGTTGCAGGAAGTTACAAACGTTGTGAACGGCGCCTTGCTCCCTGCTCTGCAGTTGGTTTCTCAGGGCGTAGTCATCCTCTTTCTGGTCACGATGCTCGTGATCGTCGATGTGTGGCTGGCGTTGACTGTTAGTGTGGTTTTGGGCGGAGCCTATGGACTGATTTATTGGAAAGCTCGACGGTACCTTGGTCAAATTGGAGAGGATCGAGTCCGAGCCAATTCCGAACGGTTTCGGGTCAGCAGTGAGGCTTTGGGCGGCATCAAGGATGTCAAGGTTTTGGGTTTGGAGGAGGTCTTTTTGCATCGCTTCGAAAAGCCATCCCTGCGTTTGGCCAAGCATACAGCAGCCCATAAGATGATTGAACAGCTACCGCAGCATGCCTTGCAAGCTATAGCCGTCGTTGGCATTCTCATAATCGTCCAGTATCAGCTCGTCTTAAGGGGTGACTTTGCCCAATCTTTGCCGCTGATTGCGCTCTACGCTGTCGCTGGCCATCGCTTGTTGCCGGCATTGCTGCAGGTTTATGCCAGCACGTCTCAACTACGCTTCGCCGCCCCCTTGTTAAACGCCGTGCATCGAGACATCACAGAGACGCTGCCGCAACCCCCTAAGTCTTCAGGGGGGTCGAGCGAACGACTCCGACCTGTGCGCCACAACCTCGAATTGCGCGGTGTGTGCTACCGTTATCCGAACGCCACCTCGCGAGCGTTGGAAAGCGTAAACCTCACCATCGCAGCCCGTACCACCGTTGGCTTCGTTGGTCGTACCGGGGCTGGCAAGACGACTGTGGTGGACGTTATCCTTGGCTTACTTAAGCCGGAGGAGGGCGAGTTGTTGGTTGATGGTAGGCCAATCACTGAGGAGAACAGGCGCGCGTGGCAACGTTGCGTGGGATACGTGCCGCAACAGATTTTCCTTATTGACGACACGATCGCCAGAAATGTCGCTTTCGGTGTTCCCCCCGAGCGGATTGATTTTGAGGCGGTGGAAAGAGCCTCTCGACTTGCCAATATGCATTCGTTTGTTACGGAAGAGCTTGAATGTGGATACGCCACAGTGATAGGCGAGCGCGGTGTTCGCTTGTCCGGCGGACAACGTCAGCGCATCGGCATTGCTCGCGCCCTTTACCGCGATCCTGATGTGATCATTATGGATGAAGCCACGAGCGCTCTCGACAATATTACTGAGAGGGCGGTGATGGACGCAGTCTGTAACTTGGGGCATCAGAAGACGATTGTCCTAATTGCGCATCGCCTTACCACGGTGACAAGAAGCGACCAGATCTTCCTGTTCGAGGGCGGCCGGATCACCGACAGTGGTACGTACGATCAATTAGTAAGCGGTAACGATCATTTCCGGAAGATGGTTAGCAGCGCCTTGCGCTAAGGCATCGAAAAGTGATTCTGGTAGGTCAGTTTTGATGGGAGTGAGCTCACAATTTGGTGAGGCTACAGGGGCGAGTCGTTCCCGACCATTGGTGTTGCCTCGCATACGAGAGTTGCTGATCGTTGCCGGCGCTTCGGGAGCAGGAAAAAGCACATTTCTAAAATTATTGGCTTCTGGTGAGTTGCAGGAAGAGATCAAAGCGGTGCTTCCATGCCGGGCCGAAACGTGGGTGCAGATATCGGCCAAGCACTTCACGGGTTGGCTAGAAGGAATGAAGGGGTGTGAGGAGCGCGAAGCTATTCCAGGGCTGGTGCTACATTATGACCTGAGCCGTGGCTTTAAGAGGGGTGGGTATACTTTGGACCCCGTGCTGCGCTTGATAGACTTCGCCGAGAGTATCACGATAGTCAATCTTAGACCCGAGCCAAAGCAGCTGCTTCGCCAGTTGGCTACCCATAGCGCCGCGAAGCCAAGAGGCTTTGCCGCACAGTTCGGTCGGAGGCTCCGCAACGGGGCTCGATCGTTGTTGTTCGTTGTGAAGCGATCTCTGCCAAGCAAGGTGACCGGTAGGCTCAAAGGGCTCCCCATTTCGGTAAGGCGTACGCTTGGCCACATGAGCAAACAGCCTAAGACGAACCTAAAAGTGACACTCTACCATCAGGCCGGCTGGCTAGATGGGCTCTTCGAGAACTGGGCCGCTTACGTTAAAGCCATTGAGGGGGCGAGGAGTGTCCAGCAGGTTGATCTTGAGCCCGATCCGAATGGACAGGTGGGTCAGGGGTTCCGTTGGCAGAAATGTACCCCTTCGAGCACTCGAGCCGCCATTCGGGTGGGCTAGGCATCGGGCGTTGTAGCAAGACTAGGCATGAAAATCAAAATCATAGGCGCCGGCTCGATCGGCAACCATCTCGCCCACGCTGCCCGCCGTCTCGGCTGGGCCATCGATCTCGTTGATATCGATCCGGCCGCGCTACAGCGCGCGCGCGACGAAATATACCCAACTCGGTATGGCGATTGGGATGAGGAAATTGGACTTTACACCTCAGAGAAGGCGCCACGGGGCGGTTACGATCTAATTCTGGTAGGAACGCCCCCGGACAGCCACGTTTCGCTGGCATTAGATGCGTTGCAGGAAGCACCCAAGGGAATCCTCATCGAAAAGCCGGTATGTACGCCAGCGCTGGAAAGCGTTCCCGAACTCGTCGCCGAAGCTAAGAGCAGGAAGTGCCAACTGTTTGTCGGCTACGATCATGTGGTCGGCGCGGCGGCAGAGAGATTCAGCGCCTTGATCGACGAGGGCAGAATAGGCGCGGCGGAAACCCTCGATGTCGAGTTCCGTGAGCATTGGGGCGGCATCTTCGCCGCTCATCCCTGGCTCAATGGGCCATCTGACAGTTATCTGGGATTTTGGAAACGAGGTGGCGGCGCGGCTGGCGAGCATTCCCATGCCCTCAATCTCTGGCAGCACTTTGCGCATTCTCTCGGCCTGGGCCGAGTCCACTCTGTGCAGGCCGAGCTCGACTACGTTTCAGGCGATGGACTTGACTACGACCGACTTTGTCTCGCCAATCTTAGGACGGACGGAGGTCTGGTTGGGCGCGCGGTCCAGGATGTAGTTACACGGCCGACGCGAAAATGGGCGCGCCTCCAGGGATCGGACGGCTTTATCGAATGGATCTGCGGTCATGAACCAGGAACGGACGCCGTGATCCTCTCCGAGACCGCAGGCACCAGAATCGAGACATTCTCCAAGTCTCGACCGGATGATTTCATCCGTGAGCTCAGCCATATCGCAGCAGTGATTGCCGACGAGTCCGTAGAATCACCGCTAGCAATCGAGCGAGGCCTCGACACGATGATGGTCATTGCCGCAGCGCACCGTTCTGCCCGTGAGCGAAGGACTGTCGAGATCGATTGGAGTCAGGGTTATTCAGCTAAGGCCCTCGATTCCCTAGCGTGATTGCCTTGGGGGAACCGACCATGGAAACTCGGTATGATTTTCAGAACTTGTTCGTTCTGGACCTGGCAAACAATCATCAGGGATCTATCGATCATGGCCTCGAGGTCATACGACAACACGCAAGAATGGTGCAGATGCATGGGGTCAAAGCTGCCATCAAGTTTCAATTTCGCCAACTCGAAACTTTTATTCACCCCTCTCACACCAGCAGCAACAAGAATATACAGCGCTTTTTATCGACGCAGTTGAGTCGGGAGGATGTTCAATGTTTGTTCGACGAGGTCAAGAGGCAAGGCCTAAGCACGATGTGCACCCCGTTCGATGAGGCTTCAGTCGCGCTGATCGAAGAGATGGGTTTTGATGTGCTCAAGATTGCCAGTTGCTCAGCGCGCGACTGGCCGTTGATCGAAGCGGCAGCAGAGACGAGTTTGCCGGTTGTCTTTTCCACGGGTGGCTTGACAGTAAGCGACATCGACAATTTGGTGGTTTTTGGGGAGCATCGGGCGTTAGATTTTGCCCTGATGCATTGTGTGTCGATCTATCCAACGCCACCAGAAGCCTGCAATCTGCTGAATCTGGCGATGCTCAGAAAGCGGTATCCCGCTGTCTGCGTCGGGTGGTCCACGCATGAATGCCCCGACGACGTAACGCCGATCCAAATGTCGGTTGCTTATGGCGCAAAACTCTTTGAGCGGCACATCGGTCTTGCCACGGATGCCATCAGATTGAATGCCTATAGCTCAACGCCCGAACAGACAGATCGCTGGATTGCAGCCTGGAAGCGAGCGAAAGCGTTGGCTGGTTCTTACGAGCGCCCGGATACTTGGCCTGAAGAAGCTGAGGCGTTGCGAAGCCTGCAGCGAGGCGTCTATGCCAAACGTCAGCTAAAAGTAGGCGACCTGCTTGAGCGGGACGATGTCTTCTTCGCCGTGCCGCTACAGGACAATCAACTCGACAGCGGCAGATTCCGCGGCGGGATTGTGGTCACCCGAGACGTCGCGAAGGATCAGGCTTTAGTCGAAGATTGCCTCTCCCTGCCCGAGTTGAGCGATGGGCAAAAGCTTAAGCAGTACGTACATAAAGTCAAAGCGATCCTAAACATTGCTGGCATCAAGCTCGGGCCTGAATTTTACGTCGAGTACTCGCACCACTACGGCATAGCAAATTTTGCGCGCACGGGCTGTGTGCTCATAGACTGCGTGAATAGGGAGTACTGCAAAAAGATTCTCGTTCAGTTGCCCGGCCAATCGCATCCGTATCACTTTCACCGCCTAAAGGAGGAAACCTTTCAGGTTCTTTGGGGCGAGATGACTCTGGATATCGACGGAGAGGAGCGCCAGATGCGGCCCGGAGATACCGCGGTTGTCCTGCCTGGAGCCTGGCACAAGTTCCGAACCGAGGCTGGCTGTGTGGTGGAGGAGATTTCGACGACCCACCATAATAATGACTCGGTCTACAAAGATCCGGCGATTAACAAGCTGCCGCGTGATGAACGAAAAACGATCGTGAAGCACTGGGGCCGGTTCGAGATTCAGTGATGCGATCGTTCGTGTGCGCTTAGCGGGGCCTGTATGCGGGTTATGTTATGATTGCGGGATGCCAAGTCCTGGCGGTAGTTCCGGCTCGCGGAGGCTCCAAGGGCATACCCTTGAAAAATCTTCGTACGATCGGTGGGAGGTCCCTGGTTGCTCGCGCAGGAGATGTTATTCAGAACATACCGGAAATCGATCGGGCAGTTGTCTCGACGGATAATGCTGAAATCGCCAAGGCCGCAGATGACGCTGGTCTTGATGTGCCCTTTATGCGCCCTGACGCTCTCTCCCGAGACTATGTCGCTGATGTCGACGTATTGACGCATGCGCTTGTAGCGATCGAGGCCATTGACAGTCAGCGCTACGACATTGTGCTGATGCTGCAACCTACCTCACCTTTACGAACGCCAGCTCAAGTCCAAGCGACGCTCCGCATGTTGGTAGAACAAAATTGGGATTCGGTCTGGACCGTATCGCTCTCGGATTCGAAAGCGCATCCGCTAAAGCAGCTCACCCTAGTTAATGGCAGAGTGGAGTACTATGATCCGCGGGGCAAAGAGATCATCGCGCGGCAGCAACTCCAAAAAGTATACCACCGAAATGGCGTTGCCTATGCCGTGACTCGTTCATGCCTGCTTGAGCAGGGAACGCTAAAGGGAACGCGGGCCGGCGCAATAGAAATACCGGGGGAGCACGTTTCCATAGACACCGAAGTAGACCTGCTGCTCGCCGAGCTTCTGCTTGCTCGCAGAGCCCTTGATTAGAGCACGGGCGTTGGGGAGCTTGGTGACCTTCAACCTCACGAATAGAAGCGGCCCGGCCACACATCGCGATGATAAAGGAATCCCTGGCATGTCCGCTTTAGACGAAGGCCCGATAGAAACACATCATCACTTGCTCCCGCTTCAGGCGAGGGAAAACGCGATCATGATCTATGGACCGCGCAAGGCTGGAACCACGCTGTTACAGAGGCTAGTAGATGGATCGAGCTTGTATGTTTATCCGACGGAACTCAAGGTCAAGCAATTGTCAAAAGCGACCTGGACCGATAAGGCGTCCTTTGTCGAGGAATGCCAGCGAACCGACAGACTTATGCGCGACCATGTTGAGGGGTTCGATCACCATAGCTTCGAGCAAGTCACGCGTCACGCTGCTTACCAGGCATGCTCCTTGCGCGATGCCATTCTTTCCAAAGTGAGCGCGGCGATCAAATGCTCGCCCGGGGGAGACTGGGTGGGTTGGGTGGTAAAGGAGGCGGGTGGGGATTTTGAGGGCATTTTGCGTGATTGGAAAAAGATGTTCGCTGACTCCAAACTGGTTGTGATTTTGCGAAATCCGTTTTTCGTATCCAGGAGTGTTTTTCGCAAGCGCTACCGAACAAGTAAGAAGCTGACGCTTCGGGAGGTTGCCAAGGAAGTGTCCCATCCGTGGCAAATTTTCAAGGCGGTTTCAGCGCACTTAGGCCGCAAAGACATGCATTTAGTCTATTATGAAGATCTAGTTGTCGACACTGAGGCCGAGATGCGGGCCGTCGCAAATTTCCTTGGCATCACGTTCGTGCCGAGGCTGACTTATCCCACCATGTTCGGCGAGCCAACGGTGGTTAGCACGTCCACTCGTCAGGAGACGGCAGTTTTTCAAGCGAGAGGCCGCTATTGGAAGGGATTAGGAGTGAAGGAGATTGCTTTACTCACCTTGATGGGGGGTGCGTACTGCCTGATGAATCTGTTGACCGGTACAGTTACTTTCAAAAACGGCGCGATACGCTTGGTCGGTTGTCCAGCGTTGCGTGGCTGAGACGAAAGGGCAAAACGAGGGAGACCAAGATGCTAAATCCTCAAGTGATTAAGGGTTACTCTTTGCAGGCAAGCCGACATTTCGAGCGCCTCGGCCGAGTCCTACGAAACCCGAAGCTCGAACTGGTCGGAAAACGACATCTGGCAAACCTTCGTCGAAAGTCGAAAAGCGTGCTGCGCATTGATGAAGCAAAGGGTTGCGCCCGCTTCGATGTACGAACATTTGCTGCTGCGGAAGCGCCCTTCCAGCTTATCCGAAGCCTTGGAGAAAAGTGGGCTCGCGAGGAACAGCCGGAAAGACACGTTGAAAGAGGCTATCCTATCAATATGCTGGTTTCGGAAGACTTGATGCAGCACCCCGAGATAATCGAATTCGCCTTGCGCGACGAGCTCCTGCTCGCTGCTAGCGAATACCTTGGGCAGGTGCCGCGCCTCGTCAATCTCGGCTTGTGGCGATCGCCACATAGCGAGTCCAAGTACTGGAGAGCACCAAAAAGCCAAGAATATCATTACGATCACCGCGACAGCCGACAGGTGAAGATTTTTATCAATCTTACCAGCGTCAGCGAAGATAGCGGCCCACTAAAATTCCTGCCTGCAGATTCGTGTGAGCGCTTTAATTCCAGAGTCGGATACACAAAAGGAAAAATTCCTGACGAGATTGTCTATTCAGTGTGCTCACGCGAGGAAGTGATGGACAATTGTGGCGATGCAGGAATGGGTGTCTTGGTCGACACTGGCCGTTGTCTGCACTATGGGAGTCGCAGAAGCAGCCGGGATCGGCTTTTGTTGATGATTAGTTATGCACGGCCCAACTGCACCAGGCCGGGCGATTGCGCTACGCTCGACCCTGTTCGAGCGGAACTTGCCCAACAAGTGTACGCGCAAGATCCGGTGCGCAGTTACGCTTTGCTAGCCTCACCTTCAAGTTAGCGCGGAACTCTTCGGTCAAGTCCGTGAAATGGCCTCGGTTACGGTGCAGCCGATCATGGGCAACTCAATGACGATGAGATCATTCCTTAGAGTGTTGAGAAAGAGGGCCCAACGAGCTTTCAACCCCCCCGCGAGGAGTGTTGGCTTTTTTGTCTCGTTCCCGAAATCGGGCCGTACTTGGTTGCGCGTCATGCTAGATGATCTGGATGTACCGTTTGAATACAGGCATGACGGAGCCAAGCACAGCAGGCCACGTCGGTTCGAGGATCTGACGCTCTGTGGGAAGCATTACGTCAAAAAGCCCGTAGTGCTAATGACTCGCGATCCCCGCGATACGGTGATTTCGGGCTATTTCCAAAAAAATCTCCGTCGTGATGGGTATCCAGGATCGCTTTCTGACTTCATTCGCGATCCCTTGCATGGCGTAGACAAAGTCGTTCGCTTCAATCTCGCATGGCTTGAACAAGGCTCACAGCTTCCTGCGTTTCTGCCAATCACCTACGAAGAGACGTCGACAGACGCTCGCGGAGTTCTGCGTCTCATCACTACGTTTGTTAACGTCGATGTTGCGGATGCTGACATCGATAATGTCGTCGGTGAAAATACGTTCAAAAAGATGCGCGAGCGGGAAGCTGCTGGGGACTACAATCGTCGATATTCAGACGCGCTAACCCCGGGCGATCCCAACAACCCAAATTCATACAAGGTCCGGCGCGGAAAAGTAGGCGGCTTTGTAGACTATCTGTCGCCAACAGACATCGCCTATTGCGAGGCGGTTCTCAGTCAATTTTGCTATTTCGACAGGGTCCGCGAATTGATGGAACACAACTCCTTTCGATCAGCCGCAGACTCTACGCCAACTGCAAAAAGCGAACAGAGCTCGCCCAGTAGCAAAGCTGGTGTGTTTGGGCCGCTCTGATATTGTGGCGACTGGATCTTTGATCGGAGGTGCACGCTAGTGTTGGCTGATATGTCTCTAAAGACATTTAGTAAGCGCCTGAGGAAAAAAATAAAAAAGGCCCTCTGGCGTCCCGAGCACTATGCAGGAGTGATGGTCTCTCATCCAAAGTCAGGGCGAACCTGGTTGCGCGTAATGTTGGATGAGGTGGGAATTCCGTTTGAATGTACGCATGACGGTGTCACCGCCGCGCGTCCATTTGATCAGCTAACCCCTTGTCGCAGAAAAATGTACAGGCAGAAACCGGTCGTGTTCGTTTATCGCGATCCCCGTGATACGGTAGTCTCTTACTTTTTCCAACGGACGTTGCGGACCCAGCGTTACGAGGGCACCATGTCCGAGTTTATCCGTGATCCCCATTTTGGGATCGAGAAGATCATCCGCTTCAATTTGGCTTGGGCGCAGTTGGGCCCCGACTTGCCCGCCTTCTTGCCCGTCAGCTATGAGACATTGAGAGTTGGACCGGCTGCGATGATGAGGTCTATCGTAGACTTTATAAATGCTGTCGTGTCCGATGTAGAGTTAGACCAGGTCTGTGCCAACAATACCTTCGAGAAGATGCGCACTCGCGAAGCGACCGGCGCGTACAATGACCGGTACCGGCGGATGTTGCGGCCGGCGAGCAACGATCCTGAATCATTCAAAGTTAGACGGGGGAAGATCGCTGGATTCACGGACTATCTAACCCCTGAGGATATTACCTACTGCGACGATATCCTGATGCGTTACGAGTATGCGCAGCGTCTGACTCGCTTGTCGCCTGATGGGGGAATTAGTTGATGCGATTGACCGGCGACTGTCCAACGGTGCTGCTTCCCATTGAAACCCTTACTCGAGAGCTAGACAGTAAGCTTGTCATGGCATCGGCGTTAGCCGGAAATGGCTGCCGGGCCATCGTCGGACATAAAGAATGGTTGAAAGCCATCGCGGCTGCATCAAGCGGTGTAGTGTGGCAGGGCAAGTCGCTATTCAGCGCCCGAACGAAGACGCATCTGGCGGACCAGCTCTTGGGCAACCGATCGGCGATCATGTTTCTGCATGACGAAGGCGGGATGCACCAGGTGCAGGCTTGGCCCAGTCACGTGTTGAAAACCCATCGTATCGAGTATCTCAGGAAGCGAAAAGTCAATCGAATCTGCGTTTGGGGCGAGCGACAAAAGGATGTGCTTTCGTCCTACGCGAAGGAGCTAACAGACGTAATTGCCGTAACCGGAACGCCGAAGTTTGATCTCTGCCTTCCGGAGTATTCCTGGGTGACCGCCGAAAAAAGTGAAAACTTGCGAGATGAATTCGGCTCCTTCATCCTTGTTTGCACAAGGTTCGCTACCGCCGCGCATTCTGCGGGGCAGGGCGATCCGTTCCGCCGCAAGATGAATCCGGATCTTTGGCCCGCAAGTCTGGACCGAAAGGGCTTGGTTGATCTTTGGTTTTCCAAGTGGCAGCGTGACGTGCATGATTTTGCGGATTTTGTCGTTCTGACCAAGGAGCTTGCTCACGCATTTCCAAAGCACACGGTCGTGCTCAGACCGCATCCAAGTGAGAACCTTACCTTCTATCGCCAGGTGTTCGCGTCCTTCGAGAACGTTGCCGTTACCCGAGACGAGAGCGTGCTTCCGTGGATTCGAGCGGCCGAACTCGTAGTGCATAGCAACTGCACGACAGGGATTGAGGCTGTGCTGGCGGGCCGGCCAGTACTTAATTTGTTGCCCCAATGTGAGGGGCGCACGGAACTCGACGTCGAAGTCGCGCGAGAGGCGGGCTATGTCGCGTCGTCCGTGCGGGAGGCGCTAGACAAGGCTTCCGACTTCCTCGCCGGCGAGCCCCCGAGCTATAAGTGGAGCGCGCACGCAAGGCGCATTCTTAGCAATTTGACGCGTGTGGCAGTTCCTCAAGTTGCTGAGCAAACAGTCAACGTAATCCAGGAGCAGGGGATCGCTGCATCGAAGCTCTCCTTACCCAAGGCGGCAATGGCTCGCGAGGCAATCAAACGGCTTATTAAAGGAGAGGCTGCCACTTACGCGTCCTCCAAACGTGGCCCGCTCGATCCCCGCTACGTCGAGGCCGTCGTTACGGGCTATCGACGAATGGCTGGATCCGGCGGAACTGTGCGGCAAATGACCGGCAAATACGTGGTGATCGATCCGGCCTGAAGGGAGCTACCCGAAAAATGATCTCGCGAAGTCATTGTGGCCGGCTGCGCTAAGCAGGTTTGATGTCTGCCATAGCGCGAAAAGTTATTTATATTGTTGGGCTATCGCACTCTGGCTCGACTATCCTAGATATGTTGCTCACGACCTCCCGCAAAGCGGTTGGCTTGGGACAAGTGTGGACCGTTTTGTGTGAGGACCCGGGACGGCGCGAAGCGCGGCAATGTTCATGCGGCAGGCCAGCACCTGAATGCGAAATGTGGGGACCGATCTTGGGGTCCCTCACCGATCTGCCGACGCAGGCAGGTTTAGCTAATCGCTACCGGATCGTCTTGGAGCAGGCGGCCACCCTCTATGGGTCCGAAATTGCCGTGATCGACTCCTCCAAACAGGCCTGTTACCTGCGCTCGATGACATGCGAGATTGCCGATTTGGACTTGAAGGTCCTGCACAATATGAAGGATGTACGCTCCTTTACGATCTCCGCGTTAAACAACTCAGCAAGGAAGGACCGGGATCGTGAACTACCGGAAAAAATTTTCTATAAATGGTACCGTGATAATCGCAGACTACACGATACGGTTCTCCGATTGATCGGCGCCCCTCCCATTCGGGTTATGTATGAGGCGGTTTGTCTTTCGAAGGAGGTCACTACCGCGCGGCTCAATGAAGCCTTAAGTGACCACTATATCGATTCCGATGCGGCACTCGACAGCGGACATACTCACATTATCTCTGGGAATCGAACGCGACTGCCAGAAGCAGGCACGAACAAGCGTCTAGTCTACGATTACCAATGGCTTAGCCGCTCCGAGTGGCTGCGACCCTATATCTTGCTGCCCATGGTTCGCCGCTATAACGAGCAATGTCTGCGCGATGTTGGCACGTCTCCAGGCGCTACCTAAGCAATGCGAGGCCCGGATTTCGTTGGCGTGGGAGCGCCTCGTGCCGGCACGAGCTGGTTGCACGAGGTTCTCGGCCGACATCCCCAACTGTGGCTCCCGCCCATTAAGGAATTGCACTATTTCGACGAGCCGGATGGCACGAAGCGCTACTATAGCTATCTGCGCATGCGGTTGATCTCCGGCTTCTGGATCAAGCGCCCGCTGGGACTATTCGATTTTCACTACTTTCTCGGGCGGCGTAGCGATGCTTGGTATTGCAAGCTGTTCGCACCAGCCCAGCGGCGCGGTTTAATTGCCGGCGAGATTACCCCGGCCTATTCCGTTGTCGACGACTCTGCACTTCGCCGATTGTGGAGGCTGAATCCGAAAACAAAGCTCATCTATATCATGCGCGACCCAGTGGATCGCAGTTGGTCCGCTGTCGTCAAGAAGCATCACGGGCGAGTTCGACTGGGTCTACCTGATCTTGAGACGGCGATACGATATGCGCGGGAAGAGGGAATTCAAAAGCGGTCAAGTTATATGGAGAGCATAGCAAAGTTTGAACGAGTGTTTGCACGAGAGCAAATCTTCTATGGCTTTTTTGAAGACCTCTCGCAAAATCCCGGCGGTTTCGTCGCCGCATTGCTCAGATTTCTCGGCGCGGAGCCTGGAGAAATCGCCGCGCTCCTACCTAAGACGGCGTTAAACGTTGCCGCGGCGGGTCGACAACCACCAGAAGCTTTCGCCAGGGCGCTTGCCGCCGATTACTTTCCTTGGGTCGAGAAGCTCAGTGAGCGCTTCGATGGTCCTCCCAGGGTCTGGCAATCGCGCTACGAGGCTATACTTGGCGGGAGCGTAGCGGTTGACTGGGAGAAGAGAACGTGAAACTCGCCTATCTCTCAAACTCAAAAATTCCATCACGCGAGGCCAACAGCATCCACGTCATGAAGATGTGTCAGGGCCTCGCGCAGCTTGGTCATGAGGTAACGCTGCTCGCGCCCGATGTCAGAGAGGGAATCGAGGCTGGGGTCGTCGATATTTACGGCTTTTACGGAGTCGCCTATTGCTTTCAAGTTCGCAAGCTACCTTGGCGATCCTTTAGAGGCCGAGGCTGGATTTATGGTTGGGAGGCGGGCCGTCTTGCCAAGCGCATGGGTTTCGATGCGGCCTTTGGGCGATGTCTGCATGCCTGTGCCGCCGCCGCGCGCAGCAGCGTCCCCACAGTCTGGGATGCCCACATGCTCTCTTTCTTGCAGCGGTGGGACGAGCGTTGTTTGTTTCGCTGGATGATTGGAGCCTCTGCCTTCAAGGGCATGACGACGAACTGCGAAGCGCTGCGAAGAGCCATTCTTAGCCGGTTTCCCACTATGGCCAAACGTATTGTTGCCGCACATAACGGCGCGGACGCTCTGCCGGATCATCTTGAGCCGGCCGACCTGGGGTCGTCGGGCGGGAGGCCGCAAATTGGCTATATCGGCCATCTCTATCCAGGCAAGGGATTTGAAGTGGTAAGTGCTGTTGCGGCGCGGGCGCCGTGGGCCGACTTCCATGTTGTCGGGGGAGAGCAGTCCATCATCGACCGACTCCGGTCGGACCGCGAACTGCCCAGCAATATTTTCCTGCATGGTTTTGTTCCGCCAGCCGAAACAGAGAGGCTTTGCCTCGCCTTTGATGTGCTTCTCGCACCCTATCAGACGGAAGTGCAGATTGCAGGAGGCGGTGAGACGGCGGCGTGGATGTCTCCGCTTAAGGTCTTTAGCTACATGGCGGCGGGCAAGCCGATCCTATGTTCAGACCTTCCGGTCTTGCGCGAGGTTGTCCAAGATGGGCGCAACGGAATTTTGTTGCCACCCGAAAATCCAGATAAGTGGACTATAGCGTTGAAGGCGCTAATGGATGACCCGAATACGCGCCAACGGCTAGGCGCTCAGGCTTATGCCGACTTTTTGGCCAGACATACTTGGCAGCAACGTGCTGCGCAGGTGATTGCCTGCCTCTCCACAGATTAAGGTCGGCGAGACTGAGCGTTGCGGATACTTTGTGTGATTCCGACGATTGGTCCGGGTGGCGCCGAGCGCGTCATGTCGTATCTGCTTTCGCACTTCGCGAATCGGCATGACGTAACATTGCTAACTTTTGAAAAGCCGGACGCAGCTCCTTTTTATCCGTTGCCCGAGGGCATAGAGAGCTTGCGGCTCGATTGTCTTGGAGGCAATGCCGTGCAACGGCGATTGCGCGTACTCGCACGTCCGAGTCTGTTGCGACGGTCCATTAAGGCTGCTGCGCCCCAAGTCATCATCAGCTTCATGGACACCACCAATATTGCGACGCTTGTAAGTTGCGGAGGGCTCAAGATCCCGGTGGTGATTTCTGAGCGGATTGACCCGTCAGGGCATCGGATCGGCTGGCTAAAGGACTTTGCTAGGTACAAGGCTTACCCGCGTGCACGATATATCGTGACCCCAACTAAGCGAGTGGCGAGCTATTTTCCGGCGGCGCTGCAGAAAAAAATTCGCGTCATTGGGAACCCAGTGTTGCCACGACTATGCAATGCCAATGTGTTGTACTCAGAGGGACGTAAGCGTGTCATCACGGTTGGAAGATGTGAACCGCAAAAAGGTTATGGCCGGCTGATCGATGCCTTCGCTCTGATAGCCAGCAAATATCCGGACTGGGATCTGGTCATAGTCGGCGAGGGTCCGGATCGCCCCGGTCTGCAAGCGCGAGCTCGTCAATGTGGGCTTGGATCCCGAGTCTATTTCCGTGGGCTGGTCGCGGACGTGTTCGCCGAGCTTGCAGCAGCGCATCTGATGGCCTTCCCCTCGTATTACGAGGGCTTTCCGAATGCCCTCGCCGAAGGCTTGGCTGCCGGCCTTCCGGCGGTTGGCTATAGTGGCGTCAGCGGGGTCGAGGATCTTGTCGTCCAGGGCACGACTGGCCTAGTGGTTGACGAGGGATCGGGCGCCTGGGGATTGGGTCAAGCCCTAGCTACCCTGATGGACGATCCACATCTGCGGGCGAAATTCAGCGAGGCGGCGCGAAAGCACGTCAGCCAATGGGCACCAGATCGCATCTTTGACAAGTGGGATGCACTGCTAAACGATTGTGTTCGCAATGACCGAAGTTAACCGCTTAAAACAAAGTGTTTGAAGATATCCGGTACCCTACCTGTTGTGCAAGCCGCGTTGATGGAGTATCGGTGATCCGAGCGGTGGAGCCCTTGGAACCGTGTCTAGGGGGCGAAGAGCTTGATGTCCGCTCGTACGCGCCTGCTAGTAGTTGCCGAATCTCTGGGATAGTCCCGATCCATGTTGAAATTGGCGCGACAGGCGCCGAAGGGTGAAGACTACGCTGCCAGGCTTTGGCGATCAATGGCCTGATCGGCGAGCACCGCTTGCTGATGGCGCAGCAAGGCGGTTCTCAGGACCGGGAGCTGCTTGTGGGCCTTCAATCGGCGGAAGCCCTTCTTTGCTTCCAGCATGGCGGTTCCAGTCCAGCGCAAAGCCATCCGCGCATTTCGCCAACGTTTGACGTTGCTGCAGACAGTCCGCAGCACGGCAATCATGCTCTCGATCGCGTTGGTGCAGCCGAGCGAGCGCCGCAGCTGATCGGGCAGACCCAGGCGGATCACGGTGAGCATTTCGTCCAGCCCTTCGTGGATCGAAGCCGAGACGCCAGGGGCATCGTGATCGAGCCGACGCGCCAGGCTCCTGAGAACCCGCTCGGCCTGTTCGGCGCTTGGGCTGTCCCAGGCCTGACGCAGCACTTTCTTGACCCCGGCGTGCAACGATGGGTCGAGCCGCTCGATGATATTGCGTCCCTTGTGCACCTGGCAGCGTTGGATCAACGCGAAGCGACCGAAAGTGTCGCGCACGGCACGGCTCAGCGCCTTGGCGCCGTCGACGATGAACAAGCGGGCGATATCCGGTTGCAGCCCGCGCTCGACCAAGTCGGCCAGCAGCGCCTTGACCACGGCGGCGTTTTCCATCGCCCCCAAGGCCAATGCCAGAACGTGTTTTTCGCCGGCCCCGTCGATGCCGTTCCGGTCGGTCTTGGCCTGCGCCTTACGCTCCTGTTCGCGCAGCGACAGGAGCCGCTTCTCATTGGCGGCGATTTGACCCTTTAACTGTGTCACGGTCCGTTCCAGATCAAGCAGTACGGGTTTCCGTGCAAAGCCCTTCTTGTAGAGGGACCGTTGATCACTGAGCTGCTCCTCAACGCTGGGGAGTTGCTCCCTCGTGGAGGTAATCTCAGCTTCAAGGGCGCCAATTTGCCCATGAATGGCATTAAGATCTGCTTCAGCGTCAGCGTCATCCAGCCGGACAAGCACTTGCCCTTTTTTGACCGCCTCGCCGTCGCGCACGAGAATGTCGCGTATGATGCCGCCCTCCAGGTGCTGCACCACTTTGCTGGAGGTATCAACCTTCACCACACCTGGAGCAATTGCAGCGCTCGTCAGAGGCGCTAAAGCGGCCCAACTGCCCAAACCTCCGAATAGCAGCCCGATCACGGCTATACCACCAGCGACATAGCGCCCGATTGGCGGGCGCGGCGGCACGTCTACCTTGGATCTAAGGCTGGCAGCTTGAGAAGGATTAAGCGCGTTTTTGGTCATGATGTCATTACTCTGCCGCCACCACACGCATTGGCGGTTTCTTTGCGGTTGGTTGCAACTGACGTAACTCTGACAACACTGCGTCGCGTGGTCCGACCAATTGCACCTGCCCATCGTTCAAAACGAGAACTTGGTCGACATGAGACATGAGCGTTGGCCGGTGCGCCACAAGAACGACGGTGCAGCCGCTGGCTTTGGCGGCTGCAATCGCATCATTGAGCGCCTCCTCCCCGCGCGCATCCAAGCTAGAATTGGGCTCATCCAGCACAAGCAGGGCCGGATTTCCGTAGAGCGCGCGTGCGAGACCGATCCGCTGGCGCTGTCCCCCGGAAAGAATGGCACCCTGATCCCCAATCTCCGTCTCATAGCCGTTCGGCAGACGCAAAATCATCTCATGCACCCCTGCCATCTTCGCGGCGGCCACAACCTCAGAGGGATCCCCCTCTTCCATCCGGGCGATATTTTCCCGCACAGTGCCGGGAAATAGCTCAACGTCCTGTGGGAGGTAGCCGACATACCGGCCGAAGCTCTCCCGGCTCCAAGAAAAAACGTCGGCACCATCGAGCCGAATAGAACCGTGCTATGGCTTGCCCAATCCGACGATCAGTCGGGCGAGTGTAGACTTCCCTGCCGCTGAGGGTCCGATTATGGCCAATGCCTTGCCGGCTTCTATCGAGACCGAGATGTTTCGCAGCACGGGGTGCCGAGCTCCCACCGGCGTATAGACGACGTTCTCGATCGTAAGGTCGCCTTTTGGTCGGGGAAGGTCCATCGCTTCGGGATGGAGCGGTGCCGTTTGAAAAAAGGCCTTCAGCCGCTTCCAGGCATCGCGGGCACCGGTCGTTTGCTTCCAGCCATCGACGCGACCACCGCCCTTGTTGCCTACAGCGTTCTTGTTGCCTTCACCTCACGCCCAAGCTGAGCAT
>Ga0307378_10004424_pt1 | contig 20047 bp, 20 predicted proteins | sample UN1MG_FD_202238 | JGI IMG/M metagenome (GOLD analysis project Ga0307378, IMG submission 202238) | Soil microbial communities from Risofladan, Vaasa, Finland - UN-1 | ecosystem: Environmental > Terrestrial > Soil > Coastal area > Acid sulfate soil | place: Finland: Risofladan, Vaasa | collected... | reverse complement strand
TCGCCGTGGGCTTTATTCCTCCGCCTCCTTCGGAGGCTCAGAACGCGGCCACCTGTCTCGAAGGAGATTACACGCACCCGCGCGCGCCGCGGCGCTTGACTTCCCGACCGTTTTGCGTTTGACTCGCAGGCGGACCGAACGGCTCTCCTCCGCATTCCCTTCCGGGCGAAAGGAGAAGACGATGGGGTTTCTCGCGAACAGGGCGATGGCGCTCGCGGCGTTGGCCGGGCTCGCCGCGGGATCGGCCGCGACCGCCGCGACGCCGAGCGCGGCGGACCTCTCGGGCAGGCTCGGGGCAGAGAACGGCGTGTGGGCCCTGCTCGGCGACAAGGGCGCCCAACTGGCCCTCGACCTCGCGAAGGGCACCACGCGGACGCTCTTCGTCCAACTGGCCACCCAGGAGGACTTCCTCGCCGCCGCCAAGGCCGCCGACGCGGCAGGGCTCCTCGGCACCCGCGTGTTCGTGGCCCGGGGCACGCCGGCCCGCATCGGGCTGGCCGACAACGTGGCCGACGCCGTGGTCGTCCTCGACGCCGCGGCGGGCACGCGGGCCGAGGCCCTCCGCGTCCTGCGGCCCGAGGGCAAGGCCCTCGTCGGCGACGAGATCGTGTCCAAGCCCTTCCCCCAGGGCGTGGACGACTGGAGCCACCACTTCCACGGCCCCGACAACAATCCGCAGTCCCTCGACACGGTCGCCCGCGCGCCCTTCCTCACGCAGTTCGTCGCCGCGCCGCGCTACGCGCCTGCTCCGCAACAGGTCGTGGCTTCCGCGGGCCGCCTGTTCATGGCCTTCGGCCACATCGCCTGGCACCAGCGCGAGGAGGACGTGCTGGACACGCTCATGGCCGTCAACGCCTACAACGGCACCGTGCTCTGGAAGAAGCCGCTGCCCAGCGGTTTCATGGTGGACCGCTCGACGATGATCGCCACGCCCACGGCCCTCTACGTGGCCGACGACAAGTCGTGCAAGCTCCTCGACCCCGCCACGGGCGAGGTGAAGGACGAGATCGCCGTGCCCGCCGACCTCTCCGACGGCACCTTCTGGAAATGGATGGCGATGGAGGGCGGCGTGCTCTACGCCCTCGTGGGCAAGCCCGAACCGCCCGACCCCGTGGCCAAGTGGCGCAGCACCCGCCACGGCTGGCCCTGGGGCGGCATCTCGAAGGGCTACAACGACCGCGACCTGCCCTGGGGCTTCGCCCGCACCGTCCTCGCCATTGACCCGAAGACGAAGAAGGTCCTCTGGCACCGCCAGCAGGACCCGCCCATTGACGCCCGCGCGACCTGCCTGAAGGGCAGCCGCCTCTACATCGGCCACTACGGGCAGTTCCTCGCCTGCCTCGACGCCAAGACGGGCAAGGACATCTGGCGCCGCACGGCCGAGAAGGACCCCGACCTCTTCAAGGCCATCGGCCCCTATCGCCCCGGCCAGGGCTACGTGCAGGGCTGGCGCACCCAGGCCTACCTCAAGTGCACCGACCAGGCGCTCTACTTCGTCGGCCCCCAGGTGCCCTGGCTCAGCGCCGTGTCGGCCGCCGACGGCCGCTTCCTGTGGAAGCACAACGCCATGGACCTGCACATCGTAATCCGCGGCGACGGCCTCTACGTCATCGCCGCCCAAAACAAGCCGAAGGACACGAAGAAGCTCAACCCCCTCACTGGCCAGGTGGTTGCCGAGTACGACACGCGCCGCCGCGCCTGCACGCGGGCGACGGGCAGCGCCGACGGCATTTTCTTCCGCGCCCACGAGGGCTCGGGGCGGCTCGACTTCGCCTCGGGCAAGACCCAGTGGATCTCGCCCATGCGCCCCTCCTGCCACGTGGGCGTCATCGTCGCCAACGGCCTGTGCACCTGGATTCCCTGGACGTGCGACTGCAACCTCCAGATGTTCGGCCTCATCGCCCTCGGCCCCGCCGGCGACTTCGCCTTCGGCCAGAAGGCCAGCGCGCAGGAGCGCCTGGAGAAGTTCGCGCCCGATGCCGAGCTCAAGGGCCTGGACGTGGCGGCGGCCGACTGGCCCGCCTACCGCGGCAACAACGCCCGCACGGCCACCACCAAGGCCGCGGCGCCCGACTCGGCCGACATCCTCTGGATGACCAGCCGGCCGGCGCTGCCGACCGCGCCCGTCGTCGCGGGCGGCCTTGCCTTCGTCGGCGACGCCACCGGCGTCGTCCGAGCCCTCAACCTCGTCGCGGAAAAGGTCGAGTGGACGGCGTACACGGGCGGGGCGATCGCATTCCCGCCGGCCATTGCGGGGGGCAGGGCATTCGTCGGCTCCGCCGACGGCTATGTGCATGCCTTCGAGGCGGCCACGGGCAAGCCCCTCTGGCGGTTCCGCGCCGCGCCCGTCGAGCGGCGCATCCCCGTCTACGGAGCGCTCCGCAGCACCTGGCCCGTCGCGTCCAGCCTGCTCGCGGACGGCGGCACGGTCTACGCCGCGGCGGGGATGACCGACTTCGACGGCACCCACCTCTACGCCCTCGACGCGGCGACCGGCCAGCTCAAGTGGCAGAACAACACTTCGGGGCACCTCGACCCCTTCTCGCGCCGCGGCGTCGCCTGCCAGGGCGAACTGCTCCTGCACCAGGGGACCCTATACCTTGCCAGCGGCAACTACGTGTCGCCCGCTGCCTTCGACGCCGCCACCGGCGAGTGCCGCACCGCCCCGCCCCCCACGATGGGCACCACCGCGGTCCGGGGCCGCGAGCTTCAGCTTGCCGGCAACGCCGTCAAGGTCTCCGGCCAGCCGCTCTACTCGAAGCCCGGCTACGTAGTCTTCGACGGCTCGTGCCAATGGCAGCCGATGGTCGTCGCCGCCGCCAACGCCAGGGTCTCCCTCGTCGCCCGCAAGGGCGAGGCTGGCGAGTTCTGGGCCATCGTCGCCACAAAGCCCGATGGCTCCGAGCTTTGGGCACACCCGCTGCCTTCCGAGCCGGTCCGCTGGGGCATTGCCCTCGACGCCCGCAGCCGCATCGTCGTCACCCTTCGCACCGGCCAGCTCCTCTGCCTCGGCAAGAAGCAGTGAGCGAGCGCCTCACTTGGCTCCCCCGCCCTCAGATGATCAACCTGTGCCGCTCGGCCACCGGTTGATCATCTGATGCCGTGTCCTCAAGTGACCACCCCGACAGCACTTATGCCACACCGCCCCCACCTCAGACGTTCAGATGATCACTTCTCCCTCCTCTGGATTTGATCATCTGACGCCCCCAGAACTACGAACCACGTCGCAACCTATTGGTAGTTCGGCCTTTAGGCCGTCTTCTCCTCGCTTTGAGCTGCGGAGGAGGCGCGTCGCCCCCCTCGCCCCCGCCGGGCAGGCCGTAGCTCCCGTCGCCGGGCTCGAGGTCCACCACCGCGTCCACGCTGGTGGACTGGCCGTCGTCGTCCGTGGCCATGACGGTGAGGATGTTGGTGCCCGCGTAGACGTTCACGCCGTCAATCACGAACTCGCCGCCGTCGTTGGTGCCCTGCACCTCGCCGCAGGAGACGCTCGCCGACGCGTCGTCCACCGTCCCGAGGATCTTCAGCCGCGGAGCCGCCGCTTCCGCGGCTGGCCGGGGAGGGTTGGAGGGGAAAGCGTTTCCTCTCCAAGGGGTGACAGCGGAGCGACGCGAGCCGGCGCAGCGTCGCGCAGCACAAGAGGGGCGGAGCCCCTATTGGAACTTCGTGAGGCTTTGCGAGCGAAGTTCGCCTTGGCCTGCTCCTCGGTGGACTGCTCGGAGAACACGATGCTCGTGATCGCCAGGACGGGCGGCAGGCTCCGCACGACGGTGATCGAGGACTCGCTCTCGTGCCCCACGCCGTCGCGGGCCACGGCCGTGACCGTGTTCTCGCCTTCCGTGTCCAGCGGCACGTCCACGGCGGTGAACGTCTCCCCGTCAATCTCCGCGGGAATGCCGTTCACCTTCACGTCGTAGAGCGTGGCGTCGGAGGCCGTTCCGCTCACCGTGATGAACCTCGTGTGGACCTTGTCGTTGTTCTCTGGCGAGGTGATCTCGACCTCGGGGTCCAGGGTGTCACGGACCACGGACACGCTGTCGTAGCCCGAGCGGCCCACGGCGTCCCTCGCTTCTACCAGTATATTATTGCTCCCCTCGGCATTCAGGGGGACTCCGACGGCGACCCAGTAGTCGCCGTACAGCTCCGCCTCGATGCCGTTCACCTTCACCCACTGGAGCGTCCCGTCCTCGACCACCCCGGAGACGTCCATGCTCGTCGCCAACAATCACTTCTCGAGCCGCAGGGGCAAGTCAGCTTTCGGCAGAGGACTGTCTTCCACGAACATAGGCAGGACGTCACCTCTGAGCACCTTGACGTGTTCTAGCTCTGCCTGAAGCCAGTGGGCGAAGTCTTCAGGCTTCACAATCGTCTTTCTCCTCACAAGCTCATCGATGAGCTGTTTCTCAATGACCTTGCATCGAGCGGAGGCCAGCAGATCCTCCTCAATAGTTGCAGCGATCCTGTCGGCGGCGTACGATCTGAACGCCTCCCGTGTCCTGTAATCACGCTTCAACCTGGCCCAGTCCTGAGGTGGGACCACATTCTTGAAGTATTGATCATGCAGTGACTCCGCTGCCTTGGGGTCTTTCAGATAGAACCCCAGTAGGCAGACATCGAGCGGTATCCCATCACCGGGCTCGATCTGGGTAGAACCAAGTTCCTCGAGGTTCTTCCTGATTCTGTCTGCGCGTATCTTGGCCCCGTCGAAGATCTCGGGAAACGACTCTGCACTTGCGGCGCGCTTCTCGGCCTGGACCTTATCGCCATCGAGCTTCAGAGCAAACCGGGTTGCCCAGTACTCAAGAATGGCCATTCTGACGGCCCCCTGAAAGCTCCCGTACGATGCCTGCCACTTCTGGGCAAGCGCAATCCTGCGTTCCTCGGATGTCATTAGCGGATGTATGATGAATGGTACGGTGTCTTCGGGGAGAAGCGCTTCCACGGGGGCGCCACGGTACGTCGCGACTACAGTCTGCTTCACGCGAAGCTCAGAGGCCCTGGCAAGGCATCTTGTGCCGAACACGTACCACAGAGCTACGGCAGTTTGCAGGATGAGCATCGGGGCCATGCAAGTGACGCAACGGTTGGACTTCTGAAATCGCACTGGCTTGTTCTCCTCACTCTCCAAAGGGCGGGGTCTGCACCTGCGGGCGCATTTCTTTGGGCATTTCCTTCCTCTTGAGTGTCGCTTCCGCGGTACCCTTCAGTTCCTCATAGAGCTTCCCCTGTGCAGCGTCATTGAGCCATAGCCAAATGTCGTTCGAGAATCTGGCCTCGCACCCAACCTGTCTCCACACGCCCTGCCACGTCATCCCGTTCTCGTCGATGGTTCTTCTGGATGGCGCGCCACGGAAGAAGTGCGTTCCTTCACTAGCATCCTCGTACCAGTGGGCCACCGCTCCAAGGGTCGCAGACTGGATCTTCCGAGTAACATAGTTCTGGTAGTTCCAGTTGAACCTGGCCGTGCTGCCCGGGCGGTGGGGCGGTGTGCCTGGGGCGGTGTGCCTGTCACACCGCTGACATGGTGGGGCGGTGTGCCTGGGGCGGTGTGCCGGGCGGTGTGCCTGTCACACCGCTGCACCGCTGACATGGAAGTCGCCGCGCACAATGAGGTTACGACGACGCATGTCGTTGCTCCTTCAGCGGGTCGCCCAGGCGCGGGCCGGAGACCATGAGCCCGGGGCCGATGGGCCGATGCTCCAGGCTGCGGCCGGGTCGGTCGAGCCCAAACCTGGACTCATTCCTTCGGATGAATCTCGGGCCGCCGACAAAGTAGGTGGTCGCCAGACTCCGCGGGGGCCGCGTCGCCTCGTCGGCCAGAAGCTCCGCATACGCGCGATAGCGCCCCGCCGCATCCCTCGCAAGCCCGAGGTAGAGCGGGTGGAAGTCCAGGCACTCGCCATCCTCGTCCCGCACGGCCCGGTGGGCGCTCCAGGGGTAGTCCAGGGCCGACGCCACGGTGCCGGCCCGAACGGGGTTGAGGTCCACGTAGGCCATGGCGCGGAGGAAGTAGGTTGCGTCCTCTATGATGGTGCTGCGGTAGCGCCCCTCCCAGAGGTGGCCGTGGCGCCCTTCGGCCCGGTTGAACTCCCGCGTGAACGTGGTGCCGAGCCAGTGCATGAGCTTCGGCAGCGTGGCGTCGCCGCGCACCTCGAAGAGCAGATGCACGTGGTTCGTCATCAGGCAGTAGTGGTACAGGGCGATGGGAAACTTGCCGCGTGCGCGCTGGAGTACGTCGAGGAAGCGCTCGAACGAGGGGGCAGTGAAGAGGAACTCGCGGTTGTTGCACCGCAACGTCACGTGGTGGAGGGCGCCGGCATAGGTGAACCGTGGCGGGCGTGACACGCGATGTCTCCGTGGGCAGATTGGCGGGGCTCTCATGCAGTATAGCGCAATGGCCAGGGAATACAAGAAGGCTCACCCCGGTTGTTCGCCCCAAGGCACAAGGCATCCCTATGGGCAACCCGTTGACATGCCTCGCCGTAACACGCTGGTATCACAGCGCTTACATGTCAGCGGTGTGACAGGCACGAATGGAGAGACGTATGGCGACCGTCTGTACCGGTACGCTTCCGCAGGCCCTCTTGCGCTTGACAAAGGAGATAGGGGATGATATAATATGATAGCCAGTAACAGATGAAGTCCTTGCCCGGCCTCTTTTCAGCAGGGGAACCCAGTGGACGAGTCGAAGATGGCAGACGACGATGTGACTTCTGAAGCCCCAAAGCGTTGGTACACGATCCCCGAGGCTGCCGAGTATCTCGGCGTGAGCGAGCCGACGATTTTCCGCTGGATGCGCGATGGCCGCCTGTCGTTCCTCAAGATCGGCGGCTCGACGCGCTTCACGCAAGAGGGCCTCGACGCCGTGATCGAGAAGACCACAGGGTCGCTGGAGGCCGAGGCCGCTGCCGGCCGCTGCGCCGCCTGCGGCCACAGCATGCTCGTCGAGGGCAACGTGCAGGGCACGGGCCGACTCTACTTCCGTCCCGAGAAAACCCGTTTCTGGGTTTTCGCCGAGGCCATGGTGCCGATCCGCGCCCGTGTCTGCACCGCCTGCGGCCACATCCAGCTTCGCGCCGACACCGCGAAGCTCAGCCGCCTGCTGCCCAAGAAGTCCGAGATGCCTGAGACCCCGTGAGGGGGACGCGCGATGGTTCCGCGCTACGGGCTTGTGCTGACCGTGACCCACGCCTGCAACCTGCGCTGCGACTACTGCTACACGGGGACGAAGCGTGCCTGCTCGATGGCGGAGGCCGTCGGCCGCAAGGCCATCGAGCGTGCCGTGGCGTCGGTGGAGCGCGGGGGCGCCCTGGAGCTTGGCTTCTTCGGCGGCGAGCCCCTTCTCGAGGCTGGGCTCGTCCGCTCTCTCCTCGCATTTGCCCAGGAGCGCTCCCGCGCCGCCGGCCTCGAACTGCTCCCCAGCCTCACCACCAACGGCACCGTGGCCACCGGGGCTGCGTGGGAGCTCATGACCCGCCCCGAACTGAGCCTGGCCGTGAGCTTCGACGGCGTGCCCGAGGCGCACGACCGGCACCGCCGCTTCCCCGATGGCACTGGCAGCTCAAGCGTTGTGCTGAGGACGATGCGCCGCCTGCTGGACGCAGGGCGGGAGCTTCGGGCCGTCCTGGTCGTTCGCCCCGACACGCTGGACTCGTTTCCCGACGGGGTCGGGTTCCTCAGCGACCTTGGCTTCCGCCAGTTGGAGCCGACGCTGGACCTGTGGACGCGCTGGACGGCGGGGGACGTTGCTCGCCTTGAGGCCGCCATTGGGCGGCTCGCCGACCTGTGGCGCGGTCGTCTGGCCGACCTGTCGGTGAGCTGGCTCGACGAGAAGGCGGCCCTCCTGGCCCGCGTGCCCATCGGCCCGTGCGCCCGGTGCGGGTTCGGCGAGGGCGAGGTCGCCGTGGCCCCCTCGGGTCGCCTCTACCCCTGCGAGCGCCTGATCGGCGACGATGCCGAGATGAATCCCATGCGACTGCCCGGGCACGCGCTGGACGGCGAGGACTTCCTTGGCCTTTCAGCACCCCCGGCTTGCTGCGCGCCGGCGTGCGGCGAGTGCGATGCCCGGGCCCTCTGCAACACCACCTGCCGCTGCTCCAACTACGTGCGCACGGGGCAGTGCGGGTTGCCCGACGGCCTTCTGTGCGCGCTCAACAGGGCCTGCCTGCGCGAGACCGCGCGGGTGTTGAACGACTTGCGGACGCCCCAGTTGGCGGACGCGCCCGTCCCCTCAGCCTTGGGTTAGGAGGCACTGCGATGGACATGGAACCGCGTGGGCCAGGTGGGGAAGGGGAGGTGACGCAGCCGCAGCCCCTCCGCGCCCCCTGGGTGTCGGCCTTGGGCGGGTTCGCGATCAGCGCGGCCCTCGTCGTCGGGGCCGGGCTCATGCTCCCGCTCTTCGCGCCCTGCCACCAGACGTGTGGCGCACCCCGCTCGGTGCACCTCGAGCGGCAGAAGCGCCAGCAGCAGGCCCGCGAGGCCGCCGAGCGCGAGGCCACGGGCCAGGAGAACGCCGGCGATGATGCCCGACCCGAGCCCGGCGACTAAGCCGCGATGCCGGCGATGGCTCCGCCGCCTGTTTCGGTGGGGCGAGCACCTGCTGGCCGTCGCCGGCATCCTCTTCATCATCTACCACGTGGGCTTCGACCTCACGGTGATGACCTCGCCCTCGATGGCCCCGACCCTGCGGGGCACGTGCGTCAAGGACGGCGACTGGGTGCTCTCGGAGCGCGTGGCCTACTGGTTTCGGCGGCCGCGTCGCTGGGAGATCGTGGCCTTCCACAGCAGCGATGGCGTGCCCGTGATGAAGCGGGTGGTCGGCCTGCCCGGCGAGGAGGTGTCGCTCCGCGATGGCCGCGTCCTCGTCAACGGCTCGCCCGTCGCCTACCCCCCGGCGTTGGGGGGCATCAAGTACGTGCCCGACGGCATGCTCCATCGCGGCCGGGCGGCCAAGTGCGGCGAGGGGTATTTCGTGCTCGGCGACGACTCGGGGGATTCGCAGGACAGCCGCTACGACGGCCCGGTCGCCCTCGACCGCATCGAGCGCCGCGCCTGGCTCATCGTCTGGCCCCCCTCCCGCATCCGCTGGGTGACGCCGTGAAGCAGGGGGGCACTGTCCTTCAAGAAGTTCCCCCTCTCTCCGCGACTCGATGGCGACGCTCACGAGCCGCAGTTGCAGCTCTTGGCGTCCTTGTCGAGGCCGAGGGCCTTCACCTGCTCGATGGTCCAGTCATGGTCGTAGTCGAGGATCATTGGGTCAATGCGTGCCCGGACCCGCCAGCCCTTGGCCAGGAGGCGGGGCGGCCTGGCGCTGGTTGATGTGCTGACGCCGCAGCTTGCGCAGGAGCCAGATGAGCCAGACCAGCGTGCCGAGCGCCATGAGCATGAACAGGCCGTGGAAGAAGGCGACGTCGTGGCGGCCGGGCTTGGCGCCCGTCACTCGATACAGCCAGTTCAGTGTCGCCTCTGGCTCCGCCAGGAAGTTGAGCACGGGCAACCCGACCAGGAGGAAGAGCCAGACGCCTGCCATCAAGGCGGCCCGCCGGCCGTGCGTGGTGCCTCGGTACCGCCATGCGATCCTGATGCTGGGAACGACCAGGAAGGGCACCCAGAATGCCCACAGGATCGCCCCGGAGATGATCGGGCTAAGGTCCAAACCCCAGATGGCGAAGCCGAGGAGCGCGCCCACGACAATAATCCCCGTGAGTAAGACCACCAGGCCACGGCGGTTGATCCGAGCCGGCGTGTCCGGGATGCCATGCTTGCGGGCGATGGCCTCGACGGCTTCCTTCGCCTCCGCGAGGCTCACCCCCGCCTTCTGCCGATAGACGTCCACTGCGATGGCCTTGCGATGGGGCAGAAGCGGCAGGATGAGGCGTTCGAGAGCGTCGCCCGACGGCTCGGCGCGCCCGGCGGGACGCGGGGAGACGCTCGGCCCGCGGCCGATCTCCTCCACCTCGGTCTTGACTTCACTGGCGTGCTGGTAACGCCGCTCCGGCTCCTTCTCGAGGGTCTTGAGGACCACCTCGTCGAGCCGCACGTCCACCTGCACCTTCTGCGAGGGCGGGGCGAAGCGGCCCAGCGGCAGCTCGCCCGTGAGCATCTCGTAGAACACCACGCCCAGCGAGTAGATGTCGGCCCGCTGGTCCACCTCGCGGGGCCGCTCGATCTGCTCGGGGGCCATGTAGCGCGGCGTGCCGAGCACCATCTGGGAAGCGGTCAGCGTGTAGTCGGCCGCGGCCGCCCCCACCAGCTTGGCGATGCCGAAGTCGGCGATCTTCACCCGCCCCTTCCTGTCCACCAGGATGTTCTCGGGCTTGATGTCGCGGTGCACCACCCCCTGGTCGTGAGCGTACTGGAGCGCGTCGCAGACCTGGGGCACGATGGCCATGGCCTGCTGGGGCGACAGGCGGCCCGACTGCTCCATCTGCCGAAGGCTCGCACCGTCCACGTACTCCATGACGAAGTAGTAGAGTTCCCCGGCTTGGCCGAAGTCGTGCAGCGTGACGATGTTGGGGTGGCTCAGGCGGGCCAGTGCCTTGGCCTCGCGGCTGAAGCGCTCAGCGAACGCCGCGTCCTTGGCGGCCCCGGGCCGCATGATCTTCAGGGCCACGAGGCGGTCGAGGCGCGGCTGGCGGGCCTTGTAGACGGCGCCCATGCCCCCGTGGCCCAACAGCTCGATGACCTCGAGCTGGGGGAAGAGCGGGGCCAGCTCCTGGGCGCTGGGCGGCGAGAAGCCGCGGGCGGGCGCCTCGGCGGACTCGCTGGAGGCGGCTTCGACCAAGCTGACCACCTTTATCCCTTGTTCGAGCAAGCACTTCGGGCACAGGCCCTCCGGGGCGTCGGAGGCCAACTCCGCCTGGCATTGCGGGCACCGATGCAACTCACTCACGGGTGGACCTCCTTTCGCCTGGCCTCCCTCCACCCCTTACTTACGCGAAACGCACGGAAGGTTACACAGGATTCATGGTTCCCTGGACCCAAGTGCCGCAAGAAGAACCCCCAACTCGTCATCCACGTCTGACGGGTCCGCGATCGTCTGCGCGACCTCGGCCCGCAGCAGCTCACGATACCTCCGGCGGAGGCGATGAACGGCGACCTTCACCGCCCCTTCGCTCATCCCCAGCTCGGCAGCCACGTCGCGGTGGGCCGGCGCGCCCCCCTCTCCCGCCAGGAACACCTTCAGGCCATCGAAGAGTTGGGGCTTGGCCGCGTCGGCGTAATGCTGCCGCAGCCGCGCCATGACCCGCTCGAGCAGCGTCAACGCCCAGCGACGCTCATAGACTCTCTCGGGCGTCCAGTCGTGCGAGGGCTCCAGCAGGTACCGCCTCTCCCCGGACTCGGCGTCGAGTGAGAGCGTCCTCCGCAGGCCTCCCCGCTTCTGGGCCATGGCCCGGTCGTGCTCTTTGGACAGGAAGCGCTGGAACGCGGTGAGGAGGAACGACCGGAAGCGCCCGCGCTCGCGGTCAGCGGTGGCCAGGAAGTGCTTCTCGAGCAGGGCGGCGAAAAAGGACTGCGTGAGGTCCTGAGCGTCGTCGGCCGAGCGCCCGCGCCGGCGGGCGTAGGCGTAGAGCGGATACCAGTAGGCCTCGCACAGCGTAGCGAGGGCCTCGCGCGACGCGGGCGAATCTTGTTGCGCGGCCGCAAGCACCAGGCTCCAGTGCGTCGTGGCGAAGTGGCTCCCGCCCATGCCCCCGAATCCCCGGTCCGGCCCTCTGCCGCACATGCCCCCAATCCCCCTGTCTTCACGAGCCGCAGTTGCAGCTCTTGGCCTGCTTGTCGAGGCCGAGGGCGTCCCAGATGTCGGGGGTTTCCTCGCACAGGCCGAGGGGGCAGGTGTCGCGGAGGGCCTCGACGGCCTGGCGGTAGAGGGCGAGGCGTTGGTCCCTGGGGTAGCGGGCCAGGCCCTTCGGGGTGGCGGGAGGCACGAGGGCGTCGAAGAGGCCGTTCTCGACGAACCGCGGCAGGTTGGCCTCGGCTCGCAGGGTGCCGAGGGTGACTCGCTCGGGGGCCAGGCGCCGCAACTGCTCGATGACCCAGGCGTAGTCGTAGCCGAGGATCATGGGGTCAATGCGCATGCGCACGCGCCAGCCCCTGGCCTTGAGCTGGTGGGCCGCGTCGAGCCGGTCCTCGACGGGGGCGGCGCCGCGCTCGTGGTCGCGCGCCGCCTCGGGGCTGTTCACGGAGAACGAGACGATGACGTTGCGGCACGGGCTCTGGCTCAGGAGGGGCCGACACTCCTCGACCCCGCCCTTGGTGACGAGCAGGAGGGCGTGCGGCCGCCCCTTCGCCTCGGCCTCCGCGCGGAACAGCTCGACCAGGTGCCCGGTCAGCGGCCGCACGTGCTCGAACGTCAGGCTGTCCGACAGGTTGCCCATGTTCAGCACGTACGACTCCAGGTCGTCCCGGGCCAGCCACGCCCGCACCTCGGCCTCCAGCTTCTCCGTGTTCGTGAACACCTGCGGGGCGTTGAGATACCAGAACGACGACTTCAGGTAGCAATAGGAGCACTCGGGCGCGAACGCGCAGCCGTCGGCGTGGGCCAGCACGTAGAAGTTCGGGCACACGGTGTTCACCGGCGTCGTGCGGAAGATACTCACGAACCTCGTCTTCCGCTTCCGTCGGATGCACCGATCTCCGCTTCGCTTGCTCATGGCGTTCCCTTGTGGGCTTGGCGGCCCCTCTCCACCAATATGCCCTATCCGCCGCCGAGAATCAAGCGGGGGAGGGAGTCCCTCGACGCGGCCCCCGCGGCCCACGCCCACAAGCCCCCAAATCGCCGATCCTCGCCATTCCACCCATTCTGTGTCACCGATCCGGCTGGCACAGTATGGGTACAGCCGCGAGAATCGCCGATTCTCGCCATTCTGTCCATTGTGTGTCACTCCGCCCCCCAGGGATTGACACACAATGGGGCCGCGCCGCCCCTTCCAAGAGGCGCTGCTCTTCTGCTATAATCATCCCGGCTTCGCTTTCGCGTCCTTTCGCGTGTTTCGCGGGGAATGATCATGGGCTTTGAAGGCCGCTGTCGCGTCACGGGCATTGGCAGCCTCGCCGTCACGAGCGTCGAGGAGGCGCTGGACTTCGTCTTCGAGTTCGCGCCCGACCTGCCGTATCTGCCCCAACTCCCCCGCCTCTCGCCGAACGAGGGGATGAACGAGCAGATGTACGAGGGCCTCCCCGGCCTCGACCGCCGCGACGGCAAGTGGCTGATCGTGCAGAACGACGCCTTCTTCGAGGGCGTCGCGGGGCTCTTCGAGCGCTTCGAGGCCCCCGACGACGATGCGGGCCACATGTCGCCCCGCGTCTGTGCGTCCCTCGCGGCGTTCCTTCAGCGGGTCAGGGCCAGCGGCGTCGCCGAGGCCAAGGCCCAGGTCTCCGGCCCCGTCACCGTCGGCATGAGCCTGCTCGACGAGGACGGCACACCCATCCTCTACAACGACGTGCTGCGCGACGTGCTGGTGAAGCACCTGGCGCTCAAGGTCCGCTGGCTCGCCCGCCAGATCGAGGCGGCGGGGGCGCGGCCCGTCATCTTCGTGGACGAGCCGTTCCTCACGTCGTTCGGTACGCCCTTCTTCGGCTGGACGCGTCCCGAGCAGCCGCGCGAGGTGCTCGAGCAGGTCTACGCCGCCGCGCCCGTCAAGGGCACCCACTGCTGCGCGAACACCGACTGGACGATTTTCCTCCAGAGCAGCGTGGACATCGTTTCCTTCGACGCCTTCGGCTATGCGACCGCGTTCCTCACGTATCGCGAGGCGCTGGTGGAGTTCGTGCGACGCGGCGGCAACATCGCCTGGGGCATTGTGCCGACGGATCCCGAGGCACTGGCCGCCACGAGCGCCGACGAGCTGGTCGGCCGGCTTCGCGAGCAGATTGACAAACTGGCCTCCTACGGCCTCGACCGCGAGGCCATTCTGCGCCAGAGCCTGTTCACCCCGTCCTGTGGCCTCGGCAGCCGCCCGCCCGAGACGGCTCGCCCGGCCTTCACCATAGCACGGGCAATTTCCCAGACGCTTCAAAGAGAGGAGTCTGCCTGCTGATGTCACGCGTAGCGCATGCGGCCTGGTGCGCCATCGTGCTTCTCGTGCTGTGTCGCATCGCGCTCGCCGACGATGCGGTGCCTCCTCCCGCGCGGCTGCCCGCCGAGGTGATCGTGTCGGGCCGGACCTCGACGGTGAAGGAAGTGAAGACCCTTCGCGTCGGGGACATTGTGCCGCGAACCTACTCCGGGAGGCGGTTGCACAACACTCCCGGCTTCGTGTGGTACGTGAGCGAACACTACGCGCTGAAGACCGACTACAAGGAGGACCGCGCCCACTTCTATCTGCGGCTCCTGGAGCTGGCCTACCCGCATTACGTGGAGCTCTTCGGCTCCGAACCGCCCGGCATCCACGAGAAGCGGATGGCTGTGGTCTACGCCAGCACCAAGGAGAAGCTCAACGAGGCCCTCCTCTCCGATGGCATCGCGTGGAACTTCGGCGGCGGGGGCATCACGTTCGAGGGCTACTGCTGCGCCTACGCCTACCCGAGCGGCACGCTCCAGTACCATCAGCGCTACATCCTGCTCCACGAGTGCACCCACCTCTTCCAGATGTGCCTCGCCGGCACTCTCGGCACCACGCCCGGCTGGTACTACGAGGGGATCGCCGACTCCTTCGGCAGCCACGTCTACGATGCCAAGAAGCAGCAGCTCACGGTGAACGTCTTCGACAAGGCGACGACGGCCGATTTCCTTGACATCGGCCTCGCCGAGCTCAGGAAGAAGCCGATGACGCTCCAGGAAGTCCACGACAAGGGCGGCGCGGGGCGCGGCGTGAACTTCCTCACCGCCCACTTCTTCAGCGACGACCCCGACCGCCTCCAGCGGTTCCGCATCTGGCGCGACGAGATGTTCCGCCTGAGGCCCAGCGGCAAAGCCGTCACCGAGACCTCCGCCCGCCTGCTCCAGGAGCTTTTCGGCCCGTGGGACAGGCTGAACGCCGACTTCAGGAAGTGGGCTGATTCGCTCCGGAACACCTTTCACTACGCCGAGTGGGGCTGGGAGCAGGAGGGGAACGTCCTGTGGTCCTACGGCTTCGCCGAGGGCGGCAGGCTCTCGCAGACCGATGTGTTCCTGATCCCAAACCAGAGGCCGACGTATGACCCGTTCCGCATGGACTATCCCGCCGAGGAGATGCCGCCGCTCGTCGGCCCCGTCGAACGTGGCGTGGCGGAGCCCGCGGTGGGCGCCCTCGTGAGCTTCGCCCGCTGCCCCGGGCGCGGGGTGGCCGGCCTCGGCCTCGGCCTGGCGCCCGACGAGAAGAACAAGTGCAATTGCCTCAAGCTCCTCATCGTCCAGGGCAAGGAGCTGTTGATGGAAGGCACGGACCTCGGTGCTGAGAAGAAGGCCGTGCCCTTCCCCGACGCTTTCCGCGAGGCGGCGAAGGCCGGCGGCCATCGCTTCGGGCTGACGGCGACGATCGCCAAGGCCGCTCTCGAGGTCACCCTTCGCGCGGGCGCCGACCCCGGCAAGCTCGCCGAGTTCAAGGCATCCCTGCCCGTCAACGAGGCGCAGCGGGAGCGATTGCTCTCGAAGCCGCTGACGATTCTCTCCCGCGACGGCTGGCACGAGGTCACGCCGTTCGGCGACGACCGCCGCCGGCTGGAGCCCGACCTCTCGGTGCCCGCCCCGCGCAGCCGCTGGCGCAGCCCCGGCGACCACCTCCTCGCCGCCGTCTATAAGGCGGCCTGGCGCCTCGGCAAGCACGCCCCGCCGCCGCTCATCGCGCTCCGCGACCGCATGCTCGCCGCCGCGACCCTGGACGCGGAGAAGCAACGGGCCGCCGTGGCCGCCTTCGAGAGCGGCATCAAGGCCGTGATTGGCGGCGTCCGCGCCTGCGGCGCCCCCGCCGAAGCCAAGCAGGTCGCCATCGCCGACCTGCTCGGCTTGTCCCTGAGCCTGGAGCTGGCCTCCGACGCGGCGCCGGGCCACGCGCGCCTGACGGCCTACCTGCATGCCCCGCTCCTCGGCCAGGCCACGGGCAACCTGGGCTTCACCGTCGAGCCAGCGGACGCCCTCACTACGCGGCCCGCCCCCGACCAGGTCGTGATCGAGGCCGGCGAGAACCTCGTGAGCCGACGCGTCTACCGCCTGGCCCCCTCGCACCAACCGTTCACGGCCAAGGCCAGTGCGTGGCTCATCTGGCGAGGCGAAGAGGTCGTCCTCCAGGCCGCGCGAGGCGGCCGCCCCTCCATCCCCGGCTGGTGGGTCATCGGGCCGTTCGACAACCCGGGCGGCGATACCACGGACATCGCCAATCCCCCCGAGAAGGAGCCAAGCGATCTGGCGAAGAAGTACACCGGAAAGGGCGGGAAACCCGTCGCCTGGCGCAAGGTCGAGCGGGACCCCTCGCTCGATGTCGGCGCGGAGCACCTTGTGAACTTCATCCAGCTCTACGGCCCGACCGAGAACGCCGCGGCCTATGCCCTCTGCTGGCTCGACGCGCCTGAGGTGATGGAGGCGGTCCTCGCCCTCGGCTCCGACGACGGCGTCGTCGTCTGGCTCAATGGCGAGAGGGTCCACACCAACCTCGTGCCCAGGCCCTACGGCTCGAGGGCCGACCGCGTGCCCCTGCGCCTCCGGAAGGGCCGCAACCCGCTCCTGCTGAAGATCACTCAGGGCATGGGCGACTGGTCCTTCGCCGCCCATTTGGACGACGCCGCAGGCGAGCCGCTCAAGACCATAACCGTATCGCTTGAGGAAAGTAAGCGGTGAGGAAGAGCGACGGTTCCTCACGCCCGGGCTCAGTTGAGCACCGGCTCGCCGGTGACGACGCGGATCACGTCGTTGGTTTCCTCGTCCAGGTAGGCGGGCAGGCGGACCTTGCCCTCGCGACACCTGTAGTGCCATTGCTCCCAGATCAGGTCGCTGCGCGGCGATTCCTCCCTTTCGGGCTTGCCGAAGGCGGCCTCGAATTCCGCGAGGCTGGGGCCGCGGATGCCCTTGCGGATGCCTGTGCCGGAGCAGGTCTCGCAGCGCTTCTCCGCGCCCGTCTCGCGGTCGGCAAGCTTGCCCGTGCCCTCGCAGTCCCGGCACGGCCCCTCGAAGGGGGTTTTCATGCTCTGAAGCCTGGCCTTGAACTCCTCGAAGGACAACCCCGCGGTCTTCGATGAGCTGCCGCAGGAAGCCAGGGCGAGGGCGAGCAGTGGAAGGGTGAACAACGCGGCGCGTCTCACGGCTCCTCCTATGGCGGCGGCGGCCGCCTCACTTGCGCATCGGCTCCCCATCGTTGTCGTAGACGCAGCCAGCCTCGTCCCAGAGATCGTCTACGATGTCGGCGGTGGGAATGCCGTCGGCATGGGTGTCGAAGAACAGGCAGTTGGTCTTCTTCATGAGGTGTCGCGGGACGGGCCGACGGGGATCCGAGTGCCAGTAGGTGAACGCGCCGGGCTCTCCCGGCCGGTTGTCGTAGGGGAAGCGGACGCAGCCGTTGACGTTGGCCGCGTCGCTCTCCATCCAGCGCTCGGGGGGGTCGTCCTTGTTGGTGACGACCCCGGTGTCGCAGATGACGAGCGTCCCGGCGGGATTCGTGACCCTGTCGAACAGCTTGGTGTGGTCGTTCATGGCCGTCCCCGCGCCGTAGATCTGGTCGGGCCCGCACCACATGTGGTTCAGCCCGTACCCGTACTTGCAGAGGTTCTTGGCCGGGCAGCGGAAGAGCTCGGGGTCCGGGGTGAACGGCTCGAGGTTCTTGTACCAGTAGGGGAACGTGTTGGGCGACTTGGCGCTGGGCGAGCCCGAGGGCGGCATCAGCCCCGTGTGATGCGCGATGTAGAGCACGAGGCCCGCGCTGATCTGGTGGAGGTTGCTCCAGCAGTTCGCGCTCCTCGCGGCCTTGATCGAGTTGCTGATGGCCGGCAACACGAGCGACGCGAGGATGGCGATCACGCCAATCACGACGAGCAGCTCCACGAGCGTGAAGCCGCCACGGCCCCCATCACAGCCCCCAGACGGCGCGCTCCGCGGACGGAAGCCGCGCTCCCGCTCTGCCTGCATGCCCGGCCCCCCTGAGCTGTTCTCCCGTGCCTGAGCCCCCCTGCGTCCTGCCGCGCGCCCTGGCGCCGCCTCACTTTCGCTTCGGCATCCCGTTGTTGTCGTAGATGCACCCCGCCTCGTCCCAGAGGTCGTCAACGATCTCCGCCGTGCGAATGCCGTCGCCGTGGCCATCGAAGAACAGGACGGTGGTCTTCCTGCCGAGATGCCGCGGGACCGGACGACGCGGGTCCGAGTGCCAGTACGTGTACTTGCCCGGCTCGCCCGGCCGGTTGTCGTAGGGAAACCGGACGCAGCCGTTGACGTTCGCCGCATCGCTCTCCTGCCAATCGTCGGGCGGGTCGTCCTTATTGGTGACCACGCCCGTGTCGCAGATCAGGAGGGTGCCCGAGGGGTTCTCGACGGTGACGAATTCCTTGGTCCTGTTCCACATCGCCGCGCCGTCGCCGTAGATCTGGGAAGGGCCGCACCACATGTGGTTGAGCCCATAGCCCCACTTGGCGCGCTTCTTTGCCGGGCAGCAGAACACGCCAGTGCCCTGAATGAACGGCTCGAGGTTCTTGTACCAATAGGGGAATCTGTACGGCGCAGCCGTGCTCGGCGACCCCGAGGGCGGCATGAAGCCGTCGGTCGCCTTGACGTACATCATGAACGCCGCGGAAACCTGGTGGAGATTGCTCCTGCAGTGCGCGCTGGCGGCGCTCTTCATCGCGTTGCCGATGACGGGCAGGAGGAGCATCGCCAGGATGGCCATGATGGCGACGACGACAAGGAGCTCGATGAGCGTGAAAGCCCTCCCGCTGCGGCCGGCTGCCGCCTCGGGAGCCGCGCGGAGGGTTACGGGTAGGTTACTCATGGGCCGTCTCGCTATGCGCGCCGGGAGCCCACGCTCCATTATGCCCCTCCAGCAGCGCAGCGTCAAGCGCTTTCAGTGCCTTTTTCCTCAGGCCCTTCCGGCAACTCCTCTCTTCGGCTACAATGTGCCGGCGGACAGGCTCGGGCCGGCCGGGCGTGCCTTCGCCGCGCACGGTGCAGGCCGCGAGGGGACTCTGGCGAGAGACGTCGCCGTCTCTCTGGGACAACCGGATTGGTGCAGGCACTGGACATGGCATCTCACAAGCCATCAGCGGAGTTCAGGGGGACCGACCAGATCATCTGCGGCGACGTGCTCGCCGTGCTGGCGAAGGTTCCGCGCGAATCGGTGCACCTGATCGTCACCTCGCCGCCCTATAATCTCGAGAAGCCGTACGCCGAACACAACGACGACCTCGACGACCGCGAGTACCTCGCCTGGATGAAACAGGTCTGGGCCGCCTGCCACAAGCTGCTCGTGCCGGGCGGGCGCCTGTGCGTGAATATCGGCGAGAACAAGCGCCAATACATCTCGAATCCCCACTACAGCGCGTTCATTCAGCAACTCGTCGGGCTGAAGATGCTTTATCGCGGCACGATCATCTGGAACAAGCATTCGGCCGCAAAGCACTGCGCCTGGGGCTCGTGGAAGAGCCCCTCAAATCCCCACCTCGTGCCCCGCCACGAATACATCATCGCCTTCTCGAAAGGGCAGTGGAAGCTCGAAGGCAAGCCCGAGGACGTGGACATCACGCCCGAGGAGTTCATGGACTGCACGCGCAGCGTGTGGGTGTTCGGCACGGAGAGGAAATCGCGGATCGGCCACCCGGCTCCGTTCCCAGAGGCGCTGCCCGAGCGGCTGATCAAGTTCTACACGTTCAAGGGCCAGACCGTGCTCGACCCGTTCGCGGGGAGCGGGACGGTGGGCGTGGTGGCGGCACGGCTGGGGCGCCACTTCATCCTCGGCGACAACTCGCCCCAATACTGCAAGCTTGCCCAGAAGCGCATCGCCGACGAACACGGCCTGTTCCTCACGCCGAGAGTGATTCCAGTCGAAGAGCTGTGAAGAGATGCAGGGGAACTTTCTGGCAGAAAGTTCCTCCCACGCCCTCTTCAAAGACTCTCCCACTGGCGGCGGCCATCCGGCCTGTCACCAGGCCGGAT
>Ga0307378_10004423_pt1 | contig 20052 bp, 12 predicted proteins | sample UN1MG_FD_202238 | JGI IMG/M metagenome (GOLD analysis project Ga0307378, IMG submission 202238) | Soil microbial communities from Risofladan, Vaasa, Finland - UN-1 | ecosystem: Environmental > Terrestrial > Soil > Coastal area > Acid sulfate soil | place: Finland: Risofladan, Vaasa | collected... | reverse complement strand
GCGATCTCGCGCAAGGCCTCGGGGGTGAAGGCGAGCTTGCGGCCCTCGAGGTCGAACAGCTTCTGGTACTGTTTGACCAGGGCGTTGCGGGGCTCAGTCATGACGCGGTGTAAGTCTTGTTCGTCCAAGGGCATGAGTGCGGAGACGACGGGGAGGCGTCCGACGAATTCGGGGATCATGCCGTAGCCGACGAGGTCCTCGGGCTCGACCTTGGCGACGAGGCGGCCCTTCTGGTGCTCGGGGCTCTCGGAGCGGTCGGTTATGGTCTTGGCGTAGCCGATGAGGGAGCGGCCGAGGCGTTTGCCGATGATGTTCTCGAGGCCGGTGAACGTGCCGCCGCAGATGAAGAGGATGTTCGTGGTGTCCACCGGGATGTAGTGTTGCTCGGGGTGCTTGCGTCCGCCGCCGGGGGGGACGTTTGCGATGGTGCCCTCGAGCATCTTGAGGAGGGCCTGCTGGACGCCTTCGCCGGAGACGTCGCGGGTGATGGAGACGTTTTCGGAGGTCTTGTGGATCTTGTCTATTTCGTCAATGAAGAGGATGCCCTGCTGGGCGCGCTCGACGTTGAAGTCGGCGACCTGGAGGAGGCGGAGGAGGAGGTTCTCGACGTCCTCTCCAACGTAGCCGGCTTCGGTGAGGGTGGTTGCATCGCCGATGGCGAAGGGGACGTCGAGGATGCGCGCGAGGGTGTGTGCCAGGAGGGTCTTGCCCGAGCCCGTGGGGCCGAGGAGGAGGATGTTGGATTTCTCGATTTCGGTGTCGTCGTCGTCGGAGGGTTTGCCCTGTACGAGGCGTTTGTAGTGGTTGTAGACGGCGACGGAGAGGATTTTCTTGGGGTGCTCCTGGCCGATGACGTATTGGTCGAGCTGTCGCTTTATCTCTTGGGGTGGCAGGAGGTTAGGGAGCCTGCGCTCGTCGCCGCGCTTGCGCTGGCGCTCGAAGCGGACGAGGGCGTTGCAGATCTCCACGCAGTCCTCGCAGATGAAGATCCCGTGCGGGCCGGGGATCATGATGTCCACGAGGTCGGACGTCTTGTCGCACAGGGTGCAGGTTTGGGTGGGCTTGGCAGAATCGCGGCGTTTGGCCATGGTGCACCTGGGGGTTAGTCGCTCTTCGGGGCGTCCGACGCGGGGGCGTCGGGCGCGGGGGCCGCGGACTGGGACTTGGCGCTGGCGAGCACCTCGTCCACGAGGCCGTAGCGGAGGGCCTCGTCGGCGGACATGAAGAAGTCGCGGTCGGTGTCGCGCTCGACGCGATCGATGGGCTGGCCGGTGCGCTTGGCGAGGATTTGGTTGATGGTGGCCCTCATCTTGAGGATTTCTTCGGCGTGGATGCGGATGTCGGCGGCGGTGCCTTCCATTCCGCCGGAGGGCTGGTGGAGCATCACGCGGGCGTTGGGCAGGATGTAGCGCTTGCCCTTCGTGCCGCACGCCAGGAGCACGGCGGCCATCGAGGCGGCCATGCCGACGCAGCACGTCTCCACGTCGCACGGCACGAAGTCCATCGTGTCCAGAATGGCCAGGCCCGAGTGGACGTAGCCGCCGGGGGAGTTGATGTAGAGCTTGATGTCCTGGTTCTTCTTCTCGTTGGCGAGGAACAGCATCTGGGCGATGACGAGGCTGGCGATGTAGTCGTCCATCGAGGTGCCGATGAAGATGATGCGGTCCTTGAGCAGGCGGGAGAAGATGTCGTAGGCCCGCTCGATGTGGCCTTCCTTCTCGACGACGATGGGGACGAGGGACGGCATTGGGTGCTCCTTGGGCGTGGCTCGGGGCGGAGGCGTGGGGGCGTTGCGGGCGCTCCGCGGGTCGCGGCGTCAGGCGTCCTTGGGCTCGGCCTCGGCCGGTGCGTCGGGAGCGGGCCCGGCGGAGGCCTGGGTGACCTTGGCGTGCTGGACGAGGAAGTCTCGGACCTTCTCCTCGCGCATCTCGTGGCGCAGGGCGCTCAGGCGGCCCTCGCGCTCGAGCTCGCTGGCCACGTCCTCGGGCCGACGGCGGTAGTTGAGCGCGATGGCCTGGATGCGCTGCGCCACGTCGTCCTCGGTGACGAAGATCTTCTCCTGCTCCGCGATGCGGTCGTAGATGAAGTAGAGCCTGCACTGGCGGACGCTCGCCTCGCGCGCCTCCTGGTCCTGGGTGGCGAGTTGCTTGTCAATCTCCTCCCGCGGCTCGCCGCGGTAGAGAAGGGCGAGGCGCTGGCGCTCGCGGGCCTGGCCCACGAGGCGCTCGACCAGCCCCTCGGGCACCTCGAAATCGGTCAGCCCCAGCAGCTTCTCGGCGACCGCCGCGTGCACCGCCTGGTCGGCCTCGTGCTCGCGCGAGCGGCGCAACTCGTCGCGCAATTCGTCCCCGAGATCCTCCAGGTCGTCGAAGCGGAGCGACTTGGCCCACTCGTCGGTCGCCTCGGGCAACGCGAGACGCCGAATCTCGTCCACCGTGACCTCGAGGTCCGCCTCCTTGCCGCGGTGCTGCTCGGCGCGGAAGTTGTCGGGCAGCTTGATGGCCTTGAACGACTTGGTTTCGCCGATCTGGGCGCCGACCATGGCCTCGCGGAGGCCGGGCACCGGGATGCCCGCAATCGTCTCGTGGTTGAGGAAGGCGCCCAGTTCGCTCTCGCGCCAGATCTCCTGCCCGTCCTGGATGGCCAAGGCGTGGCAGATCGGCACGTCGCCCTCCACGACCTGCCCCTCCTCCACCTTCTCGAACTTCCCGTGGCGGCGGCGGAAGCCCTCGAGGGCGCTCGTCACGTCCTCATCCGTCACGCTCACCCCGGGCCGCTCGACCTCGAGGTCCTGGTAGCCCTCGAGGGTGAACGCGGGGACGATTTCGACCTTGACCTCGAACTTCAGCGGCTGCGCGGCATCGAGGGGGATCTTCTCGTAGTCCACCTGCGCGGCCATGGCCAGGCGCAGCGTGTGGTCCTCGATGGCCTGCTCGAGCCCCTCATCCACCAGCGTCTGCCGCACGGCCTCGGTCACCTGCTCGCCGAAGCGGCGCTCGAGCACGTGGCGCGGAATGTGCCCGGGCCGGAAGCCCTTGAGCGACACGGTCCGCCGCAGCTCGCCGTAGCTCTTCTCGATCTCGTCGTGGACGCGGGCCTGGCCGATCTCGACCTTCAGCAGGCGGGCGCACGGCCCGGTGCCCTCGACGCTCGTCGTCGCGCGAGGCGGCGTGGGCGGCTCCTCGGGCTTGGGCGATTCCTCGGCCTTGGGGGGTTCTTCGGGCTTGGGCTGCGCCTCGGCGGCGTCGCCCGCCTCACCTGCGCCCACGTTTCCTGCATCCTCGTCTGCCATGCCAGCCGCGTGCCTCCGTCGCGTTCGCTCGGTAGATTGGCGGAAAAATAGAAATGGAGCGGGCGATGGGACTTGAACCCACGACATCAACGTTGGCAACGTTGCGCTCTACCACTGAGCTACGCCCGCTCGCTCAGCCGGGGCCGTGGGGCCCCTCATCAATTGCCAAGCCCCTATTGTACTCCCCTCGCCCGTCGAGTCAAGTGCAAATGAAACGCTCCCAGGGCAGGGGCTTGACACAGGAGAGTGCGGCCTGTAATCTGCGCGGGACACGAACACGGCGAGCGTCCCTCCCCAGAGGAGGATTCCCCGCATGCCTGGCCCCGTCTCCTGGCGCACCGTTCGCGTCTTCATCTCCTCCACCTTCCGCGACATGCATGCGGAACGTGTGACATTGCTGCTTGAGGAAGGGCAAGTGTGACAGCTCCACACTCCAACACCCGCCGGCGCCCCGTCATTCGGGTCTTCGTCAGCTCGACGTTCAGCGACATGAAGCATGAGCGCAACGCGCTGCAAGAGGAGGTCTTCCCGAGACTGGAGCAACTCTGCCTGCAGAGCGGCTTTCAGTTCCAGGCGATTGATCTCCGCTGGGGCGTCTCCACGGAAGCCGGCCTCGATCACCGCACGATGCGGATCTGCTTTGACGAACTGCGCCGTGCACAGGAGATCTCTCCCCGCCCCAATTTCCTGATCCTGCTGGGCAACCGGTACGGCTGGCGGCCCTTGCCGGAAGAGATTTCCGTTGCGGAATTCCACGCGTTGGAGTGCGCCGCCGCGCAGGTCCCAGCCGCCAGCAGCGCCCCGGCGGTCGCGGTCCTGCGAGACTGGTATCGCCGAGATGAGAATGCCGTCCCACCCGTCCATGTGCTCCAGTCCCGCCGGCAGGATCTGCACGACGGCAGGGACTACACGAAGGACGCGGTCTGGAACGAGGTCCAGGCAGTCCTGTGGGCGATCATCAACCACGCCATGCCGCCGGACCAGTTGCAGGGGCGCTTCGACGATGCGGCGCCGGAGGGCGACGCGCCGCCCCCCATCGTCCGCTTCCAGGCCTCCGCCACCGAACAGGAGATCTGGCGCGGCGCGCTGCGTGTTCCAGACGCCCAGGAGCATGTGCTGGCGTTCCTTCGGGAGATCGAGAACATCGGCGGGTTCACCGACCCGACCGCGATCAAGGACTTCGTTGACGTGAAGCCGTCCGGGGGAGTGGATGCAGACCTCCAGGCCGAGCAGGAGCGGCTGAAGGACGAACTCCGCAAGCGGCTGGGCAAGCTGAACGTGTTCGAAGCCAAGGCCGCCCTCGTCGTTGGCCCTCAGAACCAGCCCGCCGCAGACGTCACGACGAATCACCTGGAGCAGCTTTGTGCCGATGTGGAAAGACGGCTGACGGAGATCATCCGACAGCAGATAGATGAGTACTGGGCACAGACCACCCAGGCCTCCGCGGAACGCGCTCTCCGCGAACTGAAGATCGAGCAGGACGAGCACGAGCGTTTCGGCCGGGAGCGTGGCGCCGAGGCTTCGTTCGTGGGCCGGCAAGCGGAGCTGAAGGCCATCCTCGACTACGTGCAGAACGACTCCCCCTGGCCGCTGGTCGTTCATGGCGCCTCGGGCTGCGGCAAGACGTCCCTGCTGGCGCGGGCCGCCCAGGAATTGGCGAAGACCCGCCAGCCGATTGTCCGCTTCATCGGCGTGCAGCCGCGCTCGTCCGATCTCCGTTCGCTGCTGGGCAGCCTCTGCCAGGAACTGCGGTTGCGGCATCCGCGCGAGGGGGAGCTTCCCGCGGACCCCAAGGCATTGCGGGAGGAGCTGCACGAGCATCTCCGGGCCGCCACGCCTGAGCAGCCGCTGATCCTGTTCCTGGACGCCCTCGACCAGCTTTCCGAGGCGGACAGCGGGCGATTGCTCCACTGGATCCCGGCTGGACGGCTCCCGGCCCATGTGAAGCTCGTGGTATCCTGCCTGTCCGATCGGGCCGAAGGCGATCCGGCCGGCCAGCCGTATGCCGAACTCACGCGACGCGGGCTCCCGGCGGAGAGCTTCATCAATCTGGATGCCCTCTCGGAGGCCGAGGCCAGGGTGCTGCTGTTCGACCGCTGGCTCCCCCAGGCGGGACGCACGGTCAACCCGGACCAGCGGGCGCGCATCGAGCAACGCCTGGCCTCGGCGGCCTGCCGCCAACCGATCTACCTCCGGCTGCTGTTCGAGGAGGCCCGGCTCTGGCGGTCCCATGATGCCGCACCCGACCTGGGCGAGGGCGTGCCTGCGCTCCTCGGCCAGCTCATCGAACGGCTCCGTCTACCGACGAACCACGGCGAACTGCTGGTGGACCGCGTTCTGGGCTATCTCACCGCGTCGCGTGAAGGACTGGCGGAGAACGAAATCCTGGAAGTCCTGTTCAGAGACCACGAGTACAAGGCGGAGCTCGACGACGCCACCAGAAGCACCCGCCATGAGATGCCCCCGAACGCGACGCGCATCCCCATTGCGCTCTGGTCTCGCCTCCGGTTCGACCTCGTCCCCTACCTCGCCGAGCGCGCCGCAACGGGCGCCAACGTGTTGACCTTCTACCACCGCCAGGTAGCGGAATGGGTCCTGGAGCATTTCGGGGAGGCGTTCGACCGGGCCTGGCAGCCGCACCAGCGGCTGGCGGCCTACTTCCAGGGACTGGCGGACCCGGAGAAGGACCGGAGTTGGAAAGGCGAGAGCCAGCGCCCGTTCCTCCAGGTGTGCTACCATCTGGTCGGCGGCCGGCAATGGGACGAGCTGTGCCAGGTCCTCTGCGATCTCCTGTTCATCCAGGGCAAGTGTTCGGTGGGATTGGTTCACGATCTGATGCGTGACTACAACGAGGCATTCAACGCGCTCCCCGAGTTCCGCGAAGAACTGGAGCGCAACCGGCGGCACGACGAGGCCATGCGCCGCTACAATCTGGCGCTGCGCGACTACGCCGCGCGGCGCGCCGAATGGCGTGACCGCCGGGACCATGGCGAAGCGGTCCCGGAGCCGGAATACCCGCCCCATCCGCCGGAGTTGGGGACCCGATCCGAAGTTGGGATACCAGAAGACCAATCCGAACGCGCCGCGCGTCTCCGGCATTTCGTCAACTTCGTGTCCGGTCACCTGGCTCTTCTGACCGATCACCCGACGCACACGCTTGAGGTGGCGTACAACTACGCCGAGACGGGTCCGGTGTCGGCCGCCGCCGAGGGACTCCTCGACACGCTGACGCGTCCCTGGTTGCGTCGTTCGCCCCGCCCGCCGGCTCCGCCCCTTCGCCCACAATGCCTACGCACCCTAGAAGGCCACAGCGACGGGGTCTTCAGCGTCAGCGTCAGCCTCGACGGCCGCTGCGCAGTGTCGGCAGGTTGGGACAATACCCTCCGGCTCTGGGACCTGGAGAGCGGGGAGTGCTTGCGCACACACAAAGGCCACAGAGGCCGGGTCCGGTGCGTGAGCTTCAGCCCCGATGGCCGCCGCGCGGTCTCGGCCAGCGAGGACAAGACCCTCCGGCTCTGGGACCTGGAGAGCGGAGAATGCCTCCACACCCTCGAAGGCCACCGCGAGGTGGTCTGGAGCGTGAACGTGAGCCCCGACGGCCGCCGCGCAGTCTCGGCAAGTTCTGACAGAACCCTCCGGCGCGCGAACGATGTCCCGGCAAGCTATGACAAACCCCTCCGGCTCTGGGACCTGGCGAGCGGCGAATGCCTCGCCGTCTACCACGCGGGTACCAGCAGAGCGCTTTCAGTCGCTACCTCCCCGTCCGGCGACCGCATCCTCTGTGGAACGGACGATGGCCGGGTGCACTTCCTCTCGCCCGTCAACGTCCCCCCTTCAGGACCGGCGATCCTCACCGCAACCAACCCCACCAGTGCGCGTTGCCCTTATTGCGCCACCGAATTCGCACCGCCATCGGAGGTCGTCGCCGCGATCCAGGCTCAATCGGCGGTCAGCGGTCAGCAGGCTGGAATCCTCTCCGCCTGCCCCCGCTGCGCCAGGGCGATTCAGTTCAACCCCTTCTTCGCCGCCGCGGGCGACTACGCGGACGTGCTCCGCCGCGGCCTCGAATCGCTGCGGTGCCAAGAGAAGGCAGAGAGCAGGGACGCGCTGGGCCACCTGAAGGCCCTGGCGGCGCAGCTTGCCGCGACTGGCCATCACGACGAAGCGGCCCGCTATGCACAGGAGGCAGCCGCGCTGGCCCCGCGCATTGCTCACTGAGAGCAAATGGCCAACGGTTTCCGCGACACGCACACGGAGCGAGACCATTTGGCGACAGCATTCATCCGCGCCCTCTCTGCAGTTCCGGCTCGCTTGACTGTGCGGTTGCCCGCGAGTAGGATTGGGCCGGTTGGGAGGCAGCAGACCCGCCCAGTGGCCGCCCAGGAACGTGCGAATGGCCCACGATGTGTTCATCAGCCACTCGGCGAAGGACAAGGGAGTGGCGGGCCAGCTTTGCGCTGGGCTGGAGGCGCGCGACATCCGCTGCTGGATCGCGCCGCGCGACATCGTGCCGGGCATGCCGTGGGGGGAGGCGCTGGAGGATGCGATCGCCGCCAGCCGGGTCCTCCTCCTCGTCTACTCGGCTCACGCCAACGCCTCGCCGCAGGTCCTTCGCGAGGTCGAGCGGGCCGCGAGCCAGGGAATCCCCATCCTGCCCCTGCGGATCGAGGATGTGCTGCCCTGCAAGAGCCTGAGGTTCTTCATCAGCTCCCACCACTGGATGGACGCTCTGTCGGGCAGGGTGGAGGGTGACCTGGACCGGCTGGCGGATGGTATCCTCAAGCTGCTTGCCGAGCCGCTGCCCACCGAGGCCGCCCCGGCGCCGGCGCCGCGGGCGCCCCAGGCCGTCCCAGGACGCGACGGGGACCGGTTGCCACCGGGCTGGACCGCTCAGCGCCAGGCCGTGCGGGTGGCCACGCCCGAGGGGGACTTCGAGAAGGAGATCGCCTTCTACGCAAACACCATCGGGATGAAGTTCGTGCTCGTGCCGGGAGGCGAGTTCCCCCGGAAGGTCCGCGTCCTGCATCCCACGAAAGGCTCCTTGACGCGGGAGAAGCCTCCGGTGCGGGTCGCGAGCACGAAGCCTTTCTACCTGAGCGCTTACCCGGTGACGGTGGGCGAGTTCGGCCGATTCGTCCAGGTCACGTCCTACGTGACCGATTCGGAGGCCGGCGAGGGGGCGTCGATCCACCTCAGCGGGCGAGAGTGGGTGGCGCGCAAGGACATCTCCTGGCGAACCCCCGGCTTCGCGCAGACCGATTCGCATCCCGTCACGTGCGTCACGTGGCTCGACGCCGCGGTGTTCGCCGAGTGGCTCGCCGGCCTCGAGGGCCTGCCCTACCGGATGCCGACCAGCGCCGAGTGGGAGTTCGCGTGCCGGGCGGGCACGACCAGCCCGTTCTACTGGGGCGACGAGTTCCGGCCAGATTGCGCCTGGGCCGGCTCGAACAGCAGCAGGAAGACCCATCCCGTGGGCACCCGGCTGCCCAACAAGCTCGGCCTCTACGACATGAGCGGCAATGTCTGGGAGTGGTGTCAGGACTGGGCGCTGGGGAAACCCTCGGGCGAGAAGAAAATCCTGCGAGGGGCCTCCTGGTGGAACGCCCCCAACAACTGCCAATCGTCCAACCTCTGGCCCGGAGACCCTTCGTGGGCCAATTGGATCTTCGGGTTCAGGGTCCTCGTGACCCTGGGGGCATAGGCGAATCCGTGGCTGTCCCCGTTCCCGCAAAGCTCTCGCTCCGCTCGATCGCATTCGAGCTGACGCCGCGGTGCAATCAGCGGTGTCTCTACTGCTATAATGCCTGGCGCGAAGAGGGGGCGGCCGAAGGCACCGAGCTGTCCGCGGGCCAGGTGTGCGCGCTGGTGGACAAGGTGCTGGCCGAGGCGGCGCTGGGGCACGTGACGCTGACAGGGGGCGAGCCCTTCCTGCGGGCCGATCTGTTCGAGATCATCGGGCACATCAACGGGCGCGGGCTGCCGGTGGCGATCATCTCGAACGGGCGGCTGGTGGATGAGCGCGTCGCTGCCGCGCTGGCGGAGCGCGACGTGGCCTACGTGCAGGTGACGCTGCTGGGACCCGATGCGGCGACGCACGACGCGCTGTGCGGCGCGGGGAGCTTCGAGGGGGTGACTCGCGCGGTCGAGCGGCTGGTGGCGGCGGGGGTGGCGGTCGGCGGGTCGTTTCTGTGCACGCGGCGGAACCACGGCTCGGCGGGGGCGACGGTGCGGCTGATGCGGCAGCTCGGGATGCTGCATCACGTGGCGTTCAACCGGTTCAACCCGTCGGGGCCGGCGGCGGCTCGCGCGGCGGCGCTGTTGCCCACGCGGTCGCAGGTGCTGGCCGCGCTGGGCGAGGCCGACGCCTTCGCGGGCGAGCACGGGCTGCGGGTGCACTGCACGATGCCGATCCCGCACTGCATGGCGGACGAAGCGGAGTTCCCGAACACCGAGTTCGGCGTGTGCAGCGCGGCGACGGAGCAGGGGGAGTATGCGGTGGACCCGTCGGGAAGCCTGAAGCTGTGCACGCTTCAGCGGCGAGCGGTCGGGAGCCTGTTCCAGCGGGGCTTCCGCGAGCTGGTGGAGGGGGAGGCCGTGGTGCGGTTCCGCGCCCGGCGGCCGGCGTTCTGCGAGGCGTGCCCGCACGGGCCGAGCTGTCGGGGCGGCTGCGGGGCCGCGGCCGACTGGGTGTTCAACGACCCCAACGCCCTCGACCCCTTCCTGGCCCAGCACGTGGGGCAGGAGGGCGGGGCCTCGGCGGGGTAGCAGTCAATCCTCATTCGCCATAGACCTCGGCCGGGCCGAGGATGTGGGGGTAGTGTGGGCGGAGGAAGGTGCGCGTGGTGTAGCACAGGTCGCACTTGCTGACGGCTCGGTCGGGCACGATGAAACCGTGCTCGCGGCGGGCGAAGTCGGCAAGGCCGAGCGGCCCCTCGTCCGCGACCAGCTTCGAGATGAAGTTCGCGTTCTCCGGGCCGCGCTCCAGGAGGTCGAGGAGGCGGGTCTCGCGCGCGTTGCCCAGGATCACCCCGCAATTGGTCTGGATGTTGTCGTAGGGGTCAATGTGGAGTTCCCAGATCGTCTCGCGAGCGAACTCCACCTCGCAACCGGGGTCGTTGTGGGGCACGCGCCAGGCGCGGCCGGGCGGGAGCTGGTCGAGGGGACGGTCGTCGAGGAAGCGGCGGAGATTTCGGTGTGCCGTGCCGACGAGGACGGGCGGGTGGGCGCAGACGAACTCGCGGAGGCGCGCCTCGTCGCGGGCGATGGCGGCGAACTCGACGACGGCCTCGTCGGGGGCATTGGTCGTCCAGACGTTCTGCGGGCCGAACATCTCGCGTGCGAGGCGGCGCGCGCGGAGGAATCGCTCGGGCGGCACGAACGCCTGGTGGTAGGGGTCGGCGCTCAGCAGCATGCCCACCACGCCGTTGGCCTGGAGGGCTGCGTAGCGCCCGCGCACCAGGGCGTCGTCGGTGGCGAACGACGCGTTGGATTCGATGAAGTGGGGCTGGACGCCCTCGGCGACGGCCGCCTCGAGAGCGGCGAGCAGGTCGTCCCAGAACAGCATCGCCTCGCCGCCTGCGATGTGGATCACGCGACCCAGCTCGTGGAGCTGGCGCAGGTGGTAGACGCTCTGCTCGGTGGTCATGCGCACGGGCGGACGCTCGCCCGCGCAGCCGAAGCAGCAATGGCGGCAGGCGATGGTGCAGCGATAGGTGTAGAGGAGCGCGGCCACGCCGAGCCGCTGGCCCGCCGCGGGAACGCCGACCTCGGCGATGAGGCGGTCCACTGCCTCGCGGGGCTGCAGTGATGCCGGCATTCCTGCTCCCCTGGTGCTATCGCTGACGATCGAAGTACGCGGTGAGCGGGTAGGCCACGCGGTTCAGCTCGCGCATGGCGTCCATCAGCGGCACGTGCGGCTCGTAGGCCGCCGTGACGATGCCCTTGTTCGAGTCGCGGTTCGACGGGTCGGTCTTCGTGTCCTCGGGGTCGTTGTCCATGTACTTGAACCAGTGCCAGCCGACGCAGGCCCTCGATTCGAGCAGGGCGAGGGTGAAGTTCTGATAGAACCAGCCGCGCTCCTGCTGGGTGGCGACGGTCCAGCCTGCGCCCGTGAGGTTGGGCATGCCGGTGTCGGCGCCCTTCGCATACCACTCGGTCACGAGGCTCGGCTTGCCCGCCCAGGCGGCCCAGCGCTGGAGCATGTCGGCGGACGGCGTCCAGACGCCGTAGACGTTGACGGAGACGACGTCGAGGTAGCGGCCCGCTGCGGCGAAGACGGGCTGGCAGCCCTTCTCGTAGCTGTGGAAGCGCGAGCCGAGGTACAGATGGTTCGGGTCGTGCTTGCGGATGGCCTTGGCGACGACGGAGAAGTAGCGCTCGGCCACGCGGCCGAGCCATTCGTCGCGGTCCTTGGCGGTGAGCTTCGCGCGGTCGAGGCGGCGCTCGGCGAGCCAGGCCTCGGCGGCCTTGCGGCCGGGGTCGTCGGGCTTGAGCTTGAGGTAGCGGTCCAGGCTGTCCTTGGGGAACGGCATCTCGTTGTCGGAGAAGTGGCCGAGGAGCCAGGGGTCGTCTTTGGTCGCGGCGAGCTGCTTCGCGTGCTCGTCGGCGAACGTCTCGAATTCGGGGTCGAAGGCGAAGATGCAGTTGCTCGGGTAGCCCGTGTGGCCTGGCAGTTGATGCGTGCCGCCACGCTTCTTGCCGTAGCTGCTCATGAAGTTCCAGTTCGGCGTGTAGGCGACCGGCTCGGCGGCGCCGCGGTTCAGCGCGTCGTCGGACCACGAGCCCGTGCCATTGAAGGCCAGGTCGCGCAGGAGCGCGACCGTCGCGTCGCGCCACTTCTCGGCTGTGCCAAACTTCGTGGGGAGCGTGCGGAGGTTCTTCGGCGACGTGCCGGGCCGCACGGCGTTGACGCCGATGTGGAGGAAGCGATAGCCCTCGGGGTCAATCAGCCACCAGCGATCGCCGAGCTTCTCCGCGCGGAAGAAGCCCGTGGCCTTGTGCCGCTCGCCGAGCCAGCCGCCGAACTTGTCGAACTGAGGGGTGTCCCTGGGCGCGAAGTCGGCCAGGTGGCGCAGGATGCGCGTGTCGTATTCCTTCGGGGCACCCTTGCCACGCCATGCCTTGATGCGCAGCGGCCCGCCCGGCGCCGCCTCCTCGCCGCCGGCCGCCGCGCCCAGGGACAGGATGACCGGACCCAACAGCAGGCACGGTCGCTTCATCCGCTCACCCCCTCGGGTCGCCTGCGTGGCCTACTTGTCGTCGTCATCATCCTTGTCATCGTCCTTGTCGTCGTCCTTGTCGTCGTCCTTGTCATCGTCCTCGTCCTCGTCGTCGTCTTCGATCTTGATGTTCTTGATCTGGCCCTTGTCGTCCAGGGTGAACTCGACCTCGACGGCCTTGCCCTCCTTGGGCTTCACGGTGACATCGATCTTGACCACCGTCTTGCCGCCCTTGGTCTTGGTCTCCTTCTCGGCCTCGACGATCTGGCCGTCGGGGAACATCGCGTTCACGACGGCGACGATGTTCTTGGGCAGGTCCTTGACCGCGATCTTCTCTTCCTTGCCCTCTGCAAGGGCCACACCTGGCGCCACGAGGGCCAGCGCCGCCATCCCAAGCCAGCACAGTTTCGACATCTCCGGGTCTCCTTCTTCGCACGGCCTCATTGAACCGAGGGGCCACGTTGGCCCTCGCGCTTCACGCTCAGTCGTTGTCCTCCCTTCGCAGGAAATGCCCATCGGCGTCGAGTCCCACCTCGACCTCCTTGCCCTGGACGCGGAGCGTGACCTCGTAGGCGGTCACGCCACCGCGGAGCTCCACGTCGGCCTCGACCCACTGAGCGTCGGGGCCGAAGCGGGCGCGGACCGCGTCGCGCACGGGCGCCGGCAGAACCCCGGGCAACTCGCCCGGGGGCAGCTCGCGCGAGTAGCTCTGCACCGAGCCGTCGGGCGCCACGTTCGCTTCCACATCAAGCTCGCCGATCTTTCCCTCGATCTCGATCGTGCCGGCCTGGAGCTTGACCGAAGCGGGCCGCACGGCCTCGCCGGGGAAGAGCAGGCGAAGCGCGAGCGAGGCCCCCTCCCCCGACGGCGAGGGTGGGGGGAAGAGCCGCAGGCCCCCGGCGGCCACGCTGGCGCTCCCCAGCGGCGGCCGCTCCACGCGGACCCGTCCCTCGGCCACGCTCACCGCGAGGCCGCGCCGGCCGGCATCGTCCACCGCGAGCCGAACGGTGAACCGGGTGCCCTCGGTCACGACGTCGCCCGCGCGGGTGCAGACGCGGAACGGGCGTTGCCCGGCGGGCACGTCGCACTGCACCGCGCCCGCGGCCAGCTCGATGCGCCAGCGGTCGCCGCCAGTCTTGCCATGGATCGTCAGCGACGACCCCGGCGCCATCTTCACGTGCGATTTGTCGTCGCACGCGAGTGCTACGGGCGCCTTGCCCGCGGTGATCGCGCGTCCGAGAGGGACCGTGGCCGCGCCGGGCTCCAGCCCTTCCGGGCTTCCGCTGACGACCCGAGCGCCGGCGGGGAGAGCCGTCCGCCGCGGGGGGAGAAGAATGCTGCCCGCGACGGCGACGAGCAGCGAGGCGGCAATCGCCACTGCCCAGGGGACCCAGCGCCGAGCGCGCGGCCGGCCGCGCCCCTGCGCGTCCAGGCGACGGCGAATGGCAGCCAGCGCCTTCTCGGGGTCCGCCTGGCGGCCGGCCAGCAGCCCGTGGATGAGGAGCGCGCCGCCAAGCTCCCGCCCCAGCTCTCCGTCCGCCGAGAGCGCCCGCGACACCGCTTCGGCGTCCCGCTCCGCGAGCCGGCCGGCAACGAGGTCCTCGGCCAGTTCCTCAGGCAGTCGGCGTGGTGTGTCCATCGGTCACCTCAAGCTTGGCGAGCACGCAATCGGCGAGGCGTCGGCGCACGCGGTAGAGCCGCTTCTTGACGTTGGCCAGGCTGGTTTCCAGCCGCGCGCTGACCTCCTGGTAGCTGTGCCCCTGGAGGTAGTGCAGGGCGATGTAGGTGCGGTCGGCCTCGCCCAGGGCCGCCAGGCACAGCTCGAGCGCCTCGAGGCGGTCCACCCACTCCTGCCCCGGGCGCGCTTCGATGCACTGGTAGACGCCATCGAGCCAGTCGAGCGTAGAGTCGCCCAGGCAGGCGACGGGGTGGCGGCGCCGGGCGGCGTTGCGGGCCAGGTTGCGGGCGATGCCCCGGAGCCACGGCCCCGCGGGCCGGCTCGGATCGAACTGCTCGGCCCTCCTGCACGCCACCAGAAAGACCTCCTGAGCGACGTCTTCCGCCTCACCCCGCTCGCCCATCAGCATCGTGCAGAACGAGAGCACCATCGCATACTGCTCGCGCACCAGATTGTCGAGGAACCCTGTCACGCGGAGGTCCCGTGCACATCGGAGAAGCGTCGCGACGCCTGTCCTTCCATACTACTATTGTCTCGGGAGCCGCGGAAGTGGACAGTGGCTGAGGAAATTCCGCCCGGTCGCCACCCGACCCTTACCGTCCCGAAGGCATTGGAGCCTTCGGGAGGGGGCCTCACTTCGTGCTCAGTGCGACGACGCGGCCATCGGCCAGGCCGACGGCGAGGGTGTCGCCGAGCCAGGCCAGGGCCGTGATGTCTTGCGGCATCTGCTGGCGGCTCGTCGGGGCGCCCACGGCGTCGTAGAGGATGAGCGTGCCGCCCCAGAAGGCGACGGCGGTGACGGGCGGCCTCGTGGCCATGAGCTTCACGATCCGGTCCTGAGGCAGGTTCTCCTTGGGCAGGTCGCGCGAGGCATTCTGCGGGTCGGGCCGCAATTCGGCGGCTGCCTTCTCGCGCTGATCGGGCGCAACGGGCTTCTGGCTCGACACCTTGCCGTCGGCGCCGACGACGCTGAGCGAGTCGTCGTGGGTGAGCACGCGGAGCTGTTTGCCGTCCGCCTTCATCGCGTCCACGCGATCGGGCAGCACGGCGACCCAGGCGGTCTTGAGCGCGGGCAGCAGGCCGGGCGCAGTCGTGGCCGCCGCGACCGAGTGGGTAACTGGCATTCGCCACGGGGTGAGCGGCTGGATGCCCGCGACCATTTCGTAGAGCGTGCCGACCGCCTCGGCCATGCCCGCGGCGTCGTAGGCGATGAGGGCGATGCTCTCCTGCCCGTGGCCGATGATGTCGCGCTGCCAGGCGATATACCCGTGGCCGCGGCCGGGAAATTCGTCGGCCTTGGGCGGATACGGCAGCACCTTCATCTTCTCGACGTGGGCGATGAGCGGATTGTCCTGCGGTGTGCCGAGCAGGATGACCGCGCCCTGGATGGCGAAGCCGACCTTGGCCGGAGAGTTCTTGCCGGCGGGATCGGCGCGGCCGAATTCTATGCCGACCCAGGTGGGCACCTCCTCGGGCTTCAGCTCGCGCGGCTTGTTGGCCTCTTTGGCGTCCACGATCTTGCAGTGGAGGTCCCAGGGTTCAAGGATGCCTGCGAGCCGCTCGGCGGCAGCATTGTTGTAGTCGCCTGCGCCCTTGACGATGGTGGCGGCGCGGTGGACGCGGGCGAAGCGGTGCACGCGGTCGAAGTCGGGCGCGAAGAAGACGGCGCGATGGGTCGCGCCCGCGAGCGCCCCGCACTTCTCGAGGGGCTGGCAGGCGAAGGTCACTGTGTCCTCCGTGCCGCTGAGGAGCTCGCGGACGACGATCTTCCACTGCCCGGCGGGGTCGGTCACGGCCAGGGGCAGGCTGACGGTCGCGGTGCCCTGGCGCGTGGCGACGTAGCGCTCGTAGCGCGTGGCGCCGAGGGGAGCGATCACCTGAATGTGCAGCGGGGCCGAGCCGCTGAGCACGCCGCCCTTGGCGTCGAGCAGCGTGGCGCCGGCCTCGACTCGGATGGGCGCCTGGGCGAACGTGAGGTCGCGCGTCAGCACAGGGGTCAGGGCTTTCACCGAGCCGATGGGCCGCGCGGTGCGGGCGAAGACGTGCATCTGCCCAGGGCCGAAGCGGAGGGTGCCCTTCGTGCCCCCCTTCAGCTCGGCGAACGCGCCGCCGCGAACCGCATCGTAGACCGCGCGGCCGTCGTCGGGCAACGCGATGGTCGCGACCGCGGGCTTCATCGAGAGATACGCCCCCACCTTGTAGTCGTATTCCGCATTGACGGCGAACAGATACTCGATGTCACCCGCGGCTTGGCGGGTGGCGACGATATAGGGGTTGTCGCACTCGAAGATGGGCTTGATGCCGGCCAATCGAAGCTGGGCCTTGATGGCCTTGGCCAGCGGCGTGGCGCCCTGGAAGTGCTTGCCCACGGTCACGTAGGGCCGCATCTCGTCGTACTTCTTCTCGTCGGCCAGCTTCTTGATGATCGTGGCGTCGGGCATGGCAGGCGTCACGCCCAGGCCCGTCGCCCCCTTGATCTTGACCGTGCAGTCGGCGGTTGTGAGAACGAGTCCGCCCTTCGCCGCAAAGTCCTCGAGGGCCGCGATGACCGGCGGGTCGAGGTACTTGATGGAGGTGAGGACCACGGCCTTGTGGTTCGCGGCGAGCGTGCCGTCCGCGATGTCCTCATCCACGACCACCATGAACTGCTGCTGGAGGAGCTTGCCGGCGAGGTAGGTGAGCGGCAAGTTCTGGCCGTGGGTCTCGCCGTGGGCGTAGCAGACCGAGCGGTCCTTCACCTGCTCGTTGATGAGGTGCGAGAGACTGTAGAGCATGGCGACGGGCGGCCGCGTGACGGGCATCGTGGTGAAGATGGTGCCGAGACGTGCCATGAGTTGGTTGGATTCGACCACGCCCTGGGCCGCGGGCTTCTTGGCCGGCTCGAAGGGGTCAATGTCGGGCGGCGAGATCATGCCCTGGATGTTGGTCTGGAACGAGAGATACTGCTCGAGGCGGAACTCGTCGCTTGTGGTGTTGCCATACCAGCAGGGCAGATACCAGCAGGGCTTGGCGATGTCGCGGGCGCGGGCCATTTCGAGGAAGTACGACGGGTTGAAGTAGCCCGGACCCCAGTCGTGGTAGCCGCCGTGGCCGCTGACGATGGGCAGGCTGCGGACGACGTTGAAGTAATAGCCGTCGGTGAACGCCGACCAGCCGTACTGACTCTGGGTGACGCAGAGGTAGCCTGGCTCGACGTAGAGGACGCCGAGCTGCGCCTCCTTCCAGGCGGCGTCCATGAAGCCCAGCTTCCAGTAGGCCCACTGCTTCCACTGCCGCACGTGGTCGGGGTTGTTGGGGTCCACCTTGTGGTGGCTGAGCCACTCGCGGCCGAAGGCGCTCTGGTAGGCGCGCACCTGGGCGGGCACGCCGTGGGGCGTCCACTCGCCCGTCTCGGGGTGCTTGTGCCAGGTGAGGCCGGGCTCGTCGTAGAAGTGGATGCCGGGCACGTTGGGCCGCGTGCGCATCTGGAGCGCGCGCTGGACGACGCGCGCGGTGCCGCCGCGGGCGACGTAGGGGTCGCTCCAGTCGCACTCGCCCCGCAGGTCCATCTGGTGTCCGCCGCTCATCACGCAATTGGGCATCACGTCGCAGCCGGCGCGGATGTAGTTCGCGTCGTCGTCGTTCGTGTAGTGGCCGTAGATGAGGTTGAAGCCGATGCTGTCCTCGCCCTCGACGAGCTTGGCCTCCTTCTGGGCGCGGCCCCAGACCAGGAGTTTGAAGTCGCTCTTGCGCACGTGGCTGAAGACGTCGAGGCCGACCGAGGCGGTCGCGCCGTCGCAGGCGGCCTCGACGACGTACTTGCCCGGCCTCAGGAGCCAGCCGTTGAGGTGGAGGTGCTCGGTCGTGCGGGCGTCCTTGCCGGCCACGGGCGCAGCGGCCACGGGGAAGGTGAAGCTCAGCTTCGAGCCGTCGGCTCCGCTGACATTCAGCACCAGGTTGCCCGCGGCGAGGGCCTCGGCCGAGGAGCGCACGACGGCGAGGTCAATCGTCTCATTCGTCTGGTACGCCGTGCGGCCGAGGGGCAGGGCGATCTGGAGCTTCGCCTCGCCCGCGACGGCCTGAAGCGAACCCAGGGCGGCGATCAATCCGACGGCCCAGCTCCTCATCAAGTGGTCCCTCCTGGACGGCTAGAGGGCCAGCCGCCAGGGGGTCAGCGTGGCCCTCTGGCGTGCTGGCGGGGAGCTCACGCGCCCGCCCTGGGTCGGCGACGCCGACGCGCCGCGATGGCCGACGCCCCCAGGACGAGCAGAGAGAGCGTGGCGGGCTCGGGGATCACGACGCCCAGCCCCGCCTGGTAGTGGCTCATGAAGAACTGCTCGGTGAGCGCGCTGTCGTAGATGGCGATCTCGTCGAGGTTGCCGTTGAACCGCTGGTTGTTCCCGAGCATGTCGATGCGGTTGCCGAACGTCCACGTGCCGTCCGTCCACTTCGTGCCCGCGAGGAGGATCATGGGGGTTTCCATCTCGAGCAGGCCGTCGAGATAGACGCGGACGAGATCGCCTTCGCGGGTCATGGCCACGTAGTGCCACTCGCCGAGGTCAATGTCGGTTGTTCCCCGCAAGGAGACTTCGCCGAGCACGTCTGGGACCTTGTCGCCGTTGAAGAGGAAGAGGTTGAAGGGGCCGGGCTGGGCGCCGACGGTGAGGAGGCCGAGGTAGTCGCCGCAGTTGGTCTGGCTGGCGTCGGCGTCGAGGCGGTGCATCAGGTAGACGCTGCCGTATGGCACTTGGATGGTCTCCGCTCGGAACCACATTTCGACGCTGTAGTCGTTCTGGCCCGGGAGGATGCCAGTGGGGCTTCCGACGTAGGAGTTGTTCCCGACGCCGCGGATGAGGCGCGGGGCGTTGTTGGCGTCGCCGAAGCCGGGGAAGTCGGGCGACCTCGGCCCCACGTCGAGGCCCGCGCCGGTGCGCGACGGCGCGGAAGGGTAGGCGAAGTCGTGCAAATGGCCCGTGGCATCTATTGCGGACCCGGTCGGGGCAACCTCGTCGAGGCGCCAGTAGGCCTCGGGGTTGCCGGCGAGAACGGTCTGGGAGTAGTGGCTCGAGGGGGCGCTGAAGGCAGCCAGGTAAAGGCTCCGCGCCTCGGTGGCCGTGAGCGCGCGGTCCCACACGGCCACCTCGTCGTAGCGGCCGCTCAGGCCCAGGTTCGTGCCCAGGTCCACCCGGTTGCCCGCGGTGAAGCGGTCGCCCGTGCCGCCTTGCCATATCCTGGTCGCGTCAATCTCCTTTACGCCGTTCAGATAGACCTGGATGTCGTCGCCATCGCGGACCATGACCGTGTGGTACCAGGTGTTCGGGCTGAGGACGGTGCTGCCGTAGGCGAGCTGGGAGTCGCCGATGGCGTTCCCCGGGTAGAAGTAGAGCCTGCCGGTGGGCACGGCGGGGAGTGGAGGCGGGGGATCGGGGTCCGGATTGTAGTTGCCCCACACGCCCACGGAGTCGCGCAGCTCAGGGCCCGTGGCGCCGACTCCGCGGGCGAAGACGTAGTTGATGGCGGCGGCACCAAAGGCGGCGGAGGAGTTGAACCAGGCCTGAATGGAGTAGGCGCCAGTGTCGACGCCGGCAATGCTGTTCAGGGCCGTGTAAAGGGTCGCGCCATTGCGGTTGACGCTGGGCGCGACGTTCGTGGCGCCCATGTTGGTGAAGGCCGGCGGGCGCATGCCGACGTTGTTGACGGTGGCGTTGGTGTAGGTGCCGTCGTTGGCACCGCCCACCCCGGGCACGAGGTCAATCGCGGGGCCAACCACCGCCTCGTTCAGACCCCAGTACAGGACCGGTGAGGTGGTGTTGATGACGAAGTCCGAGTACGGACTTCCCAGGACAACTGACCCGACCCCCAGCGCCAGAACCACGAACAACCGC
>Ga0307378_10004421_pt1 | contig 20053 bp, 14 predicted proteins | sample UN1MG_FD_202238 | JGI IMG/M metagenome (GOLD analysis project Ga0307378, IMG submission 202238) | Soil microbial communities from Risofladan, Vaasa, Finland - UN-1 | ecosystem: Environmental > Terrestrial > Soil > Coastal area > Acid sulfate soil | place: Finland: Risofladan, Vaasa | collected... | reverse complement strand
CGCACCGAGTATCCGATGGCGGTGAAATCGATCGAGAAGGCGGTGGCGGTGTGCAGGGAGCGCGGGTATTTCGGCGAGAAGATTTTCGGCAGCGATTTCAGCCTTGCGTTTCACCTGATGAAAGGTGCAGGCGCGTTTGTCTGCGGCGAGGAAACCGCGCTGCTGGCGTCGATCGAGGGCAAGCGGGGAACGCCGCGGCTGAGGCCGCCGTATCCGGCCGAGCGCGGACTGTGGGGCAAACCGACGTGCGTCAACAACGTGGAGACGTTGTCGCTGGTGCCGTGGATAGTCCGCAACGGGGCAGAAGCATTCGCCGGCCTCGGCACACAGCACAGCAGGGGGACGAAGGTTTTTGCGCTGGCGGGCAAGGTCAGGCGGGGCGGGCTGATCGAGGTGCCGATGGGCACGACCATCCGGCAGATCGTCGAGGAGATCGGCGGCGGCGTGCCCGAGGGCCGCAAGTTCAAGGCGGTGCAGATCGGGGGGCCGTCGGGCGGGTGTATTCCCGCGCGGCTTGCCGACACGCCCATCGACTACAGCGAATTGCAGGAGCACGGCGCGATCATGGGATCGGGCGGGCTGGTGGTGCTGGACGATCGCGACTGCATGGTAGACGTTGCCCGCTATTTCCTCGAGTTCACGCAGGATCAGTCGTGCGGCAAGTGCACATTCTGCCGCGTGGGCACACGTTTCATGATGGACATCATCAACCGATTGTGCCGCGGCGAGGGCCGGATGAGCGACATCGACGAACTCGAGGAGCTGGCGGAGTCCGTGAAGAAGGGCAGCCTGTGCGGCCTCGGGCAGACGGCCCCAAATCCCGTGCTGACAACGCTGCGGTACTTCCGCGATGAATACGAGGCGCACGTGGAGGGCCGCTGCCCGGCCGGCAAGTGCGTGGCGCTGATCAGATACCGGATAACCGACGACTGCATCGGCTGCACTCGATGCGCCCAGCATTGCCCCACGGAGGCGATCGCGATGCGCCCGTATGAGAAGCACGAGATCGATCCTGAAAAATGCACCCGATGCGGCAACTGCGCCAAGGTGTGTCCCGCCGACGCGGTGACAGTGGAATGAAGATGATCACATTGCAGATAGATGGACGCGAGGTGAGCGTTGAGCCGGGCGCCACAATACTCGATGCGGCGCGGAAACTCGGGATCGATATTCCGACGCTGTGCCACCTCGACGGGCAGCCGCCGTTCGGCTCGTGCATGGCCTGCGCCGTGAAGGTGAACGGGGCCGACCGATTCGTGCCGTCGTGCGCCACGAAAGCCGCCGACGGAATGATGGTTGAAAGCGAGACCGACGAGGTTCACGCGGAGCGACGCGCGGCCATAGAGCTGCTGCTGGGCGATCATCTGGGCGACTGCGTAGCCCCCTGCGAGATGGCCTGCCCCGCGCATATGGCCATTCCGAAAATGATCCGCCAGATAGAATCCGGCAGAATCCGCGAGGCGGCGGCGATTGTGAAGCAGCATATCGCGCTGCCTGCGGTGCTCGGCCGCATCTGCTCGGCCCCTTGCGAGAAAGCCTGCCGGCGCGCGGGCGTGGATGAGCCGGTGTCGATCTGCCTGCTGAAGCGATTCGCGGCGGACGAAGACCTGGCGGGCGAGACGTGGCAGCCGCAATGTGCGCGGCCGAGCGGCCGGAGCGTGGCGATCATCGGCGCGGGACCGGCCGGGCTTGCAGCGGCATACCACCTGCTGCAGCGCGGGCACGCATGCACGTTGTTCGACGCACACGAGCAGGCCGGCGGCGCGTTGCGATATTCTATCGATGCAGCCAGGCTGCCGCGCGAGGTGCTCGACGCGGAGATAGGCCTGATCGAGAAGCTGGGCGCGGTTTTCCGGCTGGGCGTGAGCGTGGGCGAGAAGCCTTCGCTCGACGACCTGCGGCGCGAGTTTGACGCGGTGGTGGCGGCCTCGGGTGCCGACGGCGCCGGCATTGCGGCGGCAGTCGGGCCGGTGGACCGTCAGACGCTCGCCGCCGGAGCGAGCGGCGTTTTTGCCGCGGGTGCGGCAGCAGGCAAGATGAACCAGGCCGTGCGGGCGGTTGCCCACGGGCGGATGGTTGCGGCATCGGTCGACCAATATCTGGGCGGCAGCGAGGTTACAGGCCAGTCGAGGCCGTTCAGCGTGCACATGGGGAAGCTGTCGGAGGCGGAGCTTGCGCAGTTTGCGGCCGATGCAAGCGAAGCGGGCCGCACGATTCCCGCAGGCGGTCCACATACGAATTTCACATACGAAGAAGCCCGCGCGGAAGCGGCGCGGTGCCTGCGGTGCGACTGCCGCAAGCGGGACAACTGCGCACTGCGCGATTGGGCCCAGACCTGCGGCGCCGACGCAAGCAGATTCAGGCTCGAGCGGCGGGAGTATGAGCGGCAGGATTGTCACGCAGAGGTGATCTACGAGCCGGGCAAGTGTATCAAATGCGGCATCTGCACGCGGATCACGCAGCAGGCGGGCGAGGAGTTGGGGCTGACGTTTGTCGGCCGGGGGTTTAGTGTTCGCGTGGCGGTGCCGCTGGGCGCGGAGTTGTCGGAAGGTCTGCGAAAGGCTGCTGCTGAATGTGTCAGAATGTGCCCCACCGGAGCGTTGGCTTTCAAGGACAAGGTGCTTGTGCAACAAGATGAAAGTGCGGAAACTTCAAGATGATCAGGAATGTCATTGCTGGATTGATGCTGTGCGTGTTGGTTGTGTCGGAGGTGTGGGCGCAGGATTCGGTCGGCTGGCGGGGCGATGGATTGGGGTGCTATGCGGATGCGAAGCCGGCGCTTGAATGGGCGGCGGACAAGAACGTGGTCTGGGCGGTGGAAACGCCGTCGTGGAGCAACGCCACGCCTGTGCTGGTGGACGGGAAGATTATTCTGACATCTGAGCAGACCGATCTGCTGTGCGTTCAGAAGTCTGACGGCAAGCTGCTGTGGAAGCAGAGCAACACCTATTTCGACACAATGACTGAGGAGGAGATCGCAGCGGCAAAGGAGATGCAGAAGAAGGCCCAGGCGGTGCGCGAGGAGATTCATCCGCTCGAGCGGCAGCAACACGAGTTTAAGAAGCAACTGGACGAGATCGGCAATTTCCGGCGGCGGATCAAGGAGCTTGAGCAGAAGCAGGCGCTGCGCGAGATGCCGGAGCAGCTTGCGAAACAGGTTGCGGACGTGGAGAAGAAGAAGGCGGATACCGACGCCCAGCTCGAGAAGAACCCGAACAACGGCGGCCTCAAGCGCCGCGCGGAGCAGTTTGCAGAGGAGCTGCGGCTGCTGACCGACGACGCGTTTCTGAAGGCTGAGCTGGAGAAAACGCAGAAGAGGCTGGCGGTAGTCGAGCCGAAGGAGGCGGAGCTTAAGAAGCAGGAGGAGGCGTTGCGGCGTCAGATAAACGAGATCCGCAAGAACAGGCTCGAGCCGCTGACGAAGTACGACTTGCCCGCCACCGACAGCACAAACGGCTACGCCTCGTGCACGCCCGTGAGCGACGGCAGCCGCGTGTTTGCCGTGTTTACGAATGGAATGGTCGGCTGCTACGATATGGACGGCAACCGCCGATGGGCGAAGTTTGTGGAGAAGCCCACACACGGTTGGGGGTTCAGCACGTCGCCGGTGCTGGCGGCGGGCAAGGTGATCGTTCATCTGTCGGGCCTGGTGGCGTTGGATTGCGAAACCGGCGACGATGTGTGGAAGGTTCGCGAGGCGGATGTTGCCTGGGGCACGCCGATTGTTACGACGGTGGGCGGCGTGGAGATCGTCGTCACGCCCAAAGGCGACTTCGTCCGTGCGTCGGATGGAAAGCTGCTCGCGCGGCGTCAATCGAAGCTCGAGTTCGCGACTCCGATAGTCAACGACAACGTCGTATATTTCATGGAGAAGGGCGGCAAGGCGATCAAGCTGCCCGAAGAAATCGGCGCGGACGACGCGTTCAAGACGGAAGTTTTGTGGACGCTGTCGGAGATCGAAGGCGACCGCTATTACGCCTCGGCGGTATATCACGACGGCATCATATATTGCATCAATCAGAAAAGCGATTTCAGCGCGGTGGACGCGGCCACGGGCAAGCTGATCTATGCGGAGAAGCTGAACCTGGGCGCCACCGTTTACCCGAGCGTCACGCTGGCGGGCGATAAGCTGTTCGTGAGCGCCGAGAACGGCGTTACGGCAGTGGTTCAGCCCGGCCGGGAATTCAAGGAGATAGGGAGGAACAAGCTCGAGCATTTCCGAAGCTCGCCAGTTTTCGACGGCAAGCGGATGTACATCAGGACGATGAAGAAGCTGTATTGCATAGGAGAATGAACCATGCAGGCGATCATCTCGCGCGAGCTTGCGGGAAACGGCCAGCGGCGGGCATTTGAGGATGACCTGGCAAGGGCCTTGGCGGCCGCCGGCGTGCCGGTGCTGCTGGTGCCCGGGCTGTATCACGTGCCGGAGGATGACGCCCTGTGGGCCGACCTGGCCGGGCAGCGTGGGGTGTTGCTGTCGTGGCTGAACCCACGCCCCGCCGAATGGATTCTGCGCCGCCACAACATCACGCGGGAGACCGTCCGGCCGATCGGCCTGGGCGAATTCGAAAGCCCGGGCGAGTGCTGCGCAGCAGTGCTGCGGGTTATTCAACCATCGAGCGTGGCTGCATCCGTGGAGCATCGCGGCGCCGACCCGCAGCCGCGGTGGTATCCGGTGATCGATGCCGGCCGGTGCGTCAACTGCAAGCAGTGCATGCAATTTTGCCTGTTCGGCGTTTATGAGCTGAACGAGGATGGCGTGGTTTTTGCGCGGCACCCCGACAACTGCAAGGACGGCTGCCCGGCGTGCAGCAGAATCTGTCCACGCGGAGCGATCATGTTTCCGCTGCACGAGGATCCCGCAATCGCAGGCGCGCCCGGAATGCTGATGAACCCCGACCCCGCGATGAAGGCGATATTCTACAAACGCACGGGACGTGCATGTCCGCTGTGCGGGCAAACACACAGCAGCGCGGCGAAGCCGCAAGCAGGTTCGCGGCTGTGCACGGAGTGCGGCATGCCCATAGGCGAAATCGCCGGCGACGCGCGCGATGGCGCCGATGGCGACGACGATCTGGATTCCCTCATTGACGATCTGGAACGTTTGCGGTAAAATAGACAACAGTGTTTCCGGGAGGCATAGTTGCACAGGCAGGGCGGATATCCGGTTGTTCTGACGGCCGACGAGACGCTGATGGCCGGTTACCGGCTGCTGTTTGACGGCATGCTGGCGTCGAGCCAGACGACGCGGACGCCTTCGCCGGTCATGCGCCTGCTGATGCCGCGTCCGAAGCAGCCGGGCGTGCGTGCTGCGGTTGCCCCGATGGGGCTACGGCGCATCGAGGCGGCGCTCCTGGCCGGCGGTTTCGCGACGGACGATGTTGTCGTGGTGCATCCCGCCCGCCTGCATCACGCGATAGGCCCGGCCACGCGGGTGGTTGGTGTGTCGTCGGGGGAACCTGCCGGCATCGGAATGAACACGACGACGATGACGGGCATCGTCGGCGGCCGGATATATCCTGCCGCGATGTTTGGCAGGCTGATGAAGCGCATCCGGCGGCTGCTGACCGACCGCGCGCCGTCGGCGCGCGTGGTGCTGGGCGGGCCGGGCGCGTGGCAGTTGGCCGACAGCGAGCAGGCGCGCGGCGAGGCCGGGGCCGATCACGTGGTCGTCGGCTATGCCGAAGCCAACGCGGCGGAAATTTTCCGCGCGGCCGCAGACGGGTGCGATTTGCAGGCGGTGATCGCGGGCGAAGGCGTCGGGCCTGACGCCATACCGCCGATTGCCGGCGCCGCCACGATGGGAGCGGTCGAAATCAGCCGCGGCTGCGGCCTCGGCTGCTCGTTCTGCACGATCGGGCACATCCCGATGATTCACGTGCCCGAGCAGACGATCGTGGCGGACGCGCAGACGAACGTGGCGGGCGGATGCACGAGCATTGCGGCGCTCAGCGAGGATTTTTTCCGATACGGCGCCGCCGGGCTGAGCGTGAATCCGAACGCGCTGATCGCGCTGCTCGAGCGGCTGCGCGAGATTGAAAACCTGCGGCTGATCCAGATCGACCACGCAAACGTGATCAGCGTGGGCGGATTCGACGACGCACAACTGGCGCGCGTCCGCGAGTTGCTCGCCGGCAACAACCGGCACCGGTACCTGTGGGTCAACTTGGGCGTGGAGACGGCCGCCGGAATGCTGATGAAGGCGAACGGCCGCGCCAAGATGGCAGGATGCCCGGCCAACGAATGGGCCGATCTGTGCAAGACGCAGGTGCGGCGGCTGTGCCGGGCGGGTTTTTTCCCGATGGTCAGCCTGGTGCTCGGGCTGCCGGGCGAGACGCCCGACGACGCGCAGGCCACGCTCGAGTGGGTGCAGTCGTTGAGCCGCGAGCGGGTATCGGTTTTCCCGATGCTGTACGCTCCGGTGGACGGCACGCAACCGCCGGACGTCCGGCGCCTGAGCCTGTTGCACTGGCGGCTGATCCGCGAGTGTTACGCACTGAATTTCCGCTGGACGCCCAGGATGTATTGGGACAACCAGTCGGGCGCGGGCGTCGGGCTGCTGCGCCGATGCCTGATGCAGGCGCTCGGCCGCGGCCAGATGCTCCAGTGGCGGGCGCTGTTTGCCTGGCACACGCTTGCCCGGCGGATGAAACGCGATGAACAGTGAATCGAACCAGCTACAGACGACCAGCCCCCGGCTGGACGACGCCCTGCGCGTGGTGACCGACCACCTGCTGGCCGCGATGCACCCCGACGGCTGGTGGGAAGGCAGGCTGTCGGCGTCGGCGCTGTCGACCGCAACTGCGGTGAGTGCGCTGGCGGTTGCGGCGGGATCGCCCGAGCATGCGGCCGATCCGCTGGTTCGCGACGGCGTTGGCTGGCTGGCAGCCGATCAGAACACCGACGGCGGCTGGGGCGACACGCCCGACTCGCCCAGCAACCTGCCCACCACCGCGCTGTGCATCGCCGCGATTCAGCTCGCAGGCGCAACCGCCGAAACCGCGATGGCGGTCGGCAGGGCACGCCGCTACATCGATGCAGCATCAGGCGGGCGCGACCTGGCTGACGCGCTGAGCGGAATCTACGGGCGCGACCGCACGTTCGCGGTGCCGATCCTCGCGAACTGCGCGCTCGCGGGGCTGGTGCAGTGGAAAAACGTGCCCCGGCTTCCATACGAGCTTGCAGTGTTGCCGCAGGGAATCTACCGGGCGCTCCGCCTGCACGTTGTCAGCTATGCGCTGCCTGCACTGATCGCGATCGGGCTGCTGATCGACGCCCGCAAAACCTCGCTGCAGAGGCTGCGCAAAACGCTGCGCCTCGCGTTGGGGTCGAGCGTGCTGGGCAAGCTCGAGCGGATGCAGCCAGCCGGCGGCGGATACCTCGAGGCGGTGCCGCTGACGAGCTTCGTGGCGATGACGCTCGCGCCGCTGTTCGGAGTCGGGCATCCGGTTGCCGCTGAGTGCATTGCATTCATCAGGCGGTCGGCCCGCACCGATGGAAGCTGGGCGATCGACAGCAATCTGTCGGGCTGGCTGACGACCAACGCGGTGAAGGCGCTCGCGGGCGCCGGGCAGTTGGCGCGAGTCGACGCGCCCCGCACGCGGAAATGGATAGCCGCTTGCCAATGGCGGCAGGTGCATCCGTACACCAACTCGCAGCCGGGCGCATGGGCGTGGACACATCTGCCCGGCGGCGTGCCAGATACCGACGACACCGCATCTGCGATTCTGGCCTTGAATGCGCTGGGCGACGCAGCCGCGACAACCGGCGGCGCGCGCTGGCTGCTTAGCATGCAGAACGCCGACGGCGGCTGGCCCACCTTCTGCCGGGGTTGGGGGAAGCTGCCGTTCGACCGCAGTTCGCCCGACCTGACTGCCCACGCGATGCGGGCGCTGAATTCTGCACCGCAAGCCGAACACGGCCAAGCCGTCGCGCGCGGGCTGGCGTACCTGGCAAAGGCTCAGCAGCGCAACGGCGCCTGGGTGCCCCTGTGGTTCGGCAACCAGGCCGCACCGGGGCAGCACAACCCGGTGATCGGCACGGCGCAGGTGCTGGCGGCCTTGAACGACCTGAACATCGGCGAAGAACCGGGCCGGCGCGGCGCACGCTATCTGTGCGAGGCACAAAACGCCGACGGCGGCTGGGGCGGCGACAGCGGGGTGGCGTCGTCCATCGAAGAAACTGCGCTCGCCGTTGCCGCGCTCGCGGAAATCGGCACGACCGACGCCCGGCATGCCGCAGCTCGCGGGCTGCGGCACCTGCTCGAGCATATTGAAGACGGCACCTGGCTTCGCGCGGCGCCCATCGGGCTGTACTTCGCGAGCCTGTGGTATTCCGAAAAGCTGTATCCTGTTGTGTGGACGCTCGAGGCGCTCGGCGCGGCACGCAGGGCCGGCATAACTGAAACCTGAGAGACCCAACTGGGAATACGATGGATTCAACTGAATCTGCATCATTCAGCATGGCAGGGGGCGACATCAAGCAGGTGCCGGCCGAGGCCGGCCGGCGTGCGGCGATACGAGACCTCGCCGAGAAGCTGGGGCCGTCGCTGGACCGCCGCCGGCCGCTGGCGCGCGAGGAGATCGAGCGGCACGCGCAAACGATCCTGCGCGAGCTGTCGTTGCCGGAAGATTTCCTCGGCTTCGCTATGGTTGCCGTCAGCAACGTCTTCTGGCGGAGCCAGTTCGAGTCGATTCCGTTCAACAGAAGATTGTTCCTGCTGCCCAACTGCCTGCGCAACAGGAGCGCGTGCCGGGGCCGATTCGACGCCGTGGGCCTGCAATGCGCCGGTTGCGGCGCGTGCCTGATCGGTTCGCTGAAGGCCCGCGCCGAGGAACTGGGATATTCCGTGATTGTGGCCGAAGGCACGCCCGCCGTGATCCTGAAAATTATGGAAGGCGAGGCAGACGGCGTTTTCGGTGTCGCATGCCTTGATTCGCTCGAAAAGGCTTTCAGGCACGTTGTGGAGCTTGGCCTGCCGCACGTGGCGGTGCCGCTGCTTCGCAACGGCTGCATCGATACGGCCGTCGAGGACGATCTCGTGATGTCGCTGCTGCCATTGCATCGGGCATCATCCGGCGACAGCACGCATACGTATGTGCCGCTGCTGCGGGAGACGGTGCGCGCATTCGAGCCTGACGAACTCGCGAAGCTGCTCGAGCCTTGCATGTGCAGCGGCAACGGCCGGCCGTCGGATGCCACCGAACAGATCGCGGTAGACTGGCTGCGCTGCGGCGGCAAGCGGCTTCGGCCGTTCGTGACCATAGCCGCGTATGCTGTTGCGGCGCACGGAACGACGGTGCTCACGCGCGATCGAGACGTGGCAGACCTGATCCCCACCGAGGTCAAGCGCATCGGCGCGGCCATCGAAGCGTTGCACAAGGCTTCGCTCGTGCACGACGACATAGAAGACGACGACGAATTCCGATACGGCACGATGACGCTGCACCGGCAGTATGGCGTGGGGCCGGCTGTCAACGTGGGCGATTACCTTGTGGGGCTCGGCTACCGTCTGATCGCCGGCGAAGCATCGTCGCTCGGCGCGGAATCGGTGGCCGATATACTCGCCAGTCTGTCGTCGGCACATCTGGAACTATGCCGCGGGCAGGGGGCTGAGCTTCTGTGGAAGCGCGAGCAGCGCCCGCCGGCTCCGCGCGATGCGCTCGAGATATACGCGCTCAAGACTGCGCCTGCGTTTGAAACGGCGCTGTACGCCGGGCTTCGCGCCGCCACCAGCGACATCCCTGCCGCCACGCTTCGGAAATTTTCCACATTCCTCGGCGAAGGTTACCAGGTGCTCAACGATCTCGCCGACTGGCGCGAAGACGACCGCAACAAGGTGACGCTCGGGCAGGACGTGCTCGCCGAGCGCCCGACTATCCTGAGGGCATTTGCAGCCGAAGCCGGGGGCGAAGCACGCCTGCGCGAGATCACCGGCGCCCGCGTCGATCGCAACCGGCTCGTCGCCGACGTCAAGGCGCTGTACAGCGAGCTGGGCGTGTTCGACAAGGCCGAACGGTTGCTTGAAAAACTGCGCGACCGTGCGAACCGATCCGCCGAAGGAATTCCACAGCAGTCGCTCCGCGAGCTGCTCCAGTTCCTCGTGAAGATCGTGCTGTAGTGGTTGGCGCTCAATTTTTCGCAGGCCCGGCCGGAGGAATTCTGTAAATGCGGAGCTGCACGATTCTGTCGTCGCTGGATGCCGCACTCGCACTCGGTGCGGCTGCGATTCCGCACAAGCTGGCCGAGGACCAACTGCGATACGTTGCGGCTCAACAGTTGCCTGACGGCGGCTATCGCGGCCGCCGGGGCGACTCCGATACCTACTACACCGACTTCGCCGTCCGGATACTGTCGTTGATTGCCGGAGGAACATCGGCAAGCTCAACCGCCGGCTATTTGCAGCAACTGCCCAAGCCCACTGATGTGGTGGATTGTTTCAACCGGCTCAACATCGCCCGGCTGCTCGGGACAGACGTTCTGCGGATGGAAACAGGCCTGCCTGCCATACGGTCGGTATTGCGGCGCAGTCGCCTGCCCAACGGCGCCTATGCCCGGCAAGGCTGCGACCAGGCGAGCGCCTACAACACGTTTCTCGGGCTGCTGTGCATGGAGATGCTGGACGAAGACGCGGAGGATGCCTGCGCCGCAATTGCGGAATTGCGCCGGGCTGACGGCGGCTACGGCGACACCCCCGGCGATACGGCGGGCCAAACGAATCCCACGGCGGCAGCGTTACTCGTTCAGATGGCATCCGACAGGGCCGATGCCCCGGCGATTCGATTTCTGGCCTCGATGCAGGCGCCCGACGGCGGCTTCCGCGCCCACGCCGATGCTCCCTGCGGCGATCTGTTGTCGACGTTCAGCGTCCTGACCGCGCTGATTCTGGCTGACAGGCTCGACGAAATCGATCTGCCGGCGGCCGCTCGATTCATACAACGCATGAAAGTGCCGGGCGGCGGGTTTCGGTCATGTGCGGCGGACCCGGACCCGGATATCGAGTACACGTGGTATGGCATCGGGTCGGTTGCCATCCTCGGTGCGCACGTGGCGCAGCGGAGATCGAAGGAGTATATATGAACAGAGAACCGGGCCGGCTCGTCCTCGATGATGTTTCCAAATCGTACGATACGCCCGAGGGAACCCACGCGGTTCTGCGAGACGTTTCGCTGGAAGTGCCCGCGGCGGAAACGCTTGCGGTGGTGGGGCCTTCCGGCTCGGGCAAGAGTACGCTGCTGAACATAATCGGCTCGCTCGACACGCCGACGTCGGGCAGCGTGCGGCTGGGCGACACAGACATCACGAATCTCGCGGGCGGCGAGCTGGCAGATTTCCGCGCGCGGCGCGTCGGTTTCGTTTTCCAGGATCATCACCTGCTGCCGCAGCTCACGGCGTTGGAAAACGTGGTGCTGCCATCGCTGGCCGCCGGGCGCAATACCGACGCCGAGCGTCAGGCTCGCGAACTGCTCGAGCGGGTGGGCGTGGCGAACCGCGCCGAGGCGTTTCCCGCCAGGATGTCGGGCGGAGAACGCCAACGCGTGGCCGTCGCACGCGCGATGATCAACCGGCCCGAGCTGCTGCTGTGCGACGAGCCGACCGGCAACCTTGACTACGACAACGCAACCGGCGTGGTGGAATTGTTCCTCGAGTTGGCAGCCGAGCAGAACGTTACGGTGATGATGGTAACGCATAATATGCACCTCGCGCGACAGTTCTCGCGATGCGTCGCGCTGGTGGGCGGAAGCTTGCAGGCGGCGGAGTGAAAGCTTGAGATTCTCGCGGCTGATAACCAGGAGCCTCGCGTATTACCGGGGCACAAACGCGGCCGTTGCGATCGGTGTGGCGGTGGCCACGGCGGTGATCGTCGGCTCGCTGCTCGTGGGCCATTCGGTCACGGCGAGTGTCCGCGACACCGCCCTCGCGCGCCTGGGCGCCATCGACTACGCGCTGCCGGGCCGCACGTTCTTCCGGCGCGATCTCGCCGCCGACCTCGCCGCACAACAGGCCCTGCAGGGCAGGCTGAAGGCTGCGGCGCCGGCGATCGTCGCACGGGGTTCGGTTCGCAATGCAGCCAACGACGCGGCCGTGCCGGGCGTGAATATCATCGGTGTTGACGCAGCATTCTGGGGGATGTTCGGCGGGCGGTCGATAGACCTCGCCGCCGGCCGCAGTGTTGCAGTAAACGAGGCGCTCGCGCACGATCTGGGCGCATCGCAGGGCGACGCCCTTCTGCTGAATGCTGCGCGGCCCGGCGACGCGCCGGCCGGCACGCTGTTTGCCCGGCGCGCCCTCGAGGACGTGCTCGGCTCGATGCGGCTGCAGGTGGCGGCCGTGCTGCCCGACGACGGCTTGGGCGGGTTTTCGCTGTCCAACGAGACCGCGACGCCGCGCAATGCGTTTGTCGCAATTGACCGCGTCGCAAAGGCGCTGCGGCAGCAGGATCGCGCGAACACGCTGCTGCTGGCGGCGGATGGGGAAATTCCTGACGCGGAGCTGTCGGGGGCGCTCGTAGCGGCCGTGACGCCGGCCGACCTTGGCCTCGAGCTGAGAACAGCAGAGCAGCGGCGTTACGTTTCGGTGCAAAGCGAGTCGCTCGTGCTGAGCGGCGAGCTTGTTGCCGCCGTGCATGATGCAGCCGATGCCCTCGGCGCACGCGCGGCCGACACTTCCGTGCATCTAGCCGACACGATAAGCAAACCCGGCGGCGCCCATATCGCATATGCCGTCATTGCGGCCGTCGAGCCGCTCGAGCCGTTTGAAATTCAGGAAGGCTCGGCCGAGCTTGACGAACGCGGCATCCTGTTGAACAAGTGGGCGGCGAACGACCTTGGCGCGCACGTTGGCGACGAGTTGCGCGTCGATCACCTCGTAACCGATCGAGACGGCTCGTACGGAACCACCGGCGACACGTACACACTCCGCGGGATCGTGACGTTGACCGGGCCTGGCGCCGACAAATTCCTCGTGCCCGATTTCCGCGGAATGACCGATCAGGCGACGATCGACGAATGGGCCCCGCCGTTTCCCGTCGACCTCAGCCGGGTCACCGAACGCGACGACGAGTACTGGGAGCGGTATCGGGCGGCGCCCAAGGCGTTTCTATCGGCCGGCGAGCTTCGCAGAATCTGGCAGGGCGAGACGGAAGGCGGTTGGGTGACGTCGGTCCGTGTGCAGCGGCCGGACCAGGTGACGGCGGCCGCGTTTGCCGCCAAGCTCGGGCAGGCGCTGATGCAGCACGCGAAGCCCGCCGATGCGGGTCTGGCCTTCCGCCCCGTTCGGCGGCAGGCGCTCGAGGCGTCGGAGGGCACGCAAGACTACGGCACGCTGTTTGTGTCGATGAGCTTCTTCCTGGTTGCCGCCGCGATGGGGCTGGCGGGCATGCTGATGCGGTTGTCGGTGCAGCGGCGTGCGTCCGAGGCCGGGACGCTCCTGGCGTGCGGCTTCACCGGGCGTGCTGCTATGCGGGCGCTGCTGTGGGAGGGCGGGGTGCTCGCATTGGCGGGCGCTGCGGCGGGCGTACCACTCGGCATCGTTTATGCGGATCGGATCATCCGCCTGCTGACCGGCTGGTTCGGCAGCATCGGCAATGCCCGGCTGTGGCTGCACGTCGATTCCGGCAGCGTGTTGTTCGGCGCCCTGGCCGGATTGGCGGCGGGGGTTGCGTCGATGTGGTGGGCGGCGAGGGTGCTGGGCAAGTCGGGCGTGCTCGACCTGCTCGCGGGGTGGTCCGCGATGAATGCAACGTCGTCTCGCGGCTCCGCGCGGCTTGCTGCGATTCTGCTGATCGTTTCCGGCTGCGCGGGCGTGGTCATGCTCGGCTTCGTGGGCGGCACGGGCGCGTTTTTCGGAGGCGGAGCCGCGCTGCTTGTGGCCGGCCTGAGCGCGAGCCACCTGCTGTTGGGCGCGGTTCTGGCACGGCGGCGGCCCGGCCTGTCGATGGCGCGATTGATCGCGCGCAACGCGGCGGCCAACCGTGGCCGCAGCATGCTGGTGATCGGTCTGCTGGCGGCTGCGTGCTTCGTGATAGTGGCCGTTGCGGGAAATACGAAGCGTGTGAGCAGCGCCGAGGCCGCGAAGAAAACATCGGGCACGGGGGGCTTCGCGCTTCGGGCGACATCGTCGGTGCCGATAGCATACGATTTCGGCACGAAATCCGGCCGCGACGCGCTGGCGTTCGATCCTGCCGACGAGCCGCTGATGGAAGGCGTGAACGTGTATCCGCTGCTGTCGAGCCGGGGCGACGACATAAGCTGCCGCAACCTCGCGAAGACGGCATTGCCCCGCGTGCTGGGCGCCGGCGGGAAGATGATCGAGCGCGGCGGATTCACCGTGACGACCGCTCGCAACGACGGCGGCAATCCGTGGCAGGCGCTCGAGATGCGGCCGGACGACGGAACGATTCCGGTGTTCGGCGATGCGGAAAGCATTCGCTGGCAACTGCACTCGAAGCTGGGCGGCAGCCTCGAGCTTCCGCGGCCGGCTGCGGAGCCTGTAACGCTGCGCGTGGTCGGGCTGATCTCGTCAAGCGTGCTCGCGGGCGAGCTTGTGATGAGCGAGCGCAATTTCCGGCAGGTGTTTCCGCAGGAGGCAACTCCGAGCTATTTCCTGATCGAGACGCCGCCGGGATCGGCCGACGTCGTGGCGGCTGGGCTGCGGCGGAATCTGGGCGACATGGGACTCGAGGTGCGGCGCACGACTGAGATTCTGGAATCCCTGCTGGCCGTGCAAAACACCTACATCGCAACTTTCATAGCGCTCGGCGGCCTGGGCGTGGTTCTGGGCACGCTCAGCCTCGTGGTGGTGCTGCTGCGGAGCGCGCTCGAGCGGCGCGGCGAATTCGCCCTGATGCTGGCCACCGGCTTCGGCAGGCGCCAACTTGCCGTGCTGCTGGCCGGGGAAAACATCGCGCTGCTGCTGGCTGGGATGGCCTTGGGATCGGCGTCGGCGCTCATAGCAGTGGCGCCGCAGATCGCCTCCGCGCAATCCTCCCCAAATTGGCTCGTGCTCGGCATCGTGCTGGCGGCTGTCCTGGCGACCGGCTCGACATCCTGCGTTATCGCCGCCGCCCGTGCAGTGCGCGGGAATCTGATACAGGCGCTCCGCGAGGAGTGATCGAGGAGAACAGACATGAGACGTGCCATAGCGATTGTTGCTGCTGCCGTCATTCTGCTTGTTGCTGCTGAAACAGCCCGCAGCGAAAACGGCAACTGGCCGAGTTTCCGAGGCAGCCCCGAAATGACTGGCGTGGCCGATGCCTCCCTGCCTGCGAAGCCATCGCTGCTGTGGACATACGAGACAAACTCGTCGGTGCAGTCGACAGCGGCAATAGTCGACGGCAAGGTCTACGTGGGCGCCGGTTCCGGCGAGCTGCTGGCGCTCAGCCTCGATTCCGGCAAGCTGCTGTGGAGCTTCAAGGCGGAGGACGCCATCACGGCGGCGCCGTGTGTTGTCGGCGGCACAGTTTACGCGGGCGATGAAGGCGGTGTGTTTCACGCCGTGAACGCCGCCACCGGAGCCGAGCGCTGGAAATTCGACGCCGGCGCGAAAATCATTTCCTCCGCAACGCCCGTCGCGGGCGCCGTGCTGTTCGGCTCATACAACAACAAGCTATATTGCCTGGATCGGGAGACCGGCGAACCCAGGTGGGAGTTTCAGGCCGACGCCCAGGTTCACTGCTCGCCTTGCGTGGCTGAGGGTGCGGCGATCATCGCCGGCTGCGACGGCGCCGTGCGGGTGATCGACGTGGAAACCGGCAAACAGCGCGCGGCCGCCGAGGTCGGGGGCAATTTCTCCGGCTCGCCCGCCTATGCCGGCGGCCACGTCTACGTCGGATCCATCGGCGGAGAATACCTCGCGGTGAAGCTCGCAGACGGCTCGGTCGCGTGGAAGATCGAAGCCGGGCGCGAACTCGGCGAATGTTACGCCGGCGCGGCAGTGTCTGACGACCGCGTCATATTCGCATCGCGCGACCGGCGCGTGTTCTGCGTCGACGGCACGCGCGGCACTGTGTTGTGGGATTTCCGCACTCGAGGCAAGGTAGACTCGTGCCCCGTCATTGCGGGGACGATGGTTTATTTCGGCAGCGCCGACGGCACTGTCTACGGCCTGAGCCTCGAGACCGGCGCGAAGGAATGGCAATTCCGCGCAGGCGCGGAGGTTAACGCATCACCGGCAGTTGCCGCCGGCCGCATGGTCATTGGCACCGGCGACGGCGCGGTCTATTGCTTCGGCAAACAGCAATAGCCGCCAGCAGGCCTCCGCTTCCCGCCACGAACCCGCGGAATGCACTTGACATCCGCGACCGCCGCGATATACTAATGCCCTGTCTCGTGGCCGACTCACAACATCTTCGTTGAAGCATCACCTGAAAGGGACGTTCGAGAAATGACAGACCTGGAAAATTTCCGTGCAACGACGGAGCACCGCACACCGGGGCGCATCCTGTTTTACGCCGGATTCACGCCCGACCTCCAGCGCCGCGTGATCGAGCACATCGGCACCGACGACATCGCCGGCCATTACGGATTCGCAAGGAATGCGGCCGTCGGCCTTAGACGGCCGGATGGTGTGCCTCCGGTCGATTACTCGAAATACTGGGAGGGCGTGGACCTGCCCGAAGGCACCACGTTCGGCGGCGGAGTAGCCCACGTGCCCGGCAGCGTGTACCATTTCACGCACATGATATCGCCGCTGCGCAATGCAGCTTCGCTCGCCGAGATCGAGAACTACCCGCTCGACGATCTCAGCACGTGGGACAGTTCGCACGTCCGCGCGGAGGTCGACAAGGCTCACGCGGACGGCCGGTACGTCACAGGGTGGGTCGGCCACATGTATGAAAGCGCGTGGCAGATTCGCGGCTACGAGCAGTTCCTCGTCGACCTGATGGAGCGGCCGAGCTGGGCCGAATGCCTGCTGGAACGGCTGCACCAGCAGAAAATGGCCATTGCCACCGCACTCGCAAGGGGAGGCGTCGACTGCCTCAACTGCGGCGACGATGTGGCGAACCAGAAGGCGCCGATGTTCTCGCCGGACATCTGGCGCAACCTGTTTCACTGGCGTTGGCGGAAGGTCTGGCGGGCGGTCAAGGATATCAACCCCGAGTGCCGCATCTGGTACCACTCGGATGGCGACGTGACGCAGTTTGTGCCCGAAATGGTGGATGACGGCCTGGACATCCTCAACCCGGTGCAGCCGGAATGCGTGGATGTCGAGTCGATCCACAAGCGGTTCGGCGCCCGCCTGACGTTCGACGGCCTGATCGGCACGCAATCGACGATGCCGTGGGGCACGCCCGACGCCGTACGCGCGCGCGTGCGGGAGGTGATCGACAGCTACGGCCGCAACGGCGGGCTGATCGTCTCGCCCACGCACGTGCTCGAGCCGGAGGTGCCGCTGGCAAACATAGACGCGCTATGCGACGAATGCCGCCGTTATGGCACGTTCTGATGAGCCACAACCATGGCCGCACACGCGGCCGCATTGCACAAGGATAGCACAATGAAAAAAAGCATCAGTTACTGGGCGTTTCCCGGCGGTGGGCCGGGCACGAAGAATATCGGCGAATTTTTCCGCGAAGCGAAGGCCGCAGGCTACAACGCCGTGGAGCTTGCAGTGGGCGAGACGGGCGAGCTGAACCTCGAAACGCCGGAGAACGAGGTACGCGGCATCGTCGACCAGGCGGCTGAGGCCGGCATCGAGATTGCAAGCCTCGCAACGGGCCTGTTCTGGCGGTATTCGCTCACGAGCGACGATCCCGAAAAGCGCGAGAAAGCGAAGGACGTGGTGCGCAAGGGCCTGCAGATCGCGGCGTGGTCGGGCGCGGGCGCGTTGCTGACGATTCCCGGAGTGGTGGCGTCGCCCATTGCCAAGGAGCGTGTGCAATCGGATGTGGCACACGAGCGGGCGCTGGCGGCGCTGAAGGAGCTTGCCCCGTTCGCCGAAAGCCTGAAAACTCACATAGCACTCGAGAACGTGTGGAACGGCTTCCTGCTTACTCCCACGGAAATGGCCGCATTCATAGATTCCATCGGCAGCCCGTACGTCGGCGCGTACTTCGACGTCGGGAATGTCCTTGTTCAGGGCTTGCCGGAAGATTGGATTCGGGTGCTTGGCAGCCGCATCCGGCGCATTCATCTGAAGGACTTCCGCGTGTCCGTCGGCAACATCAACGGATTTGTCGACCTGCTGACGGGCGACGTCAACTGGCCGGAGGTGATGGCGGCGCTGCGCGAGATCGGCTATACCGGTCCGCTCACTGCCGAAGTCTTCCCGTACAAGCACTGCCCCGAAGTGCTGATCGCAAACACTTCGATGGCAATGGACGCGATAATGAAGCTATGAGGCTCGACGTTCCGCAGGCAGGAGCAGGCGCGGCGTAAGCACAAGAAACCGGACACGGTTGGGATGATAGCCCTGCTTCCGAACGGTGCTGGCTTTCGCTGTGTTTTTATTTGGAACTTTTGTGCCCGGTATACTATGCTATCATGGTAGAAATCCATAGCCAAGGGAGACACCAATGGATACATCCGCCTACCGGAGCACCCAACGGGAGCAAGACCGGATCGCCGATCTCGCCCGACTGATTCCTAAGGGGATGGCCACATTGCTCGACGCGGGCGCGTTGGACGGCTATCTGTCGGTGGAGATGACGAAATATTTCGACACGGTCACCGCTCTCGACCTGACGAGACCTGAGATCGATCACGAGCGGGTGGAGACAGTTCAGGGAGATATCACCTGCCTGGATATTCCTGATGATGCATTCGACGGCGTGCTCTGTTCCGAAGTGCTGGAGCATATTCCGCCGGAAAAACTGGCTGCGGCCTGCAAGGAGATGGTTCGAGTTGCCCGCAATTTTGTGCTGGTAGGTGTGCCCTACCGGCAGGATATCCGCTATGGGCGAATCACGTGTGCCGCCTGCGGAACGAAGAATCCCCCATGGGGGCATGTCAACGTTTTGGACAAGAAGAAACTGCGGAAATTGTTCGCCGATGTCAGATGTGAGGAAATATCCTACGTGGGCAAGGGAATCGGACGGACAAACTTCATCGCCGCATATCTGATGGACCTCGCAGGAAATCCTTACGGAGCACGTTCGGATGGGCAAACCTGTATGAAGTGCGGAGCCGCTCTGTCTGATCCGGTCCGGCCCACACTGCTGCAACTAATATTCTCGAAAATCGCTTGCACGATCATGAGCATTCAGGCCATGTTCTCGCCAACGCGCCCGGGATGGATGCACGTCCTGTTCATGAAACATTGATTTGATCCCTTCAGCCCGCTGCAAGCGATGCACTTATCGGCGCGTCTGTTCGTACCGCCCCTTCGCCGCGGAAAAAAACGCTTGCTTTTCCCCATCCATCTGCTATCATACATACAGCAAGGCACCGGGCGTTCGCCCCGTCACACGGAGCAAACAATGAAAATAACCGCTGAAATGGTGGACTACATCGCTCACCTTGCGAGAATCGAGCTGTCCGACGACGACAAGCTCGTTTTCAGCGGGCAGCTCGAGTCCATCCTCGAATACATCGATAAACTCAACGAACTCGACACCTCCGACGTGGAGCCGATGGTGCATACGCTGGACATCAGCAATGTCTTCCGCGAAGACTGCGTGCGGCCGTCATTGCCCCCCGACGCCGCACTCGCCAACGCACCTGACCGCACCGCCGATTCATACAAGGTGCCGGCCATTCTCGATTAGGAACCCCCGGCAGCACGCAGCCGGAGCAATGAGGCAGCAAGTATAGTGGCAGAAATCTACGAACTCACCGCACACCAACTGCGAGAAAAAATACTGGCCGGGCAGGTATCGGCCGAAGAAGCAGCGAAATCATACCTCGACCGCATCGAAAGGCTGGACCCGACGATCCACGCATACGTGACCGTCGATGCCGAAGGCGCAATCGCCCGCGCACGCGAGATCGACGCACGGCTCGCACGCGGCGAGCAGCCGGGCGGCCTGTGCGGGCTGCCTATCGCGGTCAAGGACAACATCTGCACGCTCGGCATACGAACCACCTGCTCGTCGAAGATTCTTGAAAACTTCGTT